>JADMIO011374026.1_pt1 | contig 78168 bp, 61 predicted proteins | sample 8958161 | NCBI WGS metagenome assembly JADMIO01 (sample SAMN16585339, study PRJNA669376) | soil metagenome | isolation source: Crop rotation soil | place: USA: Cullars Rotation, Alabama | collected 2011 | reverse complement strand
CGACAACTTGTCCACGTGGAATTCTAAGCTTAGGATCCCAATGTGCTGGAAAGACCACCATTGGTGACCCGTGACCTTGATGCTCAGGGCGCGCTCGTCCGCGGGCGAGTAGAGCGCGCGGCCCGTGTAGAAGCTGCCGGCGAGGAAGACGAAGAGGATGAGGGCGGTCGCAATGATCGAGCCCGTGACGACGCGCGTCATGCGCCGCTCGCGCTGCGGCTCGGGCGACGTGTCCGGCTCGTCCGAAGCTTTTTTCCTCTCCTGGCGTTTACGAAAGACGGCGACGAGGACGGCCGCGCCGAAGAGCAGGAAGACGCCCGCCAAGACGTAGAACATCAGCCACCAGAGCCGCCCGATGCGCGACGCCTGCGGCCCGGCCGGGTCGAGCGCGGACTGGGAGCCGCCACAGGCGGCGGAAAGCAGCAGGCAGAAGACGGAAGGCAGAAAGCGGAAGGCGAAAGAAAGTAGGGACAGAAACTGTTGCCACTTGCGGCTTTCAGCCTTCTGCCTGCTGCCTGCTGCCTGCTGCCTGCTGCGCTCTCTCATTTCGGCATTTCCGCGGACTTGGGCGCTGTGCCAGATTTGGGCTCTTCCTTTCCTTTAGCCTGCTCGGCCTTGGTGGCGCTCATGTCGTCGCTGCGGCCGGGCGCGGCGTCCGACGGAACCTGCCCGCTCATGCTGCGGACGTAGGCGGCGAGCTGCCAGACCTGATAGTCGGGAATCTTCGCGCGGAACGAAGGCATGCCGTTAGGGCGGCCCTCGACGATGGTCTTGAAGATTTGGTCCGGCTGGCTGCCGTAGAGCCACTTGTCGTCCATCAGCGGCGGCCCCATGCCGCCGCCCCCGTGCGCGTGGCAGCCGACGCAGTTGAACCACTCGAAGAGTCGCTTCCCCTCGTTCATCGCGTAAGCGTTCTCCTCGTACTCGTTCTTCGTCTCGCCCGCCGGCTGCGGCTCGCCCGGCCTCAGCTCGCTCAGGCTCACGCTGTTAATGCGGCTCGCCGCCGGCGGCTGCACCCTGAACCCGCGCTCCTCGCGCTTGCAAGACGTGAAAAAGCAGAAGGCGGAAAGCAGCAGGCAGAGGGCAGAGAGCCGGAGGCGGAAAGCAGTAAGCAACGACGCGTCTTTCACGCCGGCTGCGCTCTGCCTTCCGCCTTCTTTCATCCCGTCACCCCTTTCCCACTCTCGGCACGCCGTACTCGTCGAGGATGCTTTCGATCTCGGCGCGGCGGCGGACGAGAATCTGTTCGAGCTGTTCGCGCAAGGCATCGTCGCCCCTCCTCACGCCCATGGAGATGTCGAAGACGAAGGGGAGGTAGGGGAGATCGATTTCGGGCGCGACGGGCACGACTTCGAGCGGCACACGCTGCCTGCGCGCGAAGTAGCCGGCGAGCGGACCCCAGACAATTCCCACGTCAATCTCGCCGCGCGCCACGGCGTCTATGATTCGCGCGGGCGGGTTGGCCTGGGCGTAGTCGCCGTAGACCGTGTAGCCCCGCACGTTCTGGATGATGTGCCGGTTCGACAGGGCGTGCGCGGGCGGCGTGTTACTGAAGTCGTCGCCGATCATCTGGACCCCGATTTTGAGCTTGCGGAGACGCGGGTCGTCGAAGGAGCGTAGGTCCAGGCCACGGCCCTTGCGGTAGACGAAGACATAGGTCGAGCGGTAATAGGGCGCGGTCGTCTGTGCCAATTCGAAACTGGTGGGGAGGCCGACGACGAGGTCGCACTCGTTGGCCTTGAGCGTGTTGCGGATGAAGCCGCGGCGCTGTGCCCACCACGTGTACTCCACGTCCGCGTGCATCTCGCCCGCGACGAGCGCGGCGATCTTATTCTCGAAACCCTCCTGCCGCTCGTTCGAGAAAGGAAGATTATTCGGGTCGGCGCACACGCGCAGGTGCTCGCGCGGCGTCGGCTGCGGCCGGGCCTGCGCCGCCTGCTCCCGCTCAACTTTCCCAGCGCAAGAGGCGAAGAACAAAGCGGAGAGTAAAAGTACTGTTTTCCCTTTGCGCCTTTGCGCCTTCGTGTGAAACTTATCCTCACGCCAAGGCGCAAAGACGCAAAAGAAACCCGCGATCCGCAGTCCGCAATCCGCAATCACGTGCGCCGGTCTGATTTCAGGGAAGCGAGAAAACATAGAGCGTGCCTCCCTTGGTCGTGTTGGCGGGCAGGTCCGTCATGGCGTTGACGAAGCCGAGCGCGGCGCTCGGGTCGCGCGAGTCGAGGTCGCCCGCGACGATGGCTCCGGCCCAGCCGCCTACGCCCGAGAGTATCGCCACGCACTCCTTGCCGTTCGGGTCGCGGTAGACGACCGGCTGGCCGATGATGCCCGAGCCGGTCTTGAACTTCCACAACTCCTCGCCCGTGCGCGCGTTGACCGCCTTGAACCAACCTTCCATCGTGCCGTAGAAAACCACGTCGCCGGCCGTCACGACCGCGCCGCTCCAGACCGGGAAACTCTCCTTAATCTTCCAGACCTCTTTGCCCGCTACGGGGTCCCACGCCGTGAACTCGCCGCGGTGGCCGCCCGGCCCCGCGTACATCTTCACGTTCGAGCCGACGTAAGGCGTGCCCGCGATGTAGTTGGCCTCCAGGCCCTCGAAGTCCATGCAGAGATTGTTGTGCGGGATGTAGAGGAGGCCAGTGCGCGGGCTGAAGGCCGAAGGGTTCCAGTCCTTACCGCCGGGGGCCGCGGGGCAGATGTCGCGCACGACGCGGCCCATGACCGGCTTCTTCTCCTCGACGTGAATCAGCTCGCCCGTCTTCAAGTCAACCCCCTTCGTCGACGTGATGTGGACGAAAGGATTGGCCGAGAGCACTTCGCCCGTCACGCGGTCGAGGACGTAGACGTAGCCCGTGCGCTCCGGGCGGACGAGGACTTTGCGCGGCTGACCGTTGACCGGCAAATCGAGCAGGAGTTGTTCGTTGATGCCGTCGTAGTCGTAGAGGTCGTGCGGAGCCCACTGATAGAACCAGACGGCCTCGCCCGTGTCGGGCTTGCGGGCGAAGATGCCGGAAGTCCACTTGTTGTCGCCGGGGCGCTGGTCGGGATTCCAGGGGCCGGGGTTGGCCGTGCCGTGGTAGATGAGGTCGAGTTCGGGGTCGTAAGAAATCCAGCCCCAGACCGTTCCCCCGCCGATCTTCCAGGCGTCCGGCGGCCACGACGCGACGCCGAGGTCTTTGCCCTGGTCCTGTTTGTAGAACGGCTTGAAGTTCGGCCCGATGAGGCAGTCGGCGTCCGGGCCAGTGTTGTAAGCGCGCCAGGCGATTTTGCCATCCGAGGTGTTGAGCGCCGTGATCCAGCCGCGCACGCCGAACTCGCCGCCGGAGTTGCCGACCAGGACTTTATCTTTGACGACGAGCGGGGCCATCGTCATCGTCTCGCCCTTGTTGATGTCGCCGAGCTTCGTCTTCCAGACTTCCTTGCCCGTCTCGGCGTCGACGGCGACCGTCTGCGCGTCGAGCGTGTTGTAGAAAATCTTGCCGTCCGAGTAGGCCGCGCCGCGGTTGACGAAGTCGCAGCACGCGACGCCCTGCGCGGCGGCAGCGGGCTTCGGCTCATACTTCCACTTGGTCTCGCCCGGCTTCTTGAGGTCCAGCGCGTAGAGGATGTTCGGGTAGGGCGTGACGACGTACATCGTCGAGCCGACGACGAGCGGCGCGGCCTCTTGTCCGCGGTTGACGCCGGTCGAAAAGGTCCAGGCGACTTTCAGGCTCTTGACGTTGCCGGCGTTAATCTCTTCGAGGCCGCTGAAGCGCGTGCTCGCGTAGTTTTTGGCGGGCATCGTCCACTGCCCGTCCTCTTCGGCCGCCACGAACGAAGGCACGCTCGCCCCGCCCGCGGCCGAGCTTTGCGTCTGCGGCTGCGCCGCCGGCGGCGTGCGAGATTCTTGCGGGGGCTTTGAAGAACAGGAGAGAGAGACGAGAGCTACGTAAACTGCGACCGCGAGAGGAAGGGACTTAGAGCAGATGAAAGCCACTAGCCTGCGACGTTTCATTTTAACTCCCTTGTCCGAGCGCTTCCGGCCAAACTCACCAAGAGGGCTAGAGGTTCGCTATCGGAGGAGTAGGAGTAAGGGCCAGACCGCGGCGCACTTTATTCCTAACCGGGAACCTTAGAAACCTTACACTCGGGAGCCTTGCGTTAGATACTTGTAGCACCGTTTGAAAATTTTCATCTGTACGTTACCGCACGGAGGTTGACGGCGCTAAGGAGAGAGAGACGACACCGACTTTGACGAAACTTGTCACCCCGCGCCTGACAAGATTTGTCGCTCTTCGGGAATGTGGGCCACCGTCCGGACGTGCGAGCGGCGCGCGACGCGCACGAACCGGAAGAAAACTTTTCCGGGTGTCTCGGCTATCAAGCTGCTAAAAAGGCAGGAGGCCCGCATTTTACGCGGGCCTCGCTCGGTATGATTGCTTGGTTGGGATGCTCGGCGGGCGGCTGGCGAAGCGGCAGGCGTTCGCTCAGAGAAGGGACGGCGGCGGGGTCACGGCTTGAACTGCTTACTCCGTGCTTGCCGACGATTAGTTAAGCACTCGCCGTGCCACTGGAAAATTATTTTCTGGAAGAACGAAACGATTGATGATTTACCCGCGCTTCACCAGGGGCGATTTGCGCGGGCGGCGGCTAGAGGGCAGGAGACGGCGAGGCCGGCTATCAACGCCTCCCTCGCGGAAAGAGTTGCCGCCGGGCGCGCACAAGTTGAGAAGGATTTCGGCTAGGAGTGCTTTTCGTCCGCCTGCACGCCGGACATCTCGTACTCGGCCCTGACGAAGGTGTTGGCGGCGCTCGCCAGGTCCAGGAGGCGCACGAGCGCGGGCGCGTGCAGGAAGCCGCAGGCGTGGCAGACCAGCGCCGGCTTGTCCGCCAGCAGGTAGAGGTCAATCCCGGTCGGGTCCGTCGGCTCGCCGCACAGGGCGCACGGGTCGTTCGTGAGGGTCACGTTCACGCGGATCACTAAATCGGTCGGCAGCACGGCGCGGACCTCGCCCTCGGTTCTCTCAGTCATTCACTCTACCTTTCTCGCGTTACTCTTTTTAATCGCTCAAGGCTTGAACGATTCTATCTGCCGCTCCCTCTTCTTCGCGACGCGGGCGGCGACGACTTCCTCCGCCCCCGGCTCCTTGAAGTTGAGCGCGGGGGACATGCTCCCGACCGACCAACTGGACCTCCCGGCGCGAATTTGCACGCGGTCGCAGTCGAGCGTCTTCGAGTTCTCGTCGCCCTGCCACCCGCCGGGCAGCCCCAGCATCTCGCTCGTCTTCGCGACGAACTGGTCGAGGTCTCTCCACGGCAGTAGTTCGTAGGTCAGCCCGAACTCCACGACGCGGCCGTCGACCAGGTTGATGGACAGCCCGTCGACGCCCTTGAAGGCCAAAGGCTCGGCCTGCGCCAACTGCTCGCTCTGGAACTGCGCCCGCGCCTGGCCGAACTCGTCCGCCGCACCGACGACGAGGCGCGGGTAGAGCGTCTTCAACTGCGCGGCCGTCATCCCTAGGCGCAGCCCGCGCACCGCCGGAAGTTGGCCCGGCTTGAGCGCACACTGGCCGCTCTGCGCCGCGCCCGTCAGGGCACAGGCGAGGACGAGGACGGCACCGCCGATCAAACGCATGACATTCATCCCTGGCCACCTTTCCCTCCGGCGACTTCCCGGACCGCAGCTTGAGACTTCGCAAAGGGGGGAGCGCCGCGCGAAACTTCACGCGCAGATTTACGCCGCCGGGAGGGAGTATGTCAACCCCCCGCAACGGCCGTCGCGGTCAAGTGGTGTTGGCGCGTTACCGGTGCGACCTTGGGCCGGTCGTCAACCGCTTTCCGGTCTGGAGCAAGAGCGAGCGCGGCTCAGGGCTCGACCAGGCCCTTCTTGATGTTGCGCTGCCAGGCTTCGTAATTCTTGATGCGGCGCTTGGCCTGCTTGCGCGTGATATTCATCCGGGCCGCGACGTAGTTGATGCGCTCAGTCCGGTCCTTCTTCTTGTCGTAGGGGACGCCGGGTGCTTCCAGGTACAACTGGTAAGCGCGGACCCACTCTTCTTTAATCTCTGGTGTGGCCTGCTTGCCACGCAGTTCAGGCATTCTGGCGATTTCCTCTGCGCACGAGTGAAAGTAAATCGGTGGGATGTTAAAAGCTAAGATCGTGGAGCAATCTCATGCGCGCGCTCAGGTGGGAGTTCAGTCGCGCGCACGCAAAATATCTTGCAAGACTCTTTGCCTCCCCGGTGCTGGCTGTCGGCGCTCATCATAATGGACCAACCATTCGGATTTGGCAATTATTATTATTCATACGAAGACGTACCCACTCTCCTCCGGCCGTCAACGCCGCGGTCCTCGAATGCCCGCGGCCGGCCCGCTCTCTTCATCTCACGACACGACGCGCATGCACTGACGCCGCCGCCGACACCTTTTTGCCCTGCCCATTATTCAAACCGTGTACGTAAAAGAGAGCCGTTTTGTTTATCTATTACGGCAGAGCTTACAGAAATCCGCGCGAATATGCCAACGCCTCGGCGCGCCCGGCGCCGCAATCGCTTCGCCGGGCGAGGCACGTCATTCCAATAACGCGCCAATCGAGGTATATTCCGCCCGGACGTTAACCGCCGCCGGGCCGAAAAGGAGCGCCGCCAGCTTGGTCTCTCATCCCTTTACGAACGCCACCTCGGGCGAAGATTTCCCAAGGCTCCTCGCCCGGGTTCGCGCGTTCCTGCGCGAAGAGGTCTTCCCGCTCGAACGAGATTTTTTGAGCAAGCCCTTCCGCGAGCTGCTCCCCGCCCTGCGCGAGAAGCGCGAACGCGTCAAGGCCGTGGGGCTCTGGGCTCCGCAGATCCCGCGCGAGTACGGAGGGCTCGGCCTCGGCCTCGTGGAGTTCGCCCGCGTGAGCGAAGAACTGGGGCAGACCCCTGTGGGCCATTACCTCTTCAACTGCCAGGCCCCGGACGCCGGCAACATGGAAGTCTTAATGGCCCACGCCACCGACGAGCAGAAGGAGCGTTACCTCTGGCCCTTGTTGCGCGGCGAGGTGCGCAGTTGCTTTTCGATGACGGAGCCGGAACATCCCGGCTCGAACCCCACGTGGATGAGCACGACCGCGACCCTTGACGGCGACGACTATGTCATCAACGGACACAAGTGGTTCACATCAAGCGCGGACGGCGCGGCCTTCGCCATCGTGATGGCCGTTACGGACCCCGAAGCCTCTAGCCCTTACAGGAGGGCGAGCCAGATCATCGTCCCCACGGACACGGCGGGCTTTCGCCTCGTGCGTAACGTCAGCGTGATGGGCCACGAGGGCAGTGACTACGCGAGCCACGCCGAAGTCAGGTACGAGGACTGCCGCGTGCCGCGCCGCAACCTGCTGGGCCAGGAAGGGCACGGCTTCCAGATAGCGCAGGAGCGCCTCGGGCCAGGGCGCATCCAACACTGCATGCGCTGGGTCGGTATCTCAGAACGCGCCTTCGACATGATGTGCGACTACGCCGCGCGCCGGCAGCTCGCGCCGGGCGTGCCCTTAGGCAGCCGCCAGACCGTCCAGGAGTGGATCGCCGAGAGCCGCGCCGAGATCAGTGCCGCCCGCCTGCTCGTCATGCAGACGGCCACACGCATCGAATCTGAGGGCGCAGCCGCGGCCCGCGAAGACATCTCGCTGATAAAATTCTTCGTTGCCGGGATTCTTCAGAAGGTGCTCGACCGCGCGATTCAAACTCACGGCGCACTGGGCCTGACCGACGACACCGTGCTCGCCTACTGGTTCCGCCACGAGCGCGCCGCGCGCATCTACGACGGCCCCGACGAGGTGCACAAAGCGGTCGTCGCCCGCGGCGTGCTGCGCGGGTACGGCGTGGACATCTCAATCTGAAGGAGCATGCCCGACGTGTCGCGCGAAAGCTTGGTAGACGGCCCGCGTCAGGTGCGCGAGGGCGAGCAGTTGGACTTGCCGCAGCTCCTCGCCTACCTGCGCGACCGCCTGCCCGGCGTCGCAGGCGAGGCGGAGGTGAAGCAGTACCCGGCCGGGTTCTCGAACCTGACTTACCATCTGCGCGTGGGCGGACAGGAGTTCGTGTTGCGCCGGCCGCCGCGCGGGGCCAAAATCAAGACGGCCCACGACATGGGCCGCGAGTTCACGATTCTTTCGCGCCTGCGCCCCGTCTACCCGAAAGTCCCGCGCCCCGTCCTCTACTGCGACGACGAAACGGTTCTCGGCGCGCCCTTCTACCTGATGGAGCGCGTGCGCGGAGTCATCCTGCGCGCGCAGCCGCCCGACGGCGTCGAGTTGTCCGCCGAGACCATGCGCCGCCTCTCCGAGTCGTTCGTCCAAAACCTGGTCGAGATTCACGGGGTGGACTACGCGGCGGCGGGCCTCGGCGACCTCGGACGCCCCGAAGGGTACGTCTCGCGCCAGATAGAGGGCTGGACCAAGAGGTACTACAGCGCGCGGACGGACGACGTGCCGGAGGTCGAGGAGCTTGCGCGCTGGCTGGCACAAAACGCGCCGGGTGATTCGGGCCGGGCGCTGATCCATAACGACTACAAGTACGACAACGTGATCTTCGACCCGGAAGATTTGGCGCGGGTCGTCGCCGTCCTCGACTGGGAGATGGCGACCGTCGGCGACCCCTTGATGGACTTCGGGACCTCGCTCGCCTACTGGATGGACCCGGACGACCCCGTCGAATGGCGTCGCGCCGGCTTCGGCCTGACCGCGCTCCCCGGAAACTTACGGCGGCGCGAGCTGGTCGGATACTACGCGCGCCTCAGCGGGCGCGACATACGCCATCTGGTCTTCTACTTCGCATACGGCCTCCTCAAAATCGCCGTCATCGTCCAGCAGATTTACCACCGCTACCGCCAGGGCCACACGACCGACCCGCGCTTCGCCGGCCTCCTCTCCCTGGTTCGTGCCAGCGGCAAACTGGCACAGCGCGCCATCGAGAAGAAGCGCGTGGATGAGCTGGGATAAAAAGCTGGTCAATAGTAAATGGTCAATGGTGAATGGAGGAAAGCAGCCTCCATTCACCATTGACCATTTACTATTGACTGCCTTCGACTACCCGCGTCGTCTGGTGCGGGCGCGGCGCGAGCGGCGGGCGCGTGTGTTTTTGCGCGCGGGCTTCACCGCCGGGCCGGTCGTGGTGGTGTTGATGTTGGGCCGCAGGTTCGAGGTGTCGGCGGGAGGGTTCGCGCTCTCGCGGTAGGCGGCGGCCTCGGCCGTGGCTATCGAGCTTTCGAGGCGCGTGCGGCTCGCGGCCAGCTGATCGAGTTGCGACTGGACGCCGGCCTTCTGGCGTTCGAGCTGGAGGCGGCGCTGCTCGCGCTGCTCCTCCGGGCGCGTCGAGCCGTTGAGCGCGAAATAACGCTCTATGTTCTCGGGCCGCAGGTCCTCGTCCAACTGGCGCATGCGCGCTTGCATGTCTTCCTCTTTCCTCTGCACGTCCGCGAGCTGCGCGCGCAAGCTCTCGACCGTCTGCGCCGCGCCGCCGCGACTCTGTGCCAAAACCGAAGCCGCAGAGGCGGCGAGCAGAACTAAGAGCAATGAGATTCGCGGTCCGAGTTTCATGGCGTTTCCTTTCAAGATATTGACTCAACCCCTTTGCGTCTGTGCGCCCTGGCGTGAAAAATATTCTCACGCCAGGGCGCACAGACGCAAAGAGTAAGGCTCGATGTTTTTCTTTTGCCCTAATCCTTCAGAGGGTCGTCGGGCCAGGCGTGGCGTGGGTAGCGGCGTGAGAGTTCGCGGCGCACCTGCGGGTAGTGGCGCGACCAGAAGCCTGCGAGGTCGGTCGTGACCTGGACCGGGCGCTGGCTCGGCGCGAGCAAGTGCAGCACGAGGGAGACGCGCCCGCCGGCCACCTTCGGCCCTTCGCGCATCCCGAAGAAATCTTGCAGGCGCGAGGCGACCCAGGGGTCGCGCCCGCGCTCGTAATGCACGCGCGCCTGCCGCCCACGCTGAAGCGTCACGCGCTCCGGGGCCATCGTCGCCAGCAGCCGCGACTGCTCCGGCGTCAGGCTCTGCCGCAGCACGGCGACGAGTCCGCCCGCGCGCGCAGCCTCGCGCAACTCCGCGAAGCCGCGCAAGCCCTCGCAGAGTTGGGCCAGGGCCGCGTTGACACTCGCCTCGCCCAGCTCCGGGAAATCGGCTTCGGGGAACGCGCGGCGCAGGAAGTCCACGCGCGCGAGGAAACGTTCTATCTCTTCCACGTCGGCGAAGGCCCGCACGCCCGCGGCGAGCGCTTGCTCTACCAGCACGGCGGACGTATCGACGCCCGCGGCCTCGGCCGCGCGGCTCTCGTCCAGCACTAAACCCTCGTAGAGCAGCCGGCGCACGACCTCGACGCGCAACGCCTCGCGGTCCCAGACCACTTCCGTGCTCTCGGAAATCTGGTCCGTGAACAGGTCTAACAGCCAGTCGGGCTCAATCGCGCTCGCGAGGCGCACGACTACTTCGCCCGCGCCGCGCCTTCCGACAGTCCTTCCCCCGCCCGAACGCTCGCCCGCGTCAACCGCGACCATGAACTCCGCGCGCCTGACGACGCTCTCGGGCGCGAGCCGCGCGGAGCCGCCGCCCGCGAGCAGGAGTTCTGTGCCCGCTTCTTCGCGTTGGTCCGGGGTCGTGCGGCGGCGGGCCACGCGGTCCGGGTAACCCGCGAGAATCGAGATGAGTAGTTCGGACTCTTCCGCGGCCGAGAGTTCAGTCCTCTTCCCTCTCTTCGCTTCGCCCCCGACGATGCGCCGCAGTTGTTTGCCCACGCGGTCCACGCGCCTGACCGCGCCCGCGTCCAGGCCCAATTCGCTCAAGCGCCGCGGCGCAAAATTCGCGTCTTCGGCCTCTGCGAAGAGGTCGTAGAGTTCCAGTAAATCCGACGGGCTGTGCGAGCGCGCGACTCTCGGCCTCTCGCGCTCAGACGCGCCGAGGAGGACGAGGCCCGCGCGCACGTCGCGCTCGCTGATGAGCGCCGCGACGACCGCCGCCGCCCGCCCGACGCCACGCGCCTCGGCCTCCACGACCATGCGCGCGAGCCTCGGGTGAAGCGGAAAGCGCAACATACGTCTTCCCGTCTTCGTCACGCGCCCGTCGGCGTCGAGCGCGCCGAGTCGTTTGAGCAGCGTCTCGGCCGCGTCGAGCGCAGGCTCTGTCGGAGCTTCGAACCAATCGAAGCCGCGGAGGTCGCGGACTCCCGCCGCGTGCAGTTCGAGCGCGGGCTCGGCCAAATCCAGCCGACGAATCTCGGGCGTCTCGTGCGCCGGGCGCGCGGCGAAATCCTGCGCCGTGTAGAGGCGCAGGCAGCGGCCCGGTCGCGTGCGTCCGGCGCGGCCCGCGCGCTGCTCCGCGGACGCGCGGCTCGTGCGCGCCACCGTGAGCGTCGGCAGCCCGGACCAGGGCGAGTGGCCCGCGACGCGCGCCAGCCCGGAATCAATCACCGCGACCACGCCCTCTATCGTGACCGAAGTCTCCGCCACGTTGGTCGAGAGAACTATTTTTCGCCGCGGCTGCGGCCGGACGGCCCGCTCCTGCTCGGCAATGGGCAGCTCGCCGTGCAGCGGCAGCACGAGCAGATTCTCTTCCGCCGCCAGCCGCGCGCAAGCAGCGGACGCGCGCCTGATCTCCGCCGCGCCCGGCAGGAAGACGAGCACGTCGCCGTTCACTTTTTCGTCCAGCAATCTTCTGACCGCGCCCGCCACCTGCTCCTCCAGCGGGCGCTCTGCGGGGCGCGCGAGGTGCTCCACGGCCACGTCGAAGCGCCTGCCTTCCGAGCGCAGCACCGGACACTGGCCCAAAAATTCCGCGACCGGCGCGGCTTCGAGCGTCGCGGACATGGCGACGACTTTCAGGTCCGGGCGCTCTGCGGACTGCAAGCGCCTGACGAGCGCGAGCGCGAGGTCGGCCTGCAAGTGGCGCTCGTGAAATTCGTCCAGGACGACGCAGCCTATGTTTGAGAGGAGAGGGTCGGAGAGCAGCCGCCGGGTGAAGACTCCTTCGGTGACGAAGCGGAGGCGCGTGCCCGGGCCGGAAACATCTTCGAAGCGCACCTGGTAGCCGACGCCCGCGCCTAAAGTCTCGCCGCGCTCTTCGGCCACGCGCCGCGCCGACAGCGTGGCCGCGATGCGGCGCGGCTCCAAGACCCACACCTCACCGCCGCCCGCGAGCTCTGCGTCGAGCAGCGCCGGCGGCACGCGCGTCGTCTTGCCCGCGCCCGGCGGCGCTTCGACGACGACCCCTTGCGCGGCGCGCAAAGCCTCTACGATTTCGGGCAGGAGCGAATCAATCGGCAGGAAAGGATTTCGCAAACCTTATCGACCTGTGAAGCAGCTCTGTGGCTCCGCGAAGGCGAATGCCGGGACCTCCACGTTGTGGCGGACCTCCGTCAACTGAATCTTGATTTCGAGGCCCATAATTGGCACAGTCAGCAGGAACGGGACCTTCACGTCGCCCACCTGCCTGTAGTCGCCGTACTTCGTCCCGTCGCCGTAAACCAGTAGCCCCGTCTGCGCGTCGAAGTGCATCTCGTCGTGGCGGCCGTTCTCGGTGACGGCTTCCAGAATCTCCACCTTGCCGCGGTCCGTGTCAATCGCGCCCCTGTAAATCAGCTCCGAATAGAGCTGCCTGTACTTCGTGACCCTGTAGAAATCGAGGTCGTGCTTCAAGCCTTCCAGCGCCGACTCCGGGTACTCGTAGAAGCCCATCAGGGAGTCCTGCATCCAGCCGCGCTCGCCGTCGAAGACGAACTTCTTCACGCCCATGCTGGCAACGTCAATCAGCAGGCTCCTCTTGTAAGGGGCCTGTTCGTAGATGACGACCTTGCCCGTGATGTTCTGAAAAGGGTAGGAGCAGACGCCCGTGGAGACGCGGCTCGTCAGGCGTTCGAGCGCCTCGCGCCCGCCGAGCGCCTTGATGTACCGCTCCATGACCCGCTCGGCCTCCGGCGTCGATTTGAAAACGTGGGCGGGGGCGGGCGCGCTTTCGATCTTCTTCGGCGGGGGCGGGCTCACCGTCATCGCCCCGAGCACGCTCGCGGTGACCGGGCCGGAAAGCCACCCGCCGCTCTGCTGCTCTTCTCCCTTGCCCAGCTTGACCTGGCGGACTGCCTCCCGAAGCTGGTCGTCCTCACCTTTGAGGAGCGCGTCGCGCGAGAGGTGCGTCTCCACGTCGGGCTTCACGCCCTTGCCTTCGAGCGTCGCGCCCGCGGACGTTTTGAAACCGGCCCGCGCGTACTCGAAGAGCGCGCCCGTCGGCAGCTCCTTGATGTCCGCGCCGAGCACGGCGCCCGCGCTCTGCTCGCCGACCACCTTCGCGCGGCCGGACTCCTGCAAGGCCGCGGCCATGACTTCGGCGGTCGAGCCCGAGAGCCTGTCAATCAGGACGACGATTGGCCCGGCGTAGGAAGACTTCTGCGGGAAGGTCGGAATCGGCAGCCCGCCCGCGCGCGTCCTGAGCACGCCGATCAGGCCCGTCTTGTTCGTCAGCAGGCCGACGATTCCCGAAGCGACGCCCATCACCCCACCCGGGTTGCCGCGCAGGTCTATGACGAGGCCGCGCGTGTCGCGCAGTGACTTGACGGCCCCGCAGAATTTCTCGGCCAGTTGCGGCGTGAAGGCCGTGAACCGGATGTAGCCCAACTGGTCCGGCAAGCGCTTTGTCTCAAACTCCGTGTACATCGGCGGAAGGTTCCCCATCGCGGGCGAGAGCGCGCCCTTCAGCCGCTCGCGCTTGAGCGTGACTGTCTGCTCCCTGTTCACGCCGTCCAGGTACGTGAGGCTGACTTCGGTCCCCGGCTCGCCGCCGAGGTACTCGACCAGGACAGTCTCGCGCAGCATCGTCTGGACGACGGGCGTGATGTCCGGCCCCGCCGGGACGTTTTCGAGCGGGAGGCCGTCCACGCCTTTGATGACGAAGCCCGGCCGCAGGCCCGCCCTCGCGGCCGGGCCATTCTCCTCGACGCGCGTGATGACCACCTGCCCGTTCAGGACGCGCACGTCCAGGCCGACGCCGTTGAGCATCTGCGCCGCGATCTCGTTATCGCTCTCGCCATCTTCCTCGCCGGCTGCCGCCTCGTCTTCTTCCCCGCCCGCGGCATCCTCCTGGCCCGGCAGCTTGCTCTTCGACTTGAGGCGCGGAATTTTGTCGGGCGGGATGATGGCGAAGTGCGACTGCGGGATTTCGTCCAGCATGCGCTGAAGCAGTCTGTGCAGCTCAAGGTCGCTGGGCGCGCGGGTGGCGAGCGGCTGGTAACGCGAGTAGACCGCGACCCAGTTGACGCCGCCGAACGTCGGGTCAAAGTTCTCCTCGTAAACGGTGCGCCAGACCATCTCGAAAGTTTTCTCGCGCCGCTCCCTGGCGGGGTCTTTCCTGACTCTCGGCGCGCGCGCTCTCGCGACGCCCGTGCCCCTCGCCCTCGGGCTCCTGTTCTGAAGCGCCTGGGCGTTAAGCGGGCTGAAGAGTAAGACACAGAGCGTTAGCGAGGAGACGATTTTCATGATGCGCGACATAAGCTACCGAATTGAGGCACTGACCGTAGACGGCTGGCACAAAAATAGACTACATCCCCGCAGGGGACGAACACAACGGCCGGGGGCAAGCGCGTCAGCGCGCCGCCCACGGCTATCATGTTAGACCACTCCGGGGCCGGAGGCCGTTGAGGGATTGCGCACCGCGTCAGGAGCTTTGCGCCTTCGCCGCGGGCTCCGTGCTGTAAACGTCTTCGACCGCGGCGCGCAGTAGCTCGGCGACGCTCCAGGCCTGGGCGACGCAGCCGCGCGGCGTGTGCGGCGGGTCGGCGTCGAAAATTTCCGAGACCTGCCCGAGGCCCGCCTGACTCAAATGCTCTTGAAACTTCATGAGCCACTGTCCGGCGCGCGCGCGGCTCTCTGGCGAGCGGTCGTTGACTTTAAGGTAGGCCGTGATGAACGGCCCCATCAGCCAGGCCCAGACGGTCCCCTGGTGGTAAGCCCCGTCGCGGCTCCACGAGTCGCCCTCGTAACGCGCGCGGTACTGGGCGTCGCCGGGCGCGAGGCTCCTCAGCCCGTAAGGCGTCAGCAGCTCGCGCTCGACCGTCGAGACGACCTGCGCGGCCCTCTCCGGCGAGAGGATGGAGTGCGCGAGGCTGACGGCGAAGATTTGGTTGGGGCGGACTGACGCGTCGCGGCTCTCGCCGTCCACGACGTCGTAGAGGCACCCGCCGGCCTCGTTCCAGAACTGCCGGTTGAAACTTTCGCGCGCTCGCTCGGCCATCATCTCGTACTGACTGCGGTTCACCTCGTCACAGAATTTCCGGGCCAATTCTTCCATGATTCGCAGGGCGTTGTACCAGAGCGCCTGAATCTCCACCGCAAGCCCGCGGCGCGGCGTCACGACCCAGTCGCCGACCTTCGCGTCCATCCACGTCAACTGCACGCCCTCCTCGCCAGAGTGGAGCAGGCCGTCCGCGTCCACGTGGATGTTGTAGCGCGTGCCGCGCACGTGCCAGTCCACTATCCGGACGAGCACGTCGTAGAGCTTCGTCCTGACGAACTCTTCGCCGCTCGTGTACCTGAGGAGCGCGCGGACGGCCTCGAAGTACCAGAGCGTGGCGTCCACCGTGTTGTACTCGGGCCGCTCGCCCGCGTCCGGGAAACGGTTCGGGAGCATTCCCTGGTCCACATGACGCGCGAACTCGGAAAGAATGCTGCGCGCGATCCCGGGGCGGTTCGTCGCGAGCGTGAGGCCCGGCAGCGCGATCATCGTGTCGCGCCCCCAATCTGAGAACCAGTGATAGCCGGCGATAACGGTCTTCTCTTCCCCGCGCGCGACGATGAACTGGTCCGCCGCCGCCGCGAGCGCGGGCACGAGTTCCCCGTCGGCCGCCGGCGCGAGCCCGACTACCTGCTGCCTGCGCGCGATTTCAGTCTCGCGGTACTCGCCCGCGCGCCGCGCCTCGCGCCGCTCGGTTGACGCGACGACGTTCAATTGCTTCCGCCCGTTCAGGTCACACTTCAGGACGAACGGGTTGAACAAGTCCTCCGTAAAATCGAAACCGCGCGCTCGCTCCTCCCTGTACTCGAAGTTGCGATACCAGAAGCCCGCGGCCTCAAGCTCGCCCGCGTCGTGTGCCAGGTGCAGCGCAGGGTAATCAGGATACGGCCTGACGCTGACCAGACCTTCTTCACTCCGCACGCGCGCGTCGAGCGCGCCGTTCTCGTGGCCCATGCTGTGGTAATCGCGGAAGGCTATGAGCGGGCGCAGCTCTAAAAGGAGGCGGGAGGCGGGAGGCGGGAGGCGGGAGGCTTCGCTCGTCTCTTCTGTATCGCCGTCCTTCCTTCTAAACTCGTATTGAATGACCGTCGTGTTTTCGCCGTGAAGCATGAAGACGGACTTTTCGATGATGATGCCCTCGACCTCGTAGGTGAAGACGGGGAACGGGTCGAGGCGAAAGCCTGTCTGGTACTGGTAGCCCTGCGGGTGAATCGCGCCGGGGTATTGATTGGCGGAGAGGTCGAACCGTTGTCCGCTGACGACGAGCGTCTCCTCCAGCTTCGAGAGCATGACGGCGCGGCCGACCGGCGGCTTCGTCGCCGCGACCAGCAGCCCGTGGTAGCGCCGCGTGTTTAATCCCGCGATGGTCGAAGAGCTGTACCCGCCGAGCCCGTTCGTCTCCAACCACTCGCGCGTCACGGCCTCCTCAAGCTCGCGGCACGTCCTCTCGTCAAAGCGAATCATCACTGAGACCTCTCTTCAACCATTCAACTCCTTTGCGCCTTTGCGTCCTGGCGGGAGAGAATCAAAACATCTCACGCTGGAGGCGCAAAGAGAAGGCGACGCCAATCAAGGGAATCTCCGGCCTCCGAGGTTTTCATACTCAATCCGCCCGGCGCGTCTCCGTCTTCCCGCACCGCGGGCACGTGTGGACTTCTTCGATGACGCCGCCGAAGTCTGCGTCGAACCCGCCCGACTCTTCAGGCGACGACGAATAGTCTATCTTCTCCGCGTGCTGGTTCATCTCCGCGCCGCACTCTTCGCAAATCATCTTCTGTTTCTCCGGCATACTTCCTCCCCGCTCTCCGAGGGATGAGGGATGAAGAAAAGACAGAGTTCTTACTTCATCCCTCATCCCTCATCCCATGTTTTTCTCAAGCCTCTCCCTGAAATAGTCTCGCCAACTGTCCGGCAGAGCTTCGACCTCTATGACGCGTCGCGCCAGCTCCGCGTCGTCGCGGTCGCGCGCGTAGAGTCGTGTGATGTCCGCGACCGTTACGTTGTGCGCGTCGCGCGCCAGCGGCTCGATTGGGTTCCCGGCTTCGACCTCGCCCTCGCGCAGGACGGAGAAGTAAAAGCCCGTGCGCCCGCTCGCCAGAAACCGCTTCAGGATGTCGTTGCGGCCGAACTTGATGCCGAGCTTGTAGCAGGGCATGCGCGGCTCCGTGACCATCACCTCGGCCGACCCGATGCGGAACCGGTCGCCTATGTTGACCGACGACTCGCTCAGACCTTCCGTCGTGAAGTTCTCGCCGAACATCCCCCACGGCAGCTCCATGCCCGGCAACTCCGCGCGCCAGAACTCGTAATGCTCCGACGGGTAGGCGTAGACGGCCTTCGTCGGGCCGCCGTGGACGGTCAGGTCCGCCTGCCGGTCGCCGTCCAGGTTGAGCGTGCGCAGCGCGACGCGGCCCGCGACCGGCTCCTTGAAGATGCCCGTCGAGACCGATTGCCCTCGCCACACGACCAGGCGCGGGCGGCTGACGTTGATCGAGACTATTTTCATCTTTGCACAGATCAATCGAGCGAGACGTTGTCGCGCCCGTGCCTTAAAACCCTGGACATCCAGATCAGCTCTTTCAAAAACTTGTCGACGCGCTTGACGTAACTCTCGTCCAAGAGCTTCCCGTCGGCGTCGAAGAGCCGGTGCGCGCTCGAAAAGTTTCCGTCCCAGAAGATCGTCACGAGGCCCAGCTCGCGCAAGACGGGCAGCAAGCTCTGTATGGCGCGCGTGCCGCCGAAGCCGCCGGCCGAGACGCCGCAGACGCCCACGGCCTTGTGGATGTACTCCTTCAGATTCGTGTCGAGCACGCGCTTGAGCGAGCCCGGAAAGCCGTGGTTGTATTCCGGCGTGACGATGACGAGGCCGTCGGCGCGCGAAACGGTCGCGGAGAAGCGCGCGTCCTTGATGCCCTCGCCCTCGTCGTCCGCGGGCAGTTTAATGTCGCGGATGTCAATCAACTCCGTCTCGACGCCGTCGCGCTTCCTGAGTTCTTCCGTGACGAACTTCGCCACGTTCTCGCTCGCGCGCCCCTGGCGCGTCGTGCCCAGGATGACTGGAATGAAGATGGGTCTTTCAGTGCTCATCCGAAGTCGGTGTCCTTCCCTACTGGAATTCACTTCTCGATTAACTGCATGACGTGGCCGTCCGGGTCCCCGACGAGGAAGCCTTTGTTGAAGCCCGGGTCTTTAGCAGACACTACGCCCGACGAGACGAAGGCGGATTTTTGGCCGAGCAGGAATTGCTCGGCGCTGCGGACGACGAGCTTCGTTTGCCAGTGTATCAGGTCGTTCGCTCTGAGGCGGCCGTTGCCCGCGGCGACGACCGCAGCCTGCGTCCCGTGCCACTGCCAGGATTGGACGGGCGCTCCGGCGTCGAGTGGGGTAAAACCTTCCAGGGAAAAGTTGAGAGGCTCTTATTTTTCGCGTTCGAGGGCACGCTTGAGGCGTTCGCGTGCATCGTCGGAGAGGGCGGGCGCTGTGGCGGCGGGCGAGTCATCCTGCTTCAACCGCTCGGAGCGTGCGAGGCAGCAGTTGAAGACTTCCCAGAACTCGCCCTACTCGACGAGTTGCTCGGGGTGGCGCGCCACTCAATTAGTGTCGAACGAGAACGTCGGGACCGCGCCCCGCCTGTACACTTTCAAGTTAGCGGCTGAAAGCCCCTCCCCTCCCTCGCCGGCCGGGTGAGTTGTTAGCCCGCGCCGGCGGAGCGGACGGGGCAGGGATGAATATTATCCCGCCGCCGTAGTACTCGACTTCCGCGGCCGACTCCGCCGCGCCTCGCACCCAGGCGTTTTCCGACCGGACCAATTCCCCGAGCCTCGCTTTCACGCCGTCGAGTGAGCGCACCTCATCGGCCAAACGGGCCTCGCTCATCTCTTCGTGCTTGTAATCGGGCGAGTGCTCCCGCGGGTCCCAATGTTCTCCGCCTACCCAGACGAGCGCGGCCAACACCTCCGCCTCGTCGAGAGACTCAAGTGCTAGTTCCCACTCGGCGGCCGTGCGGCCCGTGATGGTTGGCCCGAAGGTATGATTCGGAGCGCCGTAGTAGTTACGAATCAGACGGCCGGCGCTGTCTTCGAGGCGGACCAGCAGTAGCTTCTCCCCGATTAACGCGTAGTACTCTTTAGCCACGTCGCGGCCGTTAAGAGATGGCTGGCTGCTCACTTCCAACACCTCCCTGCCGACCTCGGGCATGTATTTGACTTTCATTCCGGTCAGGAAAATGCGCCAGCCGCTTGAGAAGGCCGACGAACTGAGAATCCTTCCTTCGGGACTGAAGACGTGGACACTAAGGCCGGTCTCGCCGGGGATGACTACAGCCGGGGACTCCTCAATCAGAACGTAGCTTATTCGCCCCTCCGCGTTTGGCATCTTCGTGAAGAGCCTCGGAATCAGCGGCCAGCTATCGCCCGGGCCGACGAGGGCGCGAATCGCTCTCTTCAACTTGTTTTCGGATTCCTGCTCCAGCCCTGCGAAGTCTCGATTCTCGAACGAGAGGAGTATCCGCCAGGCCAGGACGCTCGCGCTCTGCGGTTCCTGATTCTGCGGCAGGGCGGGATCACCGATGGCACGCGGGACATTCGGACGGAGAAGCCCGGACGATGCGATGGAGACGCCGATGATGAACGTGAGTAGCGCGACGGCCGGGCGCAGGGCGAAGGATTTCATATCTCCCCTTTCACGAATCAGCGAAGCTCGGACGATTGCCGGGCTTGATAATAAACGTTTGAATCCGCCGTGACAATTTCCGGCGCGCGTCATTCCGCCTACCACGTCTTTCTAATCGGGTGCGCCTCCGTGTTGAAGACCACCGTGCCGAACTTCAACGTGCCGGGCGGGGAGAAGAGGAGGTAAAAATATTTGAAGGTCTCCGCGAAGAGGAAGCTCTCCATCGAGTCGGCCTTCTCCTTGGTGACGACGCTCTTCAGCGCGGCGTAAGCCTCGTCGGTCTTGCAGTAGTGGACGAAGTCGTCGAAGAGCCGGCGGCCCATGCGCAGGTAAGACGGGTCTCCGGTCAGGCGGTGCAGGTAGTAAGTGGACTCCACTATCTCGGGCCGCAAGGGGTAGCCCGGGTCACCGACCTGCATCGTGCGGTAGTTTATCTCTTCGGGCTCGATGCCGTGCCTGTTCCACATCTTGAAGGAGGAGGCTTGCAAGCGCCGGGCGCGGGCGCGGTCGCCCGAGAGAGCCAGCACGGCGGGGAAGAAGGCGTCGAGCGCGCCGTAAAGGCTCGCCGTGCGCCGGCCCGTGAGCATGTCCGCGTGGCCGTACCAAAGCTCTGTGCCAATTCGGTCGGCCAAGTACTTGTTGATGGAAGTGAGGCTTTCCCGCCACATCCGCCGGCAGTCTGCGTCGTCGAAGAGCAGCCAGCACTTCAGTAGATACTCGTAATAAGAATCTATCTCGGCGCTGACGTGGCTCTCCGTGTTCGTCCACTCGCCCGTCTCGACGTTGATCCTCTGGCCGACGAGGCCGACCGGTGAGCGGCGCTTGAAGAGTTCGACCAGGGCGCGCTTGGCCTTGTCGTAGAAGACCGGTTTGTTTGTCAGCCTGGCGAGCGCGCCGAACTCTACGAGCAGCGTCCCGGCCTCCGCCGGGTTGGTCTCCGCGCCGCGGGCCTTGCCCGTCCTGAGGTTGACGTACCTGTAAGGCAGCCCCGTCGGCGACTCGAAGGCGGGCAAGAGCCTCGTCCCCAAATCTTCGGCCAGCGCCAGCAGTCGCCTGTCGCCCGTCATCTGGTAACTGGACAGCAGCCCGCCGAGAAGTCGGATCGTGACCTCAAAGTTTTTGACGTAAATGTCCTTGTCGAAGGAGAGGTTGGCGAGGATGACATCCTTCGCGCGCCGCGCCTCGTCTTTCAAATTCATCAGGAGCAAGGTGTCGAGCGCGTCCACCGGCGTCATGTAAAGAGACTCCTCGTACCAGTCGTGAGCCTTCTTACTCAGCGGCCGAAGGTCGTCGTGGCCCCACGCGTACTTGACGTAGCCGCGCCACGCGTGCAGGAACTCCGCCCGAACACGGCGGGCGAGGGATTGCCTCTCAACTCTTCCCTTCACTCTCGTCTGTTCTGAGAGGGCGATGGGCGCGGTCAGGACTGACGAGAGCAGAAGAAGCGCTGTTATTCGGAGCCTGATTCTCATCATTCCTCCCTCATCTCGTCGAGCGCGCGGCCGAGTCTGCCTAATCCCTCTTTCAACATTTCTGTGTCGCCGCCGATGCCGATTCTGAAATGGTTCGGCCGCTCGAAGAATCTTCCGGGCACGACGGAGGTTTCATATTTGCCGGCCAGGAGCGCGCACAGTTCGTCCGCGCTCCCGCGCTTCAGGCGCGGGAACGAGACTGTGCCAAACTTGTGCGGCGACGAGTCCAGGTCGTCGCGCGAGGCGAGGAAGGAATTGAGCAACTGCGCGTTGGCCTCAAGGAGTGCGCGCGAGCGGGCGGCGATTTCGTCCAGATGTTCGAGCGCGACGCGGCTCAGGAGTTCCGCCGCGTGGGCCGGGATGACGCCGAACAGGTCGTTGAGCCGCCACATCCTGTGTGCCAATTCCGGGCTCGCCAGAATCCACCCGCAGCGCAGCCCGCTCAAGCCGTACACTTTCGTCAGGCTGTTGGTCGTCAGAAACACGTCGCCCAGGTGGAACGCCGACGGCGGCGCGTCCTCGAAGAGCGTTTCGAGGTAGACCTCGTCAACGAGCACGCGCGCCCCCACCTTGCGCGCCACTTCGCCTAAGCGCCGAAGCGTGTCCTGACCGGCGAGCGCGCTCGTGGGGTTGTGCAGGTTGCTCAAGACTATGAGGCGCGTGCGCGCGCTCACCAAGCGCCCGACAGAGTCCGCGTCGAGCGCGAAGCCGTCCCCGGCGTGTCGCACGAAGCGCTTCACACGCGCGCCCAGATATTGTGCCACCGCGAGGAGCGGCTCGTAGGTCGGCTCCTCCACCAGCGCCTCGTCGCCCGGCTCAAGCACCGCCGCCATCGCCAGGTAATTAGCCATCGACGTGCCCGTCGCCGCGACGACGCACTCCCGCGGGACGCTCGCTTTCGCCGCCAGCGCCGCCTGTAGCGGCTCGTAGCCGTAAAGGCTCGGGCCGCTCAGTTCGAGGTCCGTGATCTTCACGGGGAGCTTCGCGAGCGGGTAATTCATCACGCCGCTCGACGCCAGGTTGAAGCGCGCCTGCGAGCGCGTTTTGGCCCACTCCATGTAGGGAGAACTCATCACGCGCGTCGTCACCTCGGCCTCCCGTTGCGCCAGAAGAAGTAGACGGGCACGCCCGCCGCGACGATGACCAGACCGATGACGCTGTTGGCCGGGTACTTGTAGACGGTGCTGAGCACGATCAGCGCGCACGCCGCGACGAACAGCGCGGTCGTCAGGGGGTGGCCCGGCACGCGCAGGTACGTCTCCGCACGGCTTCCCGCCCGGGCAGCCCTCCGGCGGAAGATGAAGAGCGAGGCGGCGGTCAGGCCGAACCAGATGAAGTCGACCGAGACGACGTAGTTGAGTATCTGTTCGTAGCGGCCGGAGAGCGCTATGACGACGGCGAGCGCGCCTTGCAGGGCAATCGCCACCACCGGCACGCGCGTCCGCGCGTCGAGCCGCGCGACGCTCTTGAAGAAGAGCCCGTCCTCGGCCATCGCGAAATAGACGCGCGGCGCGGTCAGCATCCCCTGGCTCAAAAAGCCCAGCGTCGAGATGCTGATGCCGACGGCGATGAAGGTCGCGCCGCGCGCGCCGAACGCCTGGCGCATCACGCTTGATGCGGGCGTCTCGGTCGCGGCCAGGCCGTCCGCGCCCAGCGCGTAGAGGTAGACGAAGTTGGCGGCGAGGTAGAGCAGGACGACGCCGCCCGTGCCGATCAACAGCCCGCGCGCGAGGTCGCGGCGCGGGTCGCGCATCTCGCCCGCGACGAAGCTCGCCGTCTGCCAGCCGCCGTAGGCGAACATCACGGGCGTCATCGCCGCCCCCATCGCCGTCAGTAAGCCGAGCGAGACCGGGCGGTCAAGAATTGGGCCACTCAGCCCGCGCGGCGCGCCCGTGAAAAAGAGCCCGCCCAGGACGAGCGCCGCGAGCGCCAGGATTTTCAGCACCATCAGGCCGTTCTGCACGCTGCTCCCGGCGCGCACGCCGAGGCAGTTGACGACCGTCAGGAGCGTGAGCGCGGCGACGGCGATTGTCCAGTCGGGAACCTGAAGGCCCGTCACTTCCAGGAAGTAGCGCGAGAAGGTGATGGCGACCGCGGCCATCCCGCCCGTCTGCACGACGAGCAGCAAGGCCCAGCCATACATGAAAGCGACAGACGGGTGATAAGCCTCGCGCAGGTAGGCGTACTGGCCGCCGACCTGCGGGCAGCGGTTGACCAGCTCCGCGTAGATGAACGCCCCCGCCAGAGCTATCAACCCGCCGACGAGCCACGCGCCCAGGATGAGGAAGGGCGTGTGGACCTGGCGGGCGACGACGTAAGAGTTCATGAAGATGCCCGAGCCGATGATGCCGCCCATGACGATCATCGTCGCGTCGAACAGGCCCAGCCGCCGCGCGAGCTTGACGGTCGTGCCCGCACCCGCGTCGCCGCTCTCTCTGTGAGAATTCATCAGTGGTCGTCGCTCGTGACCCGGCGCGAGATTTTTTCGGAGCGCCCAAGATTAGCACGGAGCGGTGCAAACCGCCTCAACCTAACACACGGAAAAAAGCTATTGAATTAAAATCGGCCCGCGTGCTATTTGTTATTCAAGCGTTGCCATCACGGCTTAACGCGGGTTCTCGATAGTGTTCAATCTCGCGTTCACCTGAGTAACCTGCCCGACTGAGCGCCTGATTCGCCCGGAAAACGTCGGCTCTGATTGATCCTTCACGATCTCCCACGGCCTCCGTCTGTCAAAAACCTTACCCTCATGCAAAGAGGAGAAAGAGATTTTCTATGTTCCCCCAACGAAAGACTGCCCCCTCATCCTCTGTTTTCAAACTCGCACGACTGTTAAAGCTGGTGGCCCCCGGAGTCCTCTTCGGAGTCCTCTTCATCGCGGCCGGCCACGCCGCCAAGGCTTCGGGCACGCTGATTCCCGCCCCCGCGCGCGTGGACATGGTTTACGACTCGGCGCGCGACACCGTCTACATCACGAGCGGGGCCTCCGTCCTGCGCTATCAAATTGGCACAAACTCCTTCCTCTCGCCCATCGAACTCGGCGGCATCCTGAACGGCGTAGACCTCTCGCCCGACGGCAACACGCTGGCCGTCGCGGACAAGACGCGTTCGGCGACCGAAGTCTGGATTCACCTGGTGGACTTAACAACTGGTGTGAGCCGGAAGGTCACGTTCCCGCGCGCCTTCGGCGAGGGCGGGACGTTCACCGTCGCGTTCGCGGGCGACGGGGCCGTGCTCGTCACGTCTATTTACGAAGGCTCGGGCTTTGTGCCCATGCGGCGCTACGACCCGGCGACCGGCGCTTCGAGCGTCGTCGCCCCTTCGGCCTCGCAGGACGGGATGCTGACCGCGAGCGCCGACGGGAGCGTCGTCGGCTTCACCGAAGGCAACATCTCCGACGGCCGCTTCGGCAGGTACAGGGTCGCCGACGGGGACCTGCTGCGTAAGACCTACTCGGACGCGACCGGCTGGTTCGACTACGAGATGGGCGTCAACCACAACGGGACGCAGTACGCCATCCCGACCTACGGCGGCACGTACGTGTACGACGCCGACCTCAAGAGAATCACCATTCTGGGCCAGTACGCCGGGCCGCAGCCCATCGGCGTCGTCTACCACCCGGCCGAGAACATAGTCTACTTCGCCTGGGCGACCACCACCCAGGTCCGAGCCTTCGACACGAACACCTTCGCGCAGGTGGCCGCTTATGATTTCGAGCACAGCTTCACGACCACGGGCAACCGCGCCTTCGCCCAGGGGCGGCTGAAGATTTCGCGCGACGGGTCGCTCCTGTTCGCGACCGTCAACGGCGGCGTGCGCTACCTGCGCCTGTACGCGCCGCTCGCGGCCGACAATCAATCAATCGTCACGGACGAGGACGGCACGTCGAACATTACTCTGACGGGAAGCGTCGGCAACGGCGGAGCGTTAACTTACAGCGTCGCCTCCAACCCCGCGCACGGCACGCTCGGAGGCGTGGCGCCGTACCTGACCTACACGCCGGACCCTGACTACAACGGGACGGACAGCTTTACTTTCAAGACTACTTACGGCGCGGCCTCGGCCGTGGCGACCGTTTCGATTACGGTGAACCCCACGAACGACGCGCCCGTGGCCGACGGCCAGTCATTCACGACCAGCGAAGACACCGGCAGGACCGTCGCGCTCACGGGCTCGGACATTGACGGCGACTCTCTGAGCTACCACATCGTCAGCCCCCCGTCACACGGCACTCTGAGCGGTGTCAGCTTCATCGGCATGACGTACACGCCCGACGCGGATTACAACGGCGCGGACAGCTTTACTTTCAAGACGAACGACGGCGCGCTCGACAGCAACCCGGCGACCGTCTCGATCACGGTGACGCCCGTCAACGACGCGCCGACGACTAACAATCAGTCCACCGAGACTAACGAGGACACGGCCAAGACGATGACGCTCGCGGGCTCGGATGTGGACGGCGACCCGTTGAGTTATGTGCTCGCCGACGGCCCGACGCACGGCACTGTGAGCGGCTCGGGGCTGAATGTGACCTATACGCCGGAGGCGAACTATAGCGGCAACGACCACTTCGCCTTCAGGCTCACAGACGGCTCGCTCGACAGCCGCGTGGTGGTCATGACGATTCAGGTGGCCCCTGTCAACGACGCGCCCGTGGCGAACGGTCAGTCCGTCACGCTGCCCGAGGACTCGTTTCCCAAGTCGATTACGCTCACGGGCTCCGACATCGAGGGCAGCGCGTTGAGCTACATCATAGTTAGCGGACCCGCGCACGGCATGTTGAGCGTGGGGTCGAGCGGGAACGCGTCTTACAGGCCGGCGACGAACTACAACGGCGCTGACAGCTTCACGTTCAAAGTGAACGATGGCGCGGCCGACTCGAACGTGGCGACGGTGACGATTCAGGTGACGCCGGTCAACGACGCGCCCGTGGCCGCCGGCGACACGGCGACGACCTTCAGAGGCGTCCCCGTGAACATTCCCGTGCGTTCCAACGACACGGACGTTGACGGCGACGTGCTGACGGTCGTCTCGGTCTCGCAGGGCTCGGCCGGCGGCACCGTGACGATCAACGGCGGCGGCACGGGAGTGACTCTCACCCCGCGCAACAGCTTCTTCGGCCAGGAGACGTTCACCTACACTGTCAGCGACGGCAAGGGCGGAACCTCGGCCGCGCTCGTCACGGTCAACGTCCTGAAGAGGTAAGCACGAACCCTGACTTAACCCTCTGAGCGCCTTTGCGCCTCCGGCGTGAGAAAAGCAGTTTCACGCTGGAGGCGCAAAGGCGCTCAGAGTTGTTGAGGTGTTCGAGCTAACTCACTTGACCAGCCGGTTGTATTTTCTCAAGACCTCGCGCAGGCGTTCGTGCGGGAGGGCGTAGACGGTGTTGCCGTTAATGCCCTTCATCGTCTCGGCCGCGACCATCGCGTTGACTATCGCCTCTTCTGTCGCCTCGACGGTGGCGCGGAAGAGCGGGTTGATTCTCTCGTTGGGCAGCATGGTGAGCTGCGCCGTGCCTTCGGTCTTGCTTGTCTCCGGGTTGGCCGTCGAGAAGGCTATAAAAATGTCGCCGGACGAGTCCTCGCCGCGCCCGCCCATCACGCCTACGGCGAGCGAGACGCGCTTGATGATGCGCTTGAGCTGATGCGGCAAGAGCGGCGCGTCCGTCGCGACGACCACGATGATAGAGCCCTGCCCGTCGTCCGGCTTGCCCTCTACGGGCCGCAGGTCCGCAATCTCCTTGCCGACGGGCACGCCCGCAATCCGCAACAGGTCGCGCCGCCCGTAGTTGGCCTGCACCAGCACGCCCACCGTGTAGCCGCCGTTCTCCGCGCTCAGCACTCTGGACGAAGTCCCCGTGCCGCCCTTGAAGCCGTGCGCGACCATGCCCGTGCCGCCGCCGACGTTCCCTTCGGCTACCTTCCCCGACTTAGCACTGTCGAGCGCCTGAAAGACGTGCTCCTTGCGGACGTGAAAGCCGTTGATGTCGTTCAGGAATCCGTCCCAGGTCTCGGCCACGACCGGCAGACTGAAGTCGCCCGAGTAGCCTTCGTTCCCGCCGCGCCGCACGTTCCACTCTATGACCGCGTCGCGGACGACGCCGACGCTGTGCGTGTTGGTAATCATGATCGGCGTCCCCAGGTTCCCTGACTCTTCGAGCCAGGTCGTGCCGGTCATCTCGCCGTTGCCGTTCAAAGTGTGCCAGGCGGCGAAGACGCGCCCGCGAAAGTTCTTCCCCTGCGGCAGCACGGCCGTGACGCCCGTGCGGACGGGGCCTTTCCCCTCGACCAGCTTCCCTTCGCCGCTGACGAGCGTCGTGAAGCCGACCTCCACACCCTTAACGTCCGTGATGGCGTTGAACTGCCCCGGCGTGCCCTCGAAAGGAACGCCCAGGTCGCGCGCGCGCGGCTTGTCCTGCGCGTGGCCGGTGGTGAGAATGAGCAGCAGGAACAGGAGGGAGGCGACGAGGCCGGACCGTGCGCGAAGTGGCGTGCTCATGCGCTGTTTCCTTTCGAGTGTGTCTCAGGCGGTGCTGATGCGGACCAGGTGACAGAGCAATAAGAAGGTGGGGCATCATGACTGAATCCCGCCATCTTCTTTACAGCCACGCCCGCCAGCGCGTCAATCCGTGGGCAGGACGCCGCCCGCGAGGGCAATCCTGAAGCGGACAAAGTTAAAGGTGCGGCATTGACATCCATCTTAGCGCGCACCTCCCGCCGGGAAAATATAAACTCATTGTTAATAATAATGGTTTTCGCACATACAAACAAAAGAATCCGAAAGTAGCGCAGGAGGCAACTAAACAAATCAAAATCATTCTTCAACCTGCGCCTCCAGATTATTCAAAGTGTCCTAAAGGGGTTCCTTGTTTATAATGAATACCGCGCCTAACAATTCATTGAACGCGAGCGCGAATAGCATATCTTTCATGTGCGAGGCTTGCTCGTTGTCACAGTTCGCCGCGCCGCGTTAATTCGGGCGTTGGGCGGCTCCCGTCGGGGCAGATTGCTTATGTCAATGATCGGCAGGTACAGACGTCTTAGTGCGGCAGAGCTTAAAGCCTTGCTGGCGCGGCCGGAAAAGTTATCCGGCCTCCTGTACCCTGAAGAAGAAACTGCTGACAACTCTGATCGCTGCCTGGATATTGATAAGGCATGGCACGCCATTCATTTCTTACTGAATCACGACCCCTGGGGCGGAGAATATCCTTATTCCGGCGTGGTTCTGGGCGGCTTAGTCGTTAGTGATGAGGACGTCGGACATGGCCCCGCGCGCTATCTCGCCCCCGAAGAAGTACAAGAGGTCGCGGATGCTCTGTCGCTAATTTCCGAAGAGACGCTGCTCAGGCAATTTGATGCGCGGAAGTTTGAGGAAGCTAAGATCTACCCTCAGGGGTGGAGTGGAGCGCCTGAGGAGCTTGAGTACATAGGAGGCTATTACCGGCATCTCGCGCAGTTTTTCAGAGAGGCGGCGAGAAAAGATGAAGCGATACTGTTATGGTTATCGTGAGCACCGCCGCCCAACAACTCATCCAACCGGGCGCGAATGGCGCGGCTTTCATGCGCGAGACTTGCTTCAATTCCTCGGTTCCAGGCGCGAAGGCGCAAAAGGGTTGAATTTTATTTGGTGGACTTGCCCTCTGTGGACTCGGGTTTGCTTTATTCATTGGAAAAGGGCGGTAAGTGTAACGAATCCGTCCGGGGAAGATGTAATGAAGAGCCATAATTTAGCTGCGGAAGACGATTCTGAGGCGACGCTCGTGGAGCCGCGCTTCGACGAGGAGGCGAAAGAGGCCGCGCGCCCCGTCGTGCCGCTCAGTCAGGTCACGAGCGCAGACCTGTACGGTGGAGTGCAGGCGGGCGGGCCGCGCGAGACGGCTCGCTACGGCAGGAACGGCTGGCCGCACGGGCTGGCAATCATGCTGGCGGTATTCGCGGTCGCGGCCGTCGTCACATCCGTCGTCATCTATCGAAGCGCAAGGACGACTGCGCCCACGGCCGCGCCGCAAACAGTAAATGAGACGACAGTCGCGCCGGAGACTGAAACCGCACGGCGCGCGCCCGAGCCCGCCGCCGTAGAGAAAGCGGCTGAGCCCGCGCCCGAAACGACTTCGGCCGCGCCGGCGAGAGAAAATGGCACAAGAGAAACTGGCACAGCCGCTCCTGTGCAGCCGGCGCGGGCGGCCGAGGTGCGCGTCGAGACGCCGGCGCGTGAAGAGCCCGAGAAGAGGGCCGGTAAAGACGACGAGCGGCGCGCGAGTGACGACGACAAAGCGGTCGGGCGGGCGCGTAAAGAGGAGAGGAAGCAGGCCAGGCGCGAAGAGAAAGAGGCCGAGCGGATGGCGGAGAAGCAGCGCGACCAGGGGAGGCGCGAAGAGACTCGGCCTAGACTCATCGGGATCTACGTAGAGGGGCGCAAACATTAACGCCCCGAACTTCTTTCACTGCGCGCGCAAGGTAGCCAGCGGCTTTCGCGTCAGCACGTTCAGGCTGGAAGTCAGGCCGACGATTGTAACGAGCAAGACGGTCAACGCTATGCCCGTGAGATTCTGAACCACTGAGAACGCCCAGGGGATTTCGAGGATGAAGTGGGCCACGGAGTATGAAAGCGCGTTGGACGCGAGCGCGCCGACGAGTCCCGCCACGAGCCCCAGCAGTCCGTACTCTATAAACAGCATCGCCAGCAAAACTTTCCTTTTCGCCCCGAGCGTTTTCAAGACCGCGACCTCGTAGACGCGCTGAAACTTCGTCATCGCGATTGAGCCGACCAGGATCAGCGCGCCGCACAAGAGGACGAAGGCTCCCAGGAAAGAGACGGCGAGCGTCACGTTATTCAGTATACGGCCCAGGGTGCTGACGACTTCGGCCACGTCTATGACGGAGATGTTCGGGTACTGGTCGAGCAGGGCGCGCTGAAAACGTGAGCGCTCGGGCTCAGTTGTGGGCGCGTTAAACGGCGCGACCAGCATCTGCGGCGCGCTCTCCAACGCGCCCGGCCGGAACAGCACCATGAAGCCCGTCCGCGAGTTCCTCCAATCCACGCGCCTGACGCTCGTCACCTTCGCCGTCAACTTTCTCCCCGCGATGTCGAACGTGATCTGGCCTCCCACGTCCAAACCGACCAGGCCGCGCAAGCCCTCTTCGATGGAGACCTCCGGCTCGGGCGAGGGGCTCGCGTCCCAGAAATTCCCCGCGATCAATGTCTCGTTCGCCTCAAGGCGCGGGCGGTACGTCACCACGTACTCGCGGCCCAAACGCCCACGGTCCCTCTGCATCTCGCCCGCGTCAAGGTCGACTTCACGGCCGTTAATCGCGTAGATGCGCGCGCGCACCGTCGGAATCAGCTCGGGCCGCTCGCCCGTCGCCCGCGTGATTATTTCCTCGACGCCCTGTTTCTGGTCCGGCTGGATGTCGATCAGGAACATGTTGGGCAGACTCGTGCGCCGCGAGAGGTCCATCTCCGCGAGCAGGTTCGTTTGCAGCGAGTGTATGGACATGACGACGAACGCGCCGAGGCCGACGGCCATGACGATGACGCGCGTCTGGTTGCCCGGGCGGTAGAGACTGCTGACGGATTGCCGGAGCGCGAACGAGCGCAGGCGGCGCGCGCGGCGGACCAGAAAGATGAGCACGAGCGCGGCCACGTAAAGGGCCGCGGCCGTCGCGGCGAGTCCCGTCATAAAGTAGAGGCCGACGAGGGCGGAGCCCGCCTGCCACGAGGAGAGCGCGACGAGGCCCGTGACGACGAGCGCGCCCGTGGCCCAGCGCAGCAAGTCCACGCGCGGCCTCTTGCCTTCGCCCGCATCCTCGCGCAGCAGCATGTTCGGCTTGATGTGGCGCACGCGCAGGAGCGGCATCAGCGAGAACAAGACGGAGACGAGCAGCCCCAGGCCCAGGCCGTGTAGGACAGCGCCGCGCGTCAGGTCGTAGCTCATGTCGGGCGGCAGGCTCTGCGCGAAGTAGCGGCCGACCAGCAGAAGCGCGCCCTTCGCGAGCGCGACGCCGAAGAGGCTCCCGGCGAGTCCCAATGCTATGACCTGTGCCAGATAGACGGCGATGATCTGCCGCGCGGTCCCGCCGACGCACTTGATGACGGCGATTGATTGCCGCTTCTGCTCGATGAAGACGCGCGTCACGCTCGACACGCCGATGCCGCCGAGCACGAGGACGATGAGCCCCGTCAGAGACAGATAGTTCTCCGTCCGGGCGAACTGCTCGCTCAAATTCTGTTGGGAATCTTTGTAGGAGTTGACGGTGACGAGTTGCCCTTTAAGCTCCGCGCGCAGCCGCTGAACTACAGCGTCGAACTCGCCCTCGCTCGTCCTGAGAAGAATGCGGCGGCGCGCGCGGCTGCCGAAGCCTACGAGGCCGGTGCCCTCGACCGCCGAGCGCTCTATCATGACGCGCGGGCCGAGGCGGAAGCCGCCGCCGCTCCCCGGCTCGCGCTCAATCACGCCGCGAATCTCGAAAGCGGACTCGCCGATCTTAACCGAGTCGCCGACGCGCAGTTTCAAACGTTCGAGGAGGAGGGGCGCGACGACCGCGCCGCCGCCTTTAAGTAAGTCGTGACTGAACCGCGCGCCGCCCGCGAGCGTGAAGTCGCCGTAAAGCGGATACGGCGGCTCGATGCCCTTCAGCTCGACCATCATCGCTGAAACGTTCGCCGGATCGGCCGGCCGCGCCATCGTGTTCGCCTCAATCGTCTCCGTCCTGGCGATGACCGCGGGCGGCTGCGCGACGCGCCCTATGACGGCGAGCGATTCGGGCCTGAACGGGCGCGTCGAGTCCAGTTGCAGGTCGGCCGTCAGAAGCTGGCGCGCCTCGCCCGCGACCGAGCGGTTGACGTTCTGCACGGTCGCGCGCAGGGCCACGATGGAGCCGACGCCGATGCCTATGCACAGGAAGAAGAAGAGTAGCCGGCGCCAGGACGAGCGTATCTCGCGCCGCGCCATGCGGAGGATGAACTTCACGACCTGACGGCCTCCGCCTCTTGAGCCGCGGCGCTCCCCCGCTCTTCGCTTTCGGAATCGCCCACGACGCGGCCGTCGCGGAGCGAGATGCGGCGCGCAGCCTCCTGTGCCAGTTCGTGATCGTGCGTGACGAGCAGCAGCGTCGTCCCGCGTTTTCGGTTCATCTCGACCATCAGGTCGAAGACGTGGCGGCCGTTGCGCGAGTCCAGGTTTCCTGTCGGCTCGTCGGCCAGCATGATAGAGGGCTCGTTGCCGAACGCGCGCGCGATGGCGACGCGCTGGCGCTCGCCGCCCGAGAGCTGCGAAGGGTAGTGGTGAGCGCGCGCGACCAGGTCAACGTCCTTGAGCAGCCGGCGCGCGCGCTCGTCCGCGCCGCGCAGGCCCGCCAGTTCCATCGGGACCAGTATGTTTTCGAGCGCCGTCAGCGACGGGATGAGGTGGAACGACTGGAAGACGAATCCTATCTTTTTGCCGCGCAGCTCGGCGAGCGCGTCCTCACTCATCTCGTTGATGACCTGGCCGTCAATGCGAATCTGGCCCGAAGTCGGCGCGTCCAGGCCGGCGATGAGGCCGAGCAGCGTCGACTTGCCGCTCCCCGAAGGGCCGACGACCGCGACGAACTGCCCTTCGGGGATGACCAGGTCGAGCGAGTGAAGTATCGTTAAGCTCTCCGACCCGGAGGGGACCGTCTTTGAAACCTTGTATAATTCGATCATGAGAAAATTTTTTTACTTTGCCCTCTTACTCGCCCTCGCCGGGTCCGCGTGCGGCACGAGTGAGCCGCGGAACGTTTCAAACGCGAGCGCCGGAAACGCGACCGCGACGCCAGTGCCGACGCGCACGCCCGAGACGAGTCTACCGAAGATCGTCGCTTTCGGCGACAGCCTGACGGAGGGGTTCGGCCTCCCGGCGGGCGAGAGCTACCCGGCCGTGCTGCAAAAGATGCTGGACGCGGACGGGTACAGATACGAAGTGGTCAACGCGGGGGTTTCAGGCGAGACGAGCGCCGGCGGCCTGCGGCGTCTCGACTGGACTCTCACGGGCGACGTGCGCTTTCTCATCCTGGAGCTAGGGGCCAACGACTTCATGCGCGGGCAGCCCGTCAAGGAGATGAAGAATAATCTGGGCCAGATTATCGAGCGCGCGAAGAGCCGCAACATCGAAGTCCTGCTGGCCGGGATGTACTCCCCGACTAACGCCGGCCCGGACTACCAGCGCGAAGTTCAAGACGCCTACCGGTCGCTCGCGCGCGAGCACAAGCTGACGCTCATCCCCTTCTTCCTGGACCGCGTGGCCGGTATCGAATTGCTCAACCAGCCGGACGGCATACACCCCAACGCGCAGGGCGCACGCATCGTCGCCGAGACCATCTACAAATCGCTCCGCCCGCTACTCGATAAAAGAACCCGGTAAGAGTTAATTTCAGAACCTATGAACGAATTCAAGAATCTTGCGCCGGCCATCGTCTTCGACTTCGGCGGCGTGCTGTTGGACTGGAACCCGCGCTACCTTTACCGGAAATTGCTCGACGACGACCACGAAGCTGTCGAGCGCTTCCTTAACGAGGTCGGCTTCAGCGAGTGGAACTTCAGGCAGGACGAGGGGCGGCCCTTCGCCGCGGCGGTCGCCGAACTCTCCGAGCAATTCCCACAGCACGCGGACTTAATCAGGGCTTACGACGAGCGCTGGGAGGAGTCCATTGGCGGCGAGATTCGGCCGACCGTCGAGATACTTTACGCGCTGAAGCGCGCCGGCCACTCGCTCTACGGCCTGAGCAACTGGTCCGCGGAGACGTTCCGGCGCATAAGGCACAAGCACGCGTTCCTGGACCTCTTCGAGGCCATCGTCATCTCCGGCGAGGTGAAGGTCGCCAAGCCGGATCCACGCATCTACGCGCTGCTGCTCGACCTGGTCAACCGCCCGGCCGAAGAGTGTCTTTTCATTGACGACTCCGAGGCGAACGTGGCTGCGGCCTCCCGGCTGGGGTTCAGGACCATCAGGTTCGTGTCGCCGGAACAACTGGCAGGCGAGCTACGACGGCTCGGCTTGTTGGAGAGTAACGCGGAAACGGATTGACCGGGGCGGCTCGCTGACAGGTTAAAGCCCGCAGGCGCTCTCCCCTTCGCCTGCGGGCTTCACCGCCGGCCGCTCACTTATGCTTACGCGGGAGCGACCGAACTCGATTCAGTTAACTCAAACTTACCAGCGCCGATTCCTGTTGCGAACCTTATAGGTGTAGACGGCCGACCCGGCGCCGCCGGCAATCGCGCCGATGAGCGCGCCCTTCTTGCCGCCGATCAGCCCGCCGAGAATGGCCCCGCCGAGGGCGCCGCCGGCGGTCGTGATCTTGTCGCGGTGCTTCTCCCAGAAGGATCGGTCGTCGCGCCGCTCGTAATCGTAATAGCGGCTCTGCGTGGCCCTACTCGTTCGATATCTGTAGCGGCCTTGCGCCGCCGCGGGCATCGCCAGCGCCGCGAGCAAGGTCAAGGATAAGACGGTCGCTAAAATCTTTTTCATCCCCAACACCTCCCGACCATGACATGAGCAACGACTGTGCCAGCCGCGACAGCCTTCACTCGCAGGGGTTCCGGGCCAGCTTTTAATTGAATTTTCGCCGGGTGGAATCGGGAAGCGTGTGCCCGCCGCTCCTATAACGTATAGCGAGCCGCCGGCGATGTCGCTTTTGGGATACGGGCGGGAGATGAGAGTCTGGGGTGATGCCGGTTGAAGGAAGAGTCGGGCTTTTTTTGTCTTCATCACAGCGCGAACTGCATCACCCAATCAGTCTGCGCGTCCGCGCCGAGGTTGAAGACCTGCTCGCCGACCGTCGTGAAGCCCCACTTGCGGTAGAAGGCCAGCGCGCGCAGGTTGCGCTGCCACACGCCGAGCCAGAGGACGCCCGAGCCAGAGGCGCGCGCCTCGTCAACGCACCTCTGCATCAGCGCGCGCCCCACCCCGCCCCCGAGCCACTTTTGCAGCACGTAGATGCGCGCCAGTTCCATAGCGCTCTCGCCCGTGACACAACGCGGCGGCTCGCCTTGATATAACTTGGCGTAACCGGCCGCCTCGCCTTCGACCAGCGCCAGCAGGAACGTCGCCTTCGGGTCGGCCAGCTCGTCGGCCAGTCGCGCGGGCGTGAACGCCTGCCCTAGATATGCGCTCATGTTTTCGGGCGTGTTCTCGGCCGCGAAGGCTTCAGCGAAAGTGAGCGCGCCGAGGTCCGCGAGCAACACGGCGTCGGAAGAATTGGCCCGGCGGATTGTGACTTCAGGTTTCATCTGTGGCGTTGCGGCGGACCATTTTATCGAGCAGATTTTCTAACATCTCGTCGCCGTCTTCGCAGAGGCCCGTGTGGACGGGCGAAGCCTGTATGACGGTGCTGCGCGGGGCGACGAGCCAGTGGAAGCGCGAGCGGGGCGGGAGCAGCCCGATGGGGCCTGCGCCCGCCCCGCCCTCGCAGATGGCCGGGATGGCGTCGAGGTGTTTCTGGATGGTCGCGGCGTCGAGCAGCGGGTCGAGCGCGGCGAGGCGATCCCGGTCCAGTTCTATTTTGGCCTTCAGAAAATTCTTCGCCGGGCAGGAGACGATGACGCCCGCGTTGATGAACTCCTCGCGTTCGACGCGCGGGACGACGCGGATGACGGCGTAGTCAAACGGACACAGCTCGGGCATCGGCCGCCTCCTTTACGAAGTCGCGCGGCGGCGCGAGGCGCGCCAGCAAATACTCGGCGTAAGCGGCGCGGTGCTCGCCCGCGTCCGCGAACCGCGGCTCGGCGGCGAGCCATTCCGCAGGCACGAGGCTCAAAAGCTCGCGCACGAGTTCGGGCATGACCTTCGCGCTCAAGGCGGCGTCCGCCTCTTCGAGCGCGGACGCTGCCGGGAGCAGGACGTGCTCTTTAATCTGCGCGAAGCGGCGGCGGCTGCGCCCCAGGTAGTCGGTCCAGTCGTGATGAAAGAAGAGCGCCGCGCCGTGGTCTATCAGGTAGAGCTTTTTGTGCCAGACCAGCATGTTGGTGTTGCGCGGCGTGCGGTCGACGTTGGTCGTGTAGGCGTCGAGCCAGACGACCGAGGACGCCAACTCCGCCTCGGGCCGGTCGACGAGCGGGTCGAAGCTGATCGCGCCCGGCAGGTAATCGAACGCGAGGTTGAGGCCGGCGCTCGCCCGAATCAAGTCCTGTATCTCCGGGTCGGGCTCCGTGCGTGCCAGTTCCGGGTCCAGTTCCGCGAAGACTATCTCGGGCACAGGCAGGCCCAGGTGCCGCGCCAGTTCTCCGACTATCAGCTCTGCGATAAGCGCCTTCGGCCCCTGCCCCGCCCCGCGAAACTTGAGCACGTAGAGGCCGTCGTCGTCCGCCTCCACGATGGCCGGCAGGCTCCCGCCCTCGCGCAGCGGCGTGACGTACCTCGTGGCCGTGACCGTCCTCAGTTGCATCTCGCTAGGATATGCGCGAACCCGGCCTCGCAGTCAAGACCCCTCTATGCCCTGCCGAGGAATTTTCCGTAGCGGCTCGCGGCCTCCTCGAAGGCGACCGTTTCCGCCGCGTTGAATTTTTTGAAGGGGCCGGGGGTGACGACGACCGCGCCCCGCCTGAGCGTGCGCTTCCATCCCCCTACGACCTGGCCGTCCATGACGATCACCGGGCTGAGGATGCCGTAGCCGTTGTTCACTTCTCTGGCGCGGGCCGGGTCGAGGACGGCGCTGCGGTCTTTATAAGCGACCGTGTATTCGTCATATGCCGGCAGCAGATAGACGCTCGGCCTCTTCTCCTTGATTGCCTGCGCGGACGAAGAGAGCCAGTAGTCCCGCCCATCAACCGTCTCTTTGACGAAGCGCGGCTTGACCATCTCAAGCCCGGCCCTGGCGTCGGCCGCCTTGAGACCGGACCACCAGGCGAAGTCCTGCAACGTCGCCGGGCCGTGACTCTTGAAGTACCTGGACGCGAGTTCGGCCAGCGCTTCGTCACGCTCCGGCATTCTCCCCGCGGGCGGCGACCATTCGTCCAGCAAAGCGAAAGTCTGCTGCTTGCCTTCGCGCGCGCCGAAGCAGAGGAGCCCGTCCTGGGCCAGGCGCGACAGGATGTGCAGGCCGCGCCCGTCGCCCGTCGGAATGCGGGCCGCCTCTAACGCCTCGTACATAGAATTTCGGGTGAGTTGCTTGCCGCCTTCGAGGGCGCGGGCGAGCACGTCCCGGCTGCGCGCGAGAGCGGCCTCGTCCAACTCGAAATGTTGTTGCAGGCGGCGCGCGATGCCCGCGACGACGCGCGGCGTCAAAAGACGCAGCATCCAGCGCACGTCCGCTGCCGCGACGAAATGGAGCGTGCGCCGCATCGGCCAGGTGCGGATGATGGTCTTATCACTGACCGCCCGCTCGACCTCGGTCTCGACGGCCGCGCGCATTCGCAGCCCTATGGCCCAGAGCGCGCCCAGGTAGTCCTGTGCCTGGACGGCCCCCAGCCACGCGACGACCTCGCCCGGCTTCTCAAACGTGGTCCCGCTGATGCGCTGGCCCGCGAGGCGCAGGGGCGCGATGTCTGAGTTCTTCAAGATTGCTTGTCACCCGTCCGGAAGGTCGTTGATGTCGCTTCGGCTGCTAATGCTATCACGGTTCCGGCCGCCAGCCTCACGCCTCGTCTTGTCCCGCCCGCGTCGAATGCTTTATGCTCGGCCGCGCGCCGATTTCAGGGCCGCGCGTTTTCGTCCACCGGAGGACACACGAAACATAGAAGCGCTTGCAAGGTGCTGCTCCTCGCCGCGCTCGTCGTTGCCTGCGGCGCCGCCGTTTTTTGTGCCAGCGCGGGGCGCCCTGCGTAGAACCTGTAGGTGTGAGAGGTTAAGTTGATAATCATGAGGCATCTGAAAAGCTTCGTCGTCGTCGCGCTGCTGCTGCTCGTCGCGGCGAGCGCGTCCGTCAGTTATGGTCAGACCAGAAGGCGCGGGGCGCGCGCCAAGTCGGGCGTGGCCAGGGCCGCGGCGGCCAAAGCGCCGTGCGCGTCTTCTCCGGCTAAGACTACGCCGTCGGGGCTGACTTACATCGTCACCCGGCAGGGCGCGGGCCAGCAGCTCAAGGCGGGCGACCTGGTCCAGGTACACTACACGGGCCTGTTGACGAACGGGACGAAGTTCGACAGCTCGCTCGACCGCGGCGAGCCGATAGCGTTCCCGCTCGGGGCGGGGCGCGTCATCAAGGGCTGGGACGAAGGCATCGCGCTCTTGCGCGTCGGCGACCAGGCCACGCTCATCATCCCGTCGCAGCTCGGCTACGGGGCGCGCGGGGCCGGCGACGGGGCGATCCCGCCGGACGCGACGCTCATCTTCATCGTCGAGGTGGTCGGCGTGCAGGAGGCCGCGCCGGGCGGCGCGCCGGACCGTTGATGGCCCAAACGCTCGATGTGGAAATCAGGCGCTCGGGGATAGACGGGCTGGGCGCGTTCGCCCTGCGTCCCTTCAAGGCCGGCGAGGTCGTCCTGCGGTGGGACGTTTCCCGGCGTGTGACAAGGGGCGTCGTGTCTGACCTTCCCGGTTCCGAGAAGAATTATCTTCACCCTTACGACGAAGAATCTCTCGTCGTCGTTCAGCCGCCGGAGCGTTACGTCAACCACTCGTGCGACAACAACACGGGGATGAGAAATTTTTGCGACGTGGCGGTGCGCGACATCCGGGCGGGCGAGGAGATCACGAGCGACTACGAGGCGGACGGCGCGGGACAAAGGTTCGAGTGCCGCTGCGGCTCCGCCGACTGCCGCGGGTCAATCGGGAATAATGTTACTTGACGTCTTCGACCAATCAATGCATCTGGTCGCTCGCCTCGTCGAGAAGGGCGACTACGACGACGCGCTGCTGGTGCTCTGGCCCTGGACCGAAACCCCACTGCCGCCCTTCCAGAAGATGATCACGTGCGTCAACACGGCGGTCATCTACGCGCACAAGAAGCAGCCGGACGACGCCCTCGCGTGGTACGACCAGGGCATCCAGTTCGAGCGCCCGCTCGGCCTCTTCTTCGCGGCCGAGCGCAAGGCCGCCTACCTCGCCGAGCAGGGCCGCGCCGCGGAGAGCCTGGCGATTTACGAGGGGCTGTTGTTGGAACCATCTTTGAAAGACGAGGACCGCGAACGCTTCCGGCATAACGTCGCGGTCTTGCGGTCAGAGACCGGCTGAGAATGGCCGCGCCGCGCCCTACATCTTTCGCCGGCCGCCTCTTCCTCTATCCCTGATAATCTGAACCTCGCTCGGGTCAACGGTCGGCGTCGGAACGGGGGGGAGCGCGCCGTAGGGAACGATCCAAAGCTCCGTCGTCACTCCGCCGCGATAGCCGCCGTCAACGAGGGTGAGGCGGGCTTCATCAATCCCGCGCTTGTCCGTCAGATACTTCTGAGCGCGCTTAGCCCTCTCCAGAGCCTCGTTGGGCCGAGCGCGCTTGCCGGCGTAGACTATAATCATGCCTTTCGCCGCCGGCTCTGCCTGTAAGACTATGGCGAAATTATCCAGGCGCGCCGGCTCGTATATGAGTCTGTTCTCGCCGTATTCATCGAACGGCCGCCGGCACATGATTGGCGCGGGCGACACTTTCGCCTCGCACGACTCCGACTTCGCGCAAGACTCAGCAACTCCTCCGACCTCCACGGTGGCCCGGACGAGCTGGCCCCCGAGCCCGGTCGTGTCAACGGTTATCATGGGCGTGCCCTGACCGCTGATAATCGTCCCGGCCGAGAGGGTCCAGTTGAAAGTGAACTGGGCGTTCGCGTCGCCGCCACTGACTTTCGCGCTGAAGGTCAGCGGATTGTCCTGTTCCGACATCTCCGTCGGGCACATCACCGTGACGCGCGGGCACACTTCCCGCGCGCCATCCTGGCACACCGCGGCCACAGGCGTCAGCAGTAAGGCGATCATCAGAAATTTAAGACGAGGCATGATTCGTGACCTGACTACCTGCCCCGGTCGAAAGCCGGGTCGAGCAAGTCGTGGCGCGTGATGATGCCCGTGATGCGGCCGTACTCTTCGACCAGGACGGCGGGGCTCTCTTGCAACTTGCGCGTCACCTCGGCGGAACTAGCGTCCACGTCCACGCTGGGGAAGCTCTGTTCCATGACCTCGCTGACGGGCGACTCCATCAATTCCCTGTTCGCCAGCACCCGCGCCAGCAAACGGTTCTCCCTGACGGAGCCGACCGAGCGGCCGTCTTCGAGCACGGGAATCTGCGTGATGCCCAGGTCGCTCATCTTAGCCAGAAGCTCGCCGACGCGCTCGCCCGGCGCGGCCGTGACCAGCGCCTCGGGCGCGCGCGGCCCCTTCGTCCCGCTGATGAGGCCGGCCGTGATCTTCTGCGGCTCAAGCAACTGCTTCTCCTTCATCCACTCGTCCGAGTGAAACTTCGACAGGTAGTGCTCGCCCGTGTCGCAGACGATGAAGACGACGAGCGCGTCCTCGTCCAAATCGCGCGCGACGCGCAAAGCCGCCGCCAGGTTCGTCCCCGTGGACCCCCCGCAGAAGATTCCTTCGAGGCGGCCGAGCTGGCGTGAAAGCTCGAACGATTCGCGGTCGGTGACGTTGATGACATCGTCGACGTACTTGATGTGCACGTTCTCGGGGATGGTCTGCTGGCCGATGCCTTCGACGAGGTAGGGCGTGGCCTCGATGAGCTTCCCGGTCTCCTTGTAGGTCTTGAAGACGGAGCCGTAGGGGTCCGCGCCGACGACCTTGATTTTGGGGTTCTTCTCCTTGAGGAAGCGGCCCGTGCCGGAGATGGTGCCGCCGGTGCCGATGCCGGCGACGAAGTGCGTGATGCGGCCTTCGGTCTGCTCCCACAATTCCGGCCCGGTGGTTCTGTAATGGGCCAGGGGATTCGCCGGATGCGAGTATTGGTCCGGGTAGAAAGAGTTCGGCGTCTCGCGGGCGATGCGCTCGGCGGTCGTCACGTAATGGTCGGGCGTGCCGGGCTTGGCGGCGGCGGGCGTGACGACCACGTCGGCCCCGAGCGCCTTCAGGTAACGGACCTTCTCGACCGAAGCCTTGTCCGTCATGACGAAGATGCAGCGGTAGCCTTTGACGGCCGCGGCCAGCGCGAGGCCGATGCCTGTGTTGCCCGAAGTGGCCTCGACAATCGTCCCGCCGGGCTTGAGCGCGCCCTCGCGCTCGGCCGCCTCGATCATGCTGATGCCGATGCGGTCTTTGACCGAGTAGCCGGGGTTCAGGCTCTCCATCTTCGCGAGGACCGTGGCCTTGATGCCCTTCGTCAGCCGGTTGAGCTTCACGAGCGGCGTGCGGCCGATGAGGCCGAGAACGTTTTGGTGAAAGTCCATAAAAATCTCCGAAAACTTTGCTGGATATGTGATGAATGATGAATTATAAGACAAACGCTTTTAATTCATCATCCATCCCGCAAAGCTCATCATTCCTTGTACGAGATAATCATCTGTTGAGGCGTCGGGTCAAGCTGGTGAAACTCGCTTCGGCTGAAGCCGGCGCGGCGGAACATCTCGTCGAATTCCTTGAAGGTGTAGGCGTCGCCCGCCGGTGTGCCGCCGAGCATCACCAGGCTGAACATGGCCGAGGGCGGCGGCGAGATGCGGTCCTCGTTCGGCACGAACTCGACGGTCGCGGCACGGCCGCCTTCAACAAGCGCGGCGTGAACTTTCTCCAGGAGCTTGACGCAGGTCTCGGTGTCGAAGTGGTGCAGGAAGTTGGTCAGCAGCACCAGGTCGTAAGGGCCGCCGAAGTCCACGTCGAAGGCGCTGCCGGGGATCGTGCTGTAGCGCCCTTCGAGTCCGGCCTTCTGCGCGTTCTCCTTCGCCACTTCGAGCACGTTGGGCCAATCGACCGCGACGACCTCCGCGTCCGGGTTGGCGCGCGCCACGCTGATGCCGTACATCCCGTGCCCTGCGGCTATGTCCAGAACCTTCATCTTGCGCCCGGCCTCGGTCCCGAGCTTCTGCGTCATCATCTGCGCGGGCATCGTCATCATGGGGGCCATGGCGCGCGCGAACTCGACCCAGATGGGGTGCTCCGGCGCGATGGTTCCCTCTTCCGGTATCACCGTCCCGCCCTGGCGAACGGCGTCCGTCAGCGTCTCGAACCCTTTCGTGAGCATCGGCGAGAGCAGGAACCTCGTGGCGTCGCCCATGTAGCCGGGAGAGTGTTTGTTGAGGAAGACCGCCGAGTCTGGGGTCAGACTGTAAGCGCCGTTATCTTTTTTGAGGAAGCCCATGACGGTGAGGTAGTCGCAAAGAATCCGAAGCCCGCGCTCGCTCGCCTTGCACCTCTCGGCCAGCGCGCGTGGCGTCTGGCTGCCTTCGCCTATGGCCGTGAAGAGTTCCAACTCGACGGCCGCCTTGACGGCAGCCGAACGCTGGTAGGCGCTGATCGTCTCGAAGAAAAGAATCGGCGAAGGGGCCGCCTGCTCTGTAGACATAGATAATCCTCCAAGGGGTAGATGAAATTTAAAACTGCTTATCGGGAACTGCCGCTTTGGGTAGCTTGACGGGCGACATCATACATCATTTGCGGTCGAGAATGACGCGCGCCGCCACCGCCTCAGGCGGCACTGACAAAGCGCAAGAAAATTTGCGCCCAGAAATTGAATTTTTTGATTGTCTAAGCGCGATGATTCGGGTATAGTGCAGGCCAATCAAGACCGCGGTGAATCCAAGGTCTTAGTGGTTGCTGGGGTGAGGACAGTGACCACACTTTAGAATAGGCGCTGAGCGGCCCCAAGCTGCTCGCGCCTATTCGCTTTTTGGTGAAAAAAACCGCAACTCTGCCGAGTTTCAGGGCCGATTCCACCCTTTATTATTTCGGTATTCCTCTGTGCGCCTCTGTGCCCTCTGTGGTGAATGAGCCTTGGGCAAGACTCAACACAGAGGGCACAGAGGGCTTATCTAAGGTCTTGAAATCCTCTCTTATTCCGTCTTTTTGGAGCCCCTGGGGCGACGCCCGCCGGCCGAAGTGCTGCCCGGCTTCTCTTCCTCTTGCGGTTCGGCCAGGGCTTTCAGAGTCACCTGCATCTCCTCGGCCTGCGCTTGGAGCCTGCTGATCGTGTCATCGCGCTCGGCCAGCGCCTTCTCGAACTGCTCCCGCGACGCCGCGACCTCCTCGCGCAGCTTGTCCAGTTCCCTCTTCACGTCGCCCGCCCCGGGGCCAGCGCCCACCAGGCCCGAGAACGGGAACACCCCCGCCTGACCCGTGTCACCGCCGCCGCGCGAGCCGAACCCTGTCCCGGCGCCCGCCGGGGTGACGTTGCGCACCGTGCCGTCCTGCACGACGAGGCTGACGCTCGTCTGTCTCGCCAGGCGCTTCGGCGCGCAGAGAGACTGCAAGAGGTGCGAGAGGCTGTTGCACGGGTCGTAAGCCTCGACGCCCGCGACTTCGATGTTGCGCGAGGCCAGGAAGCGCGTGGCCTCGTCCACCGTCATCCCGGCGATGCTGTTGTCAGTCAGCGGCGGCGGCTCGTCCCGGTCGTTCATGGCGCACTCAAGTATGTCCTTGAAGAAGCGGCTGCCGAATAGCTGCCCCTGCCCGAAGAACCGGCCCAGCATGCTCCCGAAGTTTATTTCCTGGAAGAGGCTCGACGCCGCGAATAAAGTTTGACTGCCGAACTGGTTCGCAGCCCCCGTGTCCCTCGAAGCCTGGAAGCGGCCGAAGAAGTCCGGCAGGATCGAGCAGCAGAATTTCTCGACGGCCTTCGCGGCGAGCGGGATGACGGGGACGAGCGAGAGCCAGTACTCCACGGTCGGGAAGCTGTGGACGTACTTGCGCATGGAGAAGTTGCAGATTTTATAAACTTCCCCTCCCTTGATGGTGATGCACGCCAAATACAATTTGTCCTCCGGCGTGCACACGGGGCACTTGACCAGCAGGTGCTCGCACAGGCAGTCCTTCAGGTATTGCAGCAGCCCGCCGAAGAGTTTGACGAAGGCTTCGAGGATTGCCGAGCGGTAGTCCGCGAGCGCGTTCAAATCAATCTGCCTGCTCGGGGTGAACTGCGTGGCCGGGATGGAGGTGATCGTCCGGCTGACGTTGTTGAGGACGTAGACGCGTTTCCTGTCCACCGAGAAGGGGTCTCGCTCCATCACGATTGACACGGGCGAAACTTGCACCGGGTGACGAAATGCATTCTCCTTGACGAGCCCGTTCAGCCCGAGCAGCCGCACGCAGTAGCTGTCGGCGTAGGTCAACATCAGGAAGTCCGTCACGATGTTGCAGGCCAGGCGTATCGTCGTCGTGTCTTCGAGGTCGAAGAAGCCGCCGGGCGTAATAGTCCCGCCGAGCGCCTGACTGAATGTCAAGAGATGTTTGTTGTTCGACGTGACGGGCGGGTCCGTCACCACGTAAAGCCTGTGCGAGTCGGACACGACGCCGACGGCGATGTCGTCCCTGCCCGTCAGGCTCTCCTGGTTGACCTGTAGGTTGAAGATCAAAGGCTGGTTCTGCTTCGCGTGCAGGGCGTAGCGCAGGACGCGGTCGTAGACGGACGCGGAGCCGCCGGTTTCGTTGGCCGTGGCGAAAACGAAGGTCTGCTGGCCCTGCTCGACGAGGACGAGGTGGCCCGTGGCGTTGAAGGGGAAGAGCGGCGTGATGTTCGCCGAGAGATTGTTCAGGTCAAGCTCGTAAACTCCCCTGCCCTTGCCGATGCCGTAGACTTTGCCCGGCGCGTTGCGCGTGGTGGCGAGCGTGACCAATCTGGTGCTACAGCTCACGGCCGGGATGTGCCAGTTAAATTTCGGGCCGTTGACGTCCGCGACGGCGAAGAGGCTCGCGTTGTTCGCGATGGTCGCGGCGGCGTAGAGCTGCTTCCCGTCCTGCGAGAAGGCCACGTCGCGGACCTGCGCGGCGTCGTCCGGGAACTTCACCTCGGCGATCATCTCGTTCGTGACGAGGTCGTAGACGTTAATCAGCGGCCCGACGCCCATCGTGTAGGCGAAGCGGCCCGACGGGTGGACGCGCAGGCGCGTGTGCGAATTCTTGCCGAAGATGGTCGGGATGTAGGGCGGCTGCTGCGTCGGGTCGTTGAGTTTCGAGAACGGGTACTCGGGGAAAGGCGCGCTGTCGAACTCGCCGCAGAAGGTCTGGCTCTGAATTACGCCGCGCAACTGCTCGTAGAGCGTCCTCAGGATGATGTGTTCCGTCTTCGGGTCGTCCAGCCCCTGCTCGCCCGACAGGTAGACGAAGCGCCCGTTCGACTTGTTGAAGAGCTGTATCAGCAGATTGAAGAGCGCCGTCATGAGCCGCTGCGGGGGCGTGACCGGGAGGTTCTCCTCGCCCGGCGCCGGCTTCAACTCCACCTTGAAGATGTCGACGAGTTTCCCCAGGCAGTCGTTGTAAAAGTCCATCCAGATGGTGCCCTTGAGGATCGACTTCCAACTGTCCGCGTCGGGGTCGTGCGGCTCCAGGCTGTAGGGCGTCGGCGCGTCCGCCGAGTTGAGCACGAGACAGACCTCGCCTCGGCCGTCGGCCGGGAAGAGCGGGTCGTTCGGGAACTCCTGGTCGTGCGCCGCGATCAGCTGAAGCACGTCGAGCGTCTCGTCCTGTCGGTGGATGATGTCGTTGCCCTCGCAGTCGATGGCGTAGCCCGAGCGCACGGTGACGTGGCGGCGCGGCGGGTCGTTCGGGCTGTCCGGGCCGCAGTGCACCTGCAAGCCGCAGACGATGCCCCACCCGTGCAGGTGCTTGTTGTGGTGCTTGAGGTCGTTTCTGGCACACAAATTTTCAATCGCGTCCTGCACCGTCAAGACGCCGGGCATCTGGCAGACCTCGTTGTCGAAGCACACGTCCTCGGCGCAGATGTCCGTCAGCGGCGGGAAGAAGTCGCGGCAGTCGTCGCGCACCGTGACGGCCTCGTCGAACTTCAGGGTCGCGAGGCGGCAGTAGTGGTGTCGGAGCCCGCGCGGCGGCTGCGCCTGCGGGTCAGCGTTCGGGACGCCAAAGGGCGGCCACTCGATTTCGCCCGTCGCCGTGCGCGCGGGGATGAGCCAGTAGTCGCCCGCGCGGTAAATGCCCTCGGAGAACTCGACCTGGATGCCGCCCTCCAGGTCAATCCAGCCGGCCGCCATCGCGACGCCGTCGGCCGTGGCGGTCGCGCCCTTCTGGTCCCAGCGCCGCAGCTTGACGTGCGGAGTCCCGTCGAGGTCAGCGGCCGAAGTGTCGAGAGTGATCTCGCGGAGGTCAGGCTTAATCGTGTCTATCAGGGCGAGAGCGCGCGGCGCGCCTTTGAGTTCCGTCTCGTCCGTCACCAGCTCGACCCAATCGCCGCCCTTGAAGCCGAGCACTTCGTCCTTGCCGATGTCCGCGACGGTGATGGTCGCGCCGTCGACTTTTTCGACAGTCGTCTGAACTGAGCCATTTTCTCGCGACCACTTGAACGTCGCAACGTCGCGCGTCCCGCCCTTCTGCACCTCGACGCGATAGAGCTGATTCTCAAGGCGGCGGTAGCCCGCGCTCGGCGGGAGCAGGCAGGGGTCTTTCGGGTCGGCCGCGGGCTCGGTGCGCGCTTTCATCGTGCCCGAACTCGGCGCGACCAGCGCGTCCCACTCGGGGAAGGAGGTCTGACAATCGAACTGCGCGTTCTCGTCAATGTTGAGCGGCAGTAGCTCGACCTGCCAGACGGTCTTGGTGCGCGTCGCCGTGTCGGGTCCGCCGAGCGCCTTCTCGCGGATGAGCGCGTCGTCGAGCGCCGTGACGTGCTGCTCCCAGACGTGCAGGTAGGCGATGCTGAACTTGCTCGACGGTTGCAGCTCGGCGACGGCGGCCGGATCGCCGCCCGGCTGCACACTGAACGCCGGCGCGGGCAAGTCGGGCTGAGAAAGGTAGGTCACGACGCGCCGCACGACCGGGTTCTTCGAGCCCTGGTAGGCGCTGATGTCGTCGTCGAAGGTGAGAACCTTCTGGCCCGCGTCCACGCTCTCGACGCGCAGCAACTTCTTGCCCGCCACGTCGTCCGCGGACATCTCGACCCACTGGCCTTTCGAGAACGCGTACGCGTCGACGACGAGTGCCGAAGCGGTCGCCTGCTTCGACTGCGCGGGGTCTAAAGTAACGGCGACCGCCGCGGGTTCGAGTTCGCACAGCAAGCCGTCAACGTAGATGCGCCCGTTGGAGATCGCCAGGTCGGTCGAGTGACTGACGGTCTGAGGCAGGAGCGGCGTGAGCTTGAAGCCGTCCGTATTTTTTGGCACACCGCAGAGGCCGATGACATCCCTGGCCTCCGCCTCGATGCGGTAGCGCCCGATCTCCAACTGCTCATTCCAGTCGGCGTCCACCTGCACACGGCCCTGCTGCATGAGCACGCCGCTGTAACGTTTCCGGGGGTCGAACGTATTGCGGCTGAAGTCACCTTTCATCACAACCTCCAATTAGTCCTCATTAACTCGCGTAGAAAATTCCGGCTTCGAGGCCGAAGCGCAGGTATTCCGAGAGCCGCGTGCGCAGGTTGGCCTCGCGCTGCGGCTGGTAGAGTTGGTGGAAAGCACCCATCTCGGACTCGTCGTCCGCGCCCTGGCGGATTTCGACCGCCGAGCGCGCACTCAACTGGCAGTAGCCCGCGTCGCCGTAACGGAGCGAGGTGAAGAGCGGGAGCAGGCGCGCCTGCTCCTGAAAGGAATCGCCCTTCTTCGGCTGGCACATGTACTCTCTGGGCACGACCGAGCCGGGCGGGACGTAAGAGAAGCGCACGCAGCCCTCCTGCAAGCGCTCCGCCTCGACGGGCACGCTCGCCGGGTCGGCCGGCGCTTTGCCCGCCATAAAAATCGTGTTCGAGGCTTCGATGATTTGCGTCCTGACCCGGCCGATGACGGTGCTGTTCTCAACTTCGAGCGGCGCGCCCGTCTCGCCGTTCAACGCGGAGTAAGCGAACTCCGTCTCGGACGTGGCGTCGACGATGCTGTCGACGACGCGCACGCGCGCGCCCTCGACCGCGCGAATCGCGCCGACGATTGACCGCTCAATCTCAATCGTCACGTCGGGCGCGTCGCAGATGATGCGCGCCGCCGCCGCCGGCTCAGCCGGCACGTTTCCAATCGCCTGGCCCGGACCCGGCAGCAGCGTACAGTGCACGATGCGCAACAGGCGCAGCTCGTTCTTCTCGCCGAACCTGTCCGCGGGCAAATGAATCGTGCCGCCGTTCAGGACCAGACCGTTGAGCGTTACCTCCGAATCCGCGTTACCCGTGATGAACAGCTCGTTGGCGGGAACGATCACCGGCCGGCGCTCGTCCGCCGCCCGCAGCTCGACCTTGCGGCCCGCGGGCGCGTGTACGAAGGGCGATTCGAGGTAGTAATTGTTGTCCTCTATCTCGACCGCGCCGCCCGCCGACAGGCTGTTGATCGCGCCCTGAATCGTCGCGTTGCCGGTCGGGACTTTGACCACGGGCTGTAATGCGTCCGCGAAGCTCGCGGCGCGCCCGTACTCGCCGCCGCCCATCTCCGCGCTGAAGCCGTAATGGGAGAGCACGCGCACTACGGGGTTGACGTATACGCCGTCGGGCAAAAATATCCGGCCGAGCACGGGGTCAATCACGTGGCGGTTCTTGACCTTGTCCGGCCACGGGCTTCCCTCAAGGTCGCAGATGACGACTTCACTAGCCGCGACGAAGCCTCCGTTGATGTTGAGGACGAGGCTCTTGTCCGCCCCGTAGTAAAGCTCCTTGTCGCGCGCGAGCGCGCGGCGCGTGAACGGCGCGGGCACGTTCTCGCGCGTCGCCAGGTGCGTGATCTCCTTCTCCGTCTCGGGCAAGTTGTAGAGCGGGGTCTCCAGCCCCAGAGGGTTAAAAAGGTAGCGGCGGGCGTCCACCTTGTAGGCGGGCGCGTTCGTCAAAGAGTAGCTGCCGAGACGCCAGAGGAAGATGCCTATGTTCGGGATGTTGTACTTGCCGCGGGCCGTCTCGATGTGGCGCATCTCGGCCGTGTGCGCCGCGGTGTCGAAGGGCGTGTTGATGCGCGCGAGCGCGTCCCAGTCGCGCATGTTCGGCGTCGCGAAGTGCGTCGGGCGCAGGTGCTTCATGTACTCGGTCGTCGCGAGCAGTTGGAAGAACTCCACGACGTTCGAGTTCCAGCCCGTCGCGTCGTGTGCCAGTTGCTCGATGACGGCAGCGGTCCCCTTGCGGCGGCGGTAAGCCAGCGTGTTCGCCACCTGCGCGCGGTTACTGAAGCTTGCTCCGGGCCACGCGAAGAGGCCGCGCGCGCCGACCAAATCGCCGATGTAGGGCACGACCCACTCGGCGCAGGTCTCTATGAACTGGTCGTCGTAGAGCTGTGCCAAATCTTCTTCGAGGACGGCGACCTGTCCGGCGATCACGTCGAGCAGGGCGCGAAGGGGCTCGCCCTGCTCCGCGTCGCGCTGGCGGTAGACGGCCGGCAACAGCTCGTAAAGTTTATCGGCGTCAAAGCTCATGACATCACCTTTATGTCGAGCGGGCCGGGCTCCAACGTGAGCAGCTCGGAGGCTGTCACCTGCTCGGTTCCCGCGAGCGGCTGCGCGGCCGGCAGGCGCGCGTGCAGGGCGGGCGTGACCGCCTCGTCCGTGCGGTAGAGTTCGTCCACGTCCACGGCGACCACGCCCGCCGTGCGCTGTATGTCGGCGATTACTTCGCTCAGCGTGACGGGCTGGCCGAACTCGCGCGCGTCGAAGGAGAAGTGCCGTCGCAAACGATTCTCGACCTCCTTCAAGACGGTCTCGTCCAGGTAGTCCTCGTGAACTTTCACCTTCGCCCTGAGGCGGAAGAAACGCTGCTCGAAGGATGCGATGTGGAGCGGGACGGTCGCATCGCCCGCGGCGCGCATCGCGGCGAGCAGGTTGGCGTAGAGCGGGCTGTCGTCGGCGACGGCGGCTCCGTCCGGCCCCGCGACGGTGACGAAGACGCCGCGCGTCTCGCCGTTCCAGGTCCACGTCGCGAGCGCCTTGGCGACGCCCATGAACGCGCGCGCGAAGTCCTCGTAATCGAGAAGCGAGACGATGCGGTCCAGCGTGTGCAAAGTTAAGGTCGCGTTGCGCCGCGCCTGGTCGCGCGACTCCGGGTCGGCCGCGCCCGCGGGGGCCAGAGGGTTGTTCACGCCCTTGAGGCCGAGGGGGCGCGACATCAACTGCGACAGTTGATTGGCTTTGACGAGCCCGGGCAGTCCAGTCCCCTTGCGGTAACGGGCCGTCACGTTGTCCTGGCCCGTCGGCAGGCGCGCGCCCGTGCGCCCGTCGCCGAACTGCACGGTCGTCTTGCCGTCGTCGTCCTGCCGCGTGACGTAGACGCGCTCTTCGGGTCCGTGCCCGTAAAGCGTCGGGACTTCGTGCCAGAGGATTCCCGCGACACGCACTTCGAGGGTCGTCTGCGTGCCGGTGGGCGTGGACGCGCTGACGTAAGTGAGCGGCGGCTGGCGCAGGGTGAAACGCTGGTAAGCCTGGCCCGCGTCGCCGCCCCCGAGAGTTTCCCTGACGGTTTCGCCGTGCGTGGCGAGGGCGACGTTGGCGCTGATGGTGACGCCCGCGCGGACGTAAGAGTTGTCGAGCGGCGTCGTCAGGTGAACGCGCGTGAAGCCGTCGGTCTTGATCACCTGCTCGACCTTACTGATCGTCGCAAGCTCGCAGGCCGTGACCCCTTGTGCCGTCTGAAGCTCGCCGCAGACGATTATCTTCTGCCCCGCGACGAGGCCGTCCACCCACGTGTCCAGCTCTATCGCCGATCCCTCGACCGGCGTCTCTTCCGGCAGCCGCGCCATCTTCAGCTCCTCGCTCTGCGCGAAGACGGTCGTCGAGCGGATGCCGAAATTGTCCCAGTAGGCGCGCGTGTTGAGCGTCAGGCGCGTGACCCTGGCGCTCAGCGTGAAGTCCGACTTAGAGACCTCGCGCGCGCCCGTGACCTTGTACGCGCGCGCCACGTCGTCGTCCTTGAGCACGACCCAACTGTCCCTGACGATGCTCGGGTAGAGGTTATCGAGGAAGACGTGTTTGGCGTCCGCCGCGACGCCCGGGTAGTCGTGAATGGCCTTCCCGTGCCAGAGGCCGACTTGAGAATTAAACGCGTCCACCCACTGGTTCTTGTTGCTGTACGGGCCCGGGTAGAAGACTTTCTGCGAAGGGTTGTCGGGGTTGCGCCCCATCTGGCCGATGCGCTGGATGACGGGCAGGGCGGGCCAGCGCGGCGCGTTATGGCCGAAGATGCCGGCGCGCATGCGCAGGGCCAGGATGCCCGGCGGCTCAGACTTCGAGGCGGCGAGGTTGTCGAAGATGTCGACCACGCGGAATTTTCCCACGAGCGCGGCGGTGCGAAGCTCGACGGCGTCGACCGTCTGGCCCAGATATTTTTTGGTCGTCTGGCTGACGGGCGGCGTGCTCTTGGGCGCGAGCGGGATCGCGGTGGCGACGTAGTCAACCGAGGGTTGCAGGCGGACCTTCGTGCGCCCGAGCGCGTCTTCGGTCGTGACCTCGGCCACCTGGCGGAAGGCCGCGTCCTGCCCGAGCGGCGCGATGAGCAGCCCGTCGCCCTTCTTCAGGCCGGTCGTGAGGCCCACGAGGTAGACGAACTCCGCGTCCGTCTTAATCGGCTGCGGCCGGGTCAGGCGCGGGCGGATGGCGTTCCACTCGACGCGCGCCTCAATCCGCTCGACGGTCTCGAAGGTCTGCGCCTTCTCCTCGGGGCCGGGGATGCTCTGGACTTTGATGCCGGCGTCAATCAAGGTCGCCGAAGGCACGCCGAGCGCCTCGGCCGTCTCGCGCGTCGCGCCCGGCACCTCGTTCAAGGTGAAGGCGAGGTAGGTGCTCGCCGCGACGCCGGGGCGCAGCTCGTAGCCGACGAGGCGCGCGAGTTCGAGGATGGAGACGCGCTCGGTGGCCGTGCGCAGGTAGGACTCGTTGGCGATTCTCTCCTGGTAAAAGGTCAGCACGTCGGCGGTCGTGGCCCAGGCGTCGAGGAGCGCGAGCGAGAAGTCGTCGGCGTCGCGCGTGGAGAGAGCGCGCAGTTGCGGGTGCGCCGCGTCCGAGAGGCGCGCGACCGAAGTGCGCCTGAACTGCGCGTGTGTGCCGACGCGGTAGGCCACCGCCGAGAGGCCGGGCCGATTAGAGACTTCGACGGGCGTCTCGACGGCCAGCCCCTCGCAGCAGCCGCAGTCGTTCAGGCCGTGCTGGTTGTGTCCAACTTTGGTGCTCATCGCCCTCCCTTCATCGTCAGGCGGAAGACGCCGCGCTCCGGGAAATTCGGGTCGTTGTCGAGGCGCGCGATCTCCAACCGCTCAAGCTCCAACTCGCCCGCGTCGAGCGCGTCGGTCAGCGGCTGGCCCTGCCGCTGGAACTTCGTGATTTCGACCGAGTCCACGCCTTCGACCGACTGCGCCGCCGCGTAGAGCGCGCTCAAATAAACCGTCTGCCCGAAGGTGAAATTGTCCGGGTGGAAGACGCCGCGCCGCCCGTCCGCGAGCGCGCCGCGGCCGAAGAGTTCGAGCAGCGCCTTCTTCACGTCGCCGCGGAAGTAGTCGGGCTTGACGCAGACGGTCATCTCGATTTCGAGCGAGACGGAAATTGGCCCATCAATCTCCAGGTCGTGCCCGGCCATGCGGTAGCGTTCGAGATGGCCGCGCATCTCGTCTTCGAAATCCGCGTCCACCTCCGAGCCGCCCAGGCGGTCAACGGTGAGGAAGACCGTGCGCCAGCTCCCCGTCCAGCGGAAGGTCGCGGCGGCGCGCTCAAGCCCCGCGTGCCGCTCGGCCATCTCGGCGTAGTCGCGCGCGGTGACGGCGCGCTGCTGCGTGCGGAAGGCGACGGGCGCGTTCTGCCGCACCTCCTCGAAACTTTCGGCCTCGACGCCGCCGCGCGCCGGCATGGGATTCGTCACACTCACGACCGCCGACTGAAGCGTGACGACGTGGCCCAGAGCGTTGGCCCCGACGTTGCCGCGCGCGCCGTTGCCGACGCGGTAGGTCGCGGTAAAGCTCGTGCCGGCGGCGGGGCGCGAGCCGAAGAGTTCGTCTCCGAAACGTATGAAGGCCGTGCCGTCGCTCTCTACTTCGACGACGAACTCGCGGGCTCCGGGACCGCTGTTCAGGAGGTCGCGCTGCGGATGCCACCCCGACGGCTGGCCGCTTGAATCTCCCTTCAAGGCGACGGCCGGCAGAAACTCAGCGAGCGGCCGGTGCGTGAGACTGTGCGCGGAAAGCTTAGACTTCTTCGGGTCGTAGGGAGCGCTGTGCGTGAGCGGTTTGTGACGCAGCCGGGGCTGAAAGCGCGGCGGCGTGTGTTTGACTTGACGCTCGCCGCACGGGTCGCCGTGAGGTCTGACTTTGTCGAGCACGGCGTCGGCCGCCGGGTAAGTCCCGATGAATTCATCCCTGACGGTCAGGCCGTGGTCCGCGAGCACGATGTTGCCGAGGGCGACGCTCGCGGGCTGCTTGTCGTTCGCGTCGCCGCCGACTTCAACCTCCCAGAGGCAGAGCGGGAAAGGCAGCGCGTCTTCCGCGGCCCACTCGATGTTGAGGACGCGCAGCGCTTGAGCCGGATTCCCTCCCTCGGTGAAGAGCGGGTCCGTCGCAGGCTTCATCGCGGTGAGGCGCACGGCGTGGCGGTGCGCCGGGTCCGCCTCGGCCTCGTTCCCGTTCTGCGGGTTGCGCGCCTCTTTGAAGATGAGCACGTCGCCGGCCTTCAGATTCTTGAGCCTCTCACCTTCGTTCCTGAGCGTCGCGCGCGTGGCCCCCTTCGGCAGGCAGCAGCGCTCGTCGCCCCACGTGTAAAACTCCATCTCATTGTGTGCCAGAAAGAGCGTGGCTTCGTGCATCGTCTCGAAGACGACCGCGCCGGCGTTGAGCGCCTCCTCGTGCTGCCCCGATAGTGGCTCGATTCTCGGAAGCTGTCCGGGCAGCCGCGTGAAAAGCTGAGTGCGCTCGTCGAGCACGACGTTGTCGGCATTGACGCGCGCCTGCACCCAGACACGCGCGTTCGCGCCGTCGTGCATGAAGTAATCGACGAGCCGCGCGTGGCGGCGGACGGAGACGCGCCGCCGCGCCGTGCCCAGATATGCCTCGGTCGCGACCGCGTCCTGCCGGTAACTCAGGTAGTCTCCGACGTAGGCCAGCATCTCGACGAGCGCGACGCCGAGGTCGGCCGCGTTGCGCTCGCGCCACTGCGGCATCAGCACGGAGAGGCGGTCGAGCATCAACTGGCGCAGGCTCTGGTAGTCTTTCGCCAGATAATCAATCTGCGGCGACTCGGCCGGCTCGGGCGGGCAGACCGCATCATCCCGGCAGTCGAAGTCGCTCGGGCACGCGACCTTGAAAGAGAAATCGATTGCGGATAGGACGGGGTCGAAGCCTGTCGGCGGCAACTCGGGGTCAGTGATTTTGACGAGGCGCACCGTGTAGGTCGAAAAGTCTCCGGGCTCCGCGACCTCGACCGCCAGGACCTTGTTGTCGCCCGCGGGCGCGATTGTTACTTTCGTGACTTTGACGGGGCGGATGCGCTCGCCGCCTTCGATGCGGACGTTTGCGACGACGAGTGAGCCGGCCGCGAGGTCTTTGAGGAAGTGGACGAAGAGCGTGCGCTGGCGCACGTCGACGGGGTCCGCCGGGTCGTCCGAGACTTCGAGGAAATCTATGCCGTTCAGCGTGGCGTGCGCGGCAACCGAGTTGCGCCTCTTCTCGTCGCAGCAGAAGTAGATCATGCGCTCGTCCCTCCCTGCGCGAACCGCGCGACCTCGCGCTCCTGCGTGCGGCGGACGACGTACTGCACGGCGACGCGCAACGTCGAGTCCGTGCTCTCGACCAGGACCTCTTCGACCTGAATCAGATCGCCGAGCCACTGCTGCAACGCGCCCTGCACGAGGTACTGCGTCGCCGCGGCCAGCTCCTCCGAGTTGGGGGCGAAGACGAGTTGTGCCAGTCCGCAGCCGAAGGTCGAGCGGTTGACGCGCTCGCCGGGCGAGGTGAAGAGCACCTGCTCGATCATGTCGCGGATGTGCGCGTCGCGCGGGACTTCGGCCGTGTGGCCGCGCCCGTCGAAGTGGTACGGGAAGTCAACGTTCATGGTTCCTCCGTCACATGCCTACGACCCGCGGCTGGGCCACGACGTTGACGAGCGGCGTCCCCGTCGGCGCGCAGATGGCCTGACTGTCTATGAGCAGCACGGGCTGGCCCATGACGGTGACGCGCGCGGCCGAGGTCACGTACTGCGCCGTGACGCAGGGGCCGCCCGAGGCCGGCGGGAACGGGCAGCCGGCGACGACGTAGGGGCTCGCAATGGTTACGACGGGCTGGCCGCTCAAGAGCACGCGCGGGTTCGGCGCGACCGGCTGCGCCTGCCCGCCGTGCGAACAGAGGACAGTCGCCCCCAAGTGAAGAAGAAAGCCTGGCATCGAATTTCCTCCGTGAAAAAAGATTCCCCGGACCGAGAGTTGAAGGAACGAGGTTCGTTTCGATTTAAGTGATGACCATCGCGCCGGCGTTGATGGTGACCGCCGGGCCGACCATCATGATGGACGCGCCCTTGCCGTTCTGGATGTAGATGCCGCTGTCGTTGACGACAATCATCGCGCCGGTCGTGCTCTTCAGCACGATGCCGCCCGAGATGGGCGTCGGCGGCGAGTCGCCGACAATCAAGGTGTTCTGCAAGGTAGTTTGAAGAACTATGTTCTGGCCCGGCGGAATCGGCGGCGGCACGAGCGCGAGCGCCGGCACCTCGGCCGCGATGCCCCAGAAGCCGCCGACCCAGATCGGGTAATCGGGGTCGCCCTGCTCGAACTCGACCCAGACGCCCGCGCCGATCTGCGGGATCATGAATGTGCCCTCCTGCTTGCCCGCGAGCGGCACGCACGGCATGGCCCAACTGCCGGGGATGATGGAAACGTCGGTCACGATCACCTGTATGCGGCCGATCTGCATCGGGTCGATGTTGTTGATGACCGTGCCGCGGTACTTGCCGTAAAATTTCTTGGGCGAGCCGCCCCCGCCTTCCGCCTTCTCTAAAAGTTTGTCGAGTAGTTCGCTCATACGGGCACCTTCGGTGTGATGGAAATCAGGCCGTTGCGGCTCAGCTCAAAGTCCTGCTTGTACTCCCCGCGCTTGATGTGGTGCGTCACGCTCTTGACGTAGTAGAGGCCGTCGAAGGCGAGGCCGGCCCCGCGCACGCCTACGAGCTTGCGCGCCTTCAGGATGTGCCCGTAGCGCAGCACGTCGAGGCTTCCTGTGCCGGAAACTACGTCCGCCGACTGCGACGCCTTCGCCAGTCCGATCAGCGCGCCCTGAATCGGGTTGTACTTCGCCGTCTCGTGAATCGGCTTGATCTTCATCGGGATCGGCGGCACCGCGCCGAGCGGCGGGTTCAAGGGCGTGATGGGCGGAATGGGGATCGGAATCGGGACCTTCGTCTGCGGGTTCTGGATGAAGAGGATGGGCAGCTCCGCGGCCTGCGCGTCGTACCGGAAGTTGAGGCGCTCGACGTTGGTGTGCGCGTCCAGGTTGATGTTGAGCGCCGGCTGCGGCGCTCCGAACTTAATCTCCGGCCCCCAGTACGCGACGCTCATCCCTGGCTCCGGCCCAGGGTCAACGTAGAAGGTGTAGCCGACCATGTCCGCGAGGTATTTGATGTAGGCGAGGTCCGTCCCGCGCTGCGCCGGGATGCGGTCAATCGGGATGGGCACGTCTATCAGCACGCTCGGGATGACGCCGGGGACGACGCCGAGGAAGACGTACTTGGTGAGCATCAGCGCGACGCGCGCCTCGGGCGGCATGGCCGGGAAAGGAATGCCGCTGAAGTCTATCAGGTCCATGACGGCGCTCAGGTCAGAGCCCGTCAGCGTCAGCGTCGCGTGGCCGGGGTCGTTCGAGGGCGAGACCTGCTGGTTGGTGATGACGCCGTCCATCAAGACTTCGGGCGTGCCGCCCGCGGTGACGACGATGATGACGCGCATGATAGGAATCGCGCTCTCGCCCGCGAGCAGGAAGAGCGTGTGGAGCGGCGAGTTGGTGCTCAGGTTGAACGACAGCTCGAAGCCGCTCGGCTGACCCGAAGCGCTCGTCACCTTCACGCTCACCAGCGCGTCCAGCACCGACTGCGGAACTGGCACAGCCTGAACGGGGCCGATCATCAATGTCAGGTGGTAGCCTTTAAGCATTGGGTGTCGCCGGCACTCCTTCGGGCAGAGTGATTCGCAAACGCCGGCCCGGGGTTTCGGTCAGCTCTTCGGGGCGCACGGCCCCGTTGGCGTCCGCGATGCGCCAGAACTGCTCGGGGTCGCCGAGGTACTTGAAAGTGACGTTGTCCAGGCGCTCGCCTTCGGTCACCGTGTGCTCGAAGAGTTGTGCGAAGCGCTCTGGCGCGGGGACGAAGCGGCGGCGCAGGTAGACGACGCGGCGGCCATTCGCCTCCTCGAACTCCGCGGTTTTGGTCCTGTAGTAACGACTCGTCGGAGGAAACATCTCGTTTCAACCTCACGGAATTTTAGTGATGCCCAACCCGGACAAGGCCCCGCCCTGGTAGAGCGCGCTCAGGCGCTCCTTCTGTTGCAAGTAGGCCATGAAAATGCTGCTCCCCTTGTGGCTGAACTCCAGGTCGTTGACGCTCAGGACGCGCATGCCCAAACTCACTTTGGCCCGGATCGGATTGAGCGACGGGTCGAACGCCTCCTCCGTCACGCTCAGCTCCGTCAAGCGCACGGGCAAGACGCGGTTCTTGCTCCAGACGAAGAGCGTCAGGGGCGTCTCCATCGGGATGATTTCGAGCGTGCCGTTTTGTGCCAGTTCGTTGTTGGCCTGGAGCTGGTTGCTCGTCGGGTAGACGAGCGTTTCGAGCGCCGCGAGCTGCGGGTGAATCCCGACCTGGACGGCCACCTTGTTCTGCTCCGGGAACTCCAGCTGGTCGGTCGCGTCCAGCTCCGCTTCGAGCTTGATGGTCTCGACCGGCGGCCCCGTCACGCGCATCGCCTCGGAGCGGTCGCCGCCCTCCGTGATGGCTTTAATCTGCAAGCTGCGGCTGAGCGTGTCCGGGTTGTACTGCAAGGTGATGACGCGCTCGACCGTCGAAGTCTCCGGGTTGAGCACGACGATGCCGCCCTTCAAGAGCCGCGGCGAATTCGGGAAACTGGTCATGCCGTTTACTCCAAATGATGAAGGAGGAATGCGGAATGATGAATGAAAGAGAACCTGTTTTTAATTCATCATTCCGCATTCCTCATTCCGCATTGCTTTTCTTCGCCTCGTGGTTCCAGTGGAACGCCTCGGTCGCGAGCGGGTGAAAGTTGTAGGTGGCGGCGTTCTTCACGAGCCAGATGTGCAGCCAGGCTTTCTTCCAGCGGTCGTTCTGGCTCGTGTTCGCGCCGAGCGAGTCCTTGCCTTCCTTGGTGACGAAGTCCAGGGCGGTGCCCGTGGTGTGATTGCTGAATCCGGGGACGGCCTTCTTCCCGGAGATGTAGCCCGCCGTGTACGCGATAGCTTTCGGGCCGTGCTCGCCGCCCTCCATGTCATCCCTCTTCTTCTGCGTCTCGCCGTAGTATTGCTGGAAGAGCCCGTCCCAGATTTTGAAGTCCTCCTGCGGGTCGCGGTACGACGAGCCGACGCCGATGGAGGTCACCTTCATCGCCAGCTCGCCCTGCGCGTCCTGCTCCGCCTTGAGGTCTTCGCGGGCCTTCGCGAGCAGGTTGCGGGCGTCGGGCGCGGCGTCTTTGTGCAGGCGGTGGCCGCCTTCGACTTTTTCGAGATCCGCGGCCGGGACGCCCGGCGAGAAGCTCTTGGCCCGCTTGCTGTTCGCCATCTGCGCGTTGTAGACGGCGCGCTTGAAGGTCGTCTGCTCGGCGGTCCCCATCGCAGACAGCTTGTCCGCGGAGATGGGCTCCCCCGTCTGGGCGGCACCCTTTGACCCCTCGCCCTTAGCTTTATCTTTGTCCGTGTCCGGCTTCGCCCCTTTCGCCACGTAACTGAGAATCTTCTCGCGCTGATCCAGCTCCTTGATCTTCTGAATCTGTGTGAAGAAGAGCGCCGCGAACTGGTCGCGCTTGACGGTGCCCTGTAGCTCGACGGCCTTCATCGCCATGAAGAGGCGCTCGCGGTGCACGCCCTTGGCCGACTCGAAGTTCTCGAACATACCGTCGAGCTTGCCGAGCTTCTTCAGCTCCGCCAGTTTGTCCAAGAGCGTGCCGATCTCCATGCCGTTCAACTGTGCGAAGAGCGTTTCGTAGCTCATCGCCGTCTTCACCTTCTCGACCGCCTCCTTGACCGCGGCCCCTAGCCCCGTCTGCGCGGCGGGAGTCTGTCGGCTGACGATTCCGCTCGTGCGCGCGTAGACGTTGACCCGCCCGGCCTCGCCGAGCGAGCGCGACGCGCCGTTGGCCTCTCGTTCCGAGGCGTCGGCCGGGTGGCCCAGTTTCAAGTCGGCGGCGGGCGAAAACTTGCGCGCTCCCTGCTGGATGGTGTGGGCCAGTTCGTGCGCGAGCAGCTTGCGGCCCGCAGTGGTCTCGGGCCGGTACTCCCCGGCCTGGAAGACCACGTCGCGGCCTACCGTATAAGCCTGCGCGTTGACGCTCGTCGCGGCGGCGTCCGCGCGCGCGTCGGCGTGTATCCGTACGTGGCCGAAGTCCTGACCGAAGTGCGACTCCATCAGGGCGCGCGTGTCGGCGTCGAGCGGCCGGCCGGGCGAGTTCAAGACCTCGTGAACGACGGGCGGCACCGTGTCGGGCATGTCCGAACTCTTCGCGCTCCGTTGCAGCGTCGCCGCCTCGCCTTTCGGCTTCTCCTTTTCGCCGTCTTTCGGTTTCTCCTTCGGGCACTTCCATTCCTGCGCGTCTATCGGCTTCACCTTGCTGAAATCCGTCACCTCTTCCAGGTACGTCTCGCCGGGTATGGAATCCCGCTCATCAGGACCGCTGGGAAGCTCAAGCTTGGTTTTATTGGGGTTCTCCCTGTGGCCCGTGATGATGGCACCTGGCTCGGGCGTCGGCCCGCCGTAAATCCTTCTCACCTTCCCCTCGATGCCCGCGGCGCTCGGGACCTGCTTCCCCGCGGCGTCCCTCTCGCGCAGCGGGGGCGAGTCGAGGTCCGTCGGCTGCTCCGGGAGGCCGCGCTCGATGGCCCATTTCTCGGCCTCCGTGTAGGCGTCCACCTCCATCGTGAAGACCGTTTGTCTCTTGTCCTCCGGCTGGTGCTGGTGGTGCACCTCGTGGAACATGGTCTGCGCGGCGGTGCTGCACGAGGACGTGTTCACCAGGGCGACCAGCTTCTCCTTCGGCCTGTTGACGCCGATGGGGTGAACGAGTTTTCCCTTCCAGGACGTGCCGTCGAACACCCACTGCGTCACGTCAATGCGGTCGAGCCTCTTCACGTTGAGCGCGGGCAGCTCGTCAATGATGGCCCGGTCCTGCGTGCAGAGAATGCCGAGGACACACGGCACGTCCCACCCGGTCGTGCCGCCCGAAAAATACTGCTTGATGTATTCCTGTGCGCCGACCGGGGGCAGTTCCTGGCCGAGGGGGACGGGCTCGCCGCTCGGGCGTATCTCGCCGGCGAGCACCGCGTTCTTCCCGCCCTCGAAACGGTACTCGTAGAATTCGCGCAGGCGGTCGCCCGCGCCGCCCGAGATGTCTTCGCCGAGCCGCTCGGCGGTGACGCCGCCCTCCTTGAAGATGTAGCTCAGCTCGTAGTTGTAGGAGCGTTCGAGGATTTCGAGGATGGCGTCCTCATCACCCCAGAGCGTCGGGCCGTCGAGCATCTCTTTAATGAGCAGCGCCTTGCGCCGCGCCGTCAAAACGAACTTGCTCCCGCCCTTCCTCCAGGTGTTGACGATCTCGCGCGCCTTGTCGTCGCTGTCCGGGTCGCCCTCGATGTCTCCGGTCTCGTCCAGCTTATTCAGATAGTCCTGGAGCCAGCTATCCGGGAACGCGAAAGTGCCGAAGAGCAGACTCGAAAAGAGCCCGCGGAACCAGCTCCCCACGTCGCCCGTCTTGCGCCGCAGGACGGGCGACGACGCGCCGCCCGTCCTTCCGGGAAGTTTTGGGCCGACGCCCGCGGGACTCTCAATCGCCTCGGCCGCGAGGTCGGCCTCGCGCTCGTCGTCGCTCTCGGGCGAACCGATTTCGAGCTTGCCGTGAAAGCCGACCGGGCCGTCGCCCTGCTGAACGGTGTGTGCCAATTCGTGCGCGAGCAGTCGGCGGCCCGCCCGCGTGTCGGGTCGGTACTGCCCCGCGCCGAAGACCACCTGCTGCCCGACGGTGTAGGCCAGCGCGTTGACTGACTCGGCGGACGCCGCCGCGCGGGCGTCCGCGTGCACGCGGACGCGGCCGAAGTCGTGGCCCAGGCGCGACTCCATCAGGGCGCGCGTCGAGGCGTCGAGCGGCTCCCCCGAAGAAGAGGCGAGCACTTGCCCGACGATGGGCGGGGGTGTGCCAATTTCGGACGGGCGGCGCGGCGCGCGCGAAGGGGCGGCGTGCGGAGCGTGGCGCGTCTGGCGCGAGAGGCGCTTGCGGTCGCAGTCGGAGCAGTTGCCGGTCAGCCCCGCGCCGCCCGCGCCCCCGCACGCACACTTGCGCCGCAGGACGCGCGCCGTCGTCCCGGGCGTGCTGTCCGCGCTCCTCTCTATTTTCTGCGGCTCGGCCGCGACGCGCTCGTTCACCTCGCCTGCACCTCTTCGACTTCCGGCACTAACACTTGAACTCCTTCTTCACTTTGACGCCGGCCTTCTTCGCCTCGCACATGAGTAAGGGGAGGATTCTTTCGTAGGCCCCCTTCTTCTCCCCCAGCGCCTTAACCTGTGGTTTCTGCGTCTGCTTCGCGCCGGCCACCCAGCGGCTCTTGGCGTCTTCGCCCGACCACTGCTCCACGCCCTTCTTGTCCGGGTCCGCGACCGTCACGTCCGCCCTCCTCCTCTTCATGTAGGCGGCCGAAAACAGGAAAGTGTATTTCGGGTTGGCGGCCTCGCCCGGGTTGGTCTTGACGGCGTTGGCCGCCTCGCGCGCCAGCGCCGCGTAGCCGAGCGCCTCGTTCTTCGCCTCCGGCGTGGCGTCTGGCTTCTCAGCCTCCTTCTGGTAGTGCTCGGCGGCCACTTCGAGCATGGCGATCACTTCCATGTAGTTGTAGTTGTGCGTCACCTGAACGGGGCCGCGCCCGTAGAACAGGGGCTGGCCCGTCGGGCTGACGCTCCGCTTGCGGTCGGCGGCGTCCTTGTCCTCGGGGACATCGGGGTTGTAAGTATTCTTCAGGTACTCGTCGTTGAGCCTCAGCTTCTTCGGGTCGGTGATCCACGACTGATCTAATTTCTTGCTCTCGTCTTTGGGATGGTTGAGCCACCCCTGCGTCTCTATGAACTGGGTAAACTGGGCCGACTCGACGAAGGCGTGCGAGAGGTAGTTCGCCTGCGCCTCGACCGTGTCGATCTTCATCACCTTGAACGCCAGGTTGAGGCTCTCCAGATATGCCCTGGCTTGCTCCTCCCGCTTTGTGTCGGCCTTGACGTCCGCCGCCATGCGGGGGAACGCCTTCAGCAGGACCTCGAACTCGACCCTGGGCGCGGCCTTCGTCCCGTAACCCACGGCACCCCCCTTGACCCCGCCCTCTGTCGTCGCGCGCAGGTCACCGAGACCGGCCTTAAACCCTTCGTACGTCTCTCCGGCCCTGTTCTTCAAGGGACCCTTGTAGGCAGGCGTGTAGTCGGCGCTCCAGGCGGCCTCGGGGGCGACCTGCGGCCCCTTCGGGGCCTCTTCGGGCGCGGCCTTTTCAGCCTGCGCGCCCTCGGCGGGCTCCGGCACAGGACCAGCCGCGGCCGGCGTCTCGGCAGCAACCGTCGGGGCGACGCCGGTCCTCTTCAACTCCCGCTCGACCTCCGCGACGTGCGCCTCCAGGGTGGCCGCGTTCGTGCCGAGGATGAAGTCTCTGCCGACGGTCACGGAGATGTTATCGCGGCCTGACTTCTCAGCCTTCACGCCTTTGACCTTCTGGTCGTAGCCGACTCCGCTGAGCTTGTCTGAGTAGGCCGGCAGGTATCTGCCTATCAGGCGGTAGCCGATCTCGGCGCCGCGTATCATCAGGCCCGTCTGGTCGTTGGGCTCGCGCGCCGCGCGCACCGCCGCACGCAGGATTTTGTCCGTCGCCTCGTCGCGCGCTTCCGGCTGGCGCTGGACGACGCCGGCCCGGACACCGTGCCGAACGCCGGGAGCGTGCGCGCCGCCGATTGTCACTGCGTTGCGGTCGGCCTCGGTCTCGCTCGCATCCCCGGCCGACTGCGCGCCCGATGAATTGCCCCCGGCCTGCTGCGCGACGTGCGTCAACTCGTGCGCGAGCAGTCGCCGCCCCTCGCTCGTCCGCGGCTGATACTTGCCCGAGGCGAAAACGACCTGCTGCCCGACCGTGTAGGCCGAGGCGTTGACGGCGCGCGCCGACTCGGCGGCCCGCGCGTCCGTGTGCACGCGCACGCGGCCGAAGTCGTGCCCGAGGTGCGACTCCATCTGGGCGCGCGCCTGCGGGTCCAGTGGCTGGCCCGCGCCGGCGATTACTTCGTCAACGATTGGCGGGACGCTCTGAAGCTCGTCTTTCCCGGCGGCGCTGCGCTGCAACGTCAAACGCTTCTCGTCGCAGGCCGAGCAGTGGCCGGTAATGCCGGCCGAGCCGCCGCAGGCGCACTTGCGTTGGAGCAGCCCCGCGCGCGCCGGCGGGGGCGGCGACGCCTCGGCGGCCTTCGTCTCTGTTCGCAGGCAGTCGCTCACCCCTTCAATCCTCCGTAGACCGCCTGCGCCACCTGCGCGCCGACGGCCTCAGCCCTGGAGTTCGCCGCGACGTGGAAGGCGCCCGCGTCCAGACGCTCCGCCTCAAGACTGCTCGTGAGCGACGCAGGCACGCCCTCTTCCGCGAAGAGGCGTGCCAGTTCGCGCTCGACTATCTCGCCTATGCGGTAGCGGTCGGACGCGGCGAAGCCGTGCAGCACCAGCTCCTCTATGTGCAGCTCGACGTTCGTCAGCTTCATACCCAGCCCCCGCTTTCGGTCTCGGTCAGGGGCTTCTCTAGCTTCTCGTACTCGCCGCGCGCGGCCCGCAGTAAGTGGGCCATCGTGACGGACGCGTTCTCGTCCGCGGCGAGGAAGGCGGCGTTGAGCGCGATGTTGCGGATGTTGCCGCCGGCGATGCTGAGCCGCGCGAGTTTCTTCACGTCTAAATTTTCTGTCGGCGCGCCGGCCGGGAAGATTCGTTGCCAGATGCGCGCGCGCGCCTGCGCGTCCGGGAAAGGAAACTGGACCACGAAGCGCAGGCGGCGCAGGAAAGCCTTGTCGAGCGCCGTCTTCAGGTTCGTCGTCAGGACGGCGAGCCCGCGATACTCCTCCATCCGCTGTAAGAGGTAGCTGACTTCTATGTTGGCGTAGCGGTCGTGACTGTCTTTCACCTCCGAGCGCTTGCCGAAGAGGGCGTCCGCCTCGTCGAAGAGCAACACCGCGCCGCTCTCCTCGGCCGCGTCGAAGACGCGCCGCAGGTTCTTCTCCGTCTCGCCGATGTACTTGCTGACGACCTGGCTCAGGTCTATGCGGTAGAGGTCGAGCCTGAGTTCGTTGGCTAAGACTTCCGCCGCCATCGTCTTGCCCGTCCCGCTCGCGCCCGTAAAAAGCGCGCTGATGCCGAGGCCGCGCGCGCCCTTCGAGGCGAAGCCCCACGCCTCGTAAACCCGCGCCCGCTGGCGCACGTGCGCGGCGATCTCGCGCAGGCTGCGCAACTGGTGCTCGGGCAGGACGAGGTCTTCCCACGCGGCTCGCGGCTCGATGTGCTGTGCCAAATCGTCGAGCCGCGCGCGCCCCTGGACGCGGCACGCGTCCCAGAGCACGCGGCCCGCAGCTTCGTCGCTCTGCCTGACCAAGCCCTCGCGCGCCTGGACGCTCGCGGCGCGAATCGTCTCCAGGCCGAAGTCGAAATGTGAGGTGAGCACTTCAAGCTCGCCGTTCAGGTCGTGGGCCAGCGGCCCGAGCACCGTGTGCCAGAGCTGGCGCTGCTCGGCGGCCGAGGGCTTGCGCACGTCGAGGCGCAGGGCCGGGCGCTGGCGCGGGCGCCGGGCCTCGCGCCCCGCGACGAACAGCATTCCGCGCACGCTCTCTATGAAGGAGAGCACGGCGTGCGTGTTCTCCTGCTCGTCCTGTTCCAGAAGCAGCGCGCTCCCTTGCAGGACCGCTTCCCGCTCCCAGAGGCGGGCCAGCGCCTCGCGCTCGGCGACCGGTTGCGGCACGTCCGCCGCGCGCAGCACGTGCAGGCCGAGGCCGAGGGCGGCCGACGCGGCCGAGGCCACGGCGCGTTTGCCGGCGTCGTCCGCGCCCGCCAGGAAGACGACGGCCGAGGCTTCGTCTCTTCGACTGTCGGGGTCGTTGGCCCAGAATTCCGCGACGCGCCGGGCCAGCGCGCGGTGCGATTCGGGCAGCTCCGCCGGGATTGCCGCCGGCTCGACCAGCCCGCGAAGGCGCTCGTCCAGGTGCGAGACTCCCGCGAGGTAGTGGAGCACGCGCTCGTCTATGCGGAGCCGCGCGTTGACCAGATGGTCGTGGCCTTGATCCAGCTCTATCAGCCGCCAGCGGCGCAGCGGGGCGTTCGAAGTGAGCGCGGACCAGTGGGCCTCCGCGAGCGCCGCGAGCGCCAGCCCGAAGGTCGGGTACGCGCGCCGCGCATCATTGTGCGCCGCCGCGCACAGCTCCGCGAAGCTGGCGTCCAGTTCCACGCCGGCGCACATCAAGAGCAGGTCGCGCTCGAAAGTTGAGAGCGAAAAGACCTCGCACAGGTGGTCGAGCGCCGTCTGGACTCGCGGCCCGTTTTCCGTTTCGTCCCCGACGGACGCGGGCGGACCTGACGGGTCTGCGCCAACTTCTTCGGCCGGAGAGTGGGCCAAATTTTCGTCCTCGCGCGCTCCCGCCCCGCCCGCGCCGCGCGCCGCGTGGGCCTTCAGCGCCTCGCCGACAGCAGTGAGCCGCGCCAGCAACTCGCGCTGGTTCGCCTCGTACCAATTAACGCTCGCGTCGCTCATACGATGTCCACCTTGGGCGTTTCGTACTTACCGCCCGCGCCCAACCTGAGCGGGCTCTCCGCGCCGTCCACCTGCACGCGCACGAGATACGTGCCGGTCTGCACGTCACGTATGGGGACGCCGAAGTCGCCGTCCGTCGGCGGCGGAGTTTGCGGCGGCACAATTAACTGATAGGGGGAAGGGGCCTCGAAGCTGTAATCGAATGGCGCGCGGCCGGCGGGCGGGTTCAGCTCGTTGAGCAGCATGAGGACGCGCTGCTCGCGCCCGACCGGCGGAGTCACCTGCAAGTTGATTGTGCCGGAAAGCAGATTGGGTCCGCTCCCCGGCTGCGTGAACGCGGTCACGCTCGTGATCCTCGGGCGCAGCACGAACGCCGCCACGTTGGACGCCACGCCGATGTGCGGCGTCTCGGGCGTGCCCATCAGCCTGTACTGAACCACCTGCACGCCCTGCACGCCGGCCAGGAGCGCGGCCGGCAGTTGAAACTTAACGCGCGACGGCGTGATGTCGCTCGACGCCGGAGTCACTTCGACGCCGCCGACGTTGACGCGCGTGTCGTCGCCGCGCAGTTGGCGGCCGGCGAGGATCAGGTTGTAACCGGCGAGGATGGGCTGGCCCGCGACGACGGGCGCGAGGTCGTTCTCCTGCGAGAGGACCTCTTCGATGAAGGGCTGCGCGAAGGGGACGGCGTAGACGTTGCGCTCGCGCACGGGGAGGCCGGAGCGCGCGCGCCCGCTGCGGCTCTCTATCAGCACGACCGTCGCCTGGTACGCGGCCGTCGGGCGGTACTTCGCCTGGAAGGCGGCCCACAGTCTCGAAATCTCTTCCGTGCTGATCGACATCGGGCAAATCTTGATCTGCTCGACCTGCTCGGCCAGCCCCGACGCATAGAGCCCTTGCAGCGACGCGGGCAAGTCGCCCGGGTCGAGGATGTCCGCGGGGACGAGCGAGCGGCGGATGGCGTCGCGCGTCAGGACCGGCGTCTCGTGCAGGAGCTGCATGCCGTAGCCGAGCAGTATCTCCGTGTGCAGTTCCTGCTCGCCGTAGGCCGTGAGCAGGTAGTGGAGGTCGAGCGCGAGCGGCGGGTTGGTCAGGCGGTCGCCGCGGGCGTCGCGCGAAGGCTGGCCCACGTTGCGCCAGCCGGCGTTCGGCGTCACCTGGTATAGGTAAAGATTGAGCTGGCTCTTTTCGTTGGCCGCGTCGACCGCGATGCGGTCGGGCGGGAGCGCGCTGACCGTCACGGACTGGCCCACCACGGCCGAGACGTTGTGGTCAATCAGGCCGTTGTTGAGGAGGTCCTTCAGGACGGCGGTGACGGACGCTATGGCAAGGGCTGTGCTCATCGCCTTCCTCCGCCGCGCTGCTTCAGGTAGTCTGCGAGCGAGAGCTGCGGGGCCGGGCGCTCGGGTGCGCGGCGTGGCTCATGCGGCGCGGGCGCGGTCACGGCGCGCACCTCTATGCGCCCGATGGTGACGCGAATAGTCTGCGTCTTTTCCGGCGGTTCCTGCGACGCGCGATCTAGCCGCGCGGGCGATTGGGCGGCGGGAGCGCCACTCGCCGTCTCCTCACCTGCGCTGTCCCTGAGCCGCCCGGCCATCAGGCGGCGGACGCGATTGTCGAGCGCCGCTTCGTCTTCACTCCTTAAAGCCACGCTCCTCTCGGCTTCTCTTGTCCGCGCCCCTTCCGCGAAGGAAGACGCCGGCGGCCCCGCGTGCGGCGGCGCGGCGGTCGCGTTTGTCTGAGCGCTCTGCGCGCGCGTCTCGATTGGACGCACGGGGACTTGCGCGGCTGCCGCGGGGCGTTGCGGCGGGCCTTGCGGGGGTGCCGGCGCGGCCCGACCTTCCAGGCCGGCGTGTTCTTCTCGGGGCGCGTCCGGCGGCGGGATTGGCACAGCACGACTGTCTTCGACGGCGCGCGTTTCCGTCGGCCGCGCCTCGGGCCGCGCGTTCGGCGCTTCGCCTTCGACGCTTCTTTCACCTTCAGCGCCTTCGGCCGGCGCGGCCGAAGGAAAGCGTGGCGCGTTCGGCGGCGGCTCGAAGCGGGAGGCCAGCCGGGGCTGAACTACAGGCACGAGCCTGAGGCTTCGCGAAGCCAGGTTGTCGAGGAAGTTACTCATACGGCCCAACGTTTCGGAATCAAGCACCCACGAGGTTGAGGTAAAACTGCCTGCGCGCCGCGCTCATCATGAGAATGTCGCTCTCGCGCCAGCCGTAGGCGCGCGCGAGTGCGTGCGTCTCCACGAGCAGCCGGCTGGCCCACGCGTCAAGCTCCGCGCAGAAGAAAGAGCCGATGTCGAAAGCCTCCTGCCAAGCGTGACCGCAAAGCTCGCAGCTCAGCCCGAGTTGGACGTCGGCCTGCGGGTCCGCCTCCTCCATCCGCCGCGCGAGCATCTCCAAAACTTCCGGCGGCAACTTCTCCGCGCGCTCTTCTTCGCCCTCGTGCGAGACCGTCAGCAGGCACCTCCGCAGGAGCAGGTCGCGGGCCGCGCTCACGTCCGCGCAGGCCGAGAGCGCCGCCTGGTCCAGGCTGTCGGGCAGGCGGAAATGAAGCTGATACCCGTTGACGTTAAGCTCGAAGGCTTCCGGCTGCCCCTCCGCGCCTTCCGGCCCGACGCGCAGGTCAGAGACGTTGAAGGTCGCCTCCATGCGCTCGCCGCAGGCGGGGCACGCCGAGACGCTCGCGAGCCGCGGGCCGAAGGTCAGCTCGCGCATGTCGAGCAGGAGCGCGTCGCGCCGGCCGACGCTGAGGCGCGCGAGCACGTCCTCTCCCTCGCCGGTCGCGGCGGCGAGCAGCAGAAGAGCGCGCTCCACCTGCGGCCGGCCGAGTCCCTGCTCCCAGGCGTCCAGCAACAACGAGGCGGTGAGCGGTCGCATAAGTCCCTTAGGCGGCGGGCTCCGTGAAGCTGGGCTCGCTCGGCTCCGTGACGCTCGTGTCCCGCTCCCAGCCCTCGTTCTCCAGCTTGATGTGCTGGATGGCGACCGCGTTGGCGTTGGCGTCGAGGTCGGGCGACGCCTGGTACTCCGAGACCCAGCAGCGGAAGACGTGGTAGGCGATGACGAGCTGGCCCGCCTCGTTGTACAACTCGATGATGATGTCCTTGCGGAAGTCCTTGAGCGAGACCTCCGCGCCGAGCCCCGAGCCGAAGTTCCAGACCTTGTTGGCCCACTTCTCGAACTCCGTGTCGTGGGTCACGCCGCGCTCCAGCGTGATCGCGTCGTACTCGGTCCGGCCGGGCGACTTGCGCGTGGTCGAGGGGTCGCCGCCCTCGCGGTGCTTGACGACCTCGGTCGAGCGCTTGAGCATCCCGACCTTGCTCACGCCCGCGACGTAGCGGCCGTCCCACTTGACGCGGAACTTGAAATTTTTGTAGGGGTCGAAACGCTGCGCGTTGACGCTGAATTGGGCCATCGCTGCTGCTCCTCCTTAAACGTCGATCTTGCCCGCTAGCTGCTGAATCTTGATGATCACGAACTCGGCCGGCTTGAGCGGGGCGAAGCCGACGAGGATGTTGACGACGCCGAGGTTGATGTCGTTCTGCGTTGTCGTCTCGGAGTCGCACTTGACCAGGTAAGCCTCCTTCGGCGTCTTGCCTTGAAAAGCGCCCTGGCGGAAAAGGTTCTGCATGAACGCGCCGACGTTCAAGCGAATCTGCGCCCAGAGCGGCTCGTCGTTCGGCTCGAAGACGACCCACTGCGTCCCCCTGTAGAGGCTCTCCTCGATGAAGAGGGCGAGCCTGCGAACTGGCACATATTTGTACTCGTCCGCGAGCTGGTCCGCGCCGCGCAGGGTGCGCGCGCCCCAGACGACCCGGCCCGTGACGGGGAACGAGCGCAGGCAGTTAATGCCGAGCGGGTTGAGCATCCCGTTCTCCGCGTCCGTCAGGTTGACTTCGAGCGCCTGCGGGCCGTTGAGCGTGGCGTCCAACCCCGCGGGCGCTTTCCAGACGCCGCGCTGCGTGTCCGTGCGCGCCATCACGCCGGCGATGATGCCGCAGGGCACGAAGGTGTCTGCCTGCCCCTCGCGCAAGGGGTCCGATTCGACGACGCGCGGGAAGTAGAGCGCGGCGTTGCGCGCGGCGATCCCATTGAGCCCGAGCGTGCCGAGGCCCGCCACGGCCTTGCTCGCGGCCTGCGCCTTGTTGGCACTCCAGGCGGCCGGCGAGTCGACGATGAGCATCGCGCGGTGGTCCGCGCAGAACTGCATCGCGGCCTTGTAAACGTCCACGGGCACGTCGCCGCCGCGCGTGTCCGGCGGGATGCAGAGGAGGTTGAAGAGGTCCGCCTTTTCGAGCGCGTGGAGGCCGGTCTTATCCGCCACGGCGCCTTCGTAATCCGCCTGGCCCAGCGCCGCGCTGTCGGCGCCGTCGGCGTTAGAGTCGGCGGCAGAGCCGGCGGCCGGGATTGCCCCCGGTAGCGGCGGCTGCACGCGGACGTACTGCGACTGGCTGTCCAGAATCCTGTCCACGCGCCGAGAGTTGTCCGTGACGGAGAGGTTGACCAGCCGCTCAAGCAGGCGGTTCGTGCCGCCCGGGCCGGTGCCCTTCTCAAAAACGGAGAGGTTAAAAAGGGAGTTCGCGGGGAGGCCGTACTGCGCCTCCACCTCCGACGTGATCCCGTCGTAATCAATCTCGGCGCGCAGCTTGTTGCCCCACGCGCCGGGGCTCGCGGCGACGAGGGCCAGGGTGCCGGCGTTGATCGTCGCGACGCCGTCGGTCGGGCCGCCGAAGAGCCTGACGATGATGGCCTGGCTGCCGCCGTTCAGGTAGAAGTCGCGCACGGCGTAGCCCATCGGGTCGGTGGTCGCCAGGCCGCCGAACGTGCGCTCGAAGTCGCCGAAGTTGTTGACGACGACGGGCTCGTTGACGGGGCCGCGGAGCGCGCGCCCCATGAAGGCCGTGATGGATGTCGCGACGCCCGTGATGGTGCGCACGCCGCTCGGGACCTCTTCGATGTAAACGCCCGGGTAAGTCACGTGGACAGGCATGGGAAAGTCTCCTTCTCAAAGTTTTGCGCGCGCCGGGGAGCGCGCGGGCGGGCCGCGAGTTTTCAGGTCGCCTTGCGCCCGATCAGGATGCGGACGGGGACGTCCGCCGCCCCAGAGTTTTCGAAGTTGAGCTTGGTCGGGGCGCCGTCGAGCAGGCCGACCGCACCCGCGCCGATCATCAACTGCTGCGCGTCGAGCCTGACGGACTTCGAGGAGCCCTCGACCTTGTAGCTGAGCGGGCCGCCCTGGTACGTCCCGGCCTGGATCAGCAGGAACATGACCTTGGTTTGCGCGCCGGGCTGGACCTCGACGGCGGCTTTGCCGTTGTCGGGGCCGACCTTCTTCGGCACGTTCACTTCGATGTTGTCGTAGGCGTCCACCTCGACGGTGTCGGCCCCGGAAAGCTTCGGGCCGTTGATGACCTGAACGTTGCAGGACCAATTTATTTTGACAGACATATCTCTCTCCGAAGGGGTTGAGGTGCCCGGGCCGACGCGCCGCGAGCTTCAGTTGTCATGCTTAAGCCAAGACGAGACGATTCCCAGAGTTCTCCCGGCGAGGGTGGTAGTGCCAGACAGGTCACCCGGCGGGTGACGATTCAAAATCTCTGTAACCGAGCTTGAAGACCCTTTTGATGGAAAGATTGTTGAAGCGACAGCGCGAGTACATCTCGAGAGGGTGTCTCGGCCTGTCCCTTACCGTTAGCGGGGCAAATCCGGCCGGCGGGTCCGAGAAATTGGTCCAGCCGGTTGTGAAAGCCGGTCGCGCGAGGAGGATTGAGTTACCTATGAACGCGCCGATGCTAATCCTTCGGCCCCGCGATGTCAATCTTTTTTTGCAGGCACTTCTATATTCCCTGAAAGCAACAGAATTGGCCCAATTATTAGCGCCCCGCGGCCCGGCGCGAGGAGTCCAAAACATTTCACGCTGGCGGCGCGAGGGCGCGCGGAAGGGCGCTCGAATTTTACTCGTCGCCGGAGAGCGTGGCGTGCGGGAGAATCGAGAGCGGGATGGGGTCGAGGAAGCGCGAGACGACGGGGAAGGAGTCGCCTTCGTGGCCGCGGTAGGCGTTCAAAGGGTAGACGAAATAGAGCTGCCGCTTGGCCCGCGTCGCGGCGACGTAGAGCAGGCGGCGCTCCTCCTCCAGGTCCTCGAACTCGTCCCCTGAGCGCGACGAGGGGAACCAGCCGTCGGTCATCCAGATGACGAACAGCGTGTCCCATTCGAGCCCCTTCGCGGAGTGCACGGTCGAGAGCGTCACCTCGCCTGCGCCGGCGCGGGCGCGCCCGTTAGATTGGGCCGCGTCCGACGGGTCCATCGCCACGTCCGACAGCAAGTCCGCGGAGTTCTTATAGCGCTTGGCGATTGTCTGTAGGTGTTCGAGGTCGCGCGCGCGGCGCGGGTGGTCGTCGTACCTCGTCTTCAAAATGGGCCTGTAAAAGCGGAGCACGGCCGAGAGCTGCGCGCTCGGCGACTTGCTCTCGACAAGACTACTGAGCATGCGCGCCAGCCGGACCAATTGCTCTTTGTAGCCGGCCTTCGCGGGGAAGCGGTGGAGTTTCTTGAACAGACTCTCCTTCGCCTTCGACGCCCTGAACTCTTTCCGCTCGACGCCGAGGTGGTCGAGTATCTGGTTGACGGTCGCGTCGCCGACGTGGTCAATCAGCTTCAGCGCGCGGAACCACGAGAGCGTGTCCGAGGGGTTGACGACCAGGCGCAGGAACGAGAGCGCGTCTTTGATGTGGGCCGATTCCGCGAACTTGATGCCGCCGAACTTGCGGAACGGTAGCCCGTGCTTGCCCAGCTCGATCTCCAAATCGAAAGAGTGTGAGCTGGCGCGGAAGAGGACGGCGATTTCGCCCAAATGGACGCCCTCCTCGCGCAGTTCCTCTACCCGCTCGGCGACGAAGCGCGACTGCTCGTTCTCGTCACGCGCGCTGACGGCGACGGGCACGGGGCCGTCCGTCACGCGCGAGAAGAGGCGCTTGGCGTAGCCCTCCTTCACGTCCGCGATGATCGCGTTCGCCACGTCCAGAATAGGTTGAGTGCTGCGGAAATTCTCTTCGAGCTTGATGACCTCAGCCTTGGGGAAGAGTTCCGGGAATTCGAGCATGTTCCTGTAGCTCGCGCCGCGGAACGAGTAGATGGACTGGCATTCGTCGCCGACGACCGCGACGTTGTCGTGCGAGGCCGTCATCAGGCGCACGATCTGCGCCTGTAGCTTGTTCGTGTCCTGGTACTCGTCCACCATGATGTAGCGGTACTGCTCGGAGAGCCGCTGGCACAATTCCGTGCTGCCGTCGAGCGCTTCCTTCAGGCGCACGAGCAGGTCGTCGTAAGTGAGCATGTGGCGCGTGCGCTTGAACTCCTCGAAGGCGCTGTAGAGTTCTTCGAGGGCCGGAAGCTCGTCCAGAAAGTGCGGGTAAGACTGCTTGAGCACGTCCTCCATCGGGAGGACTTTGTTGACCATCATGCTGAAGAGGGCACAGACGGTGCGCTTGCGCGGGAAGCGCCGGTCCCGGGCGAGCCGCATCTGACGGCGCAGCAGGTCAATCAAATCTTCCGTGTCGCTCCCGTCCAGCACGGTGAAGTTGCGGTTGACGCCCGCCTCCTCCGCATACTTCCTGAGGACGGAATGACCCAGGCTGTGGAAGGTGCCGCCCGAGACGCGCTGGCAGCGCGCGTCCGCTAGCGATGCCGCGCGCGCGAGCATGCTCGTCGCCGCGCGGCGCGTGAAGGTCAGCAGGAGCACTGACTCCGGCCGGACGCCCGTCTCGATTAAGCGCGCGACGCGGTAAACGAGCGTGCGCGTCTTACCCGTGCCCGCCCCGGCGACGATGAGGAGCGGCCCTTCGGTCGTCGTGACCGCCTGAAGCTGCGTCGTGTTCAGTTCCCTCTCGTAGTCTATCCCGCGCGCGGGGCGCGCCTGCGGCGTGACGCGCTTCAGGACGAGCCGCGTGCGGGTCTTCTCGGTCGGCACGACCTGGCCCAGTTCGAGCGCGCGCTTGAGGTCGCGCAGCTCCGCCGCCAGCTCCGTGCACGTCTGGTAGCGCTGCTTCGGCGCTTTGGCGAGCGCCTTGTCGAGGATGCGCTGGAGGTCTGCGGAGAGTTGCGACTTGATGGGGTCGCGCAAGCGCGGCTCCTCGTGCAGGATGGCGTGCATCGTGTCGATCTGGTTCTCGCCGGCGAAGGGGCGCGCGCCCGTCAGCATCTCGCAGAGCACGACGCCGAAACTAAAGATGTCGCAGCGCAGGTCAACCTTTTGGCCCAGGAGCTGCTCGGGCGACATGTAGTTGATCGTGCCGAGGACGGCCCCCGACTGCGTGTTGACGCGGATGAGCGTCTCCTGCGCGCTGTCCAGGGCGGCGGCGCGGTTGCGGCGCGGGGCGAGCTTCGCGATGCCGAAGTCCAGAATCTTCGCGTAGCCGTCGCGGCTGATCATCAAGTTCTCGGGCTTGAGGTCGCGGTGAATGATGCCGGCCTCGTGCGCCTTACTGAGTCCGCCGACGATCTGAAGCGCGATTTCCAGCGCCTCCCCGACCTCGAACTTTCGGGCCTCTATCTTCTGGCGCAGGGTCTCGCCCTCGACGTACTCCATCGCGATGAAGGGCTGGCCGGCGTCCTCGCCTACTTCGTAGACGGTGAGGATGTGCGGGTGGTTGAGGGCCGAGGCCGCGCGTGCCTCCTGGAAGAAGCGGCGGCGGCGCTCCTCCTGCGCCGTGTGCGCCGGCGGCAGGAGCTTGAGCGCGATGACGCGGTGCAGCCGCTCGTCGTACGCCTTGTAGACCGCACCCATGCCGCCCGCGCCGAGCGACTCCATAAGCCGGTAATGCGCAATTGTTTTTTGAGGGGCCACCTTCGTCATTCGGGAGGGCGCTATTTTAATCCAAGCCGGGCGCCAATGAAAGAAGAGGAAGGGGACGAACCACGGGGACACACGAAATGGCACGAAGGGGCAGAAAATCTTTCGCGTGGTTTCGTGTGGCTTAGTGGTTGGCCGCTTTCCTTCTTTACCCTTGAACTTCGGTAAAAGCTATAGAGAGTTATACGAATAAATCAGCCGCGAAGATGCGTCACTCTACACTGATCGCGCCCCCTCTTTTTTGGCCCGCGCCCCCTTCCCCTCGATCAACAGCCACGCGCTCAACGCGCTCAGGAGCGCCAGCCCGGCGCCGATGAACATGACCAGGCGAAAGCCCGCCACGAAGGATTCGTCCAGGGCTCTGTCGACCGCCTCTCTCGTCGCGGCGTCCGTGCCCGCCGGGACTCCCGCCGCGGCCAGCTTCGTGCGCTGCTCGTCCAACTGCCGCCGCGCTTCCGGCGCGAGCGGGAGCGCGGCGAGGCGGCGGTCTAACTGAGTGTTGAAGGCGCTCAGCACGACCACGCCGAGCGCCGCCACGGCGAGCAGCGACGCGAGCCTGGACACGGCGTTGTTGACGCCCGAGGCGAGACCCGCGCGCCGCTCGGCGACGGAGGTCATGACGACGGTGGTCAGCGGCGCGACGCTCGCGGCCATCCCCAGACTCATCACCATCACCGCCGGGAAGAAGCTGGTCCAGTAGCTGCCCCCTACGCCCGGCCGCGCGAGGAGCGCGAAGCCCGCGGCGGCCATCGACGGGCCGACGACGAGCGGCAGCTTCGCGCCGTAGCGGTCAACCAGCCCGCCCGCCCAGCGCGAGAGCAGGAACATCGTCAGGACGAACGGAGTCAGCGCCGCGCCCGCCTCGGTCGCCGTGTAGTTCTGGACCTGAATCAGATTGAAGGGCAGGAAGAAGAGCGCCCCGCCGAGCGCCGCGTAGAGGAAGAGCGTCAGCAGATTCGCGCCGCCGAAGTTCCGCGACCGGAAAAGCGCGAGCGGCATCATGGGCTCGCGCCCGCGCGCCTCGACCACAACGAACCCCGCGAGCGCGACCGCGCCGACGACAAAACTCGCCACGACCAAAGGGTCCGTGAAGCCGCGCGTGCCCGATTCGATGAGCCCGTAGACGACGCCGCCGAGGCCGACAGTCGCCAGGAGCGCGCCCGCCCAGTCGAGCCTTCCCGCGGCCTCCTCGTCGCGGCTTTCGGGGACGCGCCAGAAGGAGATGACGAGCACCACAGCCGCGAGCGGCAGGTTGATGAAGAAAATCCAGCGCCACGAGACGCTCTCGACGAGCCAGCCGCCGAGCACCGGCCCGACGCCCGCGGCAATCGAAGTGAAACCGGACCAGGTGCCGATGGCGCGCCCGCGCTGCTCGCGGCTGAACGTGGCGCTGATGAGGGCGAGGCTCCCTGGCACGAGGAGCGCCGCGCCGACGCCTTGCACGGCGCGGGCGACGATGAGCTGATTAACGTCCTGCGCGAGCCCGCAGCAGAGCGAAGCCGCGGCGAAGAGCGCGACGCCGAGCGAGAAGACGCGCCGGCGGCCGTAGCGGTCGCCGAGTGAGCCGCCGACGAGAATCAGCGCGGCGAGGAAGAGCATGTAAGACTCTACGACCCACTGCGCCTGCGCGACCGTCGCGTCCAGCTTTTCCTGAAGGACCGGCAGCGCGACGTTGACGACCGTGCCGTCTATGAACGTGATGCCCGAGCCGATGATGGCCGCCGCCAGCACCCAGCGGCCCGCGCCCCTAGCGCACGGCTCCCTGTCCGGCGCGGCCCGGACGACCGCCTCGTCGCAAGGGTGTTTGGCGGCACTGACCATTACCAATGAATGTCCTCGCACGCTCTGTCAGCACCCGCCCGCTACCGCAGGCGGCACTGACCTCTGTGTACCTATAAATCCGAAAGGCGCGAGGCCACGCGCACGGGCTCGGGCGCGGGCGTGAAGTCTTCGCCGGGGTTGATGAACTGGTCGCGCTCGAACTTGTACTGCTTGTCGTAAAGCTGCTTGTAGCGGCCGTCCAACCCGAGCAGTTCGTCGTGCGTGCCGCGCTCGACTATCTCGCCGCCTTCGAGGACGAGAATCTGGTCGGCGCTGCGAATCGTCGAGAGGCGGTGCGCGATGACGAAGGTCGTGCGCCCGTGCCTGAGTTTTCTGAGACCGTCCTGAATCATGGCCTCGCTCTCGCTGTCGAGGCTCGAAGTCGCTTCGTCCAGGATGAGCAGCTTGGGGTCCGCGAGGATGGCGCGCGCAATCGCGATGCGCTGGCGCTGCCCACCCGAGAGTTTGACGCCGCGCTCGCCCACTACGGTATCGTAACCTTTCTCGAATTTTTCGACGAACTCCTCGCAGTGCGCGATGCGGCTCACCTTCCGAATGTCTTCGCGCGTGGCGTGCGGGTTCGAAAAGCCTATGTTCTCGGCAATCGTCCCGTCGAAGAGGAAATTGTCCTGCATGACGACGCCGAGGTTGGAGCGGAAGTCGCGCAGGCGCAGAGCCTGCAAGTCGCGCCCGTCGAGCCTGATTGTGCCAGAAAGCGGCTTGTTAAAATTCATCACGAGACTCGTCAGCGTGCTCTTGCCCGAGCCCGACGAGCCGACGAGCGCAGTCGTTGAGCCCGCGGGCGCGATGAAAGAAATGTTCTTCAGCACGGGGACGCCCGCGTCGTACTCGAAAGAAACGCCCTCGAACTCGACCTCGCCCGAGACTTCCTTGACGGAAGCGCGAGTTTCATCCTCCTCGTCTTCCGTCCCCATGCTCATCACCTCGCGTATACGGTCGAGGCCGGCGAAGGCTTCGGTGATTTGTGTGCCGATGGCGGCGAACTGGATGAGCGGCGTCGCCATCAGCCCGGTGAAGATGACGTACATGAAGAGGTCGCCCAAAGTCATCGCGCCCGCGACGACCGAGCGCCCGCCGACGAGGATGATGACGACGCCGACCGCGCCGATGACGAGCGACGAGAAGGCGGTCGTCGCCGAGACGCCCGTCATTGACTTCGCGATGTTGCCTTTCCAGCACAGTGGGATCCGAAGCTTGGAATTCACGTGACTTGAAGTCGCGGC
>JADMIO011305998.1_pt1 | contig 78177 bp, 92 predicted proteins | sample 8958161 | NCBI WGS metagenome assembly JADMIO01 (sample SAMN16585339, study PRJNA669376) | soil metagenome | isolation source: Crop rotation soil | place: USA: Cullars Rotation, Alabama | collected 2011 | reverse complement strand
GCGACAACTTGTCCACGTGGAATTCTAAGCTTAGGATCCCAATGTGCTGGAAAGCCATGGCCGAACAGCAGGTCAGCATCGACGGCACCACGCATGCGCTGCCGCGGCCGTTCTTCGTCATCGCCACGCAGAACCCCGCCGACCTGGCCGGCACCTACCCGCTTCCCGATTCGCAGCTCGACCGCTTCCTGCTGCGGCTGTCGCTGGGATACCCGGGCGAAGCCGCGGAACGCGAACTGCTGACCGGCGCGGATCGCCGCGACCTGATCGCGAACGCGATGCCGCGGCTCGGGCCGGATTCGGTCCTCGACCTGCGCGAAGCGGTGAATCGCATCCACGCCAGCGACGCGCTGCTCGATTACGTGCAAGCCTTGCTGCACCGCAGCCGCCACCATCCCGGCGTGCGCACCGGGTTGTCGCCGCGCGCCGGCATCGCGCTGCTGCGCGCCGCGCGCGCGCACGCGCTTCAGCTCGGTCGCACCCATGCCGTGCCCGAGGACGTGCAGGCCCTGTTCATCCACGTGGCTGCGCACCGGCTCGCGGTCGAAGTCGACAGCGGCGACGGGCGCGCGCTGGCCAAGGCGATCCTGCACGCGGTGCCGGTGGACTGAGATGCCGGACGACCTGCGCGCAGGCCTGCGCCGTCGGTTCGAATCCTGGATACGCCCGCGCGCGCCGGAATCGCTGCCGGTCGCCATCGACCGTCGCCGCGTGTACGTGCTGCCGACCGGTTTCGGGCTGTTCTTCGCCCTGCTGGTCGCGGCGATGGGCCTGGGCGCGCTCAACGACAACAACAATCCCGCGTTGCTCCTGGCGTTGCTGCTCTCCGGCGCGGCGATGGCGAGCCTGCTGGTCGCGCACCTGCAATTGAGCGGATTGCGCATCGCCGCCGCCGGCGCCGAACCGGTCCCGGCCGGCGAGCCGCTGTCGTTGCGCGTGCACCTGCGGGCCGCCGACGCGCGGGAACGCCGCGGCCTGCGCGTGGAATGCGGCGAGGCCTCTTCGTTCGCCTCGCTCGCCGACGGCGCCGGCGAGGCGGTGCTGGAACTGGCGACCGCGCGCCGCGGCTGGTTGCAACCGCCGCGCCTGCGCATTTCCACCAGGCAACCGCTGGGCCTCGCCTTCGCCTGGTGCCATGCGTGGCCGCAGGTGCGGCTGCTGGTGTATCCGCGCCCGGAACGCGATGCGCCGCCGCTGCCGGGCGGAGGCGGCGAAGGCACCCGCGCGCGACCCGACATCGCCGGCGACGAGCCGCACCATCTCCGCGCGTACCGCAGCGGCGACCCGCGGCGGAACATCGCATGGAAACCGTCCGCGCGCCGCGGCGCACTGCTGGTGCGCGAGTACGAGCGCCGCGAAGGCGCGGAGATCGTGCTCGACTGGCGTGCACTCGATGGCCTGCCGGTGGAGGCGCGCATCTCGCGGCTGGCGCGCTGGGTCGACGAAGCCGAACGCCGCGGCCTGCGTTACCGTCTGCGCCTGCCGGGCGAATCGCTGGGCCCGGCGCAGGGACCCGCGCACCGGCATGCCTGCCTGCGCGCATTGGCGTTGCTCCCGCATGCGGTCGACTGACGCCCGCCGCGGCCCGCTGCTCGACCCCGCCGCGCGCGGCTGGTGCTACACCGCGGCCGCGGCCTGCCTGTTGCCGTTGTTGTTGCAGCTGCCGCACGCCACCGCGCTCGCCATCGCGGCGTGCGCGGTCGCGGTCGCGGCCTTGTCGTGGCGGTGGTCCTCGCCCTGGTGGTTGCGCGCCTTGCTCGCGCTCGCCGTGTTCGCCGTGGTGTTCGCCGCGCACGGGTTCGCGTTCGCGCGCGACACCGGCTGCGCCCTGCTCGCGGCGATGCTGGCGCTGAAGCCATCGGAAACCGCGCGCGTGCGCGATGCGCGCAGCCTGCTCGGCTTCGCCCTGTTCGCGCCGTTCGCCACCTTCCTGCTCGACCAGGGGCCGGCGTCGCTCGCGCTGGGCCTGGCCGGCGCCGGCCTCGCCCTGGTCGGGTTGTTGCGCCTGGCCGATTTCGAGGCCGGCATCGAACGCGGTGCGCGCGAGCGCTGGCGGCGCGTGCGCGCCGCGCTCGGCCTGGTCGGCGTGGGATTGCCGTTCGCGCTTGCCGCGTTCTGGCTGTTCCCGCGCCTCGCCGCGCCGCTTTGGGGAACGCCCGGCATGAGCCAGGCGCGTCCCGGCCTCTCCGACAGCATGTCGCCCGGCGAATGGGTGGACCTGCTCACCGACGATTCGCCGGCGCTCCGCGTGCAGTTCTTCGGCGCCACGCCGCCGAACACGCAGCTGTACTGGCGCGGCTACACGATGTGGGATTTCGATGGCCGCACCTGGACGCCGTCGCGCTGGATCGGCGCCATGGCGCCGGCGACGGCCACGCATGCGACGGTGCCGCGCTGGGAGTACGAGCTGGAGGCCGAGCCCACCGACCGCCGGCAACTGGTCGCGCTGGACCTGCCGCTGGCCGCGCCCGACGACACCGTGCTCGACCATGACTACGGGCTGACCATCGACCGGCCGCTGACCGAGCTGCGCCGCTGGCGCATGCGTTCCGCACCGGTGGCTGCGTTGGAAACGCGATTGCCAGAATCGCTGCGCCGCGCCGCGCTGCAACTGCCGCCTGGCTACAACCCGCGCACGCTGGCGCTCGCCCGGCAATGGCGCGAGGAAGCCGGTGGCGACGACGCGGCCATCGTCCGCCGCGCGATGACGATGATCCACGACCATTTCGCCTACACCCTGGCGGTGCTGCCTTCCGGCAGGAACGGCGTGGACGAGTTCCTGTTCGATACCCGCGAAGGCTTCTGCCAGCACTTCAGTTCCGCGTTCGTGGTGCTGATGCGCGCGGCCGGCATCCCCGCGCGCGTGGTCACCGGTTACGCCGGCGGCTACCACAACCGCCTCGGCGATTACTGGCTGGTGCGCCGCTCCGACGCGCACGCCTGGGCGGAGGTCTGGCTGCCCGGCCGCGGCTGGGTGCGCGAGGACCCGACCGCCGCGGTGTCGCCAGAACGCGTATACGACACCCTCGCCGACCGCGCCGCCGCGGGCGATGGCGTGCTCGGCGGCATCGCGGCCTTCGCGCCCGTCTTCGATGTCGGCGACTGGATGCGCCGGGGCTGGAACGACTTCGTGCTCGGCTTCGATGCGACCCGCCAGCGCAACCTGTTGCGTGCCCTGCACGTGGACGCCGATGCCGACCGCACGCTGCTCGCGGCCTTCGCCGCCGCGGCGCTGCTGGCGCTGGCGTGGATGGCATGGCGGGTGGCGCGCGAACAGCGCGAGCGCGATCCGGTGCTGCGGGCGTGGCACGCGCTGGGGAAACGCTACGCCCGGCGCGGCCTCGGCCGCGCCCCGCACGAACCGGCCACGGACTGGGCGCGGAGGCTGAACGCCGGCGCACCGGATGCATCGGCGCTGCTGGCGCTCACTACCCGTTTTTCCGAATGGCGCTACGCTTCGCACGAACGCGATCCGCGCCGCGCCCGTCGACTGCTCCGCGACCTGCGCGCGCATCGCCCACCCGACGGAGAACGATGATGCGCAACTTCGCCCTTTCCCTGCTCGTCGTCGCCCTGGCCGGCTGCGCATCCATGCCCCAGCCGCTGCAAGGCACGGTCAATCCCATCACCCCGCGCGAGGCGCAGCAGGCGGACGCCGCCGGCGCCACCGTGCGCTGGGGCGGCCGCATCGTCAGCACCGAACCCGGCCCCAGCCAGACCTGCTTCGAGATGATCGGCAGCACGCTGCAGGGCGACGGCCGCCCGGCGGACATGAGCGACGACGGCAGCGGCCGTTTCATCGCCTGCAAGTCCGGTTTCTACGATCCCGCGATCTTCCTCAAGGACCGCGAGCTGACCGTGCTCGGCCGCATCGACGGCTACGAGAGCCGCAGGATCGGCGGCTACGACTACCGCCAGCCGCGCGTCGCCGCCGACGTGATCTACCTGTGGCCCAAGGCCCGCCCGATCGACGCGCGCTATCCCGCGCCGCAGCCCTGGCCGTGGTGGGGATGGGGTTGGGGCTGGGGCTGGTAAGCCGGCAACGATCCGTCAAGGCAACGAACAAGCGCCGGCGAAACCGGCGCTTTTTTCATGCTCCCGGGAAGCGTTCAAGCCGGCGTCCCGAACCTGCCCAGCGGCGCGCCGGCGAGCAGGTGCAGGTGGATCTGGAACACCGTCTGCCCGCCGTCGGCGTTGCAATTCATGACGATCCGGTAGCCGTCCTCGGCGAATCCTTCCCGTTTCGCGTAACGCGCGGCCGCGGTCGCGAGCCTGCCGATCACCGCCGCATCGTCCTCCGGGACGTCGTTGATCGTGGCGTAGTCGCGCTTCGGCACGAACAGCACGTGCACCGGCGCCTGCGGGGCGATGTCGCGGAAAGCGACGACATCGTCATCCTCGTACACGATGTCGGCCGGAATCTCGCGGCGCATGATCCTGTGGAAGATGGTGTCGGCCATCGCGATTCCTCCGTACGGGTCAGGGCATCTCGCTGCGCGTTCCGAACGCGTGCGACAGCGTGCTGCGGTCGACGTACTCCAGTTCGCCGCCCAGCGGCACGCCATGCGCGAGGCGGCTCGGGTGCACGCCGTGCTGGCGCGCGAGCTGGGCGAGGTAGTGCGCGGTCGCCTCGCCTTCCACGGTCGGGTTGGTGGCGATGATCAGTTCGCGCACCTCGCCTTCCGCGAGCCGCGTGGACAGCAGGTCGAGGCCGAGTTCGCGCGGACCGATGCCGTCGAGCGGGCTCAGCCGCCCCTGCAGCACGAAATACCGCCCGCGATAACCGGTCGCCTGTTCGATCGCGAGCCGGTCCGCCGGCGATTCCACCGCGCACAGCAGCTGCGCGTCGCGCGCCGGCGCGGAGCAGGTCGCGCAGACGGCGTCCTCGCTGAAATCGCGGCAGCGTTCGCAATGCCCGACCTTGTCGATCGCCGACTGCAGCGATTCCGCCAACCGCCTGCCGCCATCGCGCTCGCGCTCGAGCACGTGGTAGGCCATGCGCTGCGCGGTCTTGCGACCGACGCCGGGCAGGACGCGGAAGGCTTCGATCAGTTGTTCGAGGAGCGCGGAAGACATCGGTACGCGCCCTCACCTGCGCACATGGATGTGCGCACGCGACGCGCTCTGCGCGGCGCGCAAGCGGGCGAAAACCACGCTTTTCGCCCGCGACGCGGATGCGGCGGCAGGATGCCCCGTCATCCGCTAGAACATGCCCGGCAGCTTCATCCCCGGCGGCAGCGGCATGCCGGCGGTGGCCGAATCCATCATCGCCTTGGATTCGGCGTCGATCTTGCCGACCGCGTCGTTGAACGCGGCCACGACCAGGTCTTCCAGCATTTCCGGATCGGCCATCGCGGACGGATCGATGCGCACGCGGCGGCACTCCTTGCGCCCGCCGAGCGTCACGCTCACCAGCCCGCCGCCGGCGCTGCCGCTGGCTTCGAGCTTCGCGATGTCTTCCTGCGCGCGCTGCAGGTTGTCCTGCATGCGCTGCGCCTGCTGCATGAGTTGTGCGATGTTGCCGCGCATGGCGTCGTCCTTGGTGGGGCCGCTCAGGCGTCGTCGAGCGGGCGGATGGAATCGGGCACGACGCGGGCACCACTGTCGAGCATGCGGCGGACGTCGGGATCGTTCATGAAGGTTTCCTCGGCCTGGGCCTGGCGCGCATCGCGCTGGCGCTCGTTGCGCACGTGCAGCGTATCGCCCGAGGGTTCGGCCAGTTCGAACCGGATCTGCGGGGCGGCGCCGAGCTGCGATTCCAGCGCCGCCGCGAGCATGCGCACCATCGCCGGGCCCTTGAGGTGCTCGTCCGCAGGCGCCAGGGTCAATCGCAGCACGCCATCCGCATACGACACGAAGCCCGAATGCGCGGCGAGCTGCGCGGCCGGACCGCGCACGCCGCTGCGCGCGACCAGTTCCAGCCAGCCATCGGCATCGAGCTTCGCCAGCGGCGTGGCGTTGGCGGGTTTCGGCGCAGCCGCTGGCGGGGCCGACGCGGGCGGCGCTTCCGGAATCGATTCCGGCATCGATTCCGGGGCAGGAGCGGGAGCGGTCGCACGCTGCGTTGCCGCCGGCATGGGACGCGGCGTCGATGCCCTGGCGTTCGACGCGGGGGTCGATGCGACCTGTGCCGCGTTCGAATCGGGCCGGAACGCGAGCATGCGCAGCAGCGCCATCTCGAAGCCCGCGCGTGGCGCGGGCGCCAGCGGCAGTTCGCGGCGGCCGTCGAGCGCCATCTGGTACCAGAGCTGCACGAGTTCCGGACGCAGCCTCGCCGCGAATTCACCGGCATCGATGCCGTCGGCCTCGACCGCGACTTCCGGCACCAGCTGCTTGACCTGGATGCGATGCAGCGCCGAAGCGAGCGCGTCGAGGACGTCGCCCCAGTCCGGCGCGAATTCGGCGAGCTTCGACACCTCGTCGAGCAGGCGCGCGCCATCGCTATCGGACAATGCTTCCAGCAGCGCACCGACGCGGGTGCGATCGACGGTGCCGAGCATCGCCGCGACCTGGGTTTCGTCGAGTTTCCCGCCCGTGTACGCGATCGCTTGATCCAGCAGCGACAGGCCGTCGCGCAGGCTGCCGTCGGCGGCCTTCGCCAGCAGGCGCACTGCGCCGTCCTCGGCGGCGATGCCCTCGGCATCGAGGATCTTCGCGACCTGGCCGCGGATCTGTTCCTGGTCGAGGCGCTTCAGGTTGAACTGCAGGCAGCGCGAAAGCACCGTCACCGGCAGCTTCTGCGGGTCGGTGGTGGCGAGCAGGAACTTGACGTGCCCCGGCGGTTCCTCGAGCGTCTTCAACAGCGCGTTGAACGCCGCCTTCGACAGCATGTGCACTTCGTCGATCAGGTAGACCTTGGTGCGGCCGCGCGAGGGCATGTACTGCGCGTTGTCGATCAGCTCGCGCACGTCGTCGACGCCGGTGTTCGAGGCCGCGTCGATCTCGAGCAGGTCGATGTAGCGGCCGGCGTCGATGGCCAGGCAGGTCTCGCATTCGCCGCACGGATCGGCGCTGGTGCCGCGCTCGCAGTTCAGCGATTTCGCGAAGATGCGGGCGATGGTGGTCTTGCCGACGCCGCGGGTGCCGGTGAACAGGAAGGCGTGGTGCACGCGCCCGGTTTCCAGCGCGTTGGTCAGCGCCCGGACCACGTGTTCCTGCCCGACCAGTTCAGCGAAACGCCTGGGACGCCACTTGCGGGCGAGGACGAGGTACGACATGGCCGCATTGTGCCATGCAGCCGTCGCGCGGGCCGGGGTCGCCCACCGGACCGGGGCTCGCAATCGATGCCCGCGACGGCTAGTATTTGCGCCCCGGACGGACCGCATGGCCCGCCCGGGTCCGGAGAGGTGTCCGAGTGGTTGAAGGAGCACGCCTGGAAAGTGTGTAAGCGTCTAAACCGCGCTTCGGGGGTTCGAATCCCCCTCTCTCCGCCAGATCCAAGCGCCGCGATGCGGGCGCAGTCCTATGGTGACCCCGTCGGTCCCTCGCGACGCTAGATCGAAAACCCCGCCAGGGCCGGAAGGCAGCAACGGTATCGGTCGATGCGGGTGCCGAGGTCAGCCGGCGGGGTCATCGCCATTCCGGGATCGCATCCGTTCATGGCGCGGGCGGGGTCAGCGGTTCCGTGAGCTCGAGTGCTTCGCCCGGGCTCGCGACGCGATGGCCACGGGCGCGCATTTCCCCGGCCTCGGCCGCGCTCCCGTAGTGGTACAGCACGCAGCGCGCGAGCAATCCGGGCGGGTATTCGCGCTCGAGGTCGGCGAGGCCGCTGTGCGAGGGATTGCCGTGCAGCGCGCAATCGTGCGCCACCAGTTCGTTCTCGCCGGCGTAGTGCGCGAGCAGTTCCGGGATCGGGCGGGTGTCGCCGGTCCAGACCATGCTGCCCGGCATGCGCAGCGCGAACGCGGTCTGCGGCCAGTGGTGGCGCACGGCGAAGGTCTCGAGCCGCACGCCGTCGTGCCAGAAATGGTCGCCGACCGCGACGAGCTGGAACGCGTCCCAGAAATTCGCGCCACCCTCGGCCAGCACGTTCGGATAGTCGGCCACGCGCCTGTGCAGCAGCGGCACCACGTGCGCCGGCACGTACACGCGCACGCGTCCGCGGCGCGAGGGGTCGAAAAACGCGGACACGAACAGCTTCTCGAAACCGCCGATGTGGTCCAGGTGCGTATGCGTCACGAACAGCGCGTCGGGAATCGCGCCGTAGCGCGCGACATGCGCCGCCAGGCTTTCGGCGCCGCAATCGATGGTGAGCCAAGGCCGGCCGTCGCGTTCGATGGTCGCCGAAGCGGAACCGAGCTCGCCGGCCGCCGAAGCGTTGCCGACCCCGAGGAACCTCAATCGCCATGCGCTCATGCGCCCTGCTCCCAGGCCTGGTCGTAGGCGAGGCGCAGGCGCGCGAAATCCGCGTCGACGGCCGCCACCCCGCGCTCCCCGCGCAGCTTGCGCAACGAACGCAGCAATCGCGCGAGGTTCTTCTCGCGCCAGCCGCGCGCCGGTCGGCGCAGGCGGCCACGGTCGAGGTCGATCATCCAGCCCGCGCCGCCGCCGTCGAACAGCACGTTGTGCGCGTTGAGGTCGGCATGGTCGAGTCCGGCGCGGTGGAACGCGGCGATGAGGCGCCCGGTCTCCGCCCACGGCGCGGCGTTGCCCCGCTCCGCCGCGAGCTGCGCGAGGCTGCTCGCCCCGGCGATGCGTTCGACCAGGATCGCGGCGCGATACGTGCGCCCGCGGCGCCAGTAGCACGCCGCATGCGGGGCCGGCACCGCGAGCCCGCGTCGGCGCAGTTCGCGCAACAGGCGGTATTCGGCGAAGCTGCGCACGCGCGCTTCCCCGCGCCACGCGTAACCGTCCCGGCTCAGGCGCGCGGCGAGGCCGCCGCGCAGGTAGCGCCGCAACACCAGCCCTCGCCCGTCGGCGTCGACGAACCACGCGCCGCCGCGACCGCCGCTGCCGACGCGCTGCGCCCGTTCGCCCCAGTGCCCCGGGTCGAACAGTGCCGGCTCCGCTTGCCGCTGCCGCGCCGCGTCGAACAGAATCGCGCCATCACCACGCGGGTCGTGGAAACGGGCGAGGACGTCTTGCGCACTGGCGGCGACCATGGATCGAGTCTAGCAAGGCGCGGCGCCGCGCCGGCGTCGATCTGCCTGCTGCGCCTGTCCGCGCTCGGCGACGTGACCCACGTGCTGCCCATGGTGCGGACCCTGCGCCGGGCCTGGCCCGAAGTCGAACTGTGCTGGGTGATCGGCAAGGGCGAGCATCGCCTGCTCGACGGCCTGCCGGGCGTGCGCTTCCTCGAATACGACAAGAAGTCCGGACTCGCCGGCATGCGCGCGTTGCGCCGTGGACTCGCAGGCCGCCGTTTCGACGCGTTGCTGCAGATGCAGGTGGCCGCGCGCGCGAACCTGTTGTCCGCATTCATCCCCGCCACCCGTCGCATCGGCTACGACCGTTCGCGATCGAAGGACCTGCACGGCCTGTTCATCAACGAACGCATCCCGGACCGCCCGGGCCTCCACGTCCTCGACGCCATCGGCAGCTTCTGCGAACCCCTGGGATTGAAGCAGGCCGAGGTCGCCTGGGATTTGCCGGTGCCGGATGCCGCGTTCGAATGGGCGGCGCAACAATGGCCCGGCGACGGCACGCCGGTGCTGATGATCTCGCCCTGCTCCAGCCATGCGCGCCGCAACTGGCGCGCCGAACGGCACGCTGCGCTCGCCGACCACGCGGCGGCGAAGGGCTGGCGCATCGTGCTCTGTGGCGGACGCAGCGAACTGGAACGCGCGACCGGCGACGCGATTCTCGCATCGATGCGACATCCCGCGCTCGACCTGATCGGCAAGGACACGCTGAAGCAGCTCCCCGCCCTGCTCGCCCGCGCGAACCTGCTGGTCACCCCGGATTCCGGGCCGATGCACATCGCCAACGCGATGGGCACGAAGGTGCTGGGCCTGCACGCGGCCAGCAACCCGCGCCGCAGCGGGCCGTATTCCGACATTCGTTACTGCGTGGATCGCTACGACTCGGCCGCGCGCAAGTTCCTCGGCAAACCGGCCGAGGCACTGAAATGGGGAACGAAGATCGAAGCCGACGGCGTGATGGACCTGGTCACCGTCGAGGATGCGGTCGCGGCGTTCGAGCGTTACGTCGCCGACGCCGGCTTCGCGCCGTAATCCTGGTACGACTTCTCCTCGACGTAGGCCGAGCCCAGCGCGAGGTTGATCTCCTTCTTGATCCGCGCGCGTTCGTCGTTCTCGAAGTACACGCTGCGCGCCAGCTTGATGAACTCCGCGTCGAAGGCCTGCGCCTTCTCCTTCAGGCGGATATCGTCCTCGATCGCCCACAGGCGCTCGTTCACGGCCTTCAGCCGCTTGCGCAATTCGGCGATGTCCCCGCTGGCGGCGGGATGCGCCATCCAGGTGCTTTCCAGCGCCGAGAGTTCGTTGCGGACGTTGGCCAGCTTGGCCGGGTCGGCCATGCGCTCCGACTTGATCTGCAGGATCGCGATCTTATCCAGGAGTTCGCCATAGGACACGGGGGCGAGGAGTTCCGACATGGTTCATCCGGGAAGCGTGGGGCAGCGCAGTGTAGCGCCGCGGGTGCCCGCGCCTTGTGGGCGACCGTGCGCATCCGTATCATGGCGCCCCCGCGGCCGGCTCGCCGTCCGCGCGCCGCATCCCGGAGAGGTGGCAGAGCGGTTGAATGTACCTGACTCGAAATCAGGCGTGCGTTTATAGCGCACCGGGGGTTCGAATCCCCCCCTCTCCGCCAGACCCGCGAAGCGCCCCGCAAGGGGCGTTTTTCGCGTCCAACGCGAAGACTGCGTTCACCCCCGCCTGCGCAAGATGCATCGGTGGCGAGGCGTGCCCAGGCCACCCCAAGGGCTGTCCGGAAATCCCGCCGGGCTTCGTTAATCCGGAAAAGCCAACCGCCGAGGTTCCATGATCGAATTCGGACACCTGACCCATGTCGGCTTGCGGCGCGAATTGAACGAAGACACGTACTACGGCGACAGCGAACTCGGGCTGTGGCTGGTCGCCGACGGCATGGGCGGGCACGAATACGGGGAAGTCGCGAGCGCACTCGCCCGCGAGGCGATCGTGCGCGAGATCCGCCAGGGCACGCCGCTGGCGCAGGCGATCCGGATCGCCGACGAGGAGATCATCCGCGCCTCGCGGCAGCGCAACGACGCCCTGCCGATGGGGACCACGGTGGTCGCGGCGCGCGTGCAGGGTCCGCGGTTCGAGGTCGCCTGGGTCGGCGATAGCCGCGTCTACCTGTGGAAGGAGGGCCAGCTGGCGCAGCTCTCGCAGGACCACAGCTACGTGCAGGAACTGATTTCGCAGGGGGCGATCAGCAGCGACCAGGCGCGTAGCCACCCGCACCGCAACGTCGTCACCCAGGCGCTGGGCGTGACCGATCCCGCCGCGCTGAACGTGGAAACGCTGTCGGGCGAGTTGCGCCCGGGCATGCAGTTGCTGCTGTGCAGCGACGGCCTGACCGAGGAAGTGGACGACCGCGAGATCGGCCGCGTCCTCTCGCACACCGAATGCAGCGCCCAGGAATGCGTCGACGGACTGGTCGCGGCCGCCCTCGACGGCGGCGGTTCGGACAACGTCACCGTGCTGCTGGTGCGCCGGCACTAGCCGGCCGGGACCGGCTCCAGCACGTCCCACGCGCAGTGCCCGGCCTTGCGCCGGATCGCTTCCAGCCGCGCGCGGTGTGCGTCGAGCTCGGCGGTTTCCACCCGCACGCGCGGGCGTTCGCCGGCCGTTTCGAACTCCGGCTCCGCCTTCGACCTTGATGCCGCCTGCGCGGCCCCGTCCGCGGTGGGCGACAGGCCGAGTTCGCTCTGGCCGGAGGTCATCGCGAGGTAGACCTCGGCCAGCAGCTGCGCGTCGAGCAGCGCGCCGTGCAGTTGCCGGTGCGCGTTGTCCACGCCGAGCCGGCGGCACAGCGCATCCAGCGAGTTGCGCTGGCCGGGGTAGCGCTCGCGCGCCAGCAGCAGCGAGTCCTGGACACTGCAGCGCGACTTCATCTCGGCGAAGCGCGCGCCGAGCCGGGCGAGCTCCGCGTCGAGGAAACCGATGTCGAACGCGGCGTTGTGGATCACCAGCTCGGCGCCGTCGACGAAGGCCAGGAATTCCTCCACGACCTCGTGGAAGCGCGGCTTGTCGGCGAGGAATTCGAGGGTGAGCCCGGTGACTTCCTGCGCACCGGCCGAGAACTCGCGGTCCGGGTTGAGGTAGCAGTGGAAGGTGCGCCCGCTGGGCCGGCGCTCGAGCAATTCGACGCAGCCGATCTCGACGATGCGGTCGCCGCGGTCGGCGTACAGGCCGGTGGTTTCGGTGTCGAGCACGATCTGGCGCATGCGCTTCAGGCTCCTTGCCGCGCGCGTTCGCGCACGCTTTCCGCCGCCGCGCGTGCCAGCGCGTCGACGCGTTCGTTGTCGGGGTCGCCGCTGTGGCCCTTCACCCAGTGCCAGGCGATGCGGTGGCGTGCGGTCGCGGCCTGCAGGCGCTCCCACAGGTCGCGGTTCTTGACCGGGTCGCCACTGGCGGTCTTCCAGTTGCGGCGGAGCCAGTTCGGCAACCATTCGCCGATGCCCTGGCGCACGTATTGCGAATCGGTGAACAGGTCGACGACGCAGGCTTCGGTCAGCGATTCCAGCGCGGAAATCGCCGCCATCAGTTCCATGCGGTTGTTGGTGGTATCGGGCTCGGCGCCGGCGATCTCGCGTTCGTGCGCGCCGTAGCGCAGCAAGGCCGCCCAGCCGCCGGGGCCGGGGTTGCCGAGGCAGGCGCCATCGGTGTGGACCTGGACGTGCTTCATGCCGTCGCCGGCACCGTTCTCAACGACTGCCGGCGGCTGCGCACCGGCGTCAGCCCGAGGGCGCTCTTCTCCGCGCGCAGCAGGTAGGCCGCGCGGATCCCCGCCCCCGATTGCGGAAACGCATCCGCTTCCGCGCTCCAACGCGGACCCAGGCCCTGCGACACGGCTTCCGGGGCGAAGCCGGCGCGGCGCAGGCGCCGCCGCCAAACCACCGGTTCGGTGCCGCCCAGCCCGGTGCCGCGCCAGTTCCAGCGAAAGGGCGCCAGCGGATTCAGCGCGAACAACCACAGCCGCCCGCCCGGGGCCAGCAGCCGGCGGCATTCGGCCAACAGGGCCGGATCCCAGCCGCCATCGGCGACATGTTGGAGCACGACCGTTCCCAGCGATTCGGCGGGAATCGAAAACGGCGTGGCGAAACGCCGGGCGATTCCCCAGTCACCGGCTTCCGGGGCGAATCGGTAGCCTCCCGCGGCTCCCGGGCCGCCGGCCGCCTCGTCCAGGGGCGCGAGCCACAGCCAGGCCTGCGCCGGCCGTTCGGCAAGGGCGAGAGCGACCTGGGCCTGCTCGCTTTCGAGCAGGGCCTGGCCGTGGGGGCTTTCGAACCAGCGCTGGGCGGGATGCCGGGCGGGGTTCACGACGGGGAGCGACATGTCCGGCATTCTATCGGCCCGCCCGGACCCACCGGAGTTTCGGCATGTCCCTGCGTGCGTTGCCCGCGTTGCAGGACAACTACATCTGGCTCCTCGCCGACGACGCCGGCCGCGCGTTGGCCGTCGATCCGGGCGAGGCCGCGCCGGTGTTGGCCGCGGCGGATGGCCTGGACCTCGTCGCGGTGCTGCTGACCCACCATCATCCGGACCATATCGCCGGCACTGCCGGCCTCCTCCGGCGCTGGCCCGGGGCCGTGGTGTTCGGCCCGGTGGACGACCGCATCCCTGGACCCTGCCGCCGGGTCGCGGACGGCGAACGGATCGAGGCCGGACCGTGGGCGTTCGACGCCATCGCCGTGCCCGGCCACACCCGCAGCCATGTCGCCTACCACCGTCCCGCGGCGAACGGCGAAGGCCTGCTGTTCTGCGGCGACACGCTGTTCAGCCTGGGCTGCGGTCGATTGTTCGAAGGGACGCCGGCGCAGATGCATGCCTCGCTCTCGCGGCTCGCCGCGCTGCCGGCGGACACCCGGGTCTGCTGCGGCCACGAATACACCGAGGCCAACGCCCGTTTCGCGTTCGAAGCGGAACCCGGCAACGGCGACCTGCGGCGCCATGCGGACGCCGTGCGCGACCTGCGTTCGCGGGGCTTGCCGAGCCTGCCCAGCACGCTCGCGTTGGAACGCGCGTGCAATCCGTTCCTGCGCGTCGACGTGCCGGAAATCCGCGCATCCGTCGCAAGCCGGCTCGGGCACGCCGCGGGCGAATCGATCGAGGCCTTCGCCGCGTTGCGCGCCTGGAAGGACGGATTCCGCGGATGAAGTCGTTCCGCGCCGCGCTCGCGTCCGTACTGCTGGCGACGGCCTGCCATCGCACGCCTTCGCCGCCTGCGGCCGCCGCGCCCGCGGTCGAACTTGCCGCCGTGGAACCGATTCCGCGGGAAGCGGCCCAGCCGCGGACCTCCGCGCTGCCGGAATCGACGGCGCAGGCGATCGACGCCACCCGCAACGGCAACGACATCTACACCGCGTTCGAGGACGGGTTGGCCGAACCCGGCTGCGATGCGGGCGCGAGCGCGCGCTGGCGCGCGCATTACGCCAATGCCACGCAGCGCCTGGCGAACGCGCGCGACGATGCCATGCCGCTGTTCGGCTACGTGGTCGATGCGATGCGCGCGGAAAACCTTCCCACCGAATACGCGCTGATCCCGTTCGTGGAAAGCCGTTACCACCCCGAAGCGCGCAGCGACGGCGGTCCCGCCGGTTTGTGGCAGATGATCGGGACCACGGCGCGCCGGCAGGGCGTGGCGATCCGCAACGGCTACGACGGCCGCCTGTCGCCCGTCGAGTCGACCCGCGCCGCGGTGCGCTATTTGAAGATGCTCGACCGCACGTTCGCCGGCAACTGGCGGCTCGCGGCGATGGCCTACAACGCCGGCGAGGGCGCGGTGCTGGCCGCGGTGAGGCGCAGCGGCCACGGCGTGCACGACGTCGACGCCCGCGCGCTCGCCGGCCTGTCGCCGATCACCCTCGCCTACGCGCGCAAGCTGCAGGCGCTGTCCTGCCTGCTGCAGGAAGCGCATGCGCGCGCCGCGTGGCAGGACGCCATCGACCGGCCGGTGCCGCTGCTGGTGGATGTCCGGTTGCCCGCGGGCAGCGGTTCGCTGGATGCCTGGGCCTCGCGCCACGGCCTCGACGCGCATGCGCTGCGGCGCATGAATCCCGCGTTCCCGCACGGCGCGATCGCCGGGCGCGTGCCGGACCTGCTCGCGCCGGCGTCGGCGCCGCCATCGCAGCCGGTGCGGGCGTTCATGCCGCGCACGGCACCCGTCGCGCGCGACAACGGCTGGTCGCGACGGATCCATGTCGTCGCGCCGGGCGAAACCCTCGCCGACATCGCCCACCGGCACGGCCTCGCCACCGATGCGCTGGCCGCGCGCAACGGCCTGCGCACGGACGAGACCGTGCGCCCCGGCATGGTGCTCGACCTCGGCCGCGAGTAGCCGTGACCGCCGTTGCGAGGCACACTTGCGGCCTCGCAACGAGGAAGCACGCCATGGGATTCCTGCAGGGCAAGCGCGCACTGATCACCGGCATCGCCAGCCAGCGCTCCATCGCCAACGGCATCGCCGAGGCGATGCGCCGCGAAGGCGCCGAGCTCGCCTTCACCTACCAGAACGAGAAGCTGAAATCGCGGGTGGAGGACGCGGCGAAGGAATACGGCTCGGACATCGTGCTGCCGCTCGACGTGTCCAGCGACGCCGAGATCGACGCCTGCTTCGCGGAACTCGGCCGGCGCTGGGACGGACTCGACGTCCTCGTGCATTCGATCGGGTACGCCCCGCGCGAAGCGATCGACGGCGAATACCTGGACGGCCTGACCCGCGACAACTTCCGCATCGCCCACGACATCTCCGCGTACTCGCTGTCGGCCATGGCCAAGGCCGCGCGGCCGCTGATGCGCGGCCGCAACGGCAGCATCCTCACCCTCACCTACCTCGGCGCCGAGCGCGCCCTGGCGAACTACAACGTGATGGGCGTGGCCAAGGCCGCGCTCGAGGCCAGCGTGCGCTACCTCGCGCTGAATCTCGGCCCGGAAGGCACGCGCGTGAACGCGATCTCGGCCGGCCCGATCAAGACCCTGGCCGCCGCCGGCATCGCCAATTTCCGCAAGATGCTCGGCCACGTCGAATCGCACGCGCCGCTGCGGCGCACGGTGAGCATCGAGGATGTCGGCAACGTCGCCGCGTTCCTGTGCTCGGACCTGGCCGCCGGCGTGACCGGCGAGATCACCTATGTCGACGCCGGCTACAACATCCTCGGCATGACCGGCGTCGGCGACGAACACTGACGCGGGCGTTCGCGCCGTCGACGAAAAACCCGGCCGAAGCCGGGTTTTCCGTTGCCGCGCCGCTCGCGCCGCCTACAGGCGGTCTTCGGCGACGGTGATCTTCATCTTCCTGCGCAGCTCCTTCACCATCGACGTGGCCTCGCCGTAGCCCGCGGCCTCGGCGATCTGCTGCCGCATGCGGATCCGCTGTTCCGGCGTCGCCTTGGTCGGGTCGCCGGGCGTGACCTTGCTCACGGTGAACACCACGAAACGCCCGTCGGCCAGCCGCGCCTTGTCCGCCGACAGCTTGCCGGCGGCCGGCGCCGGTGCGCGGAACATCGCGTCCGCAACCCCGATGTCGGGAACCGGCGCGCCCCGCGGCACGCCCGGGATGTTCGCCGCCGTCAATCCGCGCGCGGTGGCGAGGTCCTGCAACGGCTTGCCCGCGCGCACGTCCGCGAGCAGCGCCGTCGCCGCAGCATCGGCGGTCTTGGCCGCGCGATCGGCGCGGATTTCGGCGATCACCCGATCGCGGACCTCGTCCAGCTTCAACGCGCGCGCCGGGGAGTGCTGGGCGACCCTCACCAGCACGCTGTGGTCCGGTCCGACTTCGATCGGATCGCTGACCGTGCCGTCCTGGACCAGGGTCTCGTTGAACGCGGAGCGCAGCAGCATCGCGTTGCCGGCGAGGCCTGCGTTCGGATCCGGCCGCGCGCCACGCGCGATCGGCCCGAGGCGTTGCACTTGCTGGCCGGCCAGCCTCGCCGCGGAAGCGAGCGTGGTCGGGTTCTTCAGCACGTCGTCGACGATCTTGCCGGTGAGGTCGTTGTAGGCGCGCTCGCGGTCGGCCTCGGCCTGTTCCTTGGCGAGCTGTTCGCGCACCTGTTCGAACGTGGCCTGCGTGCCGGTCTTGACCTCGCGCAACTGGATCACGTGCCAACCGAACTCGGTGCGCACGGGGTCGCTGACCTGGCCGGCCTGCATCGCGAACAGCGCATCCTCGAACGGCTTGGTCATCGCGCCCTTTTCCACCCAGCCGAGGTCGCCGCCCGCGGCCTTGGAGCCGGCGTCGTCCGAATCCGCGCGCGCGAGCGCGGCGAAATCGGCGCCCGGCTGGCGCGCCTGCGCCGCGATCGCCTTCGCCTTGGTTTCGGCCGCCTTCCACGCCGCCTCGTTCGCGCCGGCGTCGACCTTGACCAGGATGTGCGAGGCGAGCCGCTGGTCGGCCGCCGCCGCATGCGCCTGCTGCTGCTGGAATCGCTGGCGCAGCGCATCCTCGGTCGGCGGGGGCACGGCGAGCCTGGTCGCGTCGAGGTCGACGTATTCCAGCGTGACCGTTTCCGGCGCGCGATAGGCGGACGCGTGGGCCGCATACCACGACTGGATCGCGGCATCCGCCACCGGCGCGGTGTCGGCCGCCGGCGGATCCAGGACCACGAAGGCCACGTCGCGCGTCTCGCCGGTCAGGCGCAGCAGGCGGTCGAGCTCGGCATCGGTCAGGAACGATGAAGCCGCGACCTGGGTCGGGACCAGCGACTGCTTCAGGCTTTGGCGCACGTCTTCCTGGAATTGCCGCGGCGAGCGCGCCGGAACCTGCGATCCCAGCACGAGCTGGTATTGCTGCGCGTTGAATTTCCCGTCGACCTGGAACGCCGGGATGTTCTCGATTTCCTCGCGCACCTGCGCGTCGCCGACCGCGATGCCGCTGCGGTCCGCGGCGATGCGCAGCACGCGCTGGTCGATCATCGAATCCAGCACGCTGCGCTTGTTGTCGATCGATTCGAACACGCTCGGGTCGAAGGCCTCGCCCTGCTGCTGGCGTTGCTGCTGGCGTTCCTGCTCGAACCGGGTGCGGAATTCGTCGGCGCCGATCTCCTCGCGTTGCCACAACATGGTCACCGGCCAGTGCGCCGGCGCGGACGGCCACCACGCGGGCGGCGCCTCGATCTTGGCGGCGAAGGTGTCGTTGCGCTGGAACAGGTACTGCTCCATCCCGAAGAAGGCGAACGGCACCACCAATATCCCGAGCACGGTGGTGGCGAGCCAGCCGGAGGACTTTTCGCGGAGTTTCTGCAGCATCGTGCTGGATAGGGCCTGGGGCGAAGCCCGCGAGTTTAGCCTGCGCGGCCCGAGCGTGCAGGCCGGAAACGAAGAAAGGCGCCCATCGGGCGCCTTTCGGGGGGAACGCTTTCGGCAAAACGGTGGCGGAGTGGACGGGACTCGAACCCGCGACCTCCGGCGTGACAGGCCAGCATTCTAACCGACTGAACTACCACTCCGCGGAGCCGCGCATGGTACAGCCCGTTTTCGCCGCTTGCAACCGATGTGGTGGGCGCTGAGGGGATCGAACCCCCGACCCTCTCCGTGTAAAGCAGCCTGCCGTTACATCATTATCATGCAGTTGCGCGGGAACGATTTAGGGAGGCGTGACCGTGGAACCCGCGTCCCTTCGTTTCGAAACGATCCATTTTAGGGAGCCCGCCATGCGAACCGCCACCGCCATCTTCGCCACCCTGCTCCTGGCCGCAAGCCTGGCCGCGCAGGCCAACTCCGTTCGGGTCGGCAACCGCCTCATCACTGAGGGCGACAGCATCGGTACGGTGCGCCAGGTCGCCGGCGCCCCCGATCGCATCGTCACGCTCGAGAACGCCCTCGGCGCGGCCGTGGGCGAGCGCTGGGAGTACTACCGCAGCGATGGCACGACGGTCCTCATCACCATCCACGCCGGGCGCGTGACGGACGTCGAGGAAGTGCGCTGATCTTCCCGTCTAAGGCTGTCCGGGTCGTCGACGTGAACATGAGTACGATGGCACCGGGAGCGCTGTCACGGGATGCGATCGATGCACTGCGGCAAGATGCCGCGCTCGCATCGCGCTGGATGCGGCGATATTTCACGAGCCTGGAGTCCGCTATGCCCAAAACCCGAGCCGATCTCGATGCCGCCCTCGAAGACCTCGAGCGCCGCCTCCCAGCGATGCTCGAGGGGACCCGGCCTGAGGACTGGCTGGAAGCCTTCGCCGGCGAGGCCGATCCCATCCGGGATGCCGCCGGCCCCGAGGATCTTGTCCACGTCGACAACCGCCTGCAGTGCATCCTCCGCGACGCTGGCCTGGTCCCGGGCGACGACGAGCCCTGCAGCGACTAGAGATCGAGCAGGCGCTCGCCTGCCTCGAGCGCATCCTGTCCTCGCCACGTCTGCCGCGACACCCACTCGAGGTGGGTACGCTCGGCCTGAGCTTCGAGCTCGGCGCGGTGGCGATGTGCCCAAGCTTCGCAGCCGCGCCTGCCGCTGGCCTCGTCGGTGCAGTCCCGGAGGATGGACTCACGTCCTGGGTAATGCAGGCGGGCGAACCAGCCGCCACCCATCCGGTCGATCATGCGCGCGACCTCGAGGCTGCCCAGGTAGAGGGCGTTCGCCCCGCCGCGAGCCGAGCCTGGTCCGTAGATCGAGCACCAGCGAAGTTCCATCACGCCTCCCGGGATTCCGGCCATGGTAGGCAGGTCAATCTCATCCGGTGTGACGGCTCGTCGGGTACCCTTCGGCCATGTGCGGCCGCTTCGTCCAGACCTCGAGCCTGCGCCTCGGCGACGACTTCCCCGAGCTCGTCGGCGCGGAAGTGGCCGACAACTACAACTTGGCCCCCACCCAACGGGCAGCAATCATCCTCGATGAAGGCGGCAAGCTCGCCGTGCGACAGCTCCGCTGGGGGCTGCTGCCCCACTGGATGAAGGACCTGAAAGGCGGCTTCAGCACGATCAATGCCCGCATCGAAACTGTGGCGACGAAGCCTGCGTTCCGTGACGCCTTCAAGGCGCCACGCCGCTGCCTGGTGCCCATGGATGGCTACTACGAGTGGCGGGAGGAAGGCGGAGCGAAACAGCCTTATCTGATCGCCCGCTCCGACGGTGCGCCGCTGTACGCCGCCGGGCTCTGGGAGCCGCCCCATCGCCTCCAGGATGCAGACGCGCAGGGGAGCTGCACGATCATCACCAGCGATGCGCGGGACGCCGCCGGCGAGGTGCACGACCGCATGCCGGTATTCCTCCCCAAGGAGCTGGCTGAGCGTTGGATGACAGCTTCTCCGGACGAGGCGATGGCCATCCTCACGTCCGCAGAGCTCCCGCCGCTGAAGATCACCCGCGTGTCGCGGGCGGTGAACAACGCCCGAAACCGGGGCGGGCCGGAGTTCCTGCTACCCGTCGACGAGTAGGGAGCCCCCCCCCTGTCGCCAGCCGTGCGACGCCCCGGGCGCACGATTACCGGATGGAAAAGAGACCCTGGTATGCCACCAAGGCGGCTTGGGCGGCGGCACGCGCCGCGGCGGCGCGTCAGGATGCCGACGCCCTGCCCTGCGTGCCCTCGGCTGACTGGCGCGGCGTCCAGCGCCGTAGCGCCGCTCAGGCAAGACTGCGCGCGGAGGCGCGCAGGTTCGAACAGCTCGAGGCCCGCTTCCGCGCCGCGGGCGTGTAGCCCCTACACGCCGAGCACCTCGCCGGCCTTCGCGAACCCCACCCAGCGGCCGGTGCCATCGAGGCCGCGCATCGCCAGCTCGCGCCTGGCGATCGCGACCACGTCGACGTCGCCGTGATGGATAGCCAGCAGGAAGCGGGTGTCGAAGGTCTGCAGCTGTTCGCCGAGGTCGAGGTTGAGGCCTTGGCTCGGGGCGTTGCGGTTCATGGTCGGATTCCCGTGGCGATGCCCACAGTCACGCTCTGCCGGGGGCCGGCAGCAAGCACTTTCGATGTCGCGCTGCGACACGTCACAGCAGCTGCGCCTGGGCGTCGTCCCAGCTCTTGATGATCAGCTCGCCGGCGGCGTCGCCGCGGCCTTCCCTGCCGACCGTGTAGCGGATCTGCAGCGGGATCACGGTGAAGCCGTCGAACACGCGTCGGATCTCCGGGTGGTCGTTGATCGACAGCACCACCTTGCCCTGCGCGCGGCGCATGAAATCCGCGATCGCCTCGTATTCCGCGAACGGGAAGTCGACGCCATAGCCCTCGGTCTCCCAGTACGGTGGATCGAAATAGTGCAACGTCGCCGGCCGATCGTAGCGTTCGACCACCTCGCGCCATCCGCCGTGCTCGATGATCACCCGCGCCAGGCGCAGGTGCACCGCGCTCAGTTCCTCCTCGATGCGCAGCAGGTTGAGCTTCACGCCCTGGGTGGCCACGTAGCCGAAATTCTGGCCCTGCACCTTGCCGCCGAACGCGAGCTTCTGCAGGTAGTAGAACCGCGCGGCGCGCTGGATGTCGGTCAGCGTCTCCGGGCGCTCCATCTGCGCCCACTCGTACATCTCGCGCGAGACCAGCGACCACCGGAACATCCGCACGAACTCGTCGAGATGGTGGCGCACGCAACGATACAGGCGCACCAGCTCGCCGTTGATGTCGTTCAGCACCTCGACCGGCGCGGGGTTCGGCCGCAACAGTAGCGCGGCCGCTCCGCCGGCGAAGGCCTCGACGTAGCACTCGTGCTGGGGGAAGTGCGGGTACAGGTGCTTGAGCAGCCGGCGCTTGCCGCCTGGCCAGGGAATGATCGGGTTCGGCATGTCTCACCCTTTGCGATGGGCTCGGCCGAGGCTGGTCCTGCTCCCGCGGGGGCGGCAGGACCTCGGCCAGGGCCACGCGGTGAGACGCGTGGATCTCGGCGGCCGTCGGCGTGTTCAAGCACGTCGGCGGCCGTCCTGTTTCTGCTGGTCACCCGATCCAGCGCAACACGAAGTCCTGCACCCTGGCGGTGTAGTCGGCCGCCACCGGCGTATCGGTGGTACCGAGCTTGCTGTTCATCTCGCCGTGCGGCAGATCGACCTCGATCACTTCGGCCGGGGTGTCGAAGCTGCGCGCCTTCTCGGCGAAGACGTTCGCCTGGGCGATGTTCGCCTTGCCGCGCTGGGTCGAACACGCGAGCAGCATCGGCGGGGGTGCGGACTTCATGTTGCCCAGCGGGTCGCACTTCGCCTGGAACGCCGGGTCCGTGCCGAAGGCGTCGACGTAGATCTGCTTCAGGTCCGGGTCGCGGATGTTGAGCCGCATCGCATCCGGCACCGAGTAGCACGCCGTGTCGAGGCCGAGATAGCAGGCCACCTCGACGCCCAGCGCGGTGATGCCTTCCGCGGTGAGCTGCCCGCCGGCGGAATGGCCCGCCAGGGCGATGCGATCGACATCGATGCCGAGCTCGGCGCCGTGCTTGCGCAGGTAGGCGAGGGCTGCGGCCACGTCCTGCGCCTCCATGTAGGGGTCGATCTTCGGGGTGGAGCGCGTGCCGAGCCGGTAGCTGATCGAACCGAACGCAATGCCCATCGGATTCAGCCACGCCTTCTTGGCATCCACCACGTTCGGCGCATCCGCGTCGCCCTGCCACCATCCGCCACCGTGCGCGATCAGGAACAGCGCCAGAAGCTCGGACGCGCGCCGCGCCGGCAGGTTGAGGGTGAAGTACTGCGCAGGGTCTTTGCCGTAGGGCACGGTGCTCGAGCTGGCCGGCAGGATGGGATCAGACTCCACCGGCGGCGTGGTGGGCACCGTCGGGCTGTTCCACCAACGTGCGATGGCTTTCAGGATGCGATTGAACATGTCGGGCTCCGGTGGGGTCAGACTTCAAGGTCCAGTGGGGTGGCGCCGGCGGATGCCTCGCCGCGGATTTCGCCGTCCTTGATGAAGGCGTAGGCATCGGCGGCCACGCTCGCCCCGCGCACGACCAGCTGCGCGCCGTCCGGGTACTCGACCAGGCTGGTGCCGTCGGCATACACGGTGACGACCTGCGCGATCGTGGTGCGCGCGCTCGGCAGCAGGTCCAGGAACTGGCGCCATGGATTGCTCATCGGACCTGGCGCTCCACGTCGAGGACCTGGCGCACGCTGTTCGCGCCGCCCTGCCTCGAGGCCGTGATGCGCACGCTGCGCACGAGGCCTCGCCAGGTCTCCTCCGCCTCGACGAACTCGACGAGCTTGCCGGGCAGGATCAGCCCCGGATCCGCGGCCTCCGGGAACAACGGCAGGATCCGCGTCTCCGTCTTGATCATGCCCGCCGCGGCGAGGTCGTTGCGGCCGCGTTCGCGCACGGCGTCCGCGTGCACGAGCAGGCGCTCGACCACCATCGGCAACTGGTTCGCGCCATCGGTGCCGGTGATGCGCACCAGCGCGGCGACGGTGTCGTCCTCGCTGCGAATGAAGATCCCGTTCGCGTTGCTGCCGCCGGCCCACTGCCCGTCGCCGCTGGTCAGGATCGCCGCCGGCAGGATCGCGTACGGCGTCGCCGCGGCCCACGCCCACGGGCTGTCGGCGTACGTGGGCGCCACGCGCAAGGTGCGGTCCACCGGCTCGCTGAACACCGTGGCGCCGATCGCGTCGGCGAGGCGGCTGATCGCGTCGATCGGCGCGAGGTCGGCGTAGGTGAAGGTGCCGCCCGGCAGCAGCCAGTCGACGGCGTCCCAGGCCAGCGTCCAGCCCGTGCCGTCGAGTTCGTCGCCGGCGAGCTGCGCGGCCAGCCGCGCGTCGCCCTCCTGGGTGAAGGTGCGCCGCGGCGCGTACGGCGCGGCCAACAGGGCGCTGGGCGAGCGGCCGCGGATGGTCAGCGTCTTGGCGCCGAACCGGTGGTTGTCGTCGTAGCCCTCGACCAGCATCCGCCAGGCGTAGCCGTTGACGTTGATTTCGATCTCGACCGGATCCGAGTAGCCGGCGGGATCGATCAGCGACTTCCCCGCATACGCCATGGGCGCGGTGAAGGACCACGCCCAGCTGTCGATGTCGCATCTCAGGTCGGCGCCGAGGATCGGCAGCGGCGCATCGTCGGAGACGCGCTTGGCGGTGATGGTGGGCAGCATGACGTACACCGGAAGGATGGGGACGGTGATCGGGCCTTCGCCCGGGTTCGAGTCGACGGGCCAGTCGATCTGCACGCCCGCCTGCCGCGCACCCATCGGCCCCCACGGCAGCGCGACGAAAGCGCCGCGCTCGGCGAGCCTTCGCCAGAGCAGCGACGCCTGCAGCGCGTGGGCGGCGATGCGACCCCAGGGCAGCGACGCGCTGCGGTCGTGAGGCGCAAGCTGCCGCCAATGCGCGGCGTCGGTGCGGGCGTGCGGTGCGATCGCATCCCAGCGCAGGGATCCGACGCGGTCGTGCGCCTCGAACTGGCGGAAGCGGACGGACGCGGTGCGATCGCGCGGAGCGAGGCGGTCCCATGGGAGGCGCATCGCTCGATCGTGCGGAGCGAGCTGGTCGAAGGACGTGGCGACATGGCCATCGTTCGCGGCCGGCGCACCCCAGCCGATCGCGGTGTCGCGATCGTGCGGCTCCGCCTGGTTCCATGCTGTCCTCATCGCCCCGTCTCGCGGCGCGCGCGCGCCCCATGGCGTGGCGCAGAACGCCACCGTCCCCGGCTCGCCGACCGCGGGCACGAGCTCCGCGCCCCGATAGCTCTGGGGTTTGCGGTACGGAGCGAGCTTCCTGTAGGTGGTCAACGGAGACCCCATTCACCGCAGACCGGAATCCTGATGCGGTTCAACATGGGTATCAGCTCGACGGGAACGGATAGGCGTCTGGCGTGAAGCCCGCCAGGTCGTAGTGGAGCGCACGCGTCGCGCGCAGGGCGATCACATAGCCGTCGATCGACCGGTTATTGATCATCCCGAGCACGAATTTGACCGGAGAGGTGGCGCTGGATTGCGGCGTGCCGATCACAGCACCGTGGTCGGTCACGTCCCCGTTCACGGCCGTGAGAATGTGGTGGTCGCTCGCGCGGTGGAAGACGGCGATGTGCGCGTCGGCGCCCGTCGGAACAGCATCGCCAAACTGGCGCTGCGCGCCTCCGTTGTAGTAATAGAACATCAGATTGCCGGAAGCGTTCGGGCCGAAGCTCCAGTAGTTGGTGCCGCTCGCGGGATCGGCGCACCCCACCATGGAAGGATTCACGTTGCCGTCGTTGTAGGACCAGTTCGCGAACGACGATGCGTGGATCCATCCCTCCAGATTGAAATCCCCGTCCCACCAGTCGAGATCGGCCTTGACGTAGGGCGTCGCGACGAAATCGCCGGCGGCGTCGAAAAGGGCCGCGTTGTAGCCCAAGGAGGTGTCGATTTGCGCGTCGCCGGATGCCGTCCATGTACGCAGCCCGGTCGAGTCCACGAACGACGTACTCCCGTCCGTGCCCGCCATATCGAGCTGGGCAACGACAGAGCTGAAATCCGGGTTGCTGATGCCGATCGGCGCGGCGAGGCCCATGTCGCTCACCGACCAGCGCCGCCGCGGGCGGTTCCGTTCCCTCACGCTGGCCAGCGCGAACGGCACGATCAGGCGTCCTTGTCGCCCAGCACCTGCACCGTGACCTTGCTCGCGGTCGTGGTCTCGGCCTGGATGCTGTCGTTTTCGTCGGTCAGCACGATCGGATACTCCGGGGAAAATTCGAACGTGTCGTTCGCCGGCAACGTGAAGGCAAGGAACCGGTTGCTGGTGTCGGCCGTGCCGACGGAGCCGCTGCTGTCGGGCACGTTGTAGACCTTGACCGTCTCGTCGGTGGTGTTGGTGTTGTGGAAGATCAGGCTGCGGAGGTAGGTCTTCTCGCCCGACGAATTCGAATAGATCGATCCCGCGCTCGATGCCACGTACTGGATGTCCGCGATCTTGGTGCGTTGCATGGTCATTCGTCGCTCATCCCATCAGCCAGGTGTCGCGGAGATCGCCGCCGCTGCCACTGCTCGCGGACACGCTGATCGCGAGCGTGCCGTCGTCGAAGGCGAAACTCACGCCGGAATGCGTGCCCGCCTGCAGGGATGCCTTGACCACTGCATAGGCGCGCGCGTCGGTGAAGTACAGGTTGGTCGTGCCTTCCGGCACCGCGTCCGTCGTGCCCGGGGACGAGGTGAGCTGGACGTAAGTCGAGCCCGACCACCGGTATTGCGCACCGGTGTCGATCGTGATGTAGATCTTGCCGGTCTCCCCCGTCGCCGGGAGTGCGGCTTCGTCGGCGACCTCGATGACGTCGTCGACGTAGCTCGGAAGCTGCGCCGACGGCACCTTTCCGCTGACCAGCGACGCGACCGTGTCGCCCACGGCGTCGGCATCCAGTTTGCTCGAGGCGAGCGCGGCGACCGCCCCACGGATCGTGTCCGGGTCGGTGGTTCCATCGATGCCGACCAAGGCCTGCAGCGCGTTGATCGCACCGTTGGCCATGTCGTGCATCACGTCATGCTCGATGCCCGCCGCCTGCTCGCTGTCGTTCGGCTGGATCGTCGGCAGGTGATCCAGCGCCGCGGGGAATGCCGAGTTGGTGGACTCCGTCGGCACCGATCAGTCCTTGTCCCAGCCGATGCTCAGGCGCGCGCGATCGTCGACCACTTCGGCCGGGCCGCTGAGCACCGTGCGCGCGGCCCAGATCGGGGCGCCCGCGGCGATCGTGTTGAAGCGGATGACGCAGCCGGTGCTCCAGCCGATACCGAACCCGTCCTTGTCGAGCGTGAAGTACGGCAGGCCGGTCACCGGGCTGATGGGCGAGACGTCTGCGGAAATCGTGCCGCTGCCGATCACGCCCAGTTCCTCGCCCACGATGTTGAACGCCGTGGAGCTGGTGAAGATCAGTGCCCAGCGCTGGGTGATCGCATTCTTGTTGACTAGGTCGAGCGGGTACAAGACGTCGTTGTATTGCGCGCCGCTGGACGGGGCCGACCCGATACGCGTGTCGCTCCAGACGTTCGTCCAGGTCGCCTGCGCGAACAGATGCTCGTAGCGCGCCTGGAAGTCCCCCAGCACCAGCACCGAGCTGCAGACGCTGTTGTCGGCCGTGTACGCACGCGTCAACGGCGCGCCCAACGTGATCTCGCCGGTGATTTGCGCGTCCTGGCACAGGGCCAGGTCGAAGACCTCGTGCAGCGCCACGAGCGGTTCCTCGTACCCGGTCAGGTCCAGCGGCGTCGCCATGGTGAGCGTGCCGGCGTCGAGGTCCGCCGTGTACTTGCTCGCCGGCACGCCCAGGCCATTGGCGTCGTAGAGCGCCACCGCACTGAGGTTGTCGCGCGAAAGCGTGACGACGTCGCCGTCCCCGAGGCCGGCGTCGAGGGTGTCCGCCTGCACGTCGCGGATCTGCAGGGTGTCGCCCGGCCGGATGATCGGCACGCGCCCGTCGGGCGGCAGGCGGATCGGGTTGATCTTGATGATCTCCGGATCCAGCGGCAGCGCGGTCTGCACGACGCAGTCGAACTGCACCGAGCCGGGGATCACCTCGTCCGGGCGCCAGATGTAGCCATCGCCATCGACGTTGGCCACGTCGTACCAATCCTGGGCCTTGTCGTCGCTGGTGAGGCTGGAATCCAGCACGAAGGCACCGAAGCCGACGATGAACACCCCGGTGACGACGTCGATGGTGCCGCGGATGCCGGACGTCACCAGGTTGCCGTCGTTATCCGCGGTGGCGGAGACCACCACGCTGTCGCGATAGCGCGTCGCGCGGATGGAGAACGATGCCGGCCGCAGCGGGCTGCCGGGCGTGCGGCCGTGGATGTAGGCCAGCGGAAGCGGCGCGACCTGTACCAGCAACGACTTGATGGAGAGCGCCGGCGCGACGTTGGGTGTCCAGACGTCCAGCGCGGCGACCGAGGTCGCGTAGTCGATCGTGCCGGCGAGCGTGCCCGACCCGGTGTACGGATCGAGCGTGTGATAGAGCTTGCCGGCGCGGTCGTAGTACGTCGTGCCGCCGAACTCGAACAGCACGCTGCCGGGCACCGCGCTTCCCTTGGCCAGCGGCGCAAGGTCGAATCGCAGCGCAGGCATGTCGTGCGGTTCGCTACTCACCGTGGAATCCCCGGCGCCGGCGTCCTTCCAGTGCACCGTCATCGGGCCGCCGCTCGGGAAGACGACGGTGGCGTCGAGCGAATTCACCGAGCTCGGCCACTGGCCGAAGATGTTGGTGGGCAGGTACGCGCCATCCGAGATGATGCGGCCGGGGATCACCGCCTCGTAGCCGCTGCGCTCCAACGACCCGACCTTGGTCAGGAAGTCCGGCGCGAACGACACGATGCCGGTGCCGTAATCCACGCTCGCGCCCGAGACCGCCGTCCCCGTGGCAAGGTCGTTCAGGCCGCCCGCACCGTCGTCCACCAGGGTGCGCGTCTTTTGCGACCCGCCCCCGCCATTGCCGGTCATCTCCGGGCCGTAGCCCAGGTAATCGATCCGGAGGCTGCGCTCGGCCACCGCGCCGCCGAGGTCCAGCGACACCGAGCCCGCGCTCTTCGTCGGGTTAAACAATGCCTGCTGGGTGGTGCCCTTGTGGTAGGAACAGGCGACCGTGCTGGAGGGATCGGCCAGGACATTCGGGTAGAGCGTGACGTCGCCCGTCGAGTGCACCAGGCTTCCGGCGCCATCCCCGCTCAGCACCCCCGCCGAGTTGGCGGTGGCGGTCTTGGTGACGCCGTTGGCGGTCCAGCTGCAGCTGAAGGTTCCCGGCTCGATGTTGCCGCCGTCGACCGTGAATCGGATCGCCGGCGGCTGGATCGACAGGTCACCGGTGCGGATCTCGAATTCGCTGCCGCCGCCGTAGGCGATGATCAACGCACTGCCCACGTCGGGAAGCGCACCCAGCGTCATGCTGTAGCTGCCCGTGCCGAAGTTGACCAGGCCCGAACCCAGGCCTGCCTCTTCGCCGCGCAGCGCGCCGGTGCCGTCGTCCTGCAGCGTGTACCAGTGCCCCTGGGACCGGTAGCTGACCACGACCGACCCCGGCTCCGGGTTGATCGGCAGCGTGCCTGCGTACACATAGCCGCGGTTGGCGATGTCCACCGGGATCAACACCGACTGGGCCGACTTCGAGATCGCGACCGCGGGCGTGTATTCGACCCGAAGGACCGACAGGGATTGCCCCCAGACCACGCGCCCCTGGGCGTAATCGACCGAGCCTGTCACCGCGCCCACGATCTTGCCCGTGCCGTCATCGTTCCATGCAGCGCCGAACTCGATCTGTCCATCCAGCGCCTGCGGCAGGATCGGCGTCGGCAGGTACATCGCCTGGCCTGCGCTGAAAATCCTGACGGCGGAATAGCCGGGGATGTTGTACGAGGCATTTGCCGTCGGCACCATTGCCACCACGCCTGCAGGCAGCGCGTCGACCACCGCCGCCTCGCCGGTCGCCGACGGCACCAGCTGCGCGAAGATCGTGTCCACCTTGACGGTGAAGTCGCCGACGGCGGCGTCGGCCACGAGGTTCACGACGCCCTTGTAGCGCGCCGCATCGCTGGCGATCGTCTTGCGAATCACCACGCTGTTCTGCGCGACCACGAAGCGGTTGGGCTGGCTGCCGATGAAGGTCTGGCTCAGCGGCTGGCTCAGCGTCATGGTAATGACGCGGAGGTCGTAGTCGCCCTGCGAGTCGGTGAACGGCTGCACCTCGTGGGTGACGCTCTGCAGGCGCACGAATTCCTGCGCGCCGGTGCTGTCGTTGGTCAGCGCGTACACCTGCCCGACCTCCGGCAGCGACAACTCCGGCCGCTGGAACGCGAGCAGGGAGCGCCCGCCCTCGAGCTGGCGGTCGTAGGGCACCATGCGGCTGATCACCGATGCGTCGAGGTACCGCTCGACCTGGTTCTTCGCGTCGTCCCGCAGGCCGTTCCAGACGTAGTTGCCGTTGCTCTTCAGCCGGAACAGCACCACCGACACGCGCCCGTCCAGCGGCGCTGATTGCACGCTGACGAAGATGTCGGAATACAGCGCCGTGTCGTCCGTCGCGGCCATGACGAAGGTTTCGCGCAGCGAGATCTCGCCGTTGACGCGATCGATGCGGGTGATGTCGTCGAACAGGTTGTTGACCTGGCCATCGACGACTTCAGTCGCGGTCGCCAGGCCACCACCGTCGGGATTGTCCGTGAGCCGCTGCGGGCGGAAGAGCTTGACGTCGGCCATTGGGTCAGACCTGCATGAGTCGGAGTTTGATGAGGTACACGTCGTCGTCGATCGCGGGCACGATGTGCCGGACCGGGTCGGCTTCGACGGGCGGGCCATCGCCGTAGCGGAAGCGCACGTTGAACGTGCGGCCGTCGTGCAGCGTGAGCAGGATGGCGTCGATCAGCGGCGAGGCCGCGAGCGAGTTCAGTTCGACGAGCGTCGCGCGGTCGACCCAGATGTAGCCCCCGTCGTCGTCGCGCTGTGCTTCCAGCGTGATCGGTCGCCCGGCAAGCTGCGCCGATTCCTCGACCAGCAGCGATCCGGCCGTCGTGACTTCGACCTGCTGCGCGACCGGCGTCCAGTGGAACTCGTCGGTCCACTTCATGTCGGCCGGGAGGGTGATGCCGTCCAGTACCGTGGCCATCAGCCGCCCCCTCCGCGAATGGAAACCGAAGCGCCGCGCCCGAGCTCGGCGAGGATCAGCGGCACGAGGCGCTGCGCCAGTGCGTCGATGTCCAGCCCGGCAAGGCTGTTGCCGCTGCTGCCGCCGCCAACCGCTTCCAGGCGCACCGTGATCGTGCTGTTGCCAGCTGCGGCTTGCGTGCCGGTGCCGGGGCGCGCGGCAGTGGGACTGGCGGCAGCGGTGGCTTGCGCGGCCTGCGCCTGCGCTTCCTCGGCCTGCTGACGATCCTGCCGCGCGCGATCGCTGTCGGCCTGCGCCTGCTGGCGCTGCTGGTCGAGCCGCTGCTGCTTTTCCGCGATGGAACGCAACGTCGCGTCATCGACGAAGCTGTACTGCCTCTGCAACGCTTCGACCGCGGCCGTCAGCGGATCGAGTGCGGCGAGTTGCTCGTCCAGCTGTCCGTTGAGTTCCTCGAGGGCGGACTTCTGCCGCAGGAATTCACCAGTCACACGGTTGAAGTTCTCGCGCCACAGGTCCTGCGCGACCACCAGCTTGTTCCCGCCGACCAGCGCATCCGTCGCAGCCCGGGACATCGCCGCGAGCGCGATGGTCTGTGTCTGGATGCCCCTCGCGCTGTCGGCCGCGGCATTGCCTGCCTTGCGCGAAGACTCGGCGTAGCCGTCCGTGCTGCTCGCCGCATCGCTGGCCGCGTGCGCGGTGCCGCGCAGGGCGGAGCTGGCGCCGTCGGCCGATCGGGCGATGCTGTCACCGGCCTTGCTCCCGGCCTGGCCGAGCAGGTCGAACTGGCCGGTGGTGTCGAGGATCGCGGCTTGCACCCGCAGCTCGGCATCGAGGCGCGTCTTCGCGCTCGCATCGCTGTCGGCGACCGCGGCTCGCGCAGTCTGGGCGTAGGCGGCGAACGCGCGGCGCGCATCCTCGGCGCTGGCCTGGCCCTTGGCCACCGCCTGGCGGATCAGGTCGAAGTTGCGCTCCGCGGCATCCGCGGCGCGCTGCAGCTCGGCTTGCGATTGCAGGCCGAGATCCGAGAACGCCTGCTTGATGCGCGCGGCGGCGGCTTCCGTGGCGCTGGCCGCCTGGTCCGTCTTTCCAGCCGCGGCGGCCGCGGCGTCGGCCTGCGCGTCCATGCCCTTGGCGGCGTCCTGTCCCGCCTGGGCAAGCCCCTGCGAAGCAGCCGCGGCCTTGTCGCTGGCGTCCGCCGCCTTCGTCGTTCCGGCCGCTGCGGCATCGCCCGCCGAGCCGACGCCCTCGCCGAAGCTGGCGACGGCATTCGCCGCCTCGCCGAAGTTGGCGACCGCGCGACTGGCGAAATCGTCGACGACCGCCTGCGTGCCGCCGATGAAGGTTTCCAGCGATCCCTGCCCTTCATCGAGCACGCCGATGAATTCGAGGATCTTCCGCGCCGGCGCGGTCATGCCATCGACCGCGCGGGCGATGAAGTTGATGTTCTGGACGACGATGGCGGCGACGCCCTCGATCACGCCCTGGATGCCGTTGAAGACCACCGAGAAGGTGTCGCCGACGATCTTCACGGCATCGACGATGGTGCCGATGTTCTCGCCCCACTCCTTCAGCGTCGGGCCGCTCTTCGACGCGAAGTCGGTGATCGACTGCGCCAGCGCCTTGAAGTCGATGGTCTTGAGGAAGTCCTCGGCCTGCTTCGCCCCTTCGACGAACAGGGTCCGGAGCGCTTCCTTGATCTGCTCGAACTCGGGCGATGCGGCAAATTCCTGCAGCTCGCCGGCGAGCTGCTGAAGCTCATCGGCCAGCGGTTCGAGCAGCGGCTCGACGAGGGAGCGCCGCGTCTCGTCCAGCGATGCGCGCATGCGCTTGCCGGCGCCGGTGAAGTTGTCGCCCATGGTCTGGGCGGTTGCCGCGGCCGACCCGCCGGCGCTTTCCAGCGCCGCCTGCAGATCGCGCAGCCCCGCGCCGCCGGTGGACACCAGCGACAGGATGGCCGGGCGCGCCGCCGCATCCAGCTTCAGGATTGCCTCGCGCCCGAGGTCGCCCTTCTGCGCGAGCTGCTCGACCACCGTGGCGAAGTCGCTGCTCTCGATGCCGATGTCGCGCAGGGCCTTAGCGAACTCGCTCGCCGGGTCGAGCATTTCCGAGAACACCTGGCGCAGCGCGGTGCCCGCGCGCTCGCCGCGGAAGCCCTGGTCAGCCAGCGCGCCGATGATGGCGACGGTCTGCTCGGTGTCGAGGCCGAGCTGCTTCGCCAGTGGCGCCGCGTAGCTCAGCGCATTGCCGAGCCCCTGCACGTCGGCCGTCGTGGTATTCGCGGCCTTGGACAGCACGTCGGCCACGCGCGACGCCTCGGTCGCGCCAAGGCCGAACTGCGTGAGCGTCGTGGTGATGAACGTCGCGGCCTCGGCGACGCCGATGCCGGCGGCCTGCGCCAGGTTGAGCGTGGCCGGCAAGGCGGCGATCGCGGCCTGCGCCGTGCCCGTGGCGCGGGCCAACTCACCCAGCCCTTGCGCCGCTTCCAGGGCGGTGAAGTTCGTGGTCTGGGTGGCGCCCTCGGCCGCGGCCTTCAGGGCGTCCATTTCCTCCGCGGTGGCGCCAGACACCGCGCGCACCTGGGACAGTGCTTCCTCGAGCGTGCCGGCCGACCGGATGGCGTCTCCGAAGAGTTCGACGCCTTCGTGGACCGCCAGCGCCGCGAGCGCTGTCGTCGCCGCAACGCCGACCGCCGTCAGCTTGGTCGCGATGCCGGCGAGCTTCTCGGCGCTGGCCGTGGCGGCCTTGCCGAGCGCACTGACGTTGCTCTCGGCCTGCTTGCTGGCATCGCCTGCCTTGCCGATCCCGGAGGCGGCCTCGCCGGCGCGCTGCGCCAGCCCGCCCATCTTCGACTGCAACTCGGCATACGCACCGCCCAGCTTGTCGGTGTCGACGCCCGCGGCCTTGAGCGCATTGGAGGTGCGCGTCAATTCCGCCTGCTGGCGGTTCTGCTGCTTGGTCAGGTTCTCGACGTCGGTCGCGGCCTTGGCCAGCGACTTCTGCAGGCGCTGCGTGGGCTGGTCGGCCTTGTCGAATTCGCTGCCGAGCGCGGCGAGCTTGGTCTTCGCCGCATCCAGCTTCTCGCCGGTATCCACCAGCGAGGACTTGAGCGTGGTGAATTGCCGGATGTTGTTGGCGGTGTTCGCCAGCTTTTCCAGCTCGCCGATCAGCGATTGCGCCTGGGCCGCGGCGGTATCGGAACCCTTGGCGAGTTCCTGCAGCCTGCCGGCAAGGGCCGCGAGATCCGCGTCGCCGCCCGCCTCGATGTTGAACCGCAGCAGTTCTTCGCGCTTGTTGCTGGCCATCAGCCCCTCAGCTCGACATCGACCAGCCGGTCAACCTCTTGCGAGAACACATCCTCCGCGATTCGTGCGACTTTCGTTGCCGGCGATTCGCCTGGCGTACCGCCACCCAGCACCATGCTTTCCGGCGAAGGACCATGCAGCACGCGCAGCGGCAGGCGGCCATAACGCTTGCCTGTGGCCTTGTTGATGGCGCGCGCCACGATGTTGCCGCCGGACTTGCGGATGAACGCCGCCTCGTAGGTCTTTCGCTCGCCGCGGAACACTTCGGCGCTGGCGTACTTGCCCGGCCCGCGCCGGCCGAACTTGCCGCTGAACTCGACCAGCGGAATGCGCGGCGTCGTGCCGTACACGCTCACGCTGCTGGCCGTGGAGTCGGTGGTGATGCGCTTTCCCAGCGAACGTGTGCTGATGCCGTATTCCTCGCTCACCAGGCGGCGCGTCTCCGTGGCCAGCTTGCGCTTGAGCGTCGCGGTCGCGCGGCTGACCACGCGCTGGCCTGCCATCTGCGACAGGCGCAACAGGCGATCGGCATTGCGCGCGAGCGCGCTCATGTCGATGGTGCGGCCGAAGGCCATCAGGCCAGCGCCCCGGCGCGGCGCAGCTGCGCCGCGACCTCCGGCGAGAAGGATTCGCCCTCGCCTTGCGCGTACGCCCGCCCGTCGTGCGACCAGGCGCGAGCGAAGACCACGCGCACGAGATCCCCGCGCGCAGCGGCAGGCGCCGGAGGAGACTCCGGCGCCTGTTGCGTGGCTTCGGACTTGCGGCGACGGGCCACGGTCAGTTGACGTAGGTGATTTCGACCGGCGCTTGCGAGCCGACCTTGATCGCCGTGCCCTTCAGCGTGGCCTGGGTGTAATCCGCCGACATCAGGTCCAGGCCGCCCGAACTGGACAGCGTGGTCATCGGCACCAGCACCCGCACCGGCTTGCCGGTATCGAGGTTGTAGCCATCGCCCTCGATGCGCACGCGCAGGTTCGGCACGGTGCCGGCCTTGATGGTGTCGCCGGTCACGGCCGCGGCCGAGTAGCTGACCTTGACGTTGCCGTCGGCGATCGCGCCGCCATCCGTGGGCTTGAGCCAGCCGCTGACCGGATCGACGATGTAGTCGGTGTTCGCGACATAGGTCGTGTCGCCGGCGGAGTTCTTCACCACCACGCTCGAGATCGAGACGTGCGGCAGGCGTGTCCACTGGCCCTTGAGCACCGCGGTCACCGCTTCGGTCACCGTCGCGGACGACTGGCTGTAGCCGATCGCTTCGCCGTTGAGCGCCCAGGCAAGCACCTGCGCGTCGCCGGTTTCGTCCGTGGTGAACTCGATCTCCGTCGGCTTCGGCGTGACGATCTCGCCGAGCGCGTTGCCGTAGCTGTCGCGCTCCTTCGAGATGCGCTGCTTGCGGTCGGGATCGGGGGTGTTGATGGACAGCTTGACCGGATTGACCAAGCCGATGTAGTTGCCGGTCGGCACACCGTCGGAATCGACGTTGACGACGCGGACATCGAGGGAACAAACGAGACCGGACATTGCTGTGGCTCCTCAGGTGGTGGGTTGGCGCAGGTACTCGGCCTCGCCGAGGATTTGCAGGACGACGGCATCGATGCCGTCCGGGCGGTCGAGGATCGACCAGGTTTTGAGGGTGATGGCTTTGGATCGCGGCGGCGCACCGCAGCTGCGCGCTTCGAATGCACGCTCGATGTCGTCGAGCAGCTGGAGCCCGGCGTCTTGCGCGCCCACCACGCTTGCAGGCACCCCGGCCTCGATCGTGAAATCCACCTTGCGCGCACGCTTCGACAGCCTCCGGCCATCGTCGTCGGTTTCGCCGGTGCGATCGATGATGCCGTTGGTCACGCCGTACGCGACGCTCGGGCGTTCGGTTTCGGCACGCTGCAGCGCGTTCTTGAAGACCTTCGCACCGACGTCGGTGCTGAAACCGCCGGACGTGCGGATGGTGGCAAGCACCTCGCCAATCGAATCCAGCAGCAGCGGCAGGGTGTCAGACACGGCCAACTACCCACCAGCTCATCGAATGATCGACGCGGTCGCGCGCCTCCAGCTTGTAGGCGACGCCGTCGACGGTGACGGTGGCGAACTGCTCCGGAGTCACGTCCTCGAGCAGGATCCCGATCACCGTGCGATAGCCGATGCTCTGGCCGAATTCACCCATGGCCTGCTGTGCCTCGTCGACGTAGACGCGCACGTCGATCGGATCCCCGCCGGCCTTCGGAACGTACTGGCCGACCTCGGCCAGGCCTGCGCCCGCGAACGCGGTGTGCAGCGTGGCATCCATCTCGCGCAGGGCGTCGCGTTGGCTCACCGCGCAACCTCCACGGTCGCCACCGTGGCGGCTTGCGCAGCGGTCTGCACCGCGCGCTCGGCATCGCCCTGGCGGGTATAGCCCTCGGCGCTGTCGGCGATGATCTCGCCGTTGCCCGCCACCAGGCGCCAGCGCCACTCGCCGGCGTCGTCCTCGTAGACGCGGTAGACCGGGCCGCGGCTCACGGCTTCGCTCCCGTGCCCAGCGCCCGGATGCGCGCCAGGCGCGCATTGCAATCCCGCAGCGATTCCAGGCGCAGCAGCGCGAGGCGCTTGGCCTCGGCATAGGTCTGCTCGGCGGGCGCGTACACGGTGCACGGTTCAGTCAGCTCGTCGGGGACGGGCACGAACTTCGTCACCTCGACCTGCACGATCTTCGGCGGGTCGACCTTGAGGTTCTGGCGCGAGCAGGCGGTGGCCAGCAGCGCGGCCGAGATTACTGCAACGGAATGCCGCATACGCGCCTCCCTGCGTCCACGCAGCCGGCACGCTCGTCGCGCAGCTGCTTCTCCAAATCCGAGGCGCGCTTGTCAGAATTGGCCTTCTCGGCCTTCGCCTGCTTTGCCTGGTCCTCGCCCGCCTTGATCTGCCTGGCCGCCGCCGCCGCATCCGCGCGGGTCATGGCGCTGATCCGGTCGAACGTGTCCGCCGCGGCACGCAGCGAATCGCGCGCATTGCCCAGCGCGGTCGCGGCGACGGCGAGCTGCTTCGCATCCTCCGCATGCTGCGTGCGTTCGCCGTGCACGCACCCGCCGACGAACAGCGAGCCCGCCAGCACGGCGACGAGGCCGAGCTTCAGCAGCAGCGCGTAGGGCTCGAAGGCGCCGAGGTTCATTCGCTCGGCTTCCCGATGAGGAGACGGCACAGGTACGGCACCAGCAGGCCGGCGATCAGGCCGAGGATCAGCGCGGTCAGGAGCTGCGAGACGGCCGTCACGCCCGAGGCCCACTGCTGCGCCATGGTCACGAACAGGGCCGTGCAGAGCGCGATCGTGTCCGGGTTGTAATGCGGCCCGGTGAAGTGCGCGCGGCGCGCGCCCAGCCACACCAGCGTCGACAGCGCCATGGCGAAGCCGAAGCTGGTCACGCCGAGCGGCAGTTGCTGCGACCAGGCGTTGAGCATCGCGGGCATCGCGGCCAGCGCCTCGATCGCGCCCTTGCCGTGCATGGCCAGCATCGCCAGCGCGGTGCCGACGACGGTGACGATCGACAGCCACTTGCCCTTGTCGAAGTTCATTTCAGCCCCTTCATGCCTTGCAGCTCCTTCACCTGGTCCTTGGTCGCGTCGACCTGGACCTCGAGGCGGCTCACGCGCTGCGCGAGCGCGGGCACGTCCGCCAGCTGCGCCTGCAACAGCGCGAGCTGCGTGTTCGTCGCCTCCGCGGCGACCTGCAGCCGGGTGACGGAATCGTTGAGCTTGAAGATCAGCGCGCCCAGGCCGAGCAGCGCGGCGAGGATCAGTCCTTCGGTGATGTTGAGCTTGCGGCGGTCCAATTCGCGCATCTCGGGATTCGCGGCCATCAGGCTGCGCCTCCCCTGCGGCTGGCGCGCATCAGCACCTCCGCGACCGCCGAGGCCGCAAGCCACTTGCGTGCGTCGTAGGCGGCGAGGTCGCCGGCGTTCGTGATGAACAGCAGCTCGAGGATGATGCCGCCCGCACGCACGAACGCCAGGCGCGTGTGCTGCCCGGAGTTCTCCGGCTTCGCGCCGCGGTTCTTGATCTTGAGCGCGTCGGCCACGGCCTGGCACAACTCGCCAGCGAGCGCGGAATCGCCGGTGTCGGAGAGCGCTTCGGTGCCGCTCGCCATGCCCGACGAGGCGTTGCAGTGGAACTCCACCGCGATGTCGTACTCGCGCGCCATCGCCGCGGCGCGCGGCAGCGGCAGGTTCTCCGTGCCCTTCCCGTCCAGCCCGTGCGGAATGCCTTCCAGCTGCAGGTAGAACGCGACCATGTTGCGGAACTCGACGGTGATGTCCGCCTCGCGACGGCCGTTCGCGCAGGCGCCGGGATCCGCGTTGCTGTGGCCCGCCGAGACGAACACCGAATCGAGCGCGGTCATGCGCGGGCTCCGATGCGGAAAGCCGCGCCACCGCCCGACCGTCGGGAGACGGTCGAGCGGCGGGCGGTTCCCATGGCACGAGGGGCGGCCATCGCAACGATCAGGTCAGCGTCGCGTTGCCGGGGGTGAGGATCACCTCGCAGGTGGTCTCGAGGTTCGCGCCGGCCTTGGCCGCGATCGCGCCGCCGGTGATGTCGCCGGTCGCCGGCGTCGCCGCGGAGTCGTCGAACTTGCCGGCGCTGACGTCGTAGATCAGCTTCTCGCCCTGGACGAAGACGGCAGCCGTGACCTTCGGCACGAGGAACTGGCCGCGGATGTAGACCGCGCCGGTCGCGCCCGTGGCGATGTCGCCGGCGGCGACGCCGATGGTGTGGCCCATGACCACGATCTGGCCGGAGACGATCGCGCTGCCGGCGTTGGTGTAATCGACGGTGTTGCCGTCGCGCGTGTAGTTCTTCATCGAAAGCTCCCGGTAGCTGAGGGAATGGGTAGTGGGTGAAGCGCTGCGCGAGCGAGCGGAGACTGGCCGAGGTCAGTCCCCGCCCCTTCCCGTCACGCGCCGGGGTTCTTGGCGAGGCCGCGGTAATCGGCGACGGCCGGCGCCGCGTCGAGGCGGACCTTCCAGGCCACGCCGTCGACGGTGAAGCCCTCGTGCTGCTCCATGTAGGGCTCCTGCTTCCCGTCGAGGTAGGCGATCACCAGGCCATCGACCTGCGACGGATCGGCGATGCCGTACCAGACGGAGGCGCTGGCCGCGTCGAGCAGCGCGCTGTCGACCACCTCGAAGGTGTTCTGCACGATGTTCGGCTGGGTGTTGTTCTTGGCCGAGGCATCGACTGCGAACTGCGCCTTCTGCACCGTGCGCGCGAGGCCACCGAGGGCGACCGGGGTCACCAGCGTCTTCAGCGCCAAGCCGAGCGCATTGCCGTCCGGGCTGGTCTGCGTGGCCATGGCCACGCGCATGGCATCCACGCTGGCCGTGCTGATCGCAGCGCCGGTGAGCAGGTTCTTGTGGGTGGCATGGAAGAGCGCGACGCCGTCGGCCAGCGTCGGGTTGCTCGTCAGCAGGTTGAACAGCGCCTTCGCGACGGTGCGGCGGGCGGCCTGGCCCATCTTGCGCGGCACGTCGGAGAACAGCGACATGTCGTCGTTGATGATCGCCTGGCGCGAGATCGAGAACAGCTTGCCGTAGGTCGCGAGCTGGATCGGTGCCGCGTTCTCGCTGAAGGTTCCGTACTTGTACTCGGCGTTCTCGCGCACGATGTCGAGATCGCTGAACGCGCCCAGGCCCACCAGCGTGCGCGGATTGAAGTCCGGCACCGAGACCGCGCGCGAGATGAGGTCGAGGTTGTAGGCCACTTCCTCGTAGCCCTTCATCAGGGACTTGCGCGCGGCGTCGCCCAGCAGGTTCGGGAAATCGCTGCTGGAATGGGTGAAGGCCAGGCCGACCACCTCGAGGCGATCGCGGCCGCGGGTGTCGACGCCGAGGCGGTCGAGGCTCGCGCGCGCCATCTCCATCAGGGAGAAGCCGGCGTACGGGTTGCCCTGCTCGATCTTGCCGGTGCCGGCGCGCGCCTGGATGGCGTTGACCATGGCGCCGCGCTGCTTGTCGAACTCGTCCGTTCCAGCGGTGACGCGTGCATTGCCGTTCAACGGCTCGCGGCCCTTGCCGAGCATGGCGAGGATCTTCGCGCCGACGTCCGCCGCGGTGACCTCCGGGTTCGCCTCGGCGATCACCTGGTCGTAGTACGCGCGCACGTCGGGATTGCCGAGGTGCGGCTCGGCCAGCGCCTTGATGTCGGTGTTGCGCGTGCGCAGCGCGGCGATGGCGGCAGCGGTCGCCGTCGCGATGGCGGTGGGGTTCGGATCGGCAGCGTGGTTGTCCGCCGGGTTGTTCGGGTTCGGCATGGCAGTGTCCTCTTGCAGAGTGGCGGCGGACGGAGCCGCCTGGGTGGCGCTGGCGTTGGCCGCCTGCGATGGGGTGGGCGCGACGCGGAACGCGGCGCGCAGGGCCGTGCGCAGCTCGGGCGCGGCTTTCGCCGCAAGTGCGGCCAGCAGCGCGGCGTTGGCTTCCTCGGCGTCGTCGGGCGCGGATTCGTCGGCCGGGTCGGCCAGGACCTCGTCGCAGAGGCCGAAGTCCAGCGCTTCCTGCGCGCTGAACTTGAAGTCGGTGCCGGCATCCCACATCGCCTGGAAATCGTCGGCGGGCTTCCCGGTCTTGCGCGCGTAGCCCGACGACATGCCCTGCTCGTAGCTGGTGAGCCAGCCGAGCAGCTCGTCGTGGACTTCGGTCAGCTGCTTGCGGTTGCCTTCGAAGTACAGGCCCACCGACGGCGCGTGCAGCATCATCAGCGAGTTCGGGTACATCGCGATGGTGTCGCCGGCCATGGCGATCAGCGAAGCGATGCTGTAGGCCACGCTGTCCACCGACACGTTCACTGCGACCCCGGCCTTCGCCTGGCGCCGCAGTTCGTTGTGGATCGCGAACCCGTCGGAGACGCTGCCGCCGTTGGAGCTGATGCGGACATTGATCGCCTTCGGGGTCAGGCCTTGCAGCTGCTTGATGACGTCCGCCGCGGTCACGGAGGTGTCATCCCACCAGCTGGCGCCGATGTCGCCGTAGATCAGCAGTTCGACGGTGTCCGCGCCCACGGCCTGGACGCGCATGAAGCCGGTCGGCTTGCGCTGGGCTTCCTCGGGGAATGCGCGCGCGAGCGCGGTGCGGGCGGCGGCGGAAAGGGGCTTCGGGGTCATTTGTTGTCGTCCTTCAGCGCGTACTCGAGCAAGGCTCCACGCCGCGCATTGCGGGCGCCGGCGTCTCCGGCGGGGGCGGATTCGTCCGCGGTTGAATCGGGGGCCAGCACGGCAGGTGCGCCCGGCAGCGCACGGCCCTGCGCGGCCCAGTCCTCGCGCAGGCGCTTGACTTCGTCCGGGTCGTTGCCGACCTGCAGGATCGACTGCTGCGGCGCCTGCCAACCCCGGTCCTCGAGCTCTGCGCGTGCGAGCGCTTCCTTGAGCGGATCGATCCACGGCATCACCGGCTTGATGAAGGCGGCAGCCGAGAGCTCCTGCATCGTCCAGCCCTTCGGCAGCTTCACCAGGTTGGCGAGCACCGCGGCCTGCACGAAATCGTTCCAGTGCGGGCGCAGCACGCGCGCAGTGAACTGTTCGCTGAGCATCGCGTAGGCGCCGAAGGACTCGATCAGCTCCTGGCGCTGCGCGCTATAGGTGCCGTCGTAGTTGTGCGAGACGCTGCTGTGCGAGGCGCCGGTGCCGCCGGCGATGCGGCGGACCTGGTCGTTGAGGTACTCGGCGAGGTTCGGGTTCGGCCGGCTGCTGGCGATCGTCTCGATCTTTTCGCCCGGCAGCAGGTCGTCGCCGATCATGCCGGGGACCATGGTCAACACCCGGAGCGCGCGCTCTGCGGTATTGACCAGCTCGCTCGACACGGTCGAATCCGGGGCGTTGCCGTAGTTCTCCGCGGCGCCCTTGATTATCTGCGCGCAGAACGACGCCGCGACCTTGGCCGCAATCCGCTCGCTGTTCTCGATGTCGGAGATGTCGACCAGGCGGTTCATCACCGGCGCGAAAATCGACAGGCCCCGCACCTGGTGGATGCGATCGATGTTCGCGAACTGACGCAGCTGGTCCGAGCTGACGCGCTTCAGGTCGTCCCGGTACCAGGCGCCGTCGCCGGGATGGTGCTTGTACAGCCACCACGCGATGACGCGGCCCCAGGCGTTGCGCTCGGCGCCCTGCAGGATGTTCTTCTTGTCGTCGCTGTAGTCGAGCGGAACCAGATCCGCCTCGATCAGTTCCAGCGAGAACGGCACCTGCGTGCCGTGGTCCAGGTACGGGACGATGCCGACGATGGACTGGTTGAACGATTCGCCATCCCGGACCATGCCGCCGAACAGCAGCTGCTGGCACTTGCCGTAGTCGTGCTGCCAGGTAACCTCCGGGCGATCCCACCACCCCGACCACAGCCAGCGCAGGTCGTCGGCGATCCCGGTGTCGACGCGGCTGTCGGTGCCGCGCTTGCGCGGCGCCGGAATCACGTCGATGCCGGTGCCGATGCAGTTCTGCACCAGCACGTTGAACACGGACTTGGCGAGGTCATGGTCGCGGCAGAGCTGGCGGGCGCTGGTCCGCAGCTGCTGCGCGTCCATCCCGGCGATGCGGTTGCCGCTGCCCCAGTCCCTTGCCAGCGTGCGCTGGCGGCTGGAGCGAGTCGCTTCGTGCGCGCCGGCGAGGACGCGCATGTCCCGGAGCTGGCGGTCCTTCGCGGTGATCACGTCCTGGGCGCGAGCCTCGATCACACGTACCTGGCGATCGGCGGCGACCACTGCACCCAGCCGGTCGCGAGCGGTCGAAGCGGTCGCGAGCGCCGTGCCCATCAGCGGCAGCCCCCGCTGAAATCGGCCTGCGAGAAGCGGCCGCCACCACCCACCGCGACGGCATTTTCGCGCGCCAGTTGCGCCTGCAGGATCCCGATTTGCTTCTGGATGAACTCCAGGTCCGCCCGTTGCAACTGCCGCTCGCCCATGCGCACGGACTGGGCGCCGGCGAGGATCGATGCCTCGGCGTCCAGGTACAGCTGAAGGCGTGCGCTTGTGTCGGAGGATGCGGCCACGTTGCATAGCGTGGCGTGGGGCGCGTCCCAAATCTAAGGGAAGTCTGGGACTGAAGGGTTCGAAAACCCCTTGTTTTCAGCTTCCGAGTTTTCCTTCCGTCCCAGATTTTAGGGAACTCTGGGACTGGGGCCAGATCGACGCGTATAGCCCACCAGGGAACAGCCGAAACAACTGGGTGCGGCTCAACCCGAAATCGCGGCACACCTTCTGGATCCCGTCGCCACGCTCGAGCGAGGCGCGGATCTGCAGCACGTCGTACTGCCTGGGAGGCGCACCGACGTAGACGCTGCCGTTCGCCGCCTTCCGGTCCTGCAGGCAATGCATGGCCGCTTCGGCGTACTGACGCGCAATCTCCTCCCGGGTGCCGGTCTGGACGATGATGGTCTGCGTCAGCTCGCGCAGCAGGTCGCCATAGGGATCGCTGTCGCGCTTCGCGTTCATCGGATCACCCAATCGTCGCCGACGAGCCCGCCGTGCGTGCGCCGAGATGTTCCACGGGAATCGCTCGGCGCCATGGCCGGCTGGGATGCGGCCGGTGTTCCACGGGAATCCGGATCGGGCTGCACGCCGACCGTCCCGAGCACCGCCGCCTCGCGGCGATCCCAGTCCGCCTTGGTCCAGCGGTTGAGCCTCAGCTCCGGGTGCATGGCTGCGGCATAGGCGTACACCCACGTGTCCAGCGGTTCATTGCGGGGCGCACCGCGGGCCTTGTCGAACCGGTTCTTGCGCGGGTCGTAGACCTCGCTGACCAGGCCTCCGAAGTAGTCGTTGCTGAACTGGTCGCTGAAGCGCACCCGGCGGTGGTCGGCGGGCTTGTCGGCATCCGACGAGAGCCAGCTGTAGAACATGTGCTTGATGGCGACGGTGCCGACCGGATACGCGTGCACGCCGCGCTTGTCGGTCTGGCCGCGCCAGTTGATGTCGTGCAGCTTGGCCTTGCCCAGCGGCGGCGCGTTGTTGGCGGTGGCGCCGAACACGGCGATGTGCCGGCGCGCTCGACGGCTGCGCACGAAGGCCTTCACCGCCTCGGTACGGTGGCCGAGCATGTCCTGCGCGGACGCGTCCACGCGCAGCAGCGCGCCATCGGCGCGCTCGATCTGGCGGTTCAGCAGGTCGGTCAACGCGGCCCAGACCTCGTCGTTGGCCGGGTCGCCCGGTAGTTCGACGTAGTCGATCGGCCAGCAGCACATGCCGCGGCCCCAGCCGAGCACGTGCACGGCGAGGCGGTTGTCCTGGGTGTCCACGCCGACGGTGATGGCCAGCACCCAGTGCGGCACCGGGTTGCGCGGTACGGGCTCGGCGCGGTCGGCGATGACGTTGAACTTGACCGTGCGCATCGCCGGGTCTTCCCACGGCTCGGCCAGGCGGTCGTTGATGAAGGTCTTCAGCTTGGCCGGGTCGCCCTGCGCCTCGCGCCACAGCGCCGCGAGCTCGGACCAGCGCGGGCCCAGGCCCATCGGGTAGTACAGGCAGTTGGCGTGGTAGCCGCGGATGGTGGCCTCCGGGTTCTCCGCGACCCAGCGCCCGCGCGCGATCATCTGCGTCTTCTGGTGTTCCTCGATCACCACGCCGCACTCGCGGCAGGCGTACCAGGTGTGCTGGCCGTCCGGCGTCCAGTGCAGGCCGCTCCATTCCAGCGGCTGCTCGTGCCCACAATCCGGGCACGGCACATGCCAGCGCCGGCGATCGGACTTCGCGTAGAGCTCGCTGATGCGACAGCGGCCGATGATCTCCGGCGTGCCGACCTTGAGCCGCTTGTACTTGCCTGGGAACGCGGAGGTGCGCCCGTCGATCATCTCGCCCGGGTCGTCGCCGGTCTTGAGCGAGGTGGCGAACGACGAGAATTCGTCGCACATCACCAGCATCGCCGACGTCGACTTCAACCGTACCGGGTTGCCGGCGTGCTCGAGGTAGAGCTGCCCGCCGAGGAAATCCTTGAAGGCGCGGCGGTTGCTCGCCTCGCGGCTGTTGAGGCTGGTCAGCACGCGCCGCACCGCCGGGGTCTCGTCCACCAGCGGGTTGAGCTTCTGGTCGATCCACTTGTTGAGCGACACCTCGGACGGCAGCGCCACGATCACCGGACCGGGGTTTTCCGCCATGGTGTAGCCGAGGATGTTGCACTCGATCTCGGACTTGCCGAACTGGATCGGCAGCATCGCGACGACGTCGCGCACGGTGCTACGAGCCGAGAAGCAATCCATGATCTCGACCAGCAACGGGTTGCGCTCGTTGCGCCACGCACCGGGCTCCGCACTGCCCTTGCTCGACAGAATGCGATGCCGCGCCGCCCACTCGCTCACGCGCATGGCCTTGCGCGGCGCGACGGCGTGCGCGATGGCCTGGGCGAGCAGCGGGCGGGCAGCGGCGGTCATGCGGCGCTATCTCCGAACAAGTCGGAGCACACCAAACCCTGACGGCGTGACCTATACGCGGTCTCGGCATGGTGTTCGCGGTCATATGCTAGATGACAGCGTTGGCACATGGCCTTCAGGTTCGATGGATCGCAGTTCTCGGGCTGGTGGTCGAGATGCGCGACGGTGAGGACGATCTCGATGATTCGGATCGTTGTTCCATCGCTGCACGCGATCTCGGAACCTTTCGTCGCGCCCCCGTCTCGCAGCGATTTCGGCATGGGAACGAATACGCCTTCGCGCCAGTAGCCGAGCGTACGATTTGGCGCGCGACAGTCTGGATATTGCGGAGACCCCTCGCAGCGATAGTGCGCGCGAGCGCGGATAGCCAAGCTGATCTGCTTCCAGTCCTTCGGATACCGCTCACGATTTTCTGGGCGGATCGGCATCACGCAGCCCTCCCGATCGCGCTGAACTTCCGCTCGAGCTCGCCCAGCACATGCTCGATGCCATCGGCCACCACCGGTCGATCGCGTTCCTCGACCAGCGGCAGCGTGGACGGCAGGTTCTGCAGCGCGTTGCGGAACACCATCACCGCATCCGCCGCTGCGGCGCGCACGTCGTCGGCGCGCAGCAGCTCACCCAACTCCACCTGCTCGTCGCGCAGCGCCTTGCGCGCCATCGCCTCCTCGCGCTCGGCCTGCGCCAAGGCACGGCGCTTGGCCAGCGGATCGGTCGGGCTGAGCGGCGCAGGCGCATCGTCCGCGCCGTCGTCGCCCGCTCCGGGCTCTGGCGCGCAAGAAGGCGAAGGCGCCGCGTTCGCGCCGCGTGCGGCCGCGTGGCGCGCCACGACGCCCGCCTTCGCCGGGTCCGAGGTGTCGGCGAGCAGGCGCAGGCTCTCGGCGACCAGGACCCTGCGTCCGTCCGGCGTCAGCACCAAGCGCCCGGCGGTCTTCAGCTCGGTGACGTAGCTCGCCTTCCAGCCCCGCGACGTCGCGAACTCGCGCAAGCCCATCGTGGCCGGTGCCTCAGCCATGCCGAGGCTCCCCTTCCCTTTTCTTTTCGAAGCAGCGAAACGGAGACCGCGCCCGCGCGCGCGTGGGGCTGTGCGGCGTCGCGCCCCGCGGTGTGGGGACGTGTGCGGGCATGCCCGCTCGCAAGTGCCTGATCGCATTGGCGTGTGCGGGCTGTGCGGCGTGTGCGGCGTACGTCCCACGTGCGCGCGCACCTGCGCGCACTCGCGCATGTGTACCCGTGTACGCGGGTGCGTGAGTTTGCCCGCACACCCCGCACAGGCCCGGTTCCATGCGGTTTTTGCCCGCACACTTGCCCGCACTGTGCGGGCAGGACGCCGCACAGCGGATCATTCGATCCTCCCGCGCTGGTCGTTCATCCGGTTCTTCAGCGCCTGCACCTGGCCGCCAAGCCATTCGCATTCGTCCTCGCCCTCCGGCGCAGCGGACCCGAACAGCAGCACCGAGTGCGGCCCGAGGCGCTTGCCGTCGATGTCGATGTCGTTGCGCAACGTGTAGCGCTTGCGCACGGCTCGGATCCCGCGGCGCTTGTCGATGGCGCTGACGAAGCGCTTCAGAGAGGCGGGCTTCACGCCCATCGTCGAGCACCAGCGGCCGTAGCCCGAGAACCAGTCGGTGACCAGGCCTGCGATCGGGAAACCCTCGTCGTTGAGCAGCTGCGGGACGTCGCCCATCAGCAGCGCGTCGACGAACTCGACCGGGCTGTCCTGGGCGAGGCCGATCAGTTCGCGCTTCGCCTCGGTATCGGGCGGCGGCGTGCCCGGGTCGAAGTCGCCCAGGTCGAGGTGCAACAAGTGTTCGTGCAGCGCGGCGACCCCGCCCTCGGCGATTTCCGCGAGCAGCGCCTTGTAGAACTCGGGCGGCTTCTTCGGTGGGGTCCAGATGATGCAGTGCCGCCGATCGTCTTCCTCGAGCACCACCGGCATGGCTTCATTCGACAGGAACACCAGGTTGACGTGGTTCGCCTCGTCGTAAGCCGCGATGTGCTTCGGGTTGATTCGCAGCCACGTGCCGGTGATCAGGGTCTTCAGAATGTTCTTGATGTGGAACCGGTCCGCCTGCGCGACGACTTCGTCCGCGATCAGGAACAGCTTGCGGCTGGCCCAGTCGTTGTGCTTGTCGGTGAGCGCGTTCTGGTCGAGGATCCGGCCGTACTTGTCGTAGATCGACATCACCGATTCGAAGAACAGGTTCTTGCCGGTGCCTTGCGGGCCGTGGACCACGATGGTGGTTTTCATCTTGGCGCCGGGATGCTGGATGGGGAACGCGACCCACTTCAACACCCAGTCGTACAGCGCCTTGGAATTCCCCTCGCCGCTGCACATGTACTGGAGCAGCTCGAGCAGTCGGGCGCAGCTACCGGCCTTGGGCGTGGTCGGCCAACCGCCCCACAGGTTGCACGTGATCCGGGGATCGTCGCAGGCTGGATCGAAGCCGACCTCGTCCTGGCGGACGATGTCGCGATCGGGATGCTCCATCCACGCCTTGTGCAGGTCGCCGCGAATGCACGCGTTGCGCATGTCCTGCAGTGGCAGGAGGCAATGCTCGCTGCGATCGAACACCGCACCGCCCGCGCCGTAGACCAGCGAGTAGCGTTGCAGCAGATGGTCGACAAGCTGCAGCGGCCTCAGCTTCGCCGCCCCTTCCCCGGTTGTGGAGGAAGAGACGGCGCGCAGGGTCGGAGGATCCCACTTCAATTCCGAGAGACGGGCGGCCACCTGCGCGCCCACCGCCGCGAGTCCCTCCCGCTTGTGGAGGTCGTTGAAGTCGGTGAGCTTGTGGCCGCTCGCGGCGTGCTTCGCCTGGCGATCGGCCTCGTCGGCGAACTGCGGCTTCGTCCACGCACCGTTGACCGCGAGCGCGGCGGTGCTGGCCGCGGTCACGCCGGGGTTGCCCTCGGTCCAGCAGTCGTCGTCGGCGCAGACCAGGATGCGCGCGCGCTTGTAGCGCTTGTGCAGCGCATCGACCACGGGCGCGAGATTGCCAGCGTCGAACGCGCACGCGACCGGATACCCGGTGGCCTCGTGCAGCGATGCCGCGGTGGCGTAGCCTTCGGCGACGAGCACGATCCAATGCGGCGCGTGCCCGAGCAGGTGGTAGTGGCCCTTCTTCGCGAGGCCCGGCGGCCAGAATTCCTTGGCTGGGCGCTTGGCCTTCTCCGCCTGGGCGGCGCTGCGCAGGAACTGCAGGCCGTGGATCTTGCCGGCGGTGTCGATCAGCGGCAGCACCGCGGATCCATTCGGCGTGTAGCGCAGGCCATGGCCGTGCACGCCCTTGCCCGCCAGGTACGGCGAGTCACCCTCGATCGCGAGCTGCGCCCACGCCTTGTTCGCCCGGCGCGCCGCGGCCTCGGCTTCCTGCTTGCGCTGCAGCTCGGCGGCCTTCGCGGCCTCCGCCCACACGCGCTTCATGGCGGCACGCTGCTCTGGGGTGACGCGGCCCTGGTCGTCCTTCGGCAGCGCCACCTTCGTGGCACCGTTCGCGTTGCCGCGCCACACCCCGTACGAGCCGACGATCAGCATCCGGTCTACGGAGGGTGACCATTCCTTGAGCAGGTACCAGCCACGCTTCTCGCGCGGGTCGTCGTCGGTGTAGCAGCGGACCGGTTTGTGCGTGCCGATGCGCAATCCCTCGCGCGGCGGAATGACGAGGCCGGCAGCGCGAAGCTGATCGAGGACGTCGTCGTAGTTGCTGAAGGCCATTTCAGTAACCCGCCGCCGCACTAACTACTGGCTTTTTGCGGCGTCGACTACCCGCGTGCCGACCCCCCAGGGAGGACCCGCGCCCGGCTGCGGCGCCCTGCTCACCCGCGCGCCACGTCGTCTGTTCGCGACTGCAATTGCGGCGCGAATATCCCCACACCAAGGGGCGCGGGGATCGAATTGCAGCGGATTGCAGGGGCGCCTCACCCGGCGCCGCCGCGGCGGCGCTCGTTGCGTTGTGCGGTGTCATCCCCTGCCCCGCTCGACTAGGTGCAGTTCGCCCTGCAGGCGAGCGCGAGCGTCATCCTCGCGGCGCAGTTGTTCCTTCATCGCCAGCGCATCGGCTGGGCTGAGCGGCTCGCCTGCGCCATATAGCGCAGCGTGTGCGGCCATCATCGCGGCCATGCCAGCCGGCGTTGGCCGGTGTCGATGGCGTTCCCCTGGCATCCCACGTAATTTCATCGCGGGCGCTTCCAGTGGACCAGATGCGCGTGCGCGGCCTCCTCGCCTCGCTGGCAATCCATGCACAGCCGCGCGCCCAGCGCGGTGCGCTCGGGCGCGATCGGCTCGCGGCAGTCAGCCATCTCGCAGCGGGTCAGGCCTGCGCGTTGTGGGCGGTCAGCGTGGCGCCGCAACGCGTCCTCGATCTGGTCGGCGTTGAACTGCTGGCAGCGGTCCATGGCGTCAGGCATTGGCCGCCCCCGAGGAAAGCACGCGGCGGAGCGCGGCGACTTCCTCGCGCAGCTGACGGTTCTGGCGTTCGGTTTCGCTCTCACGCCGGCGCAGGCTGTACAGGTCATAGCCCCGCTGCTGCAGCATCCAGAGCAGCGGCGCGTCGTTTCCGCAGACGTCCATCAGCTTCGACAACTTCGGCCAGACGATGCCCTCGGCCCCGGACTGCCAGCGCGAGAACTGCGCCTTGTCGACGCCCAGTTCCATCTGCAGCGTCTTATCGAAATCGTGGCCGCCCACCTTGGCGCACAGGCCAATGGCGCCGCCGAGCGATTTCTCACGCTCGATCTCTTCGGGCCGCACTTCAACCGGCAGGGAAAGCTGGGCGCTCAAGGCGACGCAACCGTGTTGAGTGGTGTTGAGAGACTCGCTCGGGCGATAAAAAACCCATGGCGATCCAGATCACCCTCACCCCGTTGCGCGCTTGGCGTGCAGGCGTCGGCCCCGGCGACACCGTGGCCATCCTGTTCAAGCTGGCACCCTCCCCTGTTCCCCCCGTGCGCCATGGCTCAGGCCACCTGCGCTTGGCTGGCGGGTGCTTCGGGCGACGTCGACACCTGTTGGAATGCATCCGGGCGGCGCTGCTGCGCCTGCAGACGCCGCAGTTCGGGCACCGGGCCATCTTCCTTCCAGAGCGAGATCGCAGAGGCCGTGATGTCGAAGAATTCGGCCAGCTGTGCGTCTGTGTCGAACCCCAGTGTCTTCCGGAGCTCGGCTTTCGTGATCGTGGCGTTCATCGGGTGCGATTCTTAAGCACGCTAAAGCCTAAGTCAAGCCCCCTAAAGCCCGGCCTAGTTAAGCTGACTTAATGGCTCGGCATACCCTCGGCAAGCGGCTTGAAGCCGCCATGGACACGGCGAAAGTTACGGCCGCGGATCTGGCGCGCCTGGCTGGCACCACGGATGCCACTATTTCCAACTGGCTCAAGGACCAGGTGCAAGCCGACAACGTCAAGGCGACCATGCTTTTCCGCATCGCTGACGGCGTGGGCGCGGATCCGCGCCAACTCCTGCTGGGCGAATCAAGTCGGGTTGCTGAACAGCCGGCTCAATACCTGTCTCACCCCGTGCAATCCGAGCGGCTGACCATTGCCATCCAGCTGGTGACCGAGGCGCTCGCAGAAGCGAACCTCATGGTGCCACCCGCCCGGCAAGCGGAAGCGATCAAGATCGCCTACGAATTGCTCGAGGAGGATCTGCCACAGGCGAAGGTGCTGCGCTTCGTCAAAGCCGCACTCGGGTGAGCAATGACCGACAAGCAAGACAAGGTGACGCGTCTCCGCCAACTATTGCGTGAGGCCGTTCCGGTTCAACCCATTCCCGTCAGCTCACCTGAAAACGAAGCGTGGCGCGCTTACCAGCATCACGCCTACAACATCCCGGCGGAACCGATCGACCGCTCTGCCAGAGCGAAAGCGATCCGAGAAATCAACCGAATCGCCTGCTGGCACTGCTGGCAGAGCGAAGTGTATCGCTGGCTATCCAACACACTCGCCAATTCACTCGGCGAGTTGGATGACCGGCAGCTCCAGGAGCTGCACGCACACATGGTGCGCCTAGAATCGTGCGTCAACGACGGTCTCGGGTCACCGTTCGCGCCAGCCGCAAGCTGAAGTGATCGCGCCTATTTCAGCGGGTTGTACGGAGCGGGAGAATCGCAAAAGCGGAAGGCATCGTCACGCACGTCGCGGATATCGACGCGCGCCCCGCCCCCGATGTTATCGTCGCTGCGCCATTCGCTGTCCGGCACAACCGGGATGCGCAACAGCCTGGCAGTCGCGCCCGTGAACGCAAAGCGCGAGTCCCCCAACGCAACACTCGGAAATGAGCCAATCGGCTGGTGCTCGCATTCGATCGACGCCTCCAACCTCACGAAGGGCCAGCGGTCGCCATAGTCCGATTCGCTGATTGGCTTGGACGTAAGTGCGGCGCTTTCGGCTGTCGACCGCGTCCGGTCTGAAACCGACGCCGCATCCCGTTGCGTACACGCCGGCAATGCCAGCACCAGTCCGATGACGATGGCAGACCTCATGGCGCCTCCGAGCTTGGTCAGGCCCATCCCTGCCCCGGCTTTGCATCCTATCGCCCGACGACTTAAGCGCGCTTGACCAATCGGCTAAAGCGTGCTTAAGATGCGCCGTCCCCGGACCTCCGGGGGCGGGCAACCGGGCCGGGCTGACAGTCCCCCAGCCCCCCGGAGCCGCGGCAGGTCCTCCCCAGGCCTGCCGCGGCCGCCCTCCACTCGATGGAGGCGTACATGGACCTCAACAGCTCGCTCCACTTCTGGCAGGGCCTCTGCATCGCGGTGGCCATCCTCGACGTCGTCGCGCTGGGCCTTCTGATCTGGACCGGCCGCAAGGATGCCCACGAACAGCGGGAGCTGCCCACCTTCTCGCCGCGCCAGCTGCGCGCGGCCAAGCGCGCCGGTAAGGCGGTGCGCGGGTGAACGCCCTCCGCAACCGCGTTGTCGACGCCTTCCCGCCACTGCGCGAGCTGCCGGCCATGGTCGCCAGCTATGCCCTCGTGGCGGGGATGTTCGTCCTCATCACCACGGCGGTGCAGCCATGACCTCGCTCCGTCGTGCGGGGATTTGGGCGGCGCTAATCGGCGCTTTCGCGGCCGATATGCCCCGCCTCGACTTCAGCGAATTTCCCGTGCGCTCTCGCAACGGCGGAACTCGGTCGGGCTGCGCCGCCGCCAAAAGGGCAGCGCGCAAGCGCCGCAATATCCGCGCGAGGAGTCCGAAGTGAGCTCGCCCGCCCTCATCACCGGCTACAGCTACCGCAATGGCGAGCTGCACAGCTGGTACCAGGCGCCCGGCCGCCCGAAGCGGTGGCTCGACACCGACCAGCTGGTGGACGGCGAAATCCTGAAGGGCAACGCCGACCTCGTCGGCCAGGGTGTGTGGCAAGCGGACTTCGAGGCGCGCCGATGAACGCCTGCAACTGCTGCGGCGTCGTCGTCGAGGACGAGGCGTTCTTCGAATCCCACGACGGGCTGTGCGCGGATTGCGATGGCGATCGCCTGCAACCGGCGGATGCCATCGTCGACATGCGGCACCCCTCGGCGCCGCCGGACGTGCGCTGCGAGCTGATCGAGCAGTACCGGGCTGCGGCCCACGGAGCGGCGCCATGAAGCGCGGCCTCCGCCTGGTCGACGCCACGCAGCGCCGCATCGTGCCGTCGCGCGACCTCCCGCAACCGAGGTCCCATGCCCCGTGGCCGATGCTCTCGGCGCCCATCGATCCGCTGGAAACGGTGCTGCGCTCGCGCGCGCAGTCCGCGCTCACCGGCCTCGCGTTCCGCGACGGCAGCCGCGTCTGCGACGTCCCGACCATCGATCAGGCCCGCGACATTCTCGCCTGGTACCGCCCCCGCTGACACCACCGCTTCTTGATCGCCCGCCGGCGACGGCGGGTTCTTTTTCGCCGAGGTCTCCATGCGAGCCGATCTCCACGTTCCTCCGCTGCAACGCGACGCCCTGCTGGCCATGCACCGCGCCTCGAGCGGGATGCTGGTGCGCCGCGGGCGTACGTTCGCGCCGGCGGGGCCCTCGCCGTCGACCAGCGGCAAGCACCTGGTGCAGGAATTCACCAAGCGCCTCGTGCTGATGCTCGATCGGGAGGGTTACGTCCACCTCGACGACGACCAGTTCCCGGAGCGCGTCACGCTCAATGCCCACGGCAAGCAAGTGGCCGAGCGGCTCGCGGCGGAGACGAGCCGCAGGGCGGTGCCGGCGTGATCGGTGTCGACCTCGAGCAGTTCCGCGTGGCCGTCGAGTTCTACGCGCAGCATGGGTGGGCCGCCGACGGCGCTCGCCTGCTCGCCGTCATCGATGCGCATGCCGCACCATCGCGCCGCGCCGACGCCTTCACCTGCACGCATCCGGGCTGCATCCAGACCGACGGCAAGCCCTGCGCGTACGCCGAGTGCCCGAACCGCGAGGCGCGCTCGTGAGCTCGCGCCAGGCCATCATGCGCGTGGTGCTGAAGCGGCCGGGCCTGCAGCTGCGCGAAATCGCGAAAGCGCTCGGCTTCGACGACCGCGCCAAGATCGCCGCGCTGTCCGTGCAGCTCACCTACCTCGCCAAGGACAAGCGCGTGCGCCACGACGGCGCCGTGCGCGGCCGCAAGTACTTCCCCACGCCGAAGACCCAAGCCGCGATCGACGTCACGCAGGCGGCGAAGAAACCCGCCCCGAGACCGGTCACGCCCGCGCCGGCGAAGCAGTACGCCTCGCCGCTCGCGCGCAAACCGAAGGCCGAATCGAAGATCCGCATCGGCACGCCCAAGCCCACGGCCGCGCAGCAGTTCCAGGTCGTGCCGAAGAAGCCCGACGTCACCGCCGCCGCGCCGCCGCGAACCACGCGCGAAACCGTCGAGGAGTTCCAAGCCCGCGGTGGTCGCATCGAACACCTGTCGAACGGCGCCTCCGCCGAACCGCTGCGCATCGCCCGCGCCGACATCGACGCCGCCAACTGGCGCCGACGAGAACAGAAGAACGCATCCCAATGAACGGAGAACACCTCATGCAAACCCACGCCACCGCCATGTCCGTGTCGGAATTCCTCAGCTCGCTCGCGACCCAGGAACGTGCACAGGGCCTCGACACGAACGCCGAGGTGTACGAGCAACGCGCGATCCAGGCGAAGGAGCTGGAGACCGAACACGCGACCTTGCTCCGTGAGTACCGCGGAACCGCTGCTGAGCTCGAGGACCTGCGCGGCCGCATCAAGGCGCTGGCGGCGTGATGCCGCGCTGGTTCCCGCTCTGCAAGGGCGCCGACATCCCGGCATGTGCCGGGTGTCGTCGCCATGTTTCGAACAACCCGCGCGATGCGGTCGATCCCAAGCAATCGTTCCGCCTACCGGAGCTGATCGGCACGCATTGCAACGGCTTCATGGAACGCCCGGTGTACGAAACCGCGGCGATCACACCCACCGACCACCGCTGAGGATCCTATGGAAAAGTCCGTCATCGTCTACGGCCCGCAAGGGTGCGGCAAAACCACTCACGCCCACGAGCTGGCGGGGCATTTCGGGGTGACCAACATCGTCGACGACGCACTCGACGGCCAGCGCCTCGAGGTCACCGATCACCTGTACCTGATGCAGGAACGCCCGGCCTGGGCCGACGATTCGTGCCGGCGAGTATTCCCCTTCGACCAGGCGTGCCGCCTCGCAGGAATCGGGGTGCGCGCATGAACGTCACCACCGACCACCCGCGCATCCCGCTCTCCGCGCTCCACCTGTCGCCGCTCAACGCCCGCAAGACGCGCACCGGCGACGTCGACGACCTGGCGGCCAGCATTGCCGCCCACGGCCTGCTGCAGAACCTCACCGTGACGGTGAACTCGAAGCCCGGCGAGTTCGAAGTCGTCGCCGGCGGGCGCCGCCTCGCCGCCATGCAGCAGCTGGAGCGCGAGGGCCGGCTTCCGGAAGCGCTGCAGGCCGGCGTGCCGTGCCTGGTCATCGAGGATAACGACGTCGCGCACGAGGCCAGCACCGCGGAGAACACGCTGCGCGAAGCCATGCACCCCGCGGACCAGTTCGAAGCCTTCAGCCGAATGGTCGAGGCCGGCAAGCCGGTCGAGGACATCGCCGCGCACTTCGGCGTCAGCGAAACCGTGGTGAAGCAACGGCTCAAGATGGCCAACGTCGCGCCGGATCTCTTCGCGCTGTACCGCGAGGGCCGGATGCAACTGTCGCAGCTGCAGGCGCTGGCCGTCACCGACGACCACGATGCCCAGCGCAAGGCATGGGACGTGCCGCACGAGTACATGCGCAATGCCCACCTCTTGCGCGACCGGTTGACCAAGGGTGGCGTCGACGCCAGCAGCGCGCTCGCGCGCTTTGTCGGCGTCGAGGCGTACGAGGCGGCGGGCGGCCCGGTGCGCCGCGACCTCTTCAACGGCGACGCCTGGCTCGAGGATCGTGCGCTGCTGGACAAGCTGGCGCTCGACCGCATGGAGACGCACGCGCAGGAGCTGCGCGACAAGGGCTGGTCCTGGGTGGAGACCCATCACGAACTGGACATGTCGCTGCTCTCGCAATACGGGCACCTCAACGCATGCCCGGATGAGATCTACACGCCGGAGCAGGAGGCTCGACTCGATGCCATCCACAAGCGGCAGCAGGAGATCGACGACGTCGACAGCGACGAGCTCTCGCCTACCCAAAGCGACGAACTCTTCGCCGAAGCAAGGCGCCTCGAGAGGGAAGAGGAAACCATCCAAGCCGAAGCCGAGGAAAAGTGGCCGGCCGACGTGATGCAGAAATCCGGCGTGGTCATCGGCATCGATCGCAACGGCGAGTTGGTCATTGAGGCGGCGCGCTTGAAGCCCGGCCAGAAGGCGGGCAAGGACGGCGGCGTCGCCGGCACCGCAAAGCCCACTGCCACGGCGAAGGGCGCCAAGCCGAAGAAACCCGATCTCAGCGCCGACCTCACCACCACGTTGCTGCAGCACCGCGCCGCGGCGATTCGCGCGACCCTGGTCACGCAGCCGGGTCTCGCCGGCGACCTGCTGCTCACCGCGCTCGTCGGGCAGCTGTTCGGCAATGCCCACTACGGCCTGTTCGATGTGCGTGCCACCGACATCCACGACCAGACCGCCGGCAAGGCGCAGGACCTGGTCGCCTGCGAGGCGCGGAAGCGCGTCGACGAAGCCCGAAAGGCGCTCGCCATTCCCCGCAAGCAGGGCGATGTGCTGCCGTGGATCCAGAAGCTCGACGATGCCGCGTGGTCGCAGCTGTTCGGCGTCTGCGCTGCGCACATGCTGCACAACCTGGGCGCCAACGACCTGCGTGCGTTCGACGCGGTCCTGCCGATCGACATGGCGAGCTGGTGGACCGTCGGCGCCGAGAACTTCCTCGCGCGCGTCAGCAAACCCCTCATCCTCGAGGCCGTCGCCGAGGCGCGCGGTAAGGATGCCGCGGCGAAGCTGGCCACGCTCAAGCGCGACCCGCTGATCGCCGAGGCCGGCAAGCTGCTCGCCGGCACCGGCTGGCTGCCGAAGCCGTTGCGCGGGCCCGGCTACGCGCTAAAGCCCGCTCCGGCTAAGTCCGTCGCAAAGAAGCCAGCGGCGAAGAAGGCCGCGGCCAAGGCCAAACCTGCGGCGAAGCCGAACGCCAAGAAATCCGCGAAAAATCCCGCGGCGAAGAAGGCGGTGCGGTGATGGCCAAGATCCGCTTCTACTGCGATGTTCCGGCCTACTTCAATCCGGATTGGAGCCTGTGTGCATTGACGAAGCCGGTAGGCATGCCCGTCGGTGAGATGAAGCGCGTCGCGTTCGATGTCGACTTCCCGCCCGAAGTTCTGAAGCAATTCGACATCCCGGCGATCGCAGGGAAGGCCAGCGTCGTCCCGGTCGAAGGCGATCAGGCGGTAGCGCGCACGTGAACGCCATCACCCGCGTCCCGCTCAGCGCCTGCCGCCCGGATCCGAAGCAGCCGCGAACCTACTTCAAGGAATCGGCGCTGCGGCAGCTTGCCGCATCGATCCAGAAGACGGGGCAACGCCAGCCGATCACGGTGCGGGCGCTGCGCGCGGGCGCGAAGGTGCCCTACGAGATCATCGACGGCGAACGCCGCTGGCGTGCCTGCCAGCTCGCCGGCATTGCCACCATCCGGATCGACATCGAGAACGGCGAGTTTTCGCGCCATGCCGACCAGCACCTGCTGTCGCTGGCCAGCAACTTCATGCGCGAGGGCCACACGCATGTCGAGATCAGCAACGCGGTGCGGTACCAGGTCGAGGCCGCGATGGAGTCCGGGCAGACGCGCGGCAAGGCGATCCAGGCGCTGGTCGAAGCCATCGGCAAGTCCGAGGCGTGGGTGTACCAGTACCTCGAGTTGCAGCAGCTGGCGCCCGACCTGCAGGAGCGCACGCATCCGGACACGCCATCGAAGGAACGCCTGCGCTTCAATGAAGCGGTGCTGATCGCCTCGCTGCCGGAGCCGCGGCAGAGGGTAATCTACCGCCAGCTGCTGCGCGCAAACCCGTCCTCACGCCTGGAGATGACGCGCAAGCTCGTCGCGATCGAGAAGGGCCAGCCGCGCAAGCGTCGGCAGGGCAGCATCACCAAGTCCACGGAGCGCTTCATCGCCCGCGTCTCGGCCGAGGTCGAGCGCATGCTGGCCTACAAGGACAGCGATTTCCGCAAGGCCCTGGCCAAGGTGCCGCCCGCCGAGCTGAAGGACTTTCAGTCCAGCTTGGCCCTGCTGCTGAGCGCCGTCGACCAAGCCCGTCGCCAGATCACGTGATCGGCCCCGTCCTTCAATTCCAGGACCTGCAGAAGATCTGTCGTCCGAAAGGCGACGCGGCGCCGACGCTTGCCACGGTGGAGCGCTGGGCGCGTAAGATCGGGCTTCTCTACACGTACGACGCCGAAGGCGGGATCGTGACCACGGTCGACGCGCTCAATGCCGCGATCGGAATCAAGCCGGCAGCCAACGACGACGGAAGGTTCAGGCCAGAAGAGGTGTTGTGATGCTTGGATTCGGAAGATCGCCTGGCGAGCGTGCAAGGTCTGCTGGACTCTGGGGAAAAATCAAACAGCAGCAGGCGAAACGCGAGCACGAACGCGCGCAAAAGAGTGCTGAGTCGACAGCGCTCATGCATCACCTGGCTCAGGAGCAATACGCGCGCGCCAACCAGATTTACGAACGTTATTTCACCGAAACCGTGCACTACGCGAACGTCATCATCCTGCTCGGCTATGGTGGTTTTTTTGCGCTTTGGAGCGCGATGGCAGGGAAAATGCCCCGTGGCCTTTTCGGCACTGCCGGTCTCCTGATGGGCATTTCCCTGTTGATTTTTCTCCTCTTCGAGATCGCGAAGATCGCCGCCGGAAGCTGGGCGCTGACCAGCGCCAAAAAGCGCGGCTTGGACGAAAATGAAGTGCTTGGGTATCTCAGCCATTCCCAGGAGAAGGTCGACAGGTGGTGGCTCTGGGCCTTCATTCCGAGCCTTCTGTGCGGACTGACCGCCGGAGGAATTCTTCTCTGGGCGTACTGGATGGCAGCAACGCACGGACCTTGGGGCTGACCATGCCACGCCCACGCAAGCACAACCCTGCGATCCCCGCGCACATCGACCAGGCCAAGCTGCCGGCCGGGATCTACTGGGACAACAGCGGCGGCGGTCGCTGGTACGCGTTCGAAGAACGCGACGGCAAGCGCGGCACGAAGACCATCGCCGGGAGCCGCGCGACGCTCTCCGAGCTGCACGCCATAGCCGAGCACCGCGCCGGCGGGCACAAGCGCGGCACCATCCACCACGTCGTCGATCGCTACAAGGCCTCGCCCAAGTTCGCGAAGCTGTCGAAGCGATCGCAGAAGGACTACGCCTACATCCTCGACCAGGCGTGCGCCTACAAGACCAAGGTCGGCCCGCTGGGTGAGCAGCTCGTCGACAAGCTCTCGCCGCCGGTGTTCGCGCGCCTGCGCGATGCGCTGGCCAAGACCACGCCCGCGAAGGCCAACGCGTGGATCCGGCGGCTGTCCGGTGCGTTCGCCTGGGGCGTGCAGGACGGCTGCTGCATCACCAATCCCTGCGCCGGCGTTGAGACGGTCGAGGAGGCCGGCGAGAACGGCATGCCGAGCCTGGAGCTGTTCCGGCGCGTGCAGGCCTTCGCCCGCGATCGCGCCGCGTTCGAGCGTAATGCCAAGGGCCACGTCGCGCCCTACCTCGCGCCCTTCATGGAGATCGCCTACCAGTCGCGGCTGCGCAGCATAGAGGTCCTGCGCCTCACCGATGCCGACATCACAGCCGACGGCCTGGTCTGCCGGCGCACGAAGGGCAGCAAGACCAACGTCGCGCGCATCGGGCCGTTGCTCGCTGCCGCGATCGCCGAGCTGCAGGCGAACCGAGATGCGGTCTGGGCGGCCCGCAAGTGTGTCGTGCCGTTCCGGGCCGACGCGCGCTTCCTGTTCGTGGGCGAGGGCGGCGAGCCCCTCACCCGCGACGGATTCAGCGCGGCTTGGCAACGCATGATGCGCATCGCCCGCGCCGACGGCGTCCTGCGCGAAGGCGAAGGATTCACGGCCCACGGGCTCAAGCACCGCGGCATCACCGACTCGGCGGACAAGACCGCAGGCGGCCACAAGTCCGAGCAGATGCGCCACCGCTACGACCATTCCCTGCCGGTCGTCGACCCCGCCGCGGACCCTGTTTCGGCGCCCGTGAAACAATCGTTTTAGGGAGCGTTTTAGGGAGCGGCGCAGTTATCCACAGAAATTGGCGCGCAAGCTCTTGTTTTAATTGGTGGGCGCTGAGGGGATCGAACCCCCGACCCTCTCCGTGTAAAGGAGACGCTCTACCGCTGAGCTAAGCGCCCGGTCGCCGCGCGGACTCTACAACGAAAAACCCGGCTCGGGGCCGGGTTTTCGCGACACGATGCGGGAAGGATCAGTTCACCGCATCCTTCAGCGCCTTGCCCGGCTTGAACGCCGGCGCCTTGGACGCGGGGATCTCGATCGTGCCGCCGGTCTGCGGGTTGCGGCCGGTGCGGGCGCTGCGCGAACGTACTTCGAAGGTGCCGAAGCCGACCAGCGCCACGCTGTCGCCGGACTTCAGCGCGCCGGTGATTGCCCCGGTGAACGCATCGACCGCGCGCGTCGCATCGGCCTTGGACAGCCCGGCCACGTTGGCGACGTGGTCGATGACTTCGTTCTTGTTCATGTGGTGTCTCCGTGTGCGAGCAGCGCTCGCGAGCGATTGGGGAATGCCGCATGGACGCGGCGCGGAACAGCGGATTCGCGGCATGGATGGAAACGCATTCCACCCATCCTGACGGCCACGCGCTCGCGGCCGCCCGAGCAACAACGCATCGAAAACGTTATACCAGCGGGGTTTTCCGCGTGCAATAAGCGGTTTTTCGCGCAAGCACGTTCAATGCGTGACGTCCAGTGCCGGCGTCGAAGGCTTGTCGCCGCCCGGGACCGCGTTCGCTTCGACCGCCTGCGTCGCCCCCTTCGGCAGCAACGGGCGCTCGAGCGCGAGGTCGAGCACTTCGTCGATCCACTTCACCGGCACGATCTTCATGTGCTGGGTGACGTTCTTCGGGATGTCGGCGAGGTCCTTGCGGTTCTCCTCCGGGATCAGCACGGTCTTGATGCCGCCGCGCAACGCCGCGAGCAGTTTTTCCTTGAGCCCGCCGATGGCGGTGACCTTGCCGCGCAGCGTGATTTCGCCCGTCATCGCCACGTCGCTGCGCACCGGGATGCGCGTCAGCGTCGACACCAGCGACGTCGCCATCGCGATGCCCGCGCTGGGGCCGTCCTTCGGCGTGGCACCGTCGGGCACGTGCACGTGCACGTCCTGCTTCTGCAGGAAGTCCAGGTCGATGCCGAGGCGTTCGGTGCGCGCGCGCACCACGGACAGCGCCGCCGACGCGGATTCCTTCATCACGTCGCCGAGCTGGCCGGTGAGGATCAGCGCGCCCTTGCCCGGCACGAGCGTGGATTCGATCTGCAGCAGGTCGCCGCCGACCTCGGTCCATGCCAGGCCGGTGACGAGGCCGACTTCGTTCTCGGCTTCGGCGCGACCGAAGTCGAAGCGCTGCACGCCGAGGTACTTGTCGAGGTTCTTGCCGGTGACGTTGATCGTCCTGGCCTTCTTCGGCTTGGGTCCGGCGAGCGCGATCTCCTTGACGACCTTGCGCGCGATGCGCGCGATCTCGCGCTCGAGGTTGCGGACGCCGGATTCGCGCGTGTAGTAGCGGATGATGTCGCGGATCGCGGATTCGGCGATCGCGAGTTCGCCTTCGCGCAGGCCGTTGGCCTTCAGCTGCTTGGGCAGGAGGTAGCGCGAGGCGATGTTGAGCTTCTCTTCCTCGGTATAGCCCGGGATGCGGATCACCTCCATGCGGTCGAGCAAGGGGCCGGGGATGTTCAGCGAGTTGGAGGTGGCGACGAACATCACCTCGCTCAGGTCGAGGTCGACCTCGAGGTAGTGGTCGTTGAACGCGTTGTTCTGCTCCGGGTCCAGCACCTCGAGCAGGGCCGCGGACGGATCGCCGCGGAAGTCCATCGACATCTTGTCGATCTCGTCGAGCACGAACAGCGGGTTCCTGGTGCCGACCTTGTTGAGGTTCTGCACGATGCGTCCCGGCATGGAGCCGACATAGGTGCGGCGGTGCCCGCGGATCTCGGCCTCGTCGCGCACCCCGCCGAGCGACATGCGCACGAACTTGCGGTTGGTGGCCTTGGCGATGCTTTGCCCCAGCGACGTCTTGCCCACGCCCGGCGGTCCGACCAGGCACAGGATCGCGCCCTTCATCTTGGTCACGCGTGACTGCACCGCGAGGTATTCGAGGATGCGGTCCTTCACCTTCTCCAGGCCGTAGTGGTCGGCGTCGAGCACGTCCTGCGCGGCCTTGAGGTCCTTGCGGACCTTCGTGCGCTTCTTCCATGGCACGCCCAGCAGCCAGTCGAGGTAATTGCGCACCACGCCGGCTTCCGCCGACATCGGCGACATCTGCTTGAGCTTGTTGAACTCGCTCTTCGCCTTGGCCTCCACCGCCTTGGGCATGCCGGCTTCGGCGATCCTGCGCGCGAGCTCGTCCATGTCGCTGGGCGCGTCGTCGATCTCGCCCAGCTCCTTCTGGATCGCCTTCATCTGCTCGTTGAGGTAGTACTCGCGCTGCGACTTCTCCATCTGCGACTTCACGCGACCGCGGATGCGCTTCTCCATCTGCTGCACGTCGATCTCGCCATCGACGAAACCGACCAGCAACTCGAGCCGCTTGCCGACGTCCAGCGTTTCCAGCAGGCGCTGCTTCTCGGCTAGGCGCACGCCGAGGTGCGCCGACGCCGTGTCCGCAAGGCGCCCGGGTTCGTCGATGCCGGACAGGGTCTGCAGCAGTTCCGGCGGGAGCTTGCGGTTGGTCTTGACGTACTGTTCGAACAGCGACAGCAGCGAGCGCACCACCGCTTCGGTTTCGCGGGTGATTTCCGGGTCGGCGGCGTCGATTTCGACCGCCTCGCCCGACAATGCGCCGCCGGCTTCGCGGATCGCGGACACGCGCACGCGGGTGATGCCCTCGACCAGCACCTTGATGGTGCCGTCCGGCAGCTTCAGCAGCTGCAGCACCTGTGCCAGGGTACCGACTTCGTACAGGTCGGAGGCGGCCGGGTCGTCGGTTTCCGCCGACTTCTGCGCCAGCAGCACGATGCGCTTGTCCTCGGCCATCGCCTGTTCGAGCGCGGCGATCGACTTCTCGCGGCCGACGAACAGCGGGATGACCATATGCGGGAACACCACCACGTCGCGCAGCGGCAGGACCGGCAGGACGGGGCGATCGACGGACTTGGGCATGCTTGCTCCGGCAGGAATGAACGGCCCGGCGACGCGCGCCGGCCCTGCCGTTATGGGGCCGGCGATGGGCGCTTGCAAGCGCCCGCCACCGCCCTTGGCGACCTTATTCGGCCGCCGCGACCCGCGGCGCGGCCGGCGGGGTTTCGTAGATCAGGTAGGGCTCGGACTTGTGTTCGACCACCGATTCGTCGACCACGACCTTCTTCACGTTTTCCAGCGAAGGGAGGTCGTACATCGTGTCGAGCAGCACCGATTCGACGATGGTGCGCAGGCCGCGCGCGCCGGTCTTGCGCTTAAGCGCCTTGCGCGCGATCGCGGTGAGCGCGTCGGGTCGGAACTCGAGTTCCACCCCTTCCATCTCGAACAGCTTGCGGAACTGCTTGGTGATGGCGTTCTTGGGCTCGGTGAGGATCTTCACCAGCGCCGGCTCGTCGAGTTCCTCGAGCGTGGCGACCACCGGCAGGCGGCCGACGAACTCGGGGATCAGCCCGAACTTGATCAGGTCCTCGGGCTCGACTTCGGCCAGGACCTTGCCGACCTCTGCCTTGCGCTCGCTCGACTTGACCTTGGCCGAGAAGCCGATGCCGCCGGATTCGGTGCTGCGCTGCTGGATGATCTTCTCCAGCCCGGCGAACGCGCCGCCGACGATGAACAGGATGTTGCGCGTGTCGACCTGCAGGAATTCCTGCTGCGGATGCTTGCGCCCGCCCTGCGGCGGCACGCTGGCGACGGTGCCTTCGATCAGCTTCAGCAATGCCTGCTGCACGCCTTCGCCGGACACGTCGCGGGTGATCGAGGGGTTCTCGCTCTTGCGCGAGATCTTGTCGATCTCGTCGATGTAGACGATGCCCTGCTGCGCCTTCTCGACGTCGTAGTCGCACTTCTGCAGCAGCTTCTGGATGATGTTCTCCACGTCCTCGCCGACGTAGCCGGCTTCGGTCAGCGTGGTCGCGTCGGCCATGGTGAACGGGACGTTCAACAGCCGCGCCAGGGTCTCCGCGAGCAGGGTCTTGCCCGAACCGGTCGGGCCGACCAGCAGGATGTTGGACTTGGCCAGTTCGACCTCGTCCGACTTCTGCCGGCTCTCGATGCGCTTGTAGTGGTTGTAGACCGCGACCGCGAGCGTCTTCTTCGCGCGCGACTGGCCGATCACGTACTGGTCGAGGACATCGAGGATCTCGCGCGGCTTGGGCAACGCGCTGCGCGCCGACTGCGACTTCTCCTCGAGTTCCTCGCGGATGATGTCGTTGCACAGTTCGACGCATTCGTCGCAGATGAACACGCTCGGGCCGGCGATCAGCTTGCGCACCTCGTGCTGGCTCTTCCCGCAGAAGGAGCAGTAGAGGATCTTGCTGCTGTCGCCCGAACGGCCCTGACGGTCTTCGCTCATTCCCAACACCCGATGCTGGAGCCGGTTTCGGCCCGAGAATAGCACAAGGGGCCGGATCGGCCCCGGCCCCGACTTGTACGAAAAATCGCTTTTGAATCAGCTGGTTGCGTACTGCTCAACCGGGCTGGATGGTCTCGTCCGGGCGCCGTTCCAGCACCTGGTCGATCAGGCCGTAGGCCTGCGCGGCTTCCGCCGACTTGAAGTTGTCGCGGTCGGTGTCGCGGGCGATGGTCTCGATCGGCTGGCCGGTGTGCTTGGACAGGATCTCGTTCAGGCGCTGGCGCATGGCCAGGATCTCGCGCGCCTGGATGTCGATGTCGGCGGCCTGGCCCTGCGCGCCGCCCAGCGGCTGGTGGATCATCACCCGCGAGTTCGGGAGCGCGTAGCGCTTGCCCTTGGCGCCGGCGGCGAGCAGCACCGCGCCCATCGAGGCGGCCTGGCCGACGCAGATCGTCGACACGTCCGGCTTGATGAACTGCATGGTGTCGTAGATCGCCATGCCCGAGGTGACGATGCCGCCGGGCGAGTTGATGTACAGGCTGATGTCCTTCTCGGGGTTCTCGGCTTCGAGGAACAGCAGCTGCGCCACGATCACGTTGGCGACGGCGTCGTCGATGCCGCCGACGAGGAAGATCACCCGCTCCTTGAGCAGCCGCGAATAGATGTCGTAGGCGCGCTCGCCGCGGCTGGTCTGTTCGACCACCATCGGCACCAGGTTCAGGGCTTTGGTCTCGTGGCTCATGGCGTTCCTCGGGTTGGACGGGGCGTCACGCCGACGGCGAGATCGCTTCCTGGAAGGACAGCGGCTCGTCGCGGTGGCGGGCGCGTTCGGCGATCCAGTCGATCACCTGCTCCTCCATCACCCGCGACTGCAGGCTGGCCATGAGTTGGGGGTCGTCGCGATACATCTCAATGACCTGCTGCGGTTCCTCGTAGGTGGAGGCGATCAGGCGCAGGGTTTCGTTCACCCGGCCCATGTCCAGGCGCAGCTCGTTGCGGCGGGCGACTTCGCCGACCAGCAACCCGACCAGCACGCGCTTGCGCGCGCCGTCGAGGAAGGCCTCGTGGGCGTTTTCGGGCAACTGCGGGTTTCCACCCTGGCGGCGCATCTGTTCGGCGGCCTGCTGGGCCAGCATGCGCGCCTCGTTCTCGACCAGTCGCGGCGGCATCTCGACGTGCTCGTAGGCCGCGGCCAGCTTCTCGCTGACCTCGCGGCGCAGGCGGCCCATCAACGCGCCCTTGAGCTCGCGCTCGAGGTTGCTGCGGATGTCGCCGCGGAATTGCTCCATTTCGCCGCCCTTGACGCCGAAACTGCGGATGAAGGCGGCATCGACCTCGGGTAGCGCGGGTTCGGACACGCGCTGGACCTGCAGGTTCGCCTGGGCGGCCTTGCCGGCCAGCTCCGGCACGCGCCAACCCTCGGGGAACTGCACTTCGACGGTCTTTTCCTCGCCGGCGCGCATGCCCGACAGGGCCTGTTCGAGCTCCGGCAGCACCGAACCCGAACCGATCATGGTCAGCAGCCGCTCCGAGCCTTCGGCCGGCACGCGCTGGCCGTCGACCAGCGACCAGCTCTGCGCCTCGACCGCGTCGCCTTCGCGGGCCTCGCGCTCGACCACGCTCCAACTGCGGCGCTGCAGGCGCAGGTTCTCGACCATCCGGTCGATGTCTTCCTCGCTGACCTGGGCGGTGTGGCGGATCACGTCGAGCTTGGACACGTCGATGTCGCCGAACTCGGGCACGACCTCGAAGGTGGCCACGTAGGCGAGTTCGCCGTCCTTCGCCTCGCCGGGCTCGATCGACGGGCTGCCGGCGATGCGCAGGTCGTTGCCGCGCACGGCCTGGTCGAAGCCTTCCCGCAACAGTCCATCCAGCACTTCGGCGCGCACCTGCGGCCCGTAGCGCTGCTCGATGACCTTGGCGGGCACCTTGCCCGGGCGGAAACCCTTGATCCGCGCGGTACGCGCGATCTCGCGCAGGCGTCCGCCGACTTCGCCCTCGAGCTGCCCGGCGGGAAGCTGGAAGGTGATGCGGCGCTCGAGGTTTCCGATGGATTCGACCGAAGTCTGCATGCTGGTACTTGCTCCTGCCCGCGGTGTCGGCTGCGGGTTCCGATGGTTCTTGGCGCGGGCGCCGGCTGGGATCCGCGCCTGGCGCGGGGGACCGGGGATTTTCCCCGATCCGGGGGCTGGCCGCCAGCATTCCGGGCGGCATTGGTGCGAAAGGCGGGACTCGAACCCGCACGGGGGTTACCCGCTGGAACCTAAATCCAGTGCGTCTACCAGTTCCGCCACTTTCGCGCCCCGGCATTCTAGCCGGGCGACGGGATGCGGCGACCGAAGGAAGCCCGGCAGATCGGGGGTTTCCGGGTCGGTGCGCAGCCGAGGGCGGCACGAGGCGAAGGAAAACGCCCGGCAGGGCCGGGCGTCCCGGGATGGCTGGGCCGCCAAGGGTGAGCGCGGACGGGTTGCGAACCACCGGTTCGCGTCCGCGCGAACGCCATGCGCGCGGCGCATGGCCGGGCCCGCGCAGCGGGCGAACCGCAGGTTCGAAGCCTTGGCGCTGGCGGAAAAGAAAACGCCCGGCAGGGCCGGGCGTCTCGGGATTGGTGGGCCGTCAAGGATTCGAACCTTGGACCTATTGATTAAGAGTCAACTGCTCTACCAACTGAGCTAACGGCCCGAGCATCGAATTATAGCAAACGCGCGAAAGATGGGGTGGCTGAGGGGACTCGAACCCCCGACAACTGGAATCACAATCCAGGACTCTAACCAACTGAGCTACAGCCACCACTGGAAAACCTGCCGACGCGTGGCGCGCCCGGCGGGACTCGAACCCACAACCACCGGCTTAGAAGGCCGGTGCTCTATCCGGTTGAGCTACGGGCGCCCGCCCGGATTGTCGCATCGTTCATCCCGCGCGGCCTGGTCGGGGAGACAGGATTCGAACCTGCGACTTCCTGCTCCCAAAGCAGGCGCTCTACCAGGCTGAGCTACACCCCGAGGTCGGGCGCGCATTGTCCGGAACGCGGCCCCGAGCGTCAAACCGCGCGGTTCAGAGCCGGCTCGCGATCGCCCTGGCGAAGGACAGGGTATTGCCCTCCCCGCCCAGGTCCGGGGTCAACGCGTCCCTGGCTTCCAGGGTGGCGACGATGGCTTCGCGCAGGCGCGCGGCCTGTTCCGGCTGGCCGAGGTGGTCGAGCATCTGCCCGGCCGCGAGGAGCAGCGCGCAGGGATTGGCGATGCCCTTGCCGGCGATGTCCGGCGCCGAGCCGTGCACCGCCTCGAAGATCGCCGCGTGCTCGCCGATGTTCGCGCCCGGGGCGAGGCCGAGGCCGCCGACCAGGCCGGCGCAAAGGTCGGAAATGATGTCGCCGAACAGGTTGGTGGTGACGATCACGTCGAACTGCTCGGGCTTCATCACCAGCTGCATGCAGCAGTTGTCGACAATCAGCTCGTTGCAGGAAATTTCGGGGTATTGCGCCGCCACCTCGCGCGCGACCTTGAGGAACAGGCCCGAGGTGGACTTCAGGATGTTGGCCTTGTGCACCACCGTGACCTTCCTGCGCCCGGTCCTGCGCGCGAGGTCGAAGGCGTAGCGCACGATGCGCTCGGAACCCTTGCGCGTCACTTTCTGGACCAGCGTGGCGGTGGCGCCGTCGTCGCTGACCTGCTGGCCTTCGCCGATGTAGGCGCCTTCGGTGTTCTCGCGCACGGTGACCAGGTCCACGCCCATCGGGAAGCGCGACCTGGTGTTCGGGAACGATTTCGCCGGGCGCACGTTGGCGTACAGATCGAAACGCTTGCGCAGTTCGACGTTGATCGAGGAAAAACCCTCCCCCACGGGCGTGGTCAGCGGGCTCTTCAGCGCGACCTTGTTGCGGCCGATGGAATCGAGCGTGGATTGCGGCAGCAGTTCTCCGTGCTTTTCCAGCGCAACCATGCCGGCGTCGGCGAATTCGTACTGCAGGCCCAACCCCATCGCATCGAGCACGTGCAGGGTGGCGTCCATGATCTCGGGGCCGATGCCGTCGCCGCGGAGGACGGTGATCGTCGTGGTCATTCTCGTGGGATCCATGCAGGCAGGAACCGCGCGAAAAAACACGCGTTTCCAAGGGGGAATGGATCGCGGATTATGCCAGACGCGGCGGCGTCTTTCAGCCGTGCCCGTGCGCGGCGGGCGTCCCGGCCCCGCCCTGCTCCAGCCTGTCGATGAAGTCCACCGCGCGGCGCAGGTGCGGAATGACGATGCTGCCGCCGACCACCAGGCCGATCGAGAACGCCTCGAACATCTCGTCGCGGGTCACGCCGGCATCGCGGCACTGGGCGACGTGGTAGCTGATGCAGTCGTCGCAGCGCAGCACCAGCGACGCGACCAGTCCGCACAGCTCCTTGGTCTTCCCGTCCAGCGCGCCGGGCTGGTAGGTCTGGGTGTCGAGCGCGAAGAAGCGGCGCACCACTTGGTTCGGCTCGGCCAGGATCCGCTCGTTCATGCGCTTGCGGAATTCGGTGAAGGCACCGATCCGGTCGCCTTCGCTCCCGGGGGCGACGCGGTCCTTTTCGCTTTCGTCGCTCATGCGCCTTCCCCGGACAGCAGGGGCTCGAGCTTGCCGGCGCGATGCAGGGTCATCATGTCGTCGTAGCCGCCGACATGCGTGTCGCCGATGAAGATCTGCGGCACGCTGGTTCGCCGCGTCCTTGCGACCAATGCCTCGCGCGCGGCCGGGTCCGTATCCACGCGCACTTCGGTCCAGCCCCGGCCCTTGCTCTTCAGGAAATTCTTCGCGGCCACGCAGTACGGGCAGATCGCGGTGGTGTAGATCGTGATGGCAGGGGCGTCGCTCAAGGCGGTCTCCGGGAACGGGCGTGGCGGGATGCGGTCGAATATGCGGGCCGGGGCGCCGGATTTCAAAGGCACGATCCACCCGCTCAACCGCCATTCACATCGAAGCCACGCGAACGCAGCATCCTGCCGGCATGACCGCCCTTCCGCCACGCCGGCTCCCGGCCGCCCTCCTCGCCGCCGGCCTCGCCCTGGCCCTCGCACCCGGCGCGCGGTCGCAGTCGCAGTCGCTCCCGGACATCGGCTCCTCCGCCGGGCAGTTGCTGACCCCCGCGCAGCAGCAGGAATACGGCGAGATGACCCTCGCCCAGCTGCGCAACATGAACTACACGCTGGACGACCCGCTGCTGAACGACTGGCTGCAGTCGCTGGGCAACCGCCTCGGCGCGGCCAGCGACAAGCCGCAGCAACGCTTCACCGTGTTCCTGCTGAAGGATCGCGACATCAACGCCTTCGCCACCCTCGGCGGATATGTCGCGGTCAACGCCGGGCTGATCCTCGCCGCCGAGGACGAGGGGCAACTGGCCTCGGTCCTCGGCCACGAATTCGCCCACGTCACCCAGCAGCATGTGCTGCGGTCGGTCGAACAGGCGAGGAAGGACAGCCTGCCGATCCTGCTGGCGATGCTCGGCGCGATCGCGGTGGCGCAAGGCAGCACCAGCGATTCCGCCAGCAACGGCGCGATGGCCGCGCTGATTTCCGCGCAGGGCCTGATGCTGCAGCGGCAGATCAACTACACGCGTTCGGGCGAGGCGGAAGCCGACCGGCTCGGGATCCGCACGCTGTACCGCGCCGGCTTCGACCCCGGCGACGCGGCCAGGATGTTCCAGCGCATGCTCGCGCTCAGCCGCAGCAACCAGGGCGGCGAACGCGAACGCACGCCGGATTACCTGCTCACCCATCCCGTCACGACCAGTCGCATCAGCGAGGCGATCCAGCGCGCCGACCAGTTGCGCGCCTCGGGTTCCGGTTCGGTGGCCTCGGCCGTCGGCCGCAGCGACAACCCGCTGCTGCCGGGCAACCTGTCGATCCGGGCCGGCGGCGACGGCGACGACGGCCAGTTCGCATGGGCGCAGGAGCGGCTGCGCGCGCTTTCGGCCGACACCCCGGCGCAGGCGATCCGCGAATACGAGCAGATGCGCCGTTCCGGTCCGCTCGGCGACGCGCAGCAGTACGGGCTGGCGGTGGCGCAGATTCGCGCCGGCAAGGGTCCGGCCGCGATCGACGAACTCGCGCCGCTGCTGGCGAAGCACCCCGGCAATCTCTGGCTGGAACTCGGGGTCGCGCAGGCCGGCGTCCACGGCAACGACCGCGCGGCTGCCGATGCGCGCTTCGACGCACTGGTCGCGCGTTTCCCCAACAACCTCGCCGTGGCGCGCACCTATGCCGCGGCGCTGAACGAGCGCGGCACGCCGCAGGCCGGCCGCCGCGCGCAGGCGATCCTGCGCCCGCTGCTGAACGACAACGCCGGGGATCCCGGGTTGCAGGCCGAATTCGCCCGCGCCTGCGACATGGCCGGAGACGCGGTCCGCGCGGGCGAGGCCTATGCCGAGGCCGCCTACCTCAACGGCCGGCCGGAACAGGCCCTGCTCCAGCTCAACACCCTGAAGAAGCGCCCCGACCTCGACTACTACGCCCGCGCCCGGATCGATGCGCGGATCGCGGTGATCACCCCGGTCGTCCTGGAACTGCAGCGCCAGGGCATCCGCGACGAGGACCTGCGCCGCCTGTGAGGCGCGCCGTCGCGTGACGGTGTCATGCGACCGTCATGAAAACGTCGTCTAATCGCCCCGACCCCCGGTCCGCCCTCGCCACGGCATGCAGAAGAACATCCTGATCGTCGACGACGAACCCGCGATCCGCGACATGGTCGCCTTCGCCCTGCGCAAGGGCGACTACATCCCCGTGCACGCCGGCGACGCGCGCGAAGCCCAGGCCGCGATCGCCGACAAGGTGCCGGACCTCATCCTGCTCGACTGGATGCTGCCCGGCACCAGCGGCCTCGAACTGGCGCGGCGCTGGCGCAAGGAACAGCTCACCCGCGAGGTCCCGATCATCATGCTCACCGCCCGCGGCGAGGAAAACGATCGCGTCGGCGGTCTCGAGGCCGGCGTCGACGACTATGTGGTCAAGCCGTTCTCGGCGCGCGAACTGCTGGCGCGCATCCGCGCCGTGCTGCGCCGTTCGCGCGAGGACGACGAGGACGGCAACATCAGCGCCGGGCCGCTGCGCATCGACGGCGCCGCGCACCGCGTGTTCGCCGGCGACGCGCCGGTGCAGATCGGCCCGACCGAATACCGGCTGCTGCACTTCTTCATGACCCATCCCGAGCGCGTGTACACCCGCACGCAACTGCTCGACCACGTCTGGGGCGGCAACGTGTACGTCGAGGAACGCACCGTGGACGTGCACATCCGCCGCCTGCGCAAGACCCTGGAATCGGTGCGGCTCGACGGCATGGTCCAGACCGTGCGCGGCAGCGGCTACCGCTTCTCCGCCGCGCTTTAGACTGTCGGGGTCATGCCGCCCCGCGCCCGCAACGCCTGGTTCCGTACCCTCGGCCTGCTCGCCCTGGTGCTGGCGGGCGGGCTCGCGGTCGGCCTGCTGGTGGGCCGGCCATGGCCGGCCCTGACCCTCGCCGCGCTCGGCGTGGTCGCCTGGCACTACTGGAAGCTGCGCGGCGTGCTGCTGCGCCTGACCGCGCGCAGGCGCATCGCCCCGCCGTCCGGCGACGGCGTGTGGAACGAACTGGACCGCCTGCTCCACCGCGGCCAGGAGGACATGCGTTCGCGCAAGCGCCGCCTGCTCGACATGCTGCGCGCCTACCGCGCGGCCGCCGCCGCGCTGCCCGACGCCATCGTCATCGTCGACCGCGACAGCCAGCGCGTGCTGTGGTTCAACGAAGCGGCGACGCCATTGCTCGGTCTGCGCCACCCGCGCGACATCGACCGGGCGCTCGGCGATTGCCTGCAACCGCTGCCGGTGTCGCGCTGGCTCGCCGCCGGGCGCAATGCCGAACCGATGCTGGACGCGGTGTCGCCCACCGACCCGGCGATCCGGCTCAACCTGCGCCTCATCCCCTATTCCGAGGAACTGTGGCTGCTGGTCGCGCGCGACGTCACCAAGCTGATGCGGCTGGAGGAAGTGCGGCGCGATTTCGTCGCCAACGTCTCGCACGAGCTGCGCACGCCCCTGACCGTGGTCCATGGCTACCTCGACCTGCTCGAACCCGACGACAAGCCCGAATGGGCGCCGCTGCTCGACGAAATGCGCCGGCAATCCCAGCGCATGACCCAACTGGTCGAGGACCTGCTCACGCTGTCGCGGCTGGAGGCGCAGGACACGCTGGCCGAGGACGACGTGGCGATGGCGCCGATGCTGGCGACGCTGAAGCGCGAAGCCGAGGCACTGAGCCAGGGCCGGCACCGGGTCGTGGTCGAATCCGCGCTCGACGCCGACCTGCGCGGCTCGACCCGCGAACTGCACAGCGCATTCTCCAACCTCGTCAGCAACGCGGTGCGCTACACCCCGGCCGGCGGCGACGTCGCGATCCGCTTCGATCCGATGCCCGACGGCGGCGCCGCGCTCTCGGTGCGCGACACCGGCTACGGCATCCCCGCCGCGCACCTGCCGCGGATCACCGAGCGCTTCTACCGCGTGTCCACCAGCCGTTCGCGCGAACTCGGCGGCACCGGGCTCGGCCTGTCCATCGTCAAGCACGTGCTGGGGCTGCACCAGGCCCGCCTCGCCATCGAGAGCGAAGTCGGCGCGGGCAGCACCTTCAGCTGCGTGTTCGGGCCCGAACGGGTCCTGCGGCGCGCGGAGGCCGCATCCGCATGAACCACGCCCACGATCCGGACGCCTCCGCGCGGCTCGACGCCACGCTGCACGACAGCGCGCTGTACTTCAGCCGCGAGTTGTCGCAGCTGGATTTCAACTTCCGGGTGCTCGCGCAGGCCCAGGACGCGAGCGTCCCGCTGCTGGAGCGCCTGCGCTACCTGTGCATCAGCTGCACCAACCTCGACGAATTCTTCGAGATCCGCGCCGCGACCGTGCGCCACGCCCAGGACTTCGGCATGGCGGCGCGCGCCGACGGCCAATCGCCGGCGTCGACGCTGCGCCGCATCCACGAACGCGCGGCGGAACTGGTCGACGCGCAATACCGCTGCTGGAACGAGGACCTGCGGCCGGAACTGGCCGGGCACGGCATCCGCCTGCTGCAGCCGGCCGAATGGAACGCGGAACAGCGCGAATGGCTGCGCGCGCATTTCCGCGACGACATCATGCCGGTGCTCTCGCCGCTGGGGCTGGATCCCGCGCACCCGTTCCCGCGCATCCTCAACAAGTCGCTGAACATCGTGGTGACGGTCGAGGGCCGCGATGCGTTCGGACGCGAAGGCCACCTCGCGGTGGTGCGCGCGCCACGCTCGCTGCCGCGCATCATCCGGCTGCCGGACCGCGACGGCGACGGCGACGCCTTCCACGACTTCGTGTTCCTCTCCACCGCGCTCTCGCAATTCGTCGGCGAACTGTTCCCGGGGATGCGCGTCACCGGTGCCTACCAGTTCCGCGTCACCCGCAATTCCGAACTGATCGTGGACGAGGAGGAAGTCGAGAACCTCGCCCTCGCCCTGCGCGACGAACTCGCCGGCCGCGGATACCTGCGCGCGATGCGGCTCGAGATCGACCGCGACTGCCCGCAGCCCATCGTCGACACGCTGCTGCGCAACTTCGAGCTGCCGGCCCATGCGCTGTACCGCATCGACGGCCCGGTGAACCTCAACCGCGTGATCCAGGTGTACGACCTTGTGCAGCGCCCGGAACTCAAGTTCCCGCCGTTCCTGCCGAGGCAATTGCGCGGCGTCGACAACCTGTTCGAGCGCGTGGCGGAAGGCGACGTGCTGCTGCACCACCCGTTCGACGGCTTCGGTCCGGTGCTGGAACTGCTGAAGCAGGCCGCCGACGACCCGAACGTGCTCGCGATCAAGCAGACGCTCTATCGCACCGCGAAGGATTCGGCCATCGTCGAGCACCTGGTCCAGGCCGCGCGCAACGGCAAGGACGTGACCGCGGTGATCGAGTTGCGCGCGCGCTTCGACGAGGAGGCCAACCTCGCCTTCGCCGACCGGCTGCAGCAGGCCGGCGTGCAGGTGGTGTACGGCGTGGTCGGCTACAAGACCCATGCCAAGATGCTGCTCATCGTGCGCCGCGAAGGCCGCAAGCTGCGCCGCTACGTGCACCTGGGCACCGGCAACTACCACGCCGGCACCGCGCGCGCCTACACCGACATCGGCCTCGTCACCGCCGATCCGGACATCGGCGCCGACGTGCACCAGATCTTCCAGCAGCTCTCCGGGCTCGCGCCGGAAATCCGGCTCAAGCGCCTGCTGCAATCGCCGTTCACCCTGCACGCCGGCGTGCTCGCTCGGATCGAGCGCGAAGCCGGGCACGCGCGCGCAGGCCGCCCGGCGCGGATCGTCGCCAAGATGAACGCGCTGAGCGAACCGGAGGTAGTGCGCGCGCTGTACCGCGCCTCGCAGGCCGGTGTCGGGATCGATCTGATCGTGCGCGGCGCCTGCTGCCTGCGCCCCGGCGTGCCGGGCGTGTCCGACAACATCCGCGTCCGCTCCATCGTCGGCCGCTTCCTCGAACACAGCCGCGTGTACCGCTTCGAGAACGGCGGCGAAGCGGAATTGTTCTGCGCGAGCGCCGACTGGCTCGAACGCAACCTGCTGCGCCGGATCGAGACCTGCTTCCCGATCCTCGATCCCGCGCTCGCAGAACGGGTGAAGGCCGAAACGCTGGACAACTACCTCGCCGACAACGTGGATGCCTGGGAACTGCAGGCGGATGGCCGCTACCTGCGGCGTTCGCCGCGCCCCGGCGAGGCCGCCCATTCCGCGCAGGCCGCATTGCTTGCGAAACTGTCCGCGTGAACGACTCCGCGCGCCGCACCCGCACTTCCCCGATGCAGCCCGCGCTGCAGGACGGCGACCTGCTCGCGGCGGTCGACCTCGGGTCCAACAGCTTCCACATGGTCGTCGCGCGCTACGTACTCGGCCAGTTGCGCGTGGTCGACCGCCTGCGCGAGATGGTGCGCCTCGCCGAGGGCCTCGACGCGAGCGGCGGGCTCGCACCGCAGGTGCAGCAACGCGCGCTCGACTGCCTCGCGCGCTTCGGCCAGCGCCTCCACGACATTCCGCCGCAACGCGTGCGGGCGCTCGCCACCAACACCGTGCGCGCGCTGGCGCGGCCGCAGGCCTTCCTCGTGCCGGCGGAAACCGCGCTCGGCCACGCCATCGAGGTCGTCTCCGGCCGCGAAGAGGCGCGCCTGGTCTACCTCGGCGTCGCCCACGCGCAACCGCCCAAGCCCGGCCAGCGCCGGCTGGTGATGGACGTCGGCGGCGGTTCCACCGAATGCATCATCGGCAGCGGCCTGGATCCGATCGAACGCGAAAGCCTGCAGGTCGGCTGCGTGGCCAGCACGCGCCGCTTCTTCGGCGACGGCCGGCTCTCGCGCAAGCGCTGGAAGGAAGCGCTGGTGGAAGTCGGCGCCGAATTCCAGCAATTCGCCGGCACCTACCGCAATGTCGGCTGGGACGAGGCGCTCGGTTCCTCCGGCACGCTCAAGCAGGTCGCGGAGATCTGCGTGGAAATGAAGCTGACGAAAGGTTCGATCACCGCCGAAGCCCTGCCGCAGGTGCGCGAGCGCCTGCTGCGCGCCGACCGCATCGACGGCATCGACCTGCCCGGCCTCTCCGACGAGCGCCGCCCGATCATTGCCGGGGGCCTGCTGGTGGTCGAGGCCGCCTTCTCCGCGCTCGGACTCGCGCGCATGGCGGTCAGCAAGGCCGCGCTGCGCGAGGGCGCGCTCTACGACATGCTCGGCCGCGGCGGCGCCGACGACCCGCGCGAGGCCTCGGTCGCCGCGCTGATGCAGCGCTACGGCATCGACGTCGCGCAGGCCGCGCGCGTGGAAGCGACCGCCATGGCGCTGTTCGACCGCGTCGCCGGCGACTGGAAGCTCGACGCCGATGCGCGCCGCATGCTGGCCTGGGCCGGACGCCTGCACGAGCTTGGCCTGGCCATCGCCCACAGCCAGTACCAGTTGCACGGCGCCTACGTGCTGCAGAACTCGGACATCGCCGGCTTCTCGCAGCAGGAACAGCAGGTACTCGCCGCGCTGGTGCGCAGCCACCGCCGCAAGGTGCCGGGCAAGGCGTTCGACATGATCCCCGACCGACTGCTCGCGGACACGAAACGCGTGGCCGCGCTGCTGCGACTCGCGGTGCTGCTGCATCGTTCGCACGAAGCGGGGGAGCTGCCGGAATTGCGCGCCACCGCGAAGCGCGACCAGTTGTCGCTCGCCCTGCCCGCGCGCTGGCTGGAACAACGCCCGCTGCTGCGCGCCGACCTCGATGGCGAACCGGCGGACATGGCCGGGCTCGGAATCGCGCTGGAGATCCGGGCGGATTGATCGGTTGTCGGGCGCGGCGCAAGATCGCCGGATCGCCGGATTGGCGGATGACCGACGCACGCATGACTTCGCTTCGGGACTGGGCCAAGAGCCTCGAGCGCCAGACCCTCGCCGCGTATTTCGCCGCGCGCGACCCGCGCACGCCGTGGCCGGTGCGGCTGCTGGCGATGTTCGTCGCCGCGTACGCGCTGAGCCCGATCGACCTGATCCCGGATTTCATCCCGGTGCTCGGCTACCTCGACGACCTGCTGCTGGTGCCGCTGGGCATCGCGCTGGTGGTGCGGCTGGTGCCCGCCGAGGTCATGGCCGATGCGCGCGAACGCGCGGCCGTCGCCGCGGGGAAACCTGCGAGCCCGGCGATGGCGGTCGCCATCCTGGCGGTCTGGCTGCTGGCGCTATGCTGGCTCGGGTGGTGGGCGTGGCATGCGCTGCGCCCCCGCTGAATCGAGGATCGCGCGATGACCGACCACGACCGCGTTTTCGCCGGTTCGATCCCGGCGTTGTACGAGCGATACCTCGTGCCGATGATCTTCGCGCCCTACGCGGCCGACCTCGCGCGCCGCGTGGCCGAACGACGACCGAGGCGCGTACTGGAAATCGCCGCCGGCACGGGCGTCGTCACCCGCGCGCTGGCGGAGGCATTGCCCGATGCCGGGATCGTCGCGACCGACCTCAATCCGGCGATGCTGGAACAGGCGCGGGCCATCGGCACCGCGCGCCCGGTGGAATGGCGGCAGGCCGACGCGATGGGCTTGCCCTTCGACGACCACGCGTTCGACGCGGTCGCCTGCCAGTTCGGCGCGATGTTCTTCCCCGACAAGGCGCGGGCCTTCGCCGAAGTGCGACGGGTGCTGGAGCCCGGCGGACGGTTCCTGTTCAACGTCTGGGACCGGGTCGAGGCCAACGACTTCGCCGATGCGATCGGCCACGCGCTCGAACGCGTGTTCCCGGACGATCCACCGCGGTTCATGGCGCGCACGCCGCACGGCTACCACGACGTCGGCGCCATCGCCCGGGACCTCGCCGCGGCCGGATTCGCGTCCACGCCGCATGTCGAGACCCTCGCCTTCCACAGCCGCGCGCAATCGGCGCGGATCGTGGCGGTCGCCTACTGCCAGGGCACGCCGTGGCGCAACGAGATCGAGGCGCGCGATGCGTCGATGCTCGGCACCGCGACCGATGCCGCCGAGGCGGAGATCGCGCGGCGCTTCGGCAACGGTCCGGTCGCGGGCGGGATCCGGGCGCATGTGGTCGAGGTCGGGGCATGACCGGCGACGATGGCCAGGTCCGGCCGCTGGTGCCCGCCGACGCGCCCGCGTTGCGCGCGGCGGTACGCGCCTCGATCGCATCGCTGTCGGAATGGTTTCCGTGGGCGCACCCTTTCCAGCACAGTGGGATCCGAAGCTTGGAATTCACGTGACTTGAAGTCGCGGC
>JADMIO010826337.1_pt1 | contig 78181 bp, 71 predicted proteins | sample 8958161 | NCBI WGS metagenome assembly JADMIO01 (sample SAMN16585339, study PRJNA669376) | soil metagenome | isolation source: Crop rotation soil | place: USA: Cullars Rotation, Alabama | collected 2011 | reverse complement strand
CGCGACAACTTGTCCACGTGGAATTCTAAGCTTAGGATCCCAATGTGCTGGAAAGGCCCACCGGATCCTTCAGCTGGTCGCGCCGCAGATCGACTTCCGGCAGGCCAAGCTCCTCGCCCTGGTAGATCAGCGTTGTTCCCTTCAGCGAACACAGCAGCGCGAACAGCATCTTCGCGAGCTCCGGATCGCCACGCGCGTCGCCGCCGAAGCGCGACACCGTGCGGGGCACGTCGTGATTGGAGAACGAGATGCACGGCCAGTGCTTCGCGTGCCTGGCCAGGTCCTCGAAGTGATTGCGGATGTAGTCGGGCGCCAGCTTGCTCGCGATCAGCAAGCCGAACGTATAGCCCGCGTGCAGCCCCTCGTCGGACGCCAGATACGCGCCTGAGCGCTCGAATTCCTCGGAGAACTCGCCGAACACAAAACGGTCGTCGAACTTCTCGACCGTGTGCCGGATATCGACCAGCTCCTTGCGGTTCTCGGCGAGGTTCGAGTCATGGAAATGCCGCTGCATGTTCGCCGCATGCGACCATTCATAGGCTCCACGCTCCGCCGGTGGGATCGCGGGATTGTCCTTCAGCGTCGCGTCGTGGAGATAGGCGTTCGCGACATCGAGGCGGAAGCCGTCGACGCCCCGCGCCAGCCACGTCTCCAGCACATCCAGACACGCGCGCTTGGCGGCCGCGTTCGTCCAGTTGATCTTGGGCTGCTGACGCAGGAATTTGTGATGGTAATACTGCCGCCGCGCCGGCGAGTACGCCCAACCCGGTCCCCCGAACACCGCCAGCCAGTTGTTCGGCACCGTGCCGTCGTCTTTCGGATCGGCCCAGACGAACCAATCCTTCCTGTCCGACGCAGCATCCAGGCTGTCGCGGAACCAGGTGTGCTCGTCCGAACAATGGCACAGCACCTCGTCGAGGATGACCTTCAGTCCCCGGCGATGCGCCGCGGCCAGCAGGGCGTCGAAATCCGCCATCGTCCCGTAATCGGGATGCACGCGGTCATAATCGGAAACGTCGTAGCCCCAGTCGCGGTTCGGCGAAGGATGGATCGGCGACAGCCAGATCGCATCGACGCCGAGCTTCGCGATGTAGTCGAGCTTGGAGATCAGCCCGGCGAAGTCGCCCTGCCCGTCTCCGTTGGAATCGTAGAAAGACCGGATATAGACCTGATAGACGACGGCGCCGCGCCACCACGGCGCCGTCATGTCCTCAAACCTCCGACGCCGAGTTGATCACCTTGCTCACAAGGCCATACGCCTTGGCATCTTCAGCGCCTATCCAATAATTGCGCTCGGTGTCCTTGACGACCTTCTCGTAGGGCTGGCCGGTTTCGGCTGCGATCTCGCGGATCAGGCGCTCCCGCATCTTGATGATCTCTTCTGCCTCGATCTGGATGTCACTCGCCTGGCCACGCACGCCGCCCAACGGCTGGTGCAGCAGGAAGCGGGTGAACGGCAGGCAGAAGCGGTTCTCCTTCTTCGCGCCCAGGAAGATGTGCGCCCCTGCGGACGCCACCCAGCCCGTGCCGATCATCTTCACCCGCGGGCCGACGAAGCGGATCATGTCGTGGATGGTGTCGCCCGACTCCACATGGCCGCCCGGCGAATTCACGATCACCCGGATATCGCCTTCGCCCTCTGCGGCATAGGCCAGGAGCTGTGCCGTGACGCGCTCGGCCATCTTCATGTCCACTTCGCCGAAGATCAGCACGGTGCGCGACTTGAACAGCGCGTTCATCACCGGCGTGGATTGCGGGTCGGGCGCTTTCTTGTCGGACTTGTCTTCGTCGTCGTCTTCGTCGAACAGGCGCAAGGGAAGGTACTCCGGAAAATGTGGGGAAATCCGAGTCGTATTGTAGCGGTCGCGCGACGCTAGCGTCCACGCCCTTGAAAGGTGTTAACGCCGCGAAAGCCCTTATGAAACCGTGGGTTTATCGTCCGAAACCACGTCGAAAGCGAAGCTGATGCGGTATTCGTCCCGGCCCGTGGGAATGGTGCGGTGATGGTAGTGCGAAGGGGCCGTCAACAACGCGCCGGGGATGGGCGCATAGCGGCGCGATGCGATGACGCCGCGATCGGCAATGGACGGCGGCGGGCCGAATTCGAGGCTACCGCGGCCTTCGGACAGATCTTTAGGTACGCGGATGTAGTAGACGCCGGAAAGCCAGCCCCCGCGATGGGTGTGCCAATCCTCATAGGCTTCGTTGCGTTGAATCAGGCCCCAAGGACGCAGGTGCGCGACTGCTGGCCGTGCTGCGCTCCAGATATCCCACGCGTTTGCGCCGATTTGCACATCCATGCGCGCGATGCGGGCATCGACGGCAGCCTGGATCACCGCGAGGAGTGCACGGATAAGCTCCGGGCGCTTGCCGCACAGTAGGTGATGCACGCGCGCGCTGCCGCGATTGGCTTCCTCGGCCTCGGGAAACTGGGTCAGGTGATAGGGGTTGGTGAGCAGTTCTTCGGCCAGCGCCTCGTTGAAGCTCTCCATGTCGGCGAAGCCCAGCGGCACAGGCAGGATGTCACGCTCGACCTTGTCCGCGTCAAACAACAACGCGTGCGCCTTATCCCATTGCCCGGTGAGGGCAAACGCCCTGCCCCAATCGAGCAGGAGCTGCGCATGTGTCACACCTTGCCCAGCAAGCGCTTCGCATTGCGCGAGCAACTCGTCATGGCGCCCTGAGGCGCGCAAGATCTTGCACAGGCGCATGCAAGCCCGGCGATGCGCAAGATCGCATTGTAGGGCAGAGCGGAAGGCCTGCTCTGCATCGTCGGTTCTGCCGAGCGCGTAAAAGGCTTGGCCACGCTGCATGTGCAGCTCGGCCTCAGGAGCGTCGATGCCGGTCAAGACCTCGAGCGCCGGAAGGTATTGCTCCAGCATGTTGAGCGCACGCGCCAGACGCATGCGCGCTTCGAGCGACGTGGGATCTCGGTCGAGTGCTGCCCGGAAAGCGGAGGCCGCCGCCACGAAGTCGAAGCGTTCGAGATGAATGCTGCCCAGCTTGACCAGCGGCGTCGACGCGCTGGGTGACTTCTCCGCCGCAAGCTGTAACAGCGCGATAGCCCTGTCCGGAGCAACCAGCCGTTCGCAGACCGCCGGGCGCCAGTCGATCAGGAACCGCCCTCGGTGTCAGGATGGGTGCTAACGCCAAGTTCGGACTCGCTGGCCGCGAGGGCGCGCAAACTCGGTGTGTGCCATGGCGCACGCGCCGATTTGCGCCGCTCAGTCTCGACGTCGCTATCCTTGTCGATTTGCATGCCGACCCCGCCCCTGTCCCAGTGGATAATTCCTAACACGGGCATTCTGCAACGACTAGAGGAGCTCCAGTACGGAGGTCATGGTCGGCCCGATCTCGCCGTGCAATGCCAGGTCCGCATAGGGCTCGTGCTCTGTCACTTCGCGGTTGAGGATCGCGTAGGCCGCGCCATTGCGTTTAGCGAGCAGCGGAAAGCCGGCAGCCGGGTAAACCACCAGCGAAGAACCGATCACCAGCATCATGTCGCAGGCGAGCGTCGCGCGCTGCGCCCGTTCCATCTCGTCTTCCGGCATGGACTGGCCGAACGAGATCGTCGCCGTCTTCACGATGCCGCCGCAGAACCTGCAATCGGGCGCATCGCCATGCGCCTCGAAGTGCTTTCGGATGTCCGCAATTTCATAGCGCGTGTTGCAGCTCAGGCACTTGGCATATCGCGTGTTGCCGTGCAGCTCGATCACCTTGTCCGCCGGCACACCGGAATCCTGATGCAGGTTGTCGATATTCTGCGTGATGACGTGCGTGACCTTGCCGCGTCGCACCAGTTCGGTGACCGCATTGTGACCGGCGTTGGGTTTTGCGGCGGTCCAGTCCTTTTCCATCTCGAACCGCCGCCGCCAGCTCTCCTGCCGCACCCGTTTCGAGGCGATGTACTCGCCGAAATCGATCGGCATCATCTTCGTCCAGATACCGCCCGGAGAGCGGAAATCGGGAATGCCCGATTCCGTCGAAATACCCGCACCCGTGAAGACGACCGCGCGGCGCGAGGCGCGCAGCAGTGCAGCCAGCGCCTCGGCTCGTTCATCGGCCGCGGCCGCCACTACTGCTGTGCCCCGGCGCAGTCGGCTTTCACCCAGTGCCCTTCGATCGCGTTCGTCATGCTCATGCCCTGCATGGCGATATCGATGCGCGCATTGAAGTGCGTGTCGCTGTCATAGGTCGAGGTGAAATGTCCGCTGGCATTCATCTGCCCGGTGCAGGTCATGTCGGCGGTCATGGTGCGTCCGGTGACGTGCACATTGCTGTAGGTGCAGCCTGAGCGCGGATCGGCAGCGGGCGTATCCGATGCCACCTGCTGCGGCGTCATGCAGTAGGTGGTCGAGTGTGTTTGCGGCGGCTGGTTGGGGATCGAGACGGTCGTGGTGGATGACCACAGCCCGGCTTTGCCATGCGCAGCGAGCGCCTTCACGGGGATGAGAATGAGCGCGGCGACGGCCACGAATGCAGCAGGCTTGAATGACATGGAATCCTCCAGAAACGAATCGATTGAGCCCGCCCGACGGGAATTTTGGCACACCGCCCTGTGCGGTTGGAAGCGCCCGCACTAAGGTTGCGGCGGCTGAGTTGCGGGGGCGAGTATGGCCAGGATCACACGACGCAGGGTATTGGGCACCGCCGCGGCAACGGCGGCGCTAGGACTGGCCCGCGGGGCGCGCGGCGCAACCTGGTCGCGCAACAAGATCGTCGTCCTGAGCGACGTCCATATCGGCGACAACTCGCCGACGGTCTGGTACCAGCAGAAGTATCATGAGCCCTATCTGGCGGCATTGTTCGACCACGTGGTTGCCAATGCCGACCAGATCTCTGAACTCGTGATCCTCGGCGACTTCGTCGATTTCTGGACCTATCCGCCCGACCGCCGGCCGCCAGGTTTCGCCGACATTGCGGCGGCCAATCCCGGCATCTTCGGCGCCAACGGCCGGCTAACCGCCGCAGTGAACGCGTTGCGCGGGCGCGTGACCTACGTGCCGGGCAATCATGACATGTCGATCACCCAAGCCAATCTCGACAGCATTCCGGCGCAGCGCGGCTATCGCATCGCCCTTCACACGGAGGAGAACTACTTCCCGGCCGGCGGGAATGGGCGCCTTCTGATGGCGCACGGCAATCGCTGGACCATGTTCAACGCCCCTGACCCGACCACGCGCTTGGCGCCGCTGCCTATCGGCCATTTCGCGACGCGTTCGTTCTGCCACATGCTTTCGCGCAAGCTGAAGCCCGGACAAACCGTCGCCGATCTCGCCGACCAGGGGCAACCGAACGGCATCGACTTCGGCTCGCTTCTGTCGTCGGTCAACGACTCCCTGACCGAGACGGCCGTGAACTACGCGTCGCATTCCATGGGTCTGGCGATGGACGCGCCGATCATCCTGCCCTCCGGCGATACGATCACGCTGACCGAGGTGAAGCAGATCTATCGCGGCCTGTGGTCGCGTTGGGAAACGGCCGGTGGCGGTGGACGCGACGGGCAAATGGAGGCCGGAAAGGCTGCCATCGCCGATCTCGACGACGGCACCTATCTGTCCTGGTTCGCACAGCGCGCGGCACTCCAGAATGACGCCGAGATGGTCGTCTTCGGCCACACCCACCACGCGATCGCCGGCGTGAAGGACGGATTCACCGGCTATCTCAACACCGGCTTCGATTGCGCCTCGGTGCCCGACCTGCCCAAGCGGCATTTCACCTTCGCGGAAGTCGACCTCGACACGCTGCACGGGCAGATCATGCAGGTGAAGAGCGACTACACCATCGCGCCGCTCGACAACGTGAAGAGCGACAGCATCTCGCCCGGCGCGACCTTCGACTATTCGACCTACGTTACGATTGACAATACCGCGGGCGCGTCAGACCTGGTGTTGAGCGACGCCTACGCTGTGCAGGGCCACTACGTCGTGCCGCCGCCCGCACGCGTGCCGCGCGGCAGGGCCGCCCGCTTCTGGATTCAGGACTATCCGGGCGGGACGGGCTCAAAGGGCAGCGCGACGTACCATGGCTCTGCGGGCACGGTGACGTTCACCTTCGCTTGCCCTACGGGTGTATCGCCCAACCTTGCGTCGGGCGCGGTGTTCCGTGGCAAGTCCGGCAGCGACGCCGACTATGGCGCGCCGAATGCCCTGCCCAAATTCGGGCATCCGCTCTTTGTGCAGTTCGTGACATGATGGCGCGGTGACCGCGAAGACAGACGTTCCCGCCGCCGCACAGGCGCGATTCAAGGAAGCCCAGACCGCGCTCGCCGCGAATGATTTCCTCCGCGCCGCGGAATGCCTGCGCCGCGCGCTGGTGCTGGCACCAGCCTTCGTCGCGGCACGCCAGCACTATGCGACGGTCCTGCTGCAAAACCTTGGCGATGCGGCCGGCGCCCTGGCGCAGATCGATCTTCTTCTCGTCGATGACCCCAAGAATACCGCCTATCTCACGTTCCGCGCCGCGGCCTGTGGGCGGCTGGGCGACAACGACGGCGCGCTGGCGGGTTATGGCGACCTCACGGAGCTTGCACCGCGCGATGCCGGCGCATGGCTGCGCTATGGCCACGCGCTGAAGACAGCGGGACGCACCGCAGACGCAATCGGTGCGTACCGTAAAAGTCTTTCGCTTCGCCCAAGTGGCGAAGGCTGGTGGAGCCTTGCCGACCTCAAGACGCAAGCATTCTCCGCCGAAGACATCGGCGCGATGCGCCGCCTCGCACAGCACGGATCGCTACCTGTCGGCGAACGGGCCGCGCTGCATTTCGCGTTGGGCAAGGCGCTGGAGGAAGCCGGCGATCCGGCGGCCGCGTTCCTGCAATACGACTTGGGCAATACGCTCAAGCGCACACTGCACCGCTACAGCGCGGCCGACATGACGGCCTTTGTCGATCGCGCCGAGGCTCTGTTCACGCCCGAATTCTTCGCCGCCCGTGCCGGCAGCGGCTGTGAGGCCCCGGATCCAATCTTCATCGTAGGGTTGCCCCGGTCCGGTTCGACGCTGATCGAACAGATCCTCGCGAGCCATTCCCAGATCGAGGGCACCATGGAGTTGCCCGACATGATCGCTGTCGCCCGCGAGGCCCTGCGCCTGTCCGGCGATCCGCATTATCCCGACGCGCTGGCAAAGCTCTCGAAGGAGGACCTGCGTGCGTTGGGCGAACAGTACATCGACCGCACCAAAGTCTATCGCCGCGCCGGAAAGCCGTTCTTCATCGACAAGATGCCGGACAACTTCATCCACACTGGCCTCATCCAGCTCATCCTGCCGAACGCGAGGATCATCGATGCGCGTCGCCATCCGCTCGCCTGCGGCATGTCCGCGTTCAAGCAGAACTTCGCGCTAGGCCAGGTGTTCTCCTACGGCCTGGCCGACATCGGCCGATATTTTTCCGACTACGTCCGGCTGATGGCGCATATCGACACGGTCCTGCCCGGCCGTGTGTACCGCGTGTTCTATGAGCGCCTCGTTGCCGACACCGAGGGCGAAACGCAGCGCCTGCTCACGCATATCGGGGTGCCGTTCGAAGACGCCTGCCTTCGCTTCTACGAGAACGACCGGGCGGTGCGCACTGCGAGCGCGGAACAGGTGCGCCGTCCAATCTTCACCAGTGGCCTCGAAAGCTGGAAGCCGTACGAACCGTGGCTGGAACCGCTGAAAACCGAACTGGGCACGACATTGGACGCCTACCCCTCACCATTTCGTGAGGCGGCAAGCGGCAACGGATGAACTCCGCTAAGGTCCGACGCGAGTTCGGGGGGACTTCATGCGCAACCGTCATTCTTTCATTTCCGCCGTGGTGCTGGGCGGCGCCATCGCCGGGATCATCGACATCGGCGCGGCGAGCGCCATCAACGGCTTCATCAATCCGATCGGCATCTGCAAGTTCATCGCGGGCGGCCTGATCGGCCTTAAGGCTGCGCGTGCCGGCGGGCTCGAGATCGCGGCGCTCGGCCTCGCCCTGCAGGTCGCGATGGGGATCTTGATCGCCCTCATCTACAACATCGGCGCGATGATCCTGCCGCTCCTGCGGCGGCACTGGCTCCCCGCTGGACTTGCCTACGGCGTCGGCATCTATTTCGTGATGGAGTACGTCGTGGTGCCGAACTCGATGATCGGCAAGTCGCCGCCGCTGCTCCTCAACATGAGCCTGTTGCTGAACATGATCGCGATGCTGGTATTCGGCACCATCATCGCATGGTTCGCGCGCGGCGAAGGGCGATAGATCGTTACGCCGCGCGGCGGCGTGCGTCGATCAGAGCCTGCACGACCGGGTGGAAGTGCCCCTTGTACTGCGTCTGCACGGCGGGGAGTTGCCAGTCGTTCTCCGTCAGCCGCACGCGACAGGTGGGCGAACCGCAGGTGCAGTCCTCGGCCTCGACCGTGTATTCGGTCACGTCAAAGTTCCACGTTCCCTGATCCATCGTGATCTCTTCGCCGGCCGCGATGTCGCGCCGGGCGACCAGCGTCACCTCGTCCGCCAGCCAGGCATTTGCCTCGCAGGAATGATTGAGGTTCTCGTCCAGGCTGGGCGCTGTGTCGGTCTCGGGCAGCGCGAGGTAGGCGTCGTCGCCCACGATCCACACGGATCGCACGCGGTACGGTCCCTCTTCCGCCTCCACCTTGGAGACCAGCTGTCCCCCGAACTCCATCAGCTTCTCGCCGGCCTTGACCGGGACTGTTGTGAAGACGCCGTCATAGTGAATCTTGGACTCGCCGTGCACCAGCGTCGGGCTGACCCAGGTGCGGGTTAGGTATCGTCTCATCCGGCCCTCTCGTCGCCCGAATCGCACACCTAGGATAACGAATGTCACATTGATGCAGGTACTCATTCCGGGTCATGCTGAGATCGTGCACCCCGTGAGTGAGACATGAACCGGCCTGGCCTCGCCTATTGGTACGACCAGCTGTACGGCCGCGGGGATTATCCCGAAGAAGCCGTGACCTTGATGACCCAGCAGCAGGGCTTCGAGGAAGCGTGCGTCGCATGCGCCCAAGGCAATCTCGCGTTGCGCGCACCCAGCCCGGCGCTGATGCGCGCGTTCCGGGACTCGTCGCGAACCTTCTACGCCATGTTCGCGCTGATCCTCGATGCGAGCGGGCCGGTGACGCTTTCGACGCTTCAGGCGCTGGCCGCCGAGTTGGGGTTCGCGAGCCGCGGCCGCGCGGCCGCGATGATGATGTATCTGCGCATGATCGGCTACCTCGAGCGCAGCCCAGAACAGACCAACCGCCGTTCGATCAGCTTCGTCGCCTCGCCCAAGCTGATCGCGGTGCACGACCGTTTCATGCAGAACGAGCTCGCCGCCGCTGCGCTCGTGGAACCGGACGCGCAGGTGGCCGTCAGCCGCCTGACCGAACCCGCGTTTCGCCGCGCCCACCTGCGGGTGATGGGCATGGGGCTGAAGCGGCTGCTCCTCGCGCCGAAGGCCGCAACGACCACATTTGCCGAGCGCGATGCGGGTCTCGCGATCCTCTACCAGATCGCGCTGTCGGGTGACGTCTATCCCGCACGGGGGCCGGTGCGGCTCAACCTGTCGGAGATGGCGCGCTACCACGGCGTGTCGCGGGCGCATGTGACGCGGCTTCTTCGCGATGCGGCGCAGGCGGAATTGCTGAAGGCTGAGGCGGACGGCACGTGGACAATGGCGGAAACCTTGCGCAACGCGCTCAGCCGCCTGCACGCCTTCAGCTTCGCCGCGCACTGCGCGATGGCCCATGGCGCAATGCGCATCGTCGGCGAAGGCAATGCCTCGGACAACGGGCGGACCAGCGGCGGCCATACGACCAGCGTGATCGGCAAGGCCGCGGCATCACCGGACGAAACCGTCGTTCGGAATTGAGATTGATGGCGCGCCCTAGGGGAGTCGAACCCCTCTTGCAAGAATGAAAATCTTGAGTCCTAACCGATAGACGAAGGGCGCGTCGGAAGGCGGGTATTAAAGACCACGCGCCGGCTTTGCAAGCAGGGCCTAGGCCGTCGCCGCAGCGGCGTCTTCCAATTGAAGTTGCACGCGTTTTTGGCCCTGCCACTCGTCGGCACGCAGCCGTCCGGCCGCGTGGATACGCTTGCCGCGGCTCTCCAGCAGGGCCTTGCCGAGCGGCATATCGGCCACGCGGAACGCAATGGCGTCCAGGCGTGTCCCGTCACCACCCTGGAGCCGCAGCCGCACGTGGTTGTCGCCCACCGGATCGGCGAATACGACCAGCGCATCCGGCACCACGATCACCGGCTCGTTGTTGCCCGCGCCGTAGGGTCCTGCTTTCGCGATCTCTTCGACCAGGGCGACGGTGGCGCCCGCCGGCGAGACGATCGAATCCAGTTCCAAGTCCACCATCGCGGCCAGCGCTGCGCCCGAGCGGGCGAACTGCGCCTCGAGAAACTTGTGGAAGCCGTCGACCTCCTCCGGGCCGAGGCCGAACCCGGCTGCCATCGCGTGGCCGCCGCCGCTCTCGATCAGCTTTGCCTCGCGCGCCGCGCGAACCATCGCACCGATGTCGATGCCAGGTATCGAACGCGCCGAGCCGCGGCCATAGCCGCCTTCGAACCCGGCCACGAAGGCCGGCTTTCCGTAGCGATCCTTCAACCGGCCCGCCACGATGCCCACCACGCCCGGATGCCAGCCCTCGTTCGTCGCGAAGATGAAGGGTGCGTTAGCCTGGTTCGCGGTCATGGCCACCGCTTCGTCGACGATTTGCTTCTCCAGCGCCTGGCGCTCGCGGTTGTGGACGTCGAGGTTCAGCGCCAACTCTTCCGCCTCCGGCGACGCCGACGTGAGCAACTCGACGCCGAGGCTCGAACGCCCGATGCGCCCCCCGGCGTTGATGCGGGGACCGAACAGGAACCCGAGATGATAGGGCGTGAACGGTGGCGCGATCCGCGCAACCTTCGACAGCGCGGCAAAGCCCGACCGTTCCAACCGATTGAGACTGAGCAGCCCCGTTCGCACGAACGCCCGGTTCACGCCCGTCAGCGGCACCACATCGCACACGGTCGCGAGCCCCACGAAGTCGGCATAGTTCAACAACGCCGGCGGCGCGATACCCGTGCGTTCATAGAAGCCGTGCTCGCGCAGCGCCCGATTGAGCGCCACCGCGAACAGAAACGTGATCCCGGCTGCGCAAACGAACCCCAGGCCCGACGTATCGCCCGGCTGGTTCGGATTCACGTGCGCAACCGCCGGCGGCGGCACCTCGACCGCATGGTGATCGAGCACCACCACATCCAGTCCCGCATCGCGCGCGTCGGCGAGCGGCCCGGCCGCGCCGGCGCCGCAGTCGACCGTGATGACAAGGCCGATGCCTTCATCCTTCAGCTTCAGGAGGCCCGCCGTGTTCGGGCCGTAGCCTTCGGTCATCCGATCCGGGATGTAGAGCCGCGGCGGCGTGCCCAGCGCCGAGAAGAATTCATGCAGGAGCGCCGCGGACGTCGAGCCATCGACGTCATAGTCACCCCAGACCGCGATGCGCTCGCCCTGCCCCACCGCCCGCATCGCGCGCGCGACGGCCTTGTCCATGTCCTTGAGCGTCAGCGGCTCCGGCAGGAACTTCTTAAGCGTCGGGTTCAGGTAGTCGAACACATCCGGCGCAGCCACGCCGCGTGCGAGCAGCAGGCGGGCCAGGGTCGGCGAGATATCCGCCTCGCGCGCCAGTGCCTGCACGGCACCGTCATCAACCGGGGCCAGATGCCACCGGCGGCCCGTGAAGGAGCGCGCGACGCCGAACGCCGCTTCCGGCGCAGGCGCGCGCGCCGCGCTGCTCATTCCTTCAGATGCCGGGCGCGGACGTGCCGGGCCTTGATCCAGCGCACGGTGTGCGTGGCCGAACGCATCACCACGCTTTCGGTCGTGATGAAATTGCCGTCGTAGTGCACGCCCGCCAGCATCGAGCCGTCAGTCACGCCGGTCGCCGCGAACACGACGTCCCCCGACGCCATGTCCATCAGGCCGTATTTGCGCTTCAGATCCTTGATGCCCCACTTCGCGGCGCGCGCCCGCTCGTCATCGTTGCGGAACACCAGGCGCGACTGCATCTGTCCACCGACGCAACGCAATGCGGCCGCCGCCAGCACGCCTTCCGGCGCGCCGCCGATGCCGAGATAGATGTCGATGCCTGTTGTGGGATCGGTGCAGGCGATCACGCCGGCCACGTCGCCGTCGGTAATCAGCTTCACCGCGGCGCCCGACTTGCGGACCTTGGCGATCAGCTCTTCGTGTCGCGGACGATCCATGATGCACGCCGTGATCTGGCGTGGGCTCACACCCTTCGCCTTCGCGAGCCGCGCGATGTTCTCACCCGGCTCGAGATCCAGGTCGATGATGCCCTCGGCATAGCCGCCGCCGACCGCGATCTTGTCCATGTAGGTGTCGGGCGCGTTGAGCAAGGTGCCCGGCTCGGCCATCGCCATCACGGCAAGCGCATTGGCCATCGCCTTCGCGGTGAGCGTGGTGCCTTCCAGCGGATCGAGCGCGATGTCGACGGCAAGACCGCCGCTGCCCACTTCCTCGCCGATGTAGAGCATCGGCGCCTCGTCGCGCTCGCCCTCGCCGATCCGCACGGTGCCGGAGATCGGCAGGTCGTTGAACGCCTTGCGCATGGCTTCGACAGCAGCATGGTCCGCGGCCTTCTCGTCGCCACGGCCGATCAACTGCGCCGCCGCGATCGCCGCGGCCTCGGTCACGCGCACGGCTTCGAGTGCAAAGGCGCGGTCCAGCGGGCTTACTTTGCCGGGCCGCACGTCGTCCTTGGTGTTCAAGCTGCCTCCATCGGAATCATGCACGGGCGCGCGCGCACCTTGTCGGAGGCGGCAATCGCCTTCAAGGCGCGCTCCACCGAAGCCTGTGAAGTCTCGTGGGTAATCATCACGATGGAAACCGGCTCGCCCGGGCTGCGGCCGCGCTGGATCATGCTTTCGATGGAAACCCGGGATTCGGCCAGCAGGCGGGCGATTTCCGCCAGCACGCCGGGCACATCCAGGACCTCGAACCGCAGATAGTAGGCAGAAGTCGCCGCACCCGGATCCGACGGGCGGAGCGGTTTCAGGCTTGCCGCCGGCCAGCCGAAGCTGGCGCCCAGATTGCCCCGCGCGATATCCACAAGATCGGAGATCACCGACTGCGTGGTCGGCTCGCGCCCCGCGCCGCGCCCCTCGAAGAAGAAACGTCCGGCCGGACCCGCATTCGCCAGCACCGCATTGAAGGCTGCATCCACATGCGCGAGGGGGGTGCCCGTTTTCACCATCGAGGGCCGCACGCGCTGGTCGATGCCGTTGGCCGTGCGGCGCGCGATCCCCAGCAGCTTGATGCGATAGCCGAACTCGCGTGCGAAACGAATGTCCTCCGGGGTGATGTCCTTGATGCCTTCGACCGAAATGTGCGTCTGGTTCGGAATGGTGCCGAAGGCGAGGCTCGCGAGCAGCACGAGCTTGTGCGCCGTGTCGCCGCCGCCGACGTCCAGCTCGGGATCGGCTTCGGCATAGCCCAGCGCCTGCGCTTCCTTCAGCACATCGGCGAACGAGCGGCCCGTCGCTTCCATCGTGGTGAGGATGTAGTTGCACGTGCCGTTCAGGATGCCGAACACGCTGTCGACGCCGTAGGCGATCAGGCTCTCGCGCAATCCCTTCACGATCGGGATGCCGCCGGCGACCGCCGCTTCCCATTTCAGAGCGACACCGTTCTTCTCAGCGATGGCCGCCAGGGGCGCGCCATGCTTGGCGAGCAGTGCCTTGTTGCCGGTAACGACGTGCTTCTTCGCCTCCAGCGCACCTTCGACCACGGCAAGCGCGACACCGTCCTCGCCGCCGATCAGTTCGACGATCACGTCGGCCTCCGACCGGATCAACGACGCGGCGTCGTCGGTCCAGTTCATCTTCGACGCATCGAAGCCGCGATCCTTCTTCCGGTCGCGCGCCGACACACCAACGATCTCGAATTTGCGGCCTGCGCGCTCGGCCAGTTCCGGATTGGCAAGCGCCTGCACGACGCCGCCGCCGACAGTGCCCAGTCCCGCGAGTGCGATACGAAGCGGCTTGCTCACTTCGCCGCTTCCAGCTCGGCGGGTTCGTTGACGCGCAGGTTCAGGAACTTCTTCACGTTGCGCGCCGCCTGGCGGATGCGGTGTTCGTTCTCGACCAGCGCCACGCGGACATATCCCTCGCCATATTCGCCGAAGCCCGTGCCCGGCAGCACCGCCACCTTGGCGTGGATCAGCAACTGTTTTGCGAACTCCATCGAGCCTTTTTCGCGGTAGCTCTCCGGCACCGGCGCCCAGGCGAACATCGAGGCAGGCGGCGCGGGGATGTCCCACCCGGCCCGCTTCATGCTCTCTACCAGCACGTCGCGGCGCGATCTGTAGATCGCGCGGATCTCGTCGGCGCAGTCCTGCGGGCCGTTCAGCGCGGCCGCCGCCGCGACCTGAATCGGCGTGTAGGCACCGTAGTCGAGGTACGATTTGATGCGCCCCAGCGCATGGATCAGGTGCTTATTGCCGACCGCGAAGCCCATGCGCCAGCCGGGCATCGCATAGGTCTTCGACAGGGACTGGAATTCGACCGCGACGTCCTTCGCACCACCGATTTGCAGGATGGACGGCGGTGGATTGGCATCATCGAAATAGATGTCGGCATAGGCGAGGTCGCTGAGCACCCAGATCTCATGCTTCTTCGCGAAGGCAACGATCTCCTTGTAGAAATCGAGCTCCACGACCTGCGCTGTCGGGTTGGACGGATAGTTCACCACCAGCGCCAGCGGCGACGGCACCGAATGCTTCACCGCACGCGACAGGTTGCTCAGATATTCTTCGGGCGTGCGCGCCGGCACATGACGGATCGCGGCGCCCGCCAGAATGAAGCCGAATGCGTGGATCGGGTACGCCGGATTCGGCACCAGCACCACGTCGCCGGGCGCAGTGATCGCCTGCGCCAGGTTCGCGAAGCCCTCCTTGGAGCCGATGTTCGCGATCACCTCGCTGTCGGGATCGACCTTCACGCCGAACCGGCGCTGGTAGAACGCGCTATAGGCCTTGCGCAGGCCCTTGATGCCCCGGCTGGCCGAATAGCGATTGGACCGCGGATCGCGCGCCGTCTCGATCAGCTTGTCGACGATGTGCTTGGGCGTGGGCATGTCCGGGTTGCCCATGGAGAAGTCGATGATGTCCTCGCCCGCCGCCCGCGCCTTCGCCTTGAGGATGTTCACTTCTTCGATGACGTAGGGCGGAAGCCGCTTGATGCGGTAGAAGTCGGTCTGCATGGGTTCGGGCCAGGGATTTCGTCGCGAAGCAACCCTTCGCAAGCGCAGAATCGGGCGGAAAGCCTATCGCGTCAATGGGGTTAGCCCGCACTCTTAACCTGCGGAAAGCGCACCGCTCCCGCTCAACGAACGGACGCAGGCCGCCCGTTTTTCGTCCGGCATGCCAGGTGTCAACATCACTTGCTGGAGCGCCTGGCTGGCCTTGCCCGCGGGCAGCCACGAAATCACCCGCTCGGTGCCCGCATCGTCCACCACCGTGTAGGCGAGCGCGACGCGGGAATCTCCTTCCTTCCCACCGACGCGCTTGATGCGCTTCATCCCGTCGCGGAGCCCGGCCGCATAGGCTGGACCCGACGGGTCGACGCCGGTGATGAAGCCCGTTGCCGCGCTCTTGTCCCGGTCGAAGCCCGGTTCGAACGCGGCGAGTTCTATTCTCTGTACCGTCGCGCAGGGACCAAACAGGTCGGGCGGCAATGTGATGGTGTCACCGCTCATCACGAAGCGGGCGATGTCTGGCGCAAGATCGGTGCCCGCCAGGTGCCGATAGGCCGCGAGATAGTTCTCGGCCGCATTGGGTTTCACATCGGCCGCCACGAACGCGTCGCGCGCGGCGAACAGCACCGGATCGAGACCGCCCTTCCCGGCGTCGCGCAGCCGCTTGTCCCAGATGAACGCAAGCAGGAAACCGCGCTGATAAGGAAGCTGCGCCATCTTCCCGTTGGTCCAGAAATCCCTGACGACATCGCTGTTCGGCGCATTGCGCACGGGCGATGTCGTGTAGGCCATCAACCGGTCGTTCAGGTCCGAGACGAATTCCTCCAGCGACCAGATGCCGGCGCGCAGCAGCGTGCGGCTGGCGTAGAAGTCAGTGAAGCCTTCCGTGAACCAGTAGTCTTCGGGCTCGCGCTCGCCCTGGCGCAACGTGCCGATGCGGGTCGGAATCCAGCTGTGCGTGTGTTCGTGCGCGATGGTGCGCAGGAAACTCGCCTCCGTGGTGTCGTCGGTGCCGTACAGCGCGAAGCCGTCCGAGCGCCCGGTGCCGCCGCTCGAGCCGCCGCCGGTCAGCGGCGTCAGGGTCACCAGGAACGGGCCTTTCACGTCACGGCCCCAGAAGTCGCGTTGCGCCGACAGCGTGCGCGCCAGCACATCCGCGAGCGCGGAGGTGTTGAAACCCCACCGCCCGCGCACCGCCAGCCGCAGCGTTCCGCCCGAGATGGCGCGGCGCATCACCTGCACATCGCGCCCGCCCAGCAGCGTGCTTTCCGAGATATCTGCCACCGTCATGGCGCGGCCCATGCGGCCGTGTTCGAGATCGGACGCGACCGACCAGCTCTGCGGAAGGACGCCCCACCTGAATGTCGCGGGCCATCCGTCGCCGTCATGCGGCGTCGCGAAGATGAAATCGCCGAGTGACTCGAACCATGACGGCCGCAGCGCCGCGCCCTTGTAGGGATTGCCGTCTTTCCCGCCAGGATCGTCGGCATAAGCCGACGTCACGCGATAACGCAGCGTGACCGGCGCACCCGGCGCGAAGCTGAGAACCCGAGTCGCAGGATCAGGCGCGGCCATGGTCGCGCCGGTGACGGTGAAGTCGGAGAAGAACCGCCAGCGCTCCTTCTCGCCCTCGCCTTCGTTGGGCAGATCGAACGTCAAGGAGCCGGAGGCCGGTCCGACAAAGTGCAGCGTTACGGTGAGTGTCGTGGTGCCATGCTCGACGACAGGAGCCAGTTCGTAGTCGATTTGGGTCGGCGGCGCCGCTGTCGCGGGACCCAGCCCCGCAACGACCAAGGCGGCTGCCAACATTCCAGCGCGAAGCAGCCTTGTGCCAGTAATTTCACACATTACCACGAAATATCAGTGACTTACGTTGCATTCGGCAACATAATTGTTCTGCGATTTTTTGCATCCCCTCCCCCTCAAACGCGAAACGCGGGCCGTGGCCCGCGTCTCACCTTAGGTGGGGTCGAAGCGCGAAGCTTCAAGACGCTCAACTCTGGATGAAGATCTCGGCGCGGCGGTTGCCGGCTTCACCCTGCGGCATGGACTCGTAGTAGACGGGCTGGCTGTCACCGACCGCTTCCACCAGAACCCGGCTCGCCGGCACGCCTTCGCGGATGATCTCCTTGGCGACGGCGTTCGCGCGCGCCTGCGACTTCTCGAAGATCGCGACCAGATGCTTTTCGACCGGCATATTCGCCGTGCGGCTCGACGAATGGCCGACCACCTTGATGAAGCCGGTGCTGCCGCGCTGCTGGAACGCCGTCACCGCAGCGCGAACCTGCGCACGCGCGGCCGCATCGAGGGCGGTGCCGTCATTCGGGAACATCACGACCGCAGCGGGCGGGAGGCCGTTGGCATTGGCATAGACGCTCGGCGTCGGCTGGTTCAGCGCATCGAAATTGGCCGTGACCGAGCCTGTCATGGCTTCCGGACCGCCCATCGCGCGGGTGTGGCCGTGGCGGCCGTTCACGGCAACAACCGGATCAGGCCCGGACGACGGCTGCACGGGACCGGTAGCGGCGCCGGCGTTCGACGCGGTTTGCTGGTAGCGAGCCACGATGGGCGCAGCGACGAACTGCGAGATCGTGGGATCGAGTGCCGGTGCGGTCGACGGCTTGAAGCCCAGATTGCCGTCCGCGACGACGGTCGGCTGCGCGCCAGGAACGCCCGGCACCGCGGGAACGGCCGGCTGCGAACCCGGCGGAGGCGCGCTGGCCATGGCGGTCACCGGCGCCGACGGTGCGGCTGGCGGAGGCATGTTGTCGGCAACGGCAGGAGCACCGGGCCCCGGCACGGACGAGTCCGTCGAGGGCGCGGGCGGAGGCGGCGCAGCAGCGGCCGGCTGAGACGGCGGCGGCGTATTGTCGGCCATCGCGGCCGGCGGCGGTTCCGGTGTGTCGCTCGGTGGCGGTGCGGCAGCTTCCGTACCGCCGCGCAGGGCGTCGGCACTGTAGCGCGAGCGCGCACGATCAGAGGCGAGGCCGTCTGCGGTCTCGCGCTGCGCGTCGGGTGACGTCACGCCCGTGGGCTTGTCAGGGATGGCGGCGAGATCGGGTGTCGTCGGCGCAGCGGCGTCGGATGTCGCGGCCGGCGGCGCGGTGTCGGGCGGGAAGCCGTTGGGATCGGCGGCCGGCGCGGGCGTGTCGTCGCCGACCACGTCACTGATGGCGGAGTCGATGGTCGAGCAGGCGCTGGTGCTCAGGGCGAACACCAAAACCGCGGCCAGGCGCATCACGCTCTTGGTCATGCCGTAACGTCCTCAGTCCCGTGGGAATCCAGCCGTTCCGGTATACAGGCGCGTCCCTGAGCTTCCAAGCAGAACTCCCTGTCTTTGAAGTGAAATCTTGTGGCAAATGGCCCTATTCCGGCGATCTGCACGGCTTGCGGGCGCGTAATGGCACGCGGTATCACAGGAAACAGGCGAGCCGGTGGTGACAATGCAAAAGAAGCTCGACGATTCGGGGAAAGACGCCAAGGCGGGTGACGCCGCCAACAAGGCGGATGCAGCCAGCCCTTACACGCTGGCCGATCCGACCGAGTTCGCCCGTAACATGGTGAAGGTCGGGCAGCAGTCCCAGAAGTTGTTGTCCGATTTCCTCAAGCGCCAGACAGGCGCGGCCAAGGAACCTCTCGATCCGCTGAACATTGCGGCGCCGTTCATGGCGCTGATGAAGGCGATGACGGCAAATCCGCAGGCAGTCATCGATGCGCAGTTCCAACTCTGGAAGGACTTCATGGGGCTGTGGGAGACCTCGGCCCGCCGCATGATGGGATCCACCGTCGACCCGGTGGTGATGCCCAAGCCCGGAGACAAGCGGTTCAAGGACAAGGACTGGCAGGAAAACCAGGTCTTCGACTTCATCAAGCAGAGCTACCTGCTGACCGCCAACTGGATGCAGGACACCGTCGCGAAGGTCGAAGGCGTCGATGACGACACCCGCAAGCGCGTGAATTTCTACACAAAGCAGTTCGCCGACGCGATCGCCCCGACCAATTTCATCCTCACCAATCCGGAGGTGTTGCGCACCACGCTACAATCCAACGGCGAGAACCTGGTGAAGGGTCTCGATAACCTACTGGAGGACCTGGAGCGCGGCAAAGGCCAGCTCTCGATCCGCCAGTCAGCCGATGCGTTCCGGATCGGCGAGAACATCGCGACCACGCCCGGCAAGGTCGTGTTCCGAAACGAGCTGCTAGAGCTGCTGCAATTCACGCCGACGACCGAGCAGGTCTATGAACGGCCGCTACTGATCTTCCCGCCGTGGATCAACAAGTTCTACATCATGGACCTGCGGCCGGAGAATTCATTCATCAAGTGGCTCGTGGCACAGGGCTACACCGTGTTCGTCGCCTCGTGGGTGAACCCGGATCGGCGCCTCGCGAAAAAGACGTTCGAGGACTACATGCGCGAAGGCATCTTCGCGGCGCTGGATGCGGTCGAGCAGGCGACCGGCGTGAGGGATCCGAACGTCGTCGGCTACTGCATCGGCGGCACGCTGCTCACGGCGACGCTTGGCTACATGGCGGCGACCGACGACCACCGCGTGAACGCGGCGACGTTCTGGGCGGCGCAGGCGGATTTCTCCGAGGCCGGCGATCTGACGGTGTTCGTCGATGAGGCGCAGCTGGAGTCGATGAAGCAACAGATGGAGGCGGCCGGCGGCGTGCTCGAAGGCTCCAAGATGGCGACGACCTTCAACATGCTGCGTGCCAACGACCTGATCTGGTCGTTCGTGATCAACAACTACATGCTCGGCAAGCAGCCGATGCCGTTCGACCTGCTCTACTGGAATTCCGACACGACGCGGATGCCGGAAGCGACGCACCTGTTCTATCTGCGCGAATGCTACAAGGACAACAACCTGGCGCAGGGCAAGATGGTGCTAGGCGGAAAGAAGATCGACCTCACCAAGGTGACGATCCCGGTCTACCTGCAATCGGCGAAGGAAGACCACATCGCGCCGTACCGCTCGATCTTCAAGACGACTAAGCTGTTCAAGGGGCCGATCAAGTTCATCCTCGCCGGCTCGGGCCACATCGCGGGCGTGATCAACGCGCCGGTGGCAAAAAAGTACCAGTACTGGACCAACGACAAATACGACGGCGACCTGAAGCCCTATCCGAAGAAGGTCGAGGACTGGATCGCCGGCGCGAAGGAGCAGCCCGGTTCGTGGTGGCCGGATTGGGACGCGTGGCTCTCCAAGCAGAGCGGCAAGAAGATCCCTGCCCGCAAACCCGGTGACGGCAAACTCAAGGTCATCGGCGACGCGCCCGGCTCTTATGTGAAGATCAAGGCGACCTGATCGAATAGCGCGCAAACGCGAAAGCTCAGCGCGCGTCTTGCATCGCTTGCGCTACCGCCGCGCTGGCCGCATCGCCGCGCGTTCTCATGCCGTCGATCACGCCAGCAGCGTCACCGGGCGGAACGTTTTGCGAGAGCTTGAATTTGCCTTCCAAGGTCGCGAACACCACCTCGAATCCCACGATGGCGTTGAGCAGCCCAGCCATCTTCTCCGCGGGCACCTTGTCGATGGTCCACGGTGTCTTGGGCCGCAGCTTTTCCTCCTCCGCCGCGGAGAGATCGACCAGCAAGTCGCGCAGCGCATCGCCCGAGAGCCGCCGCGCCGCGCCCCTGCCCTCGACGGCGGTGTAGTTCCATGTCGGCACGCGACCGGCGGTCTCGTACCAATCCGGCGAGACGTATGCGTCCGGCCCCAGGAACGACAGCGCCAGCGGCGTGCCGTCCGTCACCACCGCCAGCGGATTGTTGCGCGCCAGGTGAAAGCGCACCGCGTTGGACGTGGCGTCCAGCACGACCGGTGCATAAGCGAAGGCCACGCGGCCATCGATCACCGTCGCCACGGTGGCGAATACGCGTGCGCGGATCAGGTGACGCAGCTGCACCAGGTCGTCAACCGCGAACGCGGCGGGGCGGTACATCACACCAGCCCCGTCGTCTCGGGCAGGCCGAGCATCAGGTTCAGACTTTGCACCGCCGCACCCGACGCGCCTTTGCCGAGATTGTCGAGCACGGCAGTCAGCCGCGCCTGCTTCGTCTTCTCGTTGCCGAAGACGTAGAGCTTCATCCGGTTCGTGTTCCTGAGCATCTCGGCATCCAGCGTCTTCACGCTGGCTGCCTCGGCGGGGTTCGCGACCTCCACGAACGGACGGCCCTTGTAGGTATCCGCCAGCACGGCATGCAGATCGCCCGCCGACGGTGACCCCTTGAGCGCCCAGAGATGCAGAGGCACCTCCACGATCATGCCGCGGTAGTAGCGCCCGACCGCCGGCATGAAGACCGGCGGATGCTTGAGCCCGGCCCGTTCCGTCATCTCGGCGATGTGCTTGTGGCCGAGCTGCATCGCATAGGCGCGCGACACCGTCTCGACGTAGGCCGGCGAGTCTTTCTTTTCGAACTCCTCGATCATCGGCTTGCCGCCGCCGGAGTATCCCGAGACGCCATGGGCACTCAGCGGTGTCTCCGCCGGGATCAATCCGGCCCGAACCAGCGGCCGTACCAGCGCCAAGAAGCCCGTCGACCAGCAGCCGGGGTTGGTCACGCGCCTGGACTTCGCGATCGCCTCGTAATTGCCCGGCTCGAACTCAGGAAATCCGAACACCCAGCCTTCGGCGATCCGGTGCGCAGTCGAGGCGTCGATGACGCGCACTGCCTCATTTTCGATCATCGACACCGCTTCGCGCGCCGCGTCGTCCGGGAGGCACAGGATCACGACGTCGGCGTCGTTCAGCGCCTTTTTGCGGGCGCGAACATCCTTCCGGTCGGCATCCGACAATTGCGTGACGGCAAGCTCCGCGCGCCCGGCCAGCCGCTCCCGGATTTCGAGGCCCGTGGTACCCGCGGCACCGTCTATGAAAACTTTCGTACTCATCTGGTCACATCACCCACCGATTTGGGGGCCTTGGTTCCTTGACTCGGGATCGAACCGGTTTTTAGCTCGCAATTGCTGGCGAGTCCGTGGGTATACACCTTTGAGCGGGGGGGTGCGGGCGTCAGCACCATTGCAGCGCACACATGGCTGGCGATGGGTTATCCAATCCTTCCGCGCCATTCGGGCTTGGGTCGGGCGTCGTCCGCGACCATGGGAGAAGAAAAATGGAACCCATCAATTGGTTCATGAAAGTCGTTACGCAGCACTATTTCGATTTCAACGGCCGTGCCCGTCGCGCGGAATTCTGGTGGTTCATTCTCGTCTACATCATCATCGAGATCATTCTCTCGGTGATCGGCAACGTCGCCCATCTCGGCCAGATCCTGGTCTCGATCTTCCAGCTCGCACTGCTGCTGCCGTCGCTTGGCGTCGGCGTGCGCCGGATGCACGACACCAACCGCTCGGGCTGGTGGATCCTGCTGCCGATCGTGAACATCGTGTTCTGGGCCGGCGCCGGCACGGCGGGTCCGAACACCTACGGTCCCGATCCGAAGGCCGCCACCTAAGCCGCGCGGAGTTTCCGCTTTCGAAAACCACCCCGGCCGCTCACGCGGCCGGGGATTTTCTGTTTGTACCGATGGGGGATGATCGATGACCGACCTGCGCCACGAATTGCTCGACGCCGAAGAGCACCTGCTCAACCAGTTGCGCCTGGTCCGCCGGCGTCACCGCAGCGAGGGTGGCGTCGCGCCGGCGCTCGATCCCAACCGGCTGACCATGGGCCAGAAGATCGCCGACTCCGTCGCGTCGAACATGGGCTCATGGCGCTTCATCATCATCCAGTCGACCATTCTCTTCTTCTGGGTGGTCGCCAACGTCACGGCGTTTGTCCTCCACTGGGACCCCTACCCCTTCATCCTCCTGAACCTCGCGCTCTCGTTCCAGGCGGCCTATGCAGCGCCCTTCATTATGATGAGCCAGAACCGGCAGGGCGACATCGACAGGATGGCGGCGCAGCACGACTACGACATCAACATCAAGGCCGAGCTCGAGATCGAGGCCCTGCACCAGAAGATCGACGCGCTGCGCGAGAAAGAGGTGCAGGATCTCACCGCCACGGTCCGCGAGCTTACAGAGATGCTGAAGCAGGCACGGGCCACGCCGGCGGGATAAGTTGCGCGGTCAATCCGCTAGCGCACCCTTCCCGTCATACACGGCCGTGGCCCGAACGTGGGACGGAGTGGTGTTGAACTTCGCCCGGAAACGCCGGTTGAAATAGGACACGTCGTTGAACCCGGCCTGCACCGCGATCTCGCCGATGCTGAGATCGCGGAAACGCGGGCTCAGTATCATGTCGTGCGCGGCCTCGAGGCGCTGGTCCAGCACAAACGCGGCAAACGAGACTCCCTCGCGCTCGAACAGCCGATAGAGCTGGCGCACACTCAGCCCATTGCGCGCGGCGATCCATTTGGGTGACAGGCGCTGCTCGGTCAGGTTGCGCAGGATGTCGGCCTTGATCGCATGCAGCCGCGCCCCGTCGTCCCGCGGTGCGCCGACGTCTGCCGCGTCGCGGGGACTTCCGATCACCAAAGCGACCAGATCCACCACGTGCTCCACCACAACCAGCCCGGCGCCCGGGCGCATCGCCACCTGCGCGTCCTCGAAAAGCGTGGCGCAATAGCGGATCAGGAGCTTCAGATCGCTCGCCTGGCGGTCGATCAGCCGAAAAAGGGGGATGTCCTTGGGAAGGCCGCAACGGATCAGCGCCGCTACGGGGAAGCGCAGCAGGAACACGCGTGCCGGCGACGGCATGGTGAACGTCAGCAGATCACGACAAGTGAACAGCAGGGCATCGCCGGTCTGGATCGTCAGCTTGCGCTCCGCGCGCTCCACGCCAATGCGCCCCTCCAGGCTGATCAGCAGCAGCACATCATCATTGTCTGCAATGACGTGCTTGCGGGTGCGGGTGCTGGTCGATTCACCTATGAGGCCGGTCGCGATGCGCACATGGTGCGAGGCCCGCATCATCACATGGGCCGCGAAGGGCCGGTTACCAAAAGGCTCGATTTTCATTTCCAGCAGGCGCTCGGCCATCAAGTCGGACCAGGTGCGTAGGCGCACCTCCGCCGGGACCTCGTCGGTCGAGAAGCGGCGCAGCCGGAAATCTGGCGGAAGAAGGGGCAAGTTGGGTCCGGCTGCATCGCGCTGTAATGGCGTCTGATATGGCACCAGAGTCCGAAAACTTGGCAAGCCTGTCCAAGAATTCGCTGTGACCAGCGCTTAGGTTTCGCCCGGGCTCTTCCGATTCCAAATGGGCTCACCGCAGGCGGCTCGACCAGACGTGTTCAGCCGTCACGGGATTTCTTTGCGCGGAGCGGTGCAACACATGTCGCAGTACCCGGCCAATATCGATCTCAGCACGCTGAACGGCACCAATGGGTTCGTGGTAAACGGCCTGTTGCCCAACGACCAGGTGGGCATTTCCACGGCGCTCGTCGACATCAACAAGGACGGCTATCTCGACCTTGTCCTGGGCACGACCGCCGCGAACCTGTACGGCGGCTCCTATGTGCTGCTCGGCAGCGCCAGCGGCTTTGCCACGACGGGCGGCGTGTTCGATCTGTCGACGGTGAACGGCAGCAATGGCTTCTTCATACAGGCGAACAGCGGCGACTACGCCGGCCGGTCCGTCGCCGCCATCGGCGACGTAAATGGCGACGGCATTTCCGATCTCCTCATCGGCGCCACGTCCGCGAAGGATGGGAGCAACACGTCGGTCGGCGGCGGCTATGTGGTGTTCGGGAAGAGCGGCAGCTTTGCCGCCACGCTCGACGTCAACACGTTGGACGGTACCAACGGCTTCAAGCTGACCGGCCAGCAGACCTTTTCCAACACCGGCTATTCCACGGCCTCCGCCGACATCAACGGCGATGGCTTCTCCGACCTTATCATCGGTGCGCATTCCTATGACCAGGGCGCCAACGTCGATGCGGGCAAGGTCTATGTCGTATTCGGCAAGAACACCGGCTTCTCGGCGAGCGTCGATCTCGGCACGCTCAACGGGACCAACGGGTTCTCGATCACCGGCCAGAACGCCCAGAATGCCGCCTTCGGGCACGGCGTGTCATCCGGCGACGTCAACGGAGACGGCATCGCCGATATCATCGTCGGCTCGCCGGGCGTCGGGAATTATCAGGGCGCGGCCTACGTCGTCTTCGGCCACAGCGGCGCATTCAACGCGACGATCGACGCCACGGCGCTCAACGGCACCGACGGCACCGCATTCTCGGATTCTGCATTTCCGACCGGCGTGCGGAACGCTTGGACGATCACATCGGCCGGAGACATGAACGGCGACGGCATCACGGATTTCGCCGTGACCGCCCGCGACGAGAGCGCCAATGGCGGCATCGGCGCCACGTATGTCGTGTTCGGACACTCCGGTGCCCAGAGCGCCACCTTCGATCTCAGCACGCTGAACGGTATCAACGGCTTCAAGCTGGATGGCGTAAGCGGCGGCCAGTACGCGGTCGGCTCCGCCGGTGACGTCAACGGCGACGGATTCGACGACTTGATCATCGGCACGCCTGCGCAGGCCGGCCTCTACCACGGCGGCGCCCAGATCGTATTCGGCAAAGCGAGCGGGTTCAGCGCGGAAATGAACCTGACGACGCTGGACGGCAGCAACGGCTTCCAGTTGAGCGTTCCGGGCGACGACATCGCAGGAATGAACGTCCACTCCGGCGACCTCAACAATGATGGCCTGAGCGACCTGGTCGTGGCGACCCAGGGTGCACCTCACGGAACGCGGAACGGCACAACCTATGTCGTGTACGGCCTCCTTCCCGATGCGGCCGTGAACCGTGTCGGAACGGTCGCATCACAGACCCTGGTGGGCGGCGATTTCGCCGACGTGCTCGACGGCCAGGGTGGCAATGACACCCTGTGGGGTCATGGCGGCGACGACCTTCTGATCTCCGGCAGCGGCAACGACACGCTGTATGGCGGGACCGGCGATGACGGCTTCGCGATGAAGGGTTTCTTCGATTCTCAGGACCACATCGACGGCGGTCCCGGCGGCAATGACCAGATCGGGCTGGAGGGCGACTATTCCGCCGGCGTGACCCTCGACGGCAACAACGTCACGGGCGTCGAAGCGCTCGCGATGCTCCCGGGCTTTGACTACAAGATCACCACGCTGAACAACTTCGTGGGCGCGGGCCAGAACTTCACGTTCTGGTCGGTCTCGATGGGCTCCGCCAATCACGTCATCCTCGACGGAAGTGCCGAGACCGACGGCCGGTTCACCTTCTATCTTGGCCAGGGTAACGACAGCGCGACCGGCGGCGCGGGCGCCGATGTCTTCTATGGCAATGGCGGCGCGGACACACTCATCGGCAACGGCGGTTCCGACACCTTCGCCTATCTCCACGTAGGCGACTCCACCGGCGTGACGTTCGACACGCTCTCCGACTTCACCGTGGGGACCGACAAAATCAAGTTGCCTGTTGCCGTTACGGGCATCGACACAACCGTCGTCGGCGGCACGCTTCAAACCGCGAGTTTCGACACCGACATGCAGGCCGCGATCGGCGCGGCGCAATTGGGTATTGGCCACGCCGTCCTGTTTTCGCCGGCCGGCGTCGACTATGGCGGCCACGCGTTCCTGGTCGTCGATGCAAACGGTGCCGCCGGGTACCAGGGCGGCCAGGACTACGTCTTCGACGTGACGGGCGGAACATTGGCCGGGCTCTCGGCCGGAGATTTCATCTGATGCAGCTCCGTAGCCCGGCAACGAACGCCCCAGCTTCCGCACGACCCCTGTTCGCGGCCCCACAAACGCGCGCCGTCTGGCAGACGCCAGTGCTTCGGTGCGTCGATGCCCGCGACGCGGAGGTTGGGGCCACGCCGGCCGTCGGCGACGGCAGCTTCACGACGTCCTGAAGGATCAGCCGGCAGACGCGCCGCCGCCCCTTCCCGAGGCGGAGCGCACTTGCGACGGAGTGGCGCCGTATTTGGCGCGGAAGCTCCGGTTGAAATACGAAATATCCCCGAAGCCGCACTGCAGCGCGATGGCGCTGATGCTGTGATCCGCGAAACGCTGGCTCAGGATCATGCGGTGCGACGCCGCCAGCCGCTGCTCCAGCACAAACTCGGCAAACGACACGCCGTCCCGCTCGAACAGCCGATAGAGCTGGCGCGTGCTCAAGCCATGGCGGCCCGCGAACCAGCTCAGCGACAGGTCGCGCCAGGTCAGGTTGCGCAACACATCCGCCTTCACGTTGCGCAAGCGTTGGGCGTCGTCGCGCTGACCGCCGACCTCCTGCGCCTCGCGCGGCGAGCCGATCGCGAGCGCGACAAGGTCGACAATGTGCTCCACCACCACAAGGCCCGCGCCCGGTGTCATCGCGATATCGTCGTCCTCGAACAGCGTGGCAGCGTAGCGGATCAGGAGCCGCAGGTTCGCCACATCGCGCTTGATCAGGCGCAACGGCGTCATGTCCCGCGGTGAACCGCTGCGCGCCAGCGTGGCGTAGGGGATGCGGAACGCCAGCACCCGCACCGCAGCGGCGTTCGTCATCGTGAGCACTTCGCGGCAGCCGAACATCACCGCGTCGCCCGTCTGCAATTCCAACTCTGCGAGGCGATGCGATACCTGTATCTTCCCGGAAAGGCTGACAAGGACGATCATGTCGTCGTTGTCCACCGATACGATGTCCGGCGAGCGCGCGCTCACGGCTGCACCGACCTCGCCGGTCGCGATCCGGACATCGTGCAACGCCCGCAGCATGACGTCCGCGTGGAACGGCTTCGAGCCGATCGACTCGACCCGCAGGCCATAAAGCTTCGCCGCCATGACCTGCATCCACGCGCCAACGCGATCCTCTGGCTGGATCTTGGCGGTGGAGAAACGCAACAACCGAAAGTCCGGAGAGGGGATATTCGAAGGTGCGTTCACAGACTCTCCCGCGGTGGATGCTCCGGCGAATTATGGCACGCCAGACCAAGCCCCTGGCAATCCCGCCCAAGCATTCGCAGTGACCGACTCCTAGCTTCGGGACACAACGCCACGCAACACGCAGGCTGAAACGGAATCGCCGTTTCGGCGCCGGTGTTGGTCGGCCATCACGGAGCCCATCGGGGGAGCATGAGCCAATATACCGCGACCATCGATCTTGCGACCCTCGACGGTACGAACGGCTTCCGCATCGACGGTCTTGCGAACAACGATCGGCTCGGCCGAAGCGTGTCGGTCGGGGACATCAACGGCGACGGACTCGCCGACATCGTCGTGGGCGCGCCCTATGTGCCGACGCCTGGCGGAGGCAATTCCGGTGCCGTCTATGTTCTCTTTGGCCAGCCCGGCGGTTTCGGCGGCGCCGCGGCGTTCGACGTCACGACACTCAACGGCGCCAACGGATTCAAGCTCAGCGGTCTCAACGCCGGTGACTACACCGGATATTCCGTGTCCGCCGCGGGTGACATCAACGGTGACGGATTCGACGATCTTGTCATCGGCGCCGAGCACTACGGCACCGGCGGCACAAACGTAGGCCGCACCTATGTGGTTTTCGGCAAAGCCGGCGGCTTCTCGTCCGGGTTCGATCTCGCAAGCCTCGACGGCACAAACGGATTCAGATTCGAAGGCGCCGGTGGCCAGGATGCCCTGGGCAGATCCGTCGCCGCCGCGGGCGACATCAATGGCGACGGCGCGGATGATCTGATTGTCGGCGCACCCTCCGCGGCAGCCACGAACGGCCGCGCTTATGTTGTCTTCGGCCATGCCGGTGCGTTCGCTTCCGATATCGATCTGTCCACGCTCGACGGCACCAACGGGTTCACCATCACCGGCGCGGCCGCGTTCGACACAGCCGGCATGTCGGTGGGCTCGGCGGGCGACATCAACGGCGACGGCCTCTCGGACCTGCTGGTCGGGGCGATTCTGGCGGGCAACGGCACCACGAGCACCGGCGCAGGCTATGTGATCTTCGGCAAGGCATCGGGCTTCGCGGCGAACATCGACTTGGGCGCACTGGACGGCACGAACGGCTTCAAGATCAGCACGCTCGGCGGCGGCACCTCGACGCTGCTGACCGGAATGTCGGTCGCCTCTGCAGGTGACGTGAATGGCGACGGCTTCGCCGATCTTGTGGTCGGCGCGAGCCACGACCTGACGGCAGGCCAATATGCGGGCGCGGCCTACGTCGTGTTCGGCAAAGCCGGCGGCTTCGGTGCGCAGGTCGATCTTGGGACACTCAACGGCACCAACGGATTCAAAATCACCGCGGCGAATGCCTTCGACAATCTGGGCGATGCGCTTGCCTATGGCGACGTCAATGGCGACGGCTTCTCCGACGTCATTGTCGGGGCCTATGGCGCAAACGCCTATGCCGGTGCGGTGCATGTGATCTTCGGCAAGGCGTCGGGCTTTGCGGCGAATATCGACGTGGACACGCTTGATGGCACGAACGGATTCACGATCCCCGGTCTGACGCCGCCCGACGATGTCGGCGCATCCATTGCGTCCGCCGACCTGAATGGCGATGGCGTATCCGACCTCATCATCGGGGCGTCGCACGCCGACTCGACACCGGGAGATAACAACGGCGCGACCTATGTGGTGTACGGCCATCTGGCCGATGCACCCGTCAACCTGACAGGCACCAGCGCCTCGCAGTCGCTCGCCGGCAGCCCCTTCGACGACACGCTGAGCGGTCTTGACGGCAACGACACACTGTACGGCAACGGCGGAAACGACACGCTCGACGGCGGAAACGGCACCGATATCGCCGCGTATAGCGCCGCAACGTCCGGCGTGACGGTCGATCTTAGCATCGCCGGCGCGCAGGCCATCGGTGGCGGCATGGGCAGCGACACGCTGATCTCGATCGAGGGTGTTCGCGGCTCGAATTTCGACGACTTGCTGAAGGGGGATGCCGGCGTCAACGCCTTCTATGGCGGAGCGGGCAATGACGGCATCTATTTTGGACCAAACTACACGACCGCCGACCACGTCGACGGCGGCGCAGGAGCCAATGACCAGATTGGGCTGGAGGGCGACTACTCTGCTGGCTTCGCCCTGACGTCGGCCTCCATCGTCAATGTCGAGGTGATGGCGCTCCTGCCCGGCTTCAATTACGTGATCAACGTGTCGGACGATTTCCTGTCGGCGGGCCAAGGCTTCACGTTCTGGTCCGTCAGCATGGGCCCGGCGAACCACGTCCAAATCGCCTGCGATTTCGAGACCGACGGCCACTACACATTCTTCCTCGGTCAGGGAGACGACATCGTCGCCGGCGGATCGGGAGACGACTTGTTCTATGGCGAGGGCGGCAGCGACAATCTGTCGGGCGAAGGCGGCGTCGATACCTTTGCCTACCTGGCCGTGTCGGATTCAACCGGCCCAGGCTTCGACCGCATTGGCGATTTCCAGCCCGGCGTGGACAAATTCAAGCTCCCGGTTTCGGTGACGGCGGTAGACGCGATCGTCCCGACGGGCGCGCTCAGCCTCGGCACCTTCGATTCCGACCTTGCGACCGCCGTCGACGCCACCGCGCTTGGTGCCCATCACGCCGTCGAGTTCTCGGCCACGTCCGGAGGGCTTTCGGGCAACACGTTCCTGGTCATCGATGCGAACGGGCTCGCCGGATACCAGGCCGGGCAGGATTTCGTGATGCAAATCAGCGGACAGCTGGCCCTTTCGACCACGGATTTCATCTGAGGACCTTATGAACAAGCCCGACGATATCGCCGCAACCGCCTCGCTTGCCGAGCATCCCCTGCCCCGCGCTCCATGGTGCCGTCCGTCGCTGCGGCGCATTCCGGCGCGGGACGCCGAGCTGGGCGCAACCCCTGCCATCGGCGACGGAAGCTTCACCACCTCCTGAGAGCCAGACTGACCCTCCAGCTCTCGCGAGAAACAACGGCCCGGGAGGTACGTCCCGGGCCGTTGTGACATTTAGCTGGCGCGTAAGATGACGCTGCGGTTTTCTCCTCTTTCCGCAACAATCGGACGAAATCGGTGTCGCCTCTGTAATAATACCTGTTCCACTCTTCCGCGAACTAATAGCTACTGCGATTCAGGCGAGATCGGGTTGGGCGGCGTGTCTGGCACCCGGTTGATTAGGGCCAAAAGCGCAAGGGCACCTGTTCTGTTGAACGGCCCGCCGAGCGCGACCAACCATTTGATATTGAACGACCTCGCGTGTGCGTTCCGGGTCAAGGGGCTATTGGTGAAATCTACAGTCCATATCGTCGACCAGAATGAAGAGACGCAGATTGCCGTACGGCATCAGCTCATCGCGTGCGGACTGGACGTGCAGGCCCACACCGATGCCCAAAAGTTTGTCGCCTCCGCCGATTGCCTCGGCGAGGGATGCATCCTGGCGGACCTGCATTTCAGGGAAATGGAGGGGATGCAGTTTCTGAAGGCGCTTCGCAAGGCGGGCTGCCGCGCAGCGGTTCTCTTCATGACCGAACACCCCGATGTCGATGCAATCGTCGGGGTGATGCGTCACGGCGCGCGCGATGTCCTCCTGAAGCCGCCTACGCCGGAACGCCTCCATCACGCGGTCACCAGCGCGATCGCAGAACGCCTTCCCACCGAGATCGAACTGCGCGCTAGGGAAGCAGCCGCCCGCATCGACTCCCTGCCGCCGCGGGCGCGGGAGGTTCTGAACGCCATCGTGGAAGGCGGCTCCACGAAGATCATCGCCTACGAGCTGGGGTTGAGTCCGCGCACTGTGGAAATCCACCGGTCCACCGCGTTTCACCGGCTGGGGTTGCGCAACACGGCGGACGCGGTGCGACTGGCGCTGCTCGCCCGCCTGCACCGACAAAATTTCACCATCCTCGACGAAGCGCCGAGCGATCGCGCCGCCTGACAGCCGGTCAATTGCGCCGCGACCACAAACAAAAACGGCCCGGATCGCTCCGGGCCGTTTTGTATGCAAGCGTCTCTTCGCTTAGCGCTTCGAGAACTGGAAGCTGCGGCGCGCCTTAGGACGGCCGTACTTCTTGCGCTCGACGGCGCGCGGATCGCGGGTCAGGAAGCCGCCCGGCTTCAGCGCCGCGCGCAGCGCCGGCTCATAGGCCACCAGCGCACGTGAGATGCCGTGGCGTACGGCGCCGGCCTGGCCCGAGAGGCCACCGCCGACAACCGTGACGATCACGTCGAACTGCCCGTCGCGGGCAGCGGCGATCAGCGGCTGACGCAGGATCATGCGCAGCACCGGACGCGCAAAGTACACCTTCTCGTCACGGCCGTTGACCGTGATCGAGCCGCGGCCCGGCTTGATCCACACGCGGGCAACCGCGTTCTTGCGGCGGCCGGTGGCATAAGCGCGGCCCTTGGAGTCGCGGTTGGACTTGGGCGCGTCGCCCGCGTCCGCCTTCTCCGGCACCTTGGCCTTGATCAGCGTCGACTTGAGTTCGCCGAAGCTCTTTACATCCTCAGCCATCGGTTAGCTCGCCTTCTTGTAGTTGGTGTTCTTGGGATTCATCTTGGCGATGTCGACCGCTTCCGGCTTCTGCGCCTCATGGTCGTGCGTCGCACCCGGGAAGACCCGCAGGTTCGACAGCTGGCGACGGCCCAGCGGACCGCGCGGCAGCATGCGCTCGACCGCCTTGTGCAGCACGCGCTCGGGATACTTTCCGCGCATGATCGCGCCGGCCGTACGCTCCTTGATGCCGCCGATGTAACCGGTGTGGTGGTAGTAGGTCTTGTCCTTGAGCTTGTTGCCCGTGAGGACGACCTTGGCCGCGTTGATCACGACGACGTTGTCGCCGCAGTCCATGTGCGGGGTGAAGGTGGTCTTGTGCTTGCCGCGCAGGCGCAGCGCGATGATCGAGGCGAGGCGGCCGACGACGAGACCTTCGGCGTCGATCAGGATCCACTTCTTCTCGATCTCGGACGGCTTGGCCGAGTAGGTTTTCATTTGGGACCTGTCAGAAATGCGTTTGAGGCGCGGCTTCTACGTGCCACGCCTTGGCCGGTCAAGCAAAAACGCCTGTCCTGCCTGCATTTTCTGTATGCGGTATCATAATACCGCACAAAATCCTAGTCTTTGGCGTGATTGGCGATGGCCCGGGCCGCTTCGCGGCTGATCTCGGGGCAGGCCATCGGCATGATCTCCGTGGCGTGCATGGTACCCAGCGCCACATGCGCCCGTGCAGGCACCCCTGCCCGCATCAGCAGCCGGTAGAACTCGATCCCCTCGTCGCGCAGCGGATCGCACTCGTTGACGCTGATCACGGTCGGCGGCAGGCCCTTCACATCCTCCTCCGTCGCGAACAGCGGCCATGCCAGCGGATCGCGCGCCTTGAACGCCTCGATCCCATAGCCCATCGCCGCGCGATTGTTATGCAGTTCGAGCAGCAGCCCGTTATTCTCGACCGACGACGGCAACCGGTCCTGCGGCCACTGCCCGGCAATATAGGGGCACAAGGCGTACAGCCCCTTGATCAACCCCAGATCCCCTTCCCGCTTGAGCTGCATTGCCGTGGCCAGCGTGAGATTGCCACCGCCGCTCTCGCCGGCGACGATGATCTTCTTCGGGTCGATCTTCAGCATGTCCGCATGCGCGTGCATCCAGCGCAATCCCGCCACGCAATCGTTCAGTCCGGCAGGATAAGGCGCAACCTCCGGCGCCGATGACGCGCGGATGCAGTTGCGAAAATCCACCATCGCGACCGCGACGCCCTGTGCCGCGATGAGCCGGCCCCAGGCGCGATACATGCCGTCGAAAGCCGACAGCATCGCCATGCCGCCGCCGTGGATGTAGTAGACGCACGGCACGCGGTCGCCATTGTCGGGGCGGATGAATTGTATCTTGACCGTGTTGCCGTCCGGCTCCGACCGAAACGTCTCGGTCCGCACCATCAATCCGGCTGACGGCGCAAGCTGCTCATTGTCCATCATCGCGAACATGGCATCGCCCGCCGCGGCGGCAGCCTTGGCGGCTTCAGTCTGCTGTTCCGCCAGCATCGCCTCGCGGCTGGCGGCGTCGCCCTGGGGCGGCATGTCCGGCATCGCGCCCATGATGGCCTTGATGCGGGGATCGATGCGGGGATCGGCGGCGACTTTCGAGACCATGGACGCGGCTCCTTACGATGAACCGCACCACTGTATGGGAGCGGCCGCGCCGCGCAACGCCCCCGGGCGCAAACACGAAAAAAGCCCGGCCGATGGGCCGGGCTTTTCCGCGCAACATGGCGGGGGGAGCTTACCAGTCGCGCTTGATGTTGAAGTAGTTGTAGGAGGTCTCGCGGATCTTGCCGAATTCGCCGTCATTCTTGGTCAGGTCTTCGAGGCGATAGGTCGGCGCCTTGCTGATCACGTCCTGCGCCACCGGCACGACATAGCCGCCCTTGTCCTTGTTGTAGTCGAGCATCGACCACGGAACCGGGAAGAACTTCTCGCCCATGCCGAGCACGCCGCCTTGGCCGAGCGCAGCGAACATGATGCGATCGGAGGTCTTGTCGAGCACGACGTCCTCGACATGGCCGATCTTGTCGCCCTTCTGGTCGTAGACATCGGTGCCTTTCACCTTGGAGGCGAGAATCGCGCTGGTGTGGCCGCTTGCGGTTGTCATTTAATTTGTGTCCTTGCGTGTGAACTCAAGCGGAGAACGCCTTCTTTACGCCTTCGTTCCGGTATCGCATTGGTTTCGCAAAGCGGGATAGAGTTCCGCGATCGGCGCGCTGAAGCGCCTTCTTGGGGGAGTTTCATGAAGACGATTTTTGCCGCTCTGGCGGTGGTGCTGGGTGTGTCTGCCGTGCTTGCAGCGGACGCGCCGCTCAAGGGCTTCAGCCGCGACGGCAATGACGACCTGTTCGGCTACTACATGGCCTCGACACCGGTGAAGGTCGGCAAGATGGAGCTCGACCATCTGCACATCGGCATGAAGGAAGACCTGGTGAAGTGGGAGAAGGGAACCGAGCGCCTCGCGACCTATGCGCCCATCATGTTCCAGTTCACCGACACCTCCAGCAAGATGGTCAAGAACGAAGAAAACGGGCAGATGTACCACGCGAACCTGCCGCGGGTTCTGCCCACCGCCTACCGCATCGCCGGCAACAGCATCGCGTGGACAGGCACTTCCAAGGAGGTCGGCGCCGTGAGCTTCACCGGCACGATCGATCGCAAGAAGATCGCCAAGTTCAACGCCGGCGCGGGCTCGGAGGCCGGCCCCGGCGACACCAGCGTACCGGTCATCAAGGGCGACCTCACCATCGCGGGCAAAGTGTTCAAGAACGTCGCGTTGTCTTGGTCCGGCGGCGACTGAGCAAGGGCCGCACGAGGTGCTATAAGCGTCCGGCAGATATCCGCCGGACGCCGCCATGAATGCTCCCGCCTCCCCGCCCCTGGTCCTGACCGCGCAGACCGGTGCGGTCCTCAAAATCACGCTCAATCGCGGCAACGCGCGCAATGCGCTGAGCGTCGGCCTGATGAGCGCGCTTCAGGGTGCCCTCGACGACGCCGCGAAGGACAGGTCGGTCCGCGTCGTCGTGATCGCGGCTGACGGCCCGACGTTCTCGTCCGGGCACGATCTGAAGGAGATGACGGCCCGCCGCGCCGATGCCGACAAGGGGAAGCAGTTCTTCGCCGAGCTGTTCGCCCAGTGCTCGAAGCTGATGCAGACCGTGGTGCGCCATCCCAAGCCGGTGATTGCCCAGGTCCACGGCATCGCCACCGCGGCCGGTTGCCAGCTCGTGGCCAGTTGCGATCTCGCCGTCGCCTCATCCACAGCGCGGTTTGCAACGCCCGGCGTGAACATCGGCCTTTTCTGCTCGACCCCAATGGTGGCGCTGTCGCGCAACGTCTCGCGCAAGCACGCAATGGAGATGCTGCTGACCGGCGAGATGATCCCCGCCGACGACGCCCGCCGCATCGGGCTCATCAACCGCGTGGTCGCGCCGCAAGCGCTCGAAGCAGAAACCCTGAAGCTGGCCGAGCTGGTGGCCTCCAAGCCGCACGGCACGCTCAAGATTGGCAAGGAAGCCTTCTATCGCCAGGTCGAGATGCCGCTCAGCGATGCCTATGACTACGCCAGCCAGGTCATGACCATGAACATGCTGGCCGCGGAAGCCGAGGAAGGCATCGGCGCCTTCGTCGAGAAGCGCGAACCGAAATGGCCTGACTGACGCGTGGAACGACTGCTCCTGACGATCGGCCCGGCGATTGCCGCGCTGGCTTTGCTGTGGGTGGCGCGCAACACGCTGTCCGACCTTCGCATCGCGCTCCAAAGCGGAGTCACGCGCGCGACGCGCCGCAACCCGTCGATCGCCCGGGCCAGTCATCACGGCCTGTTCTGGAACTACGTCACCTGGACGGGCATCCTGCTCGCGGTGCAGGCCGTTCTCACCCTCGCCGCCCTTGCAATCATGACCAATGCCATGCTCAACGGGGACAGTTCTTAAGAGCCACGCCATGCCCCAGTACGACGACGCCCTGATCAAGTCCGTCCTGCGCTCCGTCAAGACCATCGCGATGGTCGGCGCCAGCGGCAACGAGATGCGGCCGTCCTATTTCGCGATGATGTACCTGCTCGCCAAGGGCTACGTCGTCCATCCCATAAACCCGGGCATGGTGGGCAAGAAGATCCTGGACCAGACCGTCTATGCGTCGCTGAAGGATGTCCCTGCGCCGGTCGATATGGTCGATATCTTCCGCACCGCCGATGTCGCGCCGCAGATCGTGCGCGAAGCGCTTGCCGAAAAAGACAGGCTGGGCGTCAAGGTGATCTGGATGCAGCTCGGCGTCATCAGCGAAGAGGCAGAAACGCTGGCGCGCGAGGCCGGCCTCACCGTCATCATGGATCGCTGCCCCAAGATCGAGCACGGCCGCTTCTCGGGCGAGATCGGCTGGATGGGCGTCAACCGCAAGGTGATCGACAACCGCAAGCCGCTGTTGTTCGGCAAAGGCGGTTCGCTCAAGCGCGCCTGAGCCCATGCTGAAAGTTTGGGGCCGCCGCAATTCGATCAACGTGCAGAAAGTCATGTGGGCGGTCGGCGAGCTCGGCCTGCCGCATGAGCATATCGACGCCGGCGGCCCGTTCGGCGGCCTCGACACCGAAGAGTTCGGCGCCATGAACCCGAACCGACGCGTGCCGGTGATCGACGACGGTGGCACCGTGGTGTGGGAGAGCCACGCCATCATTCGCTATCTCACGGCGAAATACGGCGACGGTTCGCTCTGGCCGTCCGATCCGGGCATCCGCGCGGCGTCGGATCAGTGGACCGACTGGGTCACCGCCGACCTCCAGCCTGCCTTCATCGGTGGCGTGTTCTGGAATTTCTACCGCACGCCGGAAGAGAAGCGCGATTGGCCGCTGATCCGGCAGGGTATCGCGCGCAGCGCCATCCTGTTCCGCCTGCTCGACACGCACATGGCCGGCCGCGCCTTTATTGCGGGCGATGCCTTCACCTTCGGCGACATCCCCGCCGGCGCGCAGCTCTACCGCTACTTCGAACTTGAGATCGACCGTCCGACCCTGCCGCATGTCGAGGCCTGGTATGAACGCCTCGCTGCGCGCCCGGCGTATCGCGAGCATGTCATGGTGCCGTTCGAAGACCTGAAGGGGCGTCTCGCCTTCTGACGTCTTGAAATCGGATGGCACGTGCTTACCTCCCATTCGCACATTGGGAGTGGCCGCCGTGAAGAAATTCATCCTCGGACTTTCCATGGTTGCCGCGCTCGGCGTTGCGGCCGCTCCTGCGGCAGAGGCGAAGGGGTGCATCAAGGGCGCAATCGTCGGCGGCATCGCCGGTCATCTGCTGCACCACCATGCCGTTCTGGGCGCCATCGCAGGCTGCGCCATCGGCCACCACATCGCCCATGAGCACGATCGCGACCGGGATCGCGATCGGCACACTCAGCATCACGAGCACGACTGAATCACGCGCTTAGCAAGGGAAATGGCTACCCACGCTTGAACATGGGTGGCCTGCACACGATCTCTGGCGAGCCGCCTCCTGCCGTTGCATAGTGCGCCGCTTTTCGCGCGCGGGCCCCGACCGGCCTGCCTTTTCGCGCAAAACGAAAACAATACGATGTGGTTCGGGCGCACCGGCCAACTAAGGAGAGTAGTATGAGCGATTACGGCTTCAATACACTTGCGGTTCACGCCGGCGCCCAGCCCGACCCGGCAACCGGTGCTCGCGCCACGCCCATCTATCAGACAACCGCCTTCGTGTTCGAAGACGCCGATCACGCCGCCGCGCTCTTCAACCTCCAGGTCTTCGGCAACATCTATTCGCGCATCATGAATCCCACCAACGCGGTGCTCGAAGAGCGCGTCGCCGCGCTGGAAGGCGGCCGTGCCGCGCTTGCCGTGAGCTCCGGCCATGCCGCGCAGCTCATCGCTCTCCATACCCTGATGGGCCCTGGCGACAATATCGTCGCTGCGCGCCAGCTCTACGGCGGTTCGATCAACCAGTTCAGCCAGGGCTTCGCGAAGTTCAGCTGGGGCGTGAAGTGGGCCGATACGCGCGATCCCGCCTCGTTCAAGGCCCAGATCGACGACCGCACCCGTGCCGTGTTCATCGAAAGCATCGCTAACCCCGGCGGCATCATCAGCGATATCGAGGCCATCGCCGGCATTGCGCATGCCGCAGGTGTGCCGTTGATCGTCGACAACACGCTGGCCTCGCCTTACCTGATCCGCCCGATCGAGTGGGGCGCCGACATCGTGCTCCACTCGGCCACGAAATTCCTCGGCGGCCACGGCAACTCGATGGCCGGCATCATCGTGGACGCAGGCAAGTTCAACTACGGCAACGGCAAGTACCCGACGCTCAGCGAACCCTGCCCGTCCTATCACGGCATGAAGCTGTGGGAGACCTTCGGCGACATGGCCTATGCCATCGCCTGCCGCGTGCTCGGCCTGCGCGATCTCGGCCCTTCGCTGTCACCGATGAATGCGTTTCTTGTGATGACGGGCATCGAGACGCTGCCGCTGCGTATCCAGCGGCACTGCGACAACGCCCTGACGGTCGCCCAGTGGCTGCAACGCCATCCGAAAGTGAGCTGGGTGAACTATGCCGGCCTCGAGGGTAACGAGTCTTATGGCCTGCATCGAACCTATTGCCCCAAGGGCGCCGGATCGGTGTTCACCTTCGGTCTCAAGGGCGGCTATGAGGCAGGTGTGAAGATGGTCAACGGCGTCAAGCTGTTCAGCCATCTCGCCAACATCGGCGACACACGCAGCCTGATCATCCACCCCGCCTCGACAACGCACCGCCAGCTCAACGACGAAGAGCGCGGACGTGCCGGCGCCGGCAACGACGTGATCCGCCTGTCCATCGGCATCGAAAGCCCCGAGGACATCATTGCCGATCTGGATCAGGCCTTGTCGGCGTAGTGCAATTCGAAGAGGTGCCAGACGGCGGTGCACAGCAGAAGCGCCGCCGTCAACTGATGCGCGGCGGCGAGGAATTCGGGCGCTTGCAACAGTAACGTCGCGATACCGAGCGCGATCTGGAATAGGGTGACGTGCAGCAGCGCATTGCCGCTGCGCCGCGCCAGTCCGGTCAACCTGCCGCGCTCGCGCCACCATAGTACAAATATACCGATCGCAACGACGTACGCACCAATCCGGTGATCGAACTGTGCGGTGCCGGGGTTCTCGAAGAGATTGATCCACCACGGCGACAGCGCGAACAAATCCTCGGGCGCGAACCGTCCATCCATCGACGGCCAGGTGTTGTAGATCAGTCCGGCATGCAGCCCCGCGACCAGCGCTCCCAGCAGCATCTGCATATAGACCAGGACGGCGATGAGGATCGGACCGCGCGGCAGCTTCGCAGTCCGCGGCTCGGTCGTTCGCAGATAGCCAAGCGCGGTCCACACCATCGCCACCAGCAGGATCAGCGCCACGCCAAGGTGGATCGCGAGGCGGTATTGCGAGACGCTCACCCGCGTCTCGAGTCCGCTCTGCACCATCCACCACCCGACGGCGCCCTGAAGCCCGCCGAGCAGGAACAGCACGATCATCCGCGGCCACTCGGCCCGCTTGATTGCGCCGACCCATGCGAACCACACGAATGGCACGAAGAACAGGATGCCCAACAGCCGCCCCAACAGGCGGTGCGCCCATTCCCACCAGAAGATGCCCTTGAAGGCCTCCAGCGACATGCCGGCGTTCTCGTGGATGTATTGCGGGATGCGCTGGTACTTCGCGAAGGCGTCATGCCATTCCGCGTCGTTGAGCGGCGGAATGGCGCCCATGATGACATCCCACTCCGTGATCGAGAGACCTGAGCCCGTGATCCGCGTCAGGCCGCCCACCGTAATCATGCCCAGGATGACGGCCGCGATCGCCAGCAGCCAGAATCCGACCGCGCGGCGGCTGCGCCAAAACGACGGCTTGGCTGAAATGTTCGTCATGGCGCCTGCATAAAGCCCTTGAAGGCGGCGGTCTTTCCGCCATCTTGTCGCGGCTCATGGGGAGGATTCAATGAATCGCCTGATTGCTCCGCTTGCCGTAGCCGCGGTTCTCACGGTTACCGCAGCCATCGCCGCCGATACGATGCCCATGGACATGCCGATGCCGCCGGGCGGCGTGATGAAGATGATCGACCCCATGCCCGGCGTGTACATGGGCACGGCCGACAAGCCCGGCGCGCCGCTGTTCAAGGGCCTCGGCACCTTCCACCACAAGATCAACACGCGGAACAAGCTGGCGCAGCGCTATTTCGACCAGGGCATCAAGTTGACCTTCGGCTTCAACCACGCGGAGGCCATGCGGTCGTTCCGCGAGGCCGTGCGCCTCGACCCGCATTGCGCCATGTGCTGGTGGGGCTGGGCCAACGCCCTGGCCCCCAACATCAACCTGCCGATGCCGGAAGATGCCGTGAAACCGGCCTGGACGGCGCTCCAGAACGCGCTGGCGCTCAAGCAATACGCGACGCCCGAAGAACGCGACTGGATCGACGCGCAGGCGACGCGGTTCTCGCCTGATCCGAAGGCCGATCGCGCCAAGCTCGATGCGGCGTATGCCGATGCGATGGCGGCGCTTTGGAAGAAGTACCCGAACGATCTCGATGTGGGCGTGTTCTATGCCGAGGCGATGATGGACACCCAGCCTTGGGACTATTGGGAGACCGACGGTGTTACGCCCAAGGGCCATGCGCTTGAGATCGTCTCGACGCTGGAAGGCATCATCAAACGCGCGCCCTATCACCCCGGCGCGCTGCATCTCTACATCCACGCCGTCGAGGCGACGACGACACCGCAGCGTGCCGAGCTCGCCGCCGACCGCCTCGAGAAGCTCATGCCCGGCGCCGGACACATCGTGCACATGCCGTCGCATATCTACTATCGCGTCGGCCGATATGCCGATGCCGCGCATGTGAACGAATTGGCGGCGCTGGTCGATGAGCAGTACATCGCTTCGTGCCGGGCACAGGGCTACTACCCGGTCGGCTACTACGGCCACAACATCCACTTCCTGTGGACGTCGTCGGAGATGCAGGGCCGCTACAAGATGGCGATCGACTCCGCGCGCCGACTGGTGAAAGCGATCGGTCCGGATGCGGCCAAGATGGGCCCACAGGCCGAACTTTATTACCTGACGCCCTGGGCGACCCTGCTCCGCTTCGGAAAATGGGACGAGATCCTCGCCGAACCCATGCCGGCCGCCGACCAAACCGTGACCATGGCGATTGCGCACGAGGCCCGAGGTTTCGCCTTCGCCAACAAAGGCGACAAGGCCAAGGCGGCCGAGGAGCGCGCCGCTCTAGCCGCGCTGGCGGGTCAGGACAAACTCGCGGAGCGCTATCAGATGGTGCCTGCCGTCCCGATGCTGCAGATCGCGCTGGCCGATCTCGATGGCGAGATCGCGCGCACCGCCGGCGATCTGACCACCGCCGTCGCCTTCTTTACCAAGGCCCGCGATATCGAAGAAGCGCTGCCCTATACGGAGCCGCCCTATTGGCATCAGCCGTCGAGCCACCTGCTTGGGGCGGCGCTTCTACAGGCCGGTCGCGCGAAGGAAGCCACGGAGGTGTATCGGCGCAGCCTGCAATATTATCGGGCTGACGGTTGGGCGCTGTTCGGTCTCGCCCAGGCAGAGGACGCGATGGGCGACAAGTCCGCCGCGGATGCCACGCGCAAGCAGTTCGCGACGGCATGGTCGCTCGCGGACACAAAACTGACGGCGTCACGCTTCTAAAAAGATTGGGGGCCGGTGCTTCGCCGACCCCCTGCTCCCACCAAACTTACATTCCGCCCATGGCATCCAGGGCATTCTGCGCATGGCTGCGGCAGGTCGCGTCGTCGCCGGCCGCATCGGCAGCCGCGAGTTCATCCCTTGCCGTCTTCGCCTTGGTCGCATCGCTCGGCATCGTCATGCCGCGCGCCTTGGTGATCATGTCCGCACAACTCGTTGCGGGCGAGGCACTGGCCGGCATGGTCACCGCGCCGGGCGCCGTATCCGTCGCAGCGGGCGTGGTGCTGGGCGTCGTGGGCGACGGGCTTGCCGTCGTGGGGGAGGTCGCGGGGTTGTTCGCCGGGGGCGCCACGGGTTCCGCGGCATAGGCGGCAAATGCAATCAGCGTCGCGGCGCTGGCGGCCAAAATCATCTTCATGGTGTTTCTCCTTGAGAATGGCTTCGCCCCACCAGACCAACGTCACGACATCCGGTTGGTTTCTGTAAACATATGCCGCGCAGCAGCAATTCGACCGCGCTTGCCCGAGATGCTCTGCGCGCCCTACAAAGTTCCCAACGCAGAAGGTCCCTGATGTCCGAGAGCGAGTTCCACTTCACCGGCGCCGACGGCACGCCGGTCTTTTGCTACCGCTGGCTGCCGTCCAAGCCCGTGCGGGGGGTGCTTCAGGTCAGTCACGGCATGGGCGAGCACGCGCTGCGCTATCTCGAGCCGCTCCAACCGCTGATCGACAGCGGCATCGCTATCTATGCCAACGACCACCGCGGCCATGGCCGCACCTCGCCGAATTCGCTCGGAGATTTCGGGCTTGGCGGCTTCGCCGCGCTGGTCGACGACATGGCGGTTCTCAGCCGCACGATCCGCGCGGAAAATCCAGGCAAGAAGATCGTGCTGATGGGCCACTCCATGGGCTCCTTCGCGGCGCAGATCTACATCGCGGACCACAGCGCGTTGATCGATGGCTATGTGCTGTCCGGTTCGGCGGCGATCGACAAGCTTCAGGCGCCGCGCGGCGGTCTCTCTGCGATCGGCGGTGTCGAGAATCCGCGCACGCCCTTCGACTGGCTGTCGCGCGACGACAAGGAAGTCGACAAGTACATCGCCGATCCGTTGTGCGGCTTCACCGTCACCGATGACTCGCGCAATTCGATGTTCGCCGCGGCGTCGCCGTCGCTCGACATGGACAGGCTGCGCAAGATTAGAAGCGACCTGCCGGTGTATGTGTTCGCGGGCGACAAGGATCCGATCAACGCCGACCTGACCAGGCTGCATCCGCTGGTGGATCGTTATCGCGAGGCCAGCCTCGCCGACATCACAACCGACTACTATCCCGGCGGGCGACACGAAATGCTGAACGAGACCAACCGCGCCGAAGTCGTGCGCAACCTGCAATCCTGGATCGACCGCGTCATCGCATGAGCCCGCATATCAAGAAACTGATCGGTACGATCCTGATCCTGATCTGGCTGCCGGTATACGCGCTGCTCGCGACGGGCCTCGCCGTCCATATACTTCCGCGCGCCAGCGGCATCGGCGCGTTCTTCTTCTATCTGATTGCCGGCACGCTGTGGGCGGTACCGGTCGGCGCGCTGTTTCCATGGATGATGCGCGAGCCGAAGCCGCGCGCATGACGACGACGAACGCATTGGGGAGGTCTATCCGCAAATGACACCGGTTTCCCGCCGAACGATGATCGCCACGACTGTCGCGGCGGTCGCCGCCCCCGCGATTGCGCGCGCCGCTGACGCTGCGCCGATCGCCGCCACGCGGCACGGCAAAGTGCGCGGTGTGCTCGACCAGGGCATCAACGTCTTCAAGGGCGTTCGCTATGGCGCGGACACGGCACCTACGCGATTCCAGCCGCCGCGCCTGCCGGCGCATTGGTCCGGTGTGAAAGACGCCCTTGCCCACGGACCAGGATCGCCGCAGGACCGCAACGAGGCCAACACCTCCGAAGATTGCCTGTTCCTCAACGTCTGGACGCCGGGCTTGCGCGACGGCGGCAAGCGGCCGGTGATGTTCTATATCCATGGCGGCGCTTATTCGAACGGTTCGGGCTCCAGCCCGCTCTATGACGGCGTGAACCTGTGCAAACGCGGCAATGTCGTGGTCGTGACCGTGAACCACCGGCTGAACGCCTTCGGCTATCTGTTCCTCCAGCGGCTCGACAAGGATTTCGCCGACAGCGGCAATTGCGGCCAGCTCGACCTTGTGCAGGCGCTGCAATGGGTGCGGGACAACATTGCGGAGTTCGGCGGCGATCCGAACTGCGTGTTCGTGTTCGGCCAATCCGGCGGCGGGGCGAAGATCGCCACCATGATGGCCCAACCGAATGCCAAGGGACTGTTCCATCGCGCCACCACGATGAGCGGTCAGCAGGTCACGGCGTCGGGTCCGTTCAATGCGACCAAGCGGACGCAGGCGTTCATGGCGGCGCTCAACGTCACGAACACCAAGGACTTGCTGAAGCTCTCGGTCGATCAGCTTCGCGCGGGACTGAAGGCGGTCGATCCGGTCATCGGCTCGGGCGGCGTCTACTTCGGGCCGGTGCTGGATGAGCGGACGCTGACACGACATCCGTTCTATCCCGATGCGCCGGCGCAATCGCTCGACATTCCGATGATGATCGGCAACACGCATGACGAGACCCGTGCGTTCATCCAGGACGCATGGGCCTACAACCTGACATGGGATGAGCTGCCCACCCGGCTTCCGCCCAACTATCGCGTCGATATCGACCCGGAAATCGTGATCGCGAAGTACCGCGAGTGGTTTCCCGGCATCACACCAACCGATCTGTTCTTCAAGGCGACCACCGCGGGTCGCTCCTGGCGCGGCGCGATCATCGAGGATGAGGCGCGGGCGGTGACGCGCTCGCCGGCCTACGCCTATCAGGTCGATTTTAAGACACCGTTCCATGACAGCGCGCCACACACGACCGACATCGCGCTCAGTTTCGACAACACGGACAAGGAGGGCGCGATAACCGGCAACGGCCCGGAGGCGCGCGCGCTGGCGGCCAAGGTCAGCGATACGTTCATCGCGTTCGCCCGTACCGGCAGCCCCAACAACCCGGCGATCCCGAAATGGGCGCCTTATACCCTGCCCGATCGCGCGACGATGATTTTCGACACGACCTGCCGGATGGAGAACGATCCGCGCGGGCGCGAGCGCGAGCTGTTCGCCAAGGTGCCGTTCATCCAGCAAGGCACGTAATATCCCGCCAGCCAATCGATTCTGGAGCATGCCATGGCCGTCAACCTCTTCACGTTCATCGATCTCTATTCGCGTCTGCTGACCACCGCGACGCACCTGCTCAACAAGGGCGCCGAGCACGCAAAGGCCAAGGGACTCGATCCGGAAACGATCCTCGACTGGCGCCTGATCGACGACATGCAGCCCCTGCGCTTCCAGATCATGGTGGTCTGCAACTTCACGCGGCTGTGGCCGGCGCGGGTCGCGGGCCTGACGGTGCCCGCCGAAATCTCCGACACGCTCACGCTGGCGCAATTCCACAAGGAGATCGACACGGCGAAGGCTTATTTGGCCGCGCTGAAGCCGGAGCAGTTCGCGGGCCGCGACGACGTTCCGCTCACGGTCATGATCGGCACCGGCATGGAGCCGACGCTGCCGTCGGGCCAATGGCTGACCGTCTTCGCGACGACCAATCTCTATTTCCACCTCTCGACGGCCTACGGCATCCTGCGGTCGAAGGGCGTGCCGATCGGCAAGGTCGATCTGTTCGCGGGCGGCCTCTAGACGCGCAGGCCCAGCGCATCGATCCGCGCCATGGTCGCCGCGTCCAGCGGCCGGGCCGCGGCGTCGATGCATTGGGCGAGTTCGGCGCGGTTCTTGACGCCCAGGATGACCGTGGGCACGCCGGGCATCGCCAAAGCGTAGCGGTGGGCCAGCACCGCTGGGTCTTCGCCCAGCTCGGCGGCAAGCGCGCGGAACGGCGCGGCGCGGTCGTAGTCGGTGCGATCCGGATTGTTGGGCGTCAGGTCGCGGTCCACCGCGGCGGTCAGGGCACCAGCCTGCACCGCGCGGATGCCCAGCACGCTGACGCCCTGCTCGTTCGCGACCTTGATGATGTCGCGCGGCTTTGCGGGCTCGGCATAGCGGCGCAGGCTGCCAGCGCTGTCGAGCAGGTTGGTCACGGCCTGCACATAGGCGGGTTTTTTGTCGTGCTTCAGGGCGCGGATGATGGTGTCGGGCACGCCGGAGCCGGTGATGCCCCAGGTCGCGATCTTGCCCGCCGATTTCAACTTCTCGAAGGCCGGGATCAGGCATTCGGCATAGATCGACCAGCGCGTTGCGAACTGGTCCTGCATGTCTGGCCGCCTCGCATAGACATAATCGTCTTCGCAAATGTTGGAGTGCAGGAAGAAGATGTCGACGTGATCGAGCCGCATGGTCGTGAGGCTCTTTTCCAGCGAGGCGGTGAGCAGTTTTTCGACCTCGCTCGGCGCCGGCGTGCCGAGGCCGTACTTGGTCGTGACGCGCAGGCCTTTCGGCAGCTTGCCGGCGAAGGTCTCGCCGACGATGGCCTCGCAGTTGCCGTACATCGGCGCGGTGTCGAGCAGGTCGATCCCGGCGTCGACCGCGGCGTGGATCGTGGCGGAGCATTCCTCGCGGGTGTTGGCGCCCCAGATCTGGCCGATGCCGCCGCCGCCGAGCGTCAGCACGCTCACTTCGCCCAGCGAGCCGAACGCGTTCTTCTTCATCTCAGGTCCTGTTCCAGATGGATTCGAAATTGCCGCCGCCGTTCAGGAGCTGCGCGGGGCTCTTCTTGTCGATGTGGCCGATCAGGCCCTGATAGACGCCGTAGCCGACCAATTCCTGCAGGCGCGGCGAGAAGGATTTCACGAGTTCGGGCGAAAGGCCGAGTTGCTGGTTCTCCTGCTGGCGGATGAAGCCGGCGCAGTAGTTCATCGCGATGCCGGTGCGCCGCGTATCCGTGCGATTGGCGCCGCCGCCATGCCACAGCGAGCCATCCCAGATCAGCACGCTGCCCTTCTTCATCTCGCCCGGCACGGTTTCGTACTGGCCGCCATAGTCGGGGTTAGGCTTCTTGTGGCTGCCCGACACAAGGCGCGTCGCGCCGTTGGCGTCGGTGAAGTCGGTCAGCGCCCACATGGAATTGCAGACGATGGCGCGGTGCGGCTTCTCCAGCGGGATCACCATGTCGTCGGCGTGGATCGGCTGCGCCACCTCACCGGGATCGATGGCGATGGAGGACAGAGACGAGATCAGGCAGCCCGGATCCAGCACGCCCTCGATCACCGGCAGCACGTTCTGGTGCACCGGCACGCGGAGGAACGGCTCGCCGAAGGCCAGCAGGTTGTAGATGCGGACCGTCTTGTGGCCCTCGAAGCCGTTCATTGCGGGTTTGGCGTTGTGCTCGCGCTCCAGCCGGTCGAGCGCCGCCGCCAATGCGTCGACCAGCGCCGGTTCGATGGCGTTCTCGACGATGGTGAAGCCGTCGCGCTGCACGCGCGCGACATGTTCGTTCCTGGTCTTGTCGTCCATCATTGCACCGCCGCGATTGCGTGACCGTCCATCGACCGTCCCGGCTGCAAGCCTAGCAGCTTCATGACGGTGGGGTGCACATCGACCTGATCCAGGCGCTTGATCTCGCCGGGGCGGACGCCGGCGCCCCAGAGGTAGAAGATGCCGTGCATGTCGACGACCGCGGGATCGTAGCCGTGGGTCGAGGGGACGACGCCAGGGCCAGTGTTAACGATCGGGCTCCAGAGCCAGTTGCCGCCCGTCCAGCCGACGTACCAGGGCAACGCGCTGGAATCGACCATGCGGTACGGCGGCTTGCCCACCAGCATCAGATCGCCGACGCGAATGCTGTTGCCCAGATGCGCGAAGGGCGGGTAGTGGCCGGTGCGATAGACGGTGAAGGCGTTTGGATAGGCGCTGAGCGCCTTCTGCACGCGGTCTGCGCTTTCGCCCTTGTCGAGGTAGAGGAACGCGCTGGCGCCATCGACGGCGGCGGTCGCCTTGATGTCGTACATGTTCATCAGACGCGTGACGTTGATAAAGCCGGTCGTGTCTTTCATGCCGTGGTCGGTGCCGACCAGCAGCGTGCCTTCGCGGCTCGGCGGAAGAGCCTTCAGTGCCGCCATCAGGCGGCCGACGATGGCGTCGGCGCGGCGCACGGCGTCCTGCGTTTTCGGGCCGGTCACGCCGTTGCCGTGGGCGACGCTGTCCGGGTATTCAAAGTACAGCGTGATCAGCCGCGGATGGTTCGGGCTGTTGTCCTTCAGGGCCTTGAAGGCGCGCTGGAGGATTGTTTCGTCGTCCTCGTGGTCCTTCCACAGGACTTCGGGGTTCACGATGCTGGCGAGCTGTTTCTTGCCGCGCCAGCGGTCGACGAAGTTGAAGACCGCGGCATGAATGCCCTGGCGCTCGGCGGCCTCCCACATGGTCTCGCAGCCGGTGCGCCAGATGGCGTCGTCCTGGTCGGTCGCGTGCGAGAACCAGCCGTGCTTAGGGTCGAGGAAGGTGTTCGAGACGACGCCATGATGTTCGGGCCAGCAGCCGGTGGCGAAGGTGGTGTGGTTGATCAGCGACAGGGCCGGGAACGCGGGTACCAGGTGACGGGACCAGGCACCTTCGCGCTTCAGGCGATCGAAGTTCGGGGTGGGATGCGTGGCGTCCAGCTCGGCCGGAGCGAAGCCGTCGAACATCACGACCACAACCGCACGTTCCGGCTCATATTCAACGCGGACTATTTCCGCTCTCAGATCGTCTGCGGCCTCGGCACTTGCAGCGACCAACCAAAGCGCGGCGAAAACAGAAAGAAGCTGTTTCAAACCCAACCCCAAAAGCAGAACGCGGCGGAGGGTAGCTCCGCCGCGTTCGGTTGTCCGCACAGTGCGGTGACGGTTATGCCTTTTCCAGGATGTGGACGGCGCAGGCGCTGCCGGCGCCGACGACGTGGGTCAGGCCGATCTTCGCGCCTTCCACCTGGCGGTTGCCCGCCTCACCGCGCAGGTGCATGGTGATCTCGTAGATGTTGGCGATGCCGGTGGCGCCCAGCGGGTGGCCCTTCGACAACAGGCCGCCCGAGACGTTCACCGGGATGCGGCCACCGAGTTGGGTGGCGCCAGAGTCGATCAACGCGCCCGCCTCGCCTTCCTTGGCGATGCCGAGGTTCTCGTAGTGCACCAGCTCTGCGGTGGCGAAGCAGTCGTGAAGTTCGATCAGGTCGACATCGTCGGGGCCGAGGCCGGCCATTTCATACGCGGTCTTCGCCGCGAGGCGCGTCACCGCATTGAAGTCCATCATCGCGATGTTGCGGGAGGTGTAAGGATCGGACGTCAGCGCCGAACCGCGCACGCGTACGGCGCGGCCCATCAGGCCGAGCTCGCGGGCCTTCTTTTCCGAACACAGCACCGCGGCGGCCGACCCGTCGACATTCACCGAGCACATCAGCTTGGTGTTGGGATAGGAGATCATCTCCGCGCCCATCACTTCCTCGAGCGGCGTTTCCTTCTGGTACATCGCCTTCGGGTTCAGCGTGGAGTGGTGGTGGTTCTTCACCGACACCTTGGCGAACTGCTCGAACGTCGTGCCGTATTTGCGCGTGTGTTCGAGGCCGACATGCGCGAACACGGACGGCATGGTGCCGGAGCCGAGCAGGCCTTCGGTCGGGATGCCCTTGCCGCCGCCCGCGCCGCCGAGAAGGCCCGAGCCCATCTGCTCGCAGCCAACCGCCAGCACGATGTCGTAGACGCCGGCCTTGATCGCCATCCAGCCTTCGCGGAAGGCGGTGGCGCCCGTGGCGCAGGCATTGGCGACGTTCACCACCGGCACGCCGGTCTGGCCGATCTCGCGCAGGATGCGCTGGCCGACGCCGCCGGAGGCTTCGAACAGGTTGCCGCTATAGACGGCCTGCATGTCCTGGATGGTCAGGCCGCAATCGTCGAGCGCCATCAGCGCCGCTTGCGCGCCCAGCTCGGGCACGGTGCGTTCGGGGAAGCGCCCGAACTTGATCATGTCTGTGCCGACTACGTAGACGTCGTTGGCCATTGGAGCGTTCTCCTCAATTACGCGGTTCGAAGAAATACGAGAGGTACGAGTTGCCCTCTTTGTCCTTCTGCGGGACGGGCTTGATGACGATGTTCACCGGCATGTCGAACTTGATCTTCGCCGGATCGGGCTCGACGCCGAGCAGGTTGCCCTTCAGCGTGCCGCCGCCATCGATGTCGACGATCGCGGAGATGAACGGCACCGGCACGCCCGGGAAGTTCCGGTGCACGACGGTGAAGTTGTAGAGCTTGCCGGTGGTGCCGAGCTTGATGCTTTCGATGCCTTCGCGCGCGCCGCACTTGCCGCACTGGTTTCGCGAACCGACGACGACCTCGCCGCACTTGGTGCACTTGGAGCCCGCGAGATACGGCGCGGCGCCGTCCTTGGGGATTTTCAGAAACGGCACCACACCTTTGGTGGTGGGCTCCGGTTTGACGCCGGCTGCTGACATGTTGTTCTCCCTGAATCTGCAGTGCAGCAAATAGCGCCGCGCCGCCGGACGCAACCGTGACGCTGCGGCATGGGCCGGGGGTCAAAAACTTCAAAACTTGAATTCAATTCTGCTTAAGGCGTTGAGCCAAAAGCGAAAACAGAATTCGCCGACCTATCGATTTTGCGTACCTCCAGAAGCGCAGAAGGCGCCACGATTGGAACGCGGCGCCTTGTCCCAAGAGATAGGTGGGATGGCCGGACAATCAAGCGGCGCGGCTCGACAGAACAAGGCCGCGGACCTCATGGAGGTCGCGGGCGACGAGGATGCACAGGCTACGGACCTCTTCGGTGGGTTCGAGCAGGTCGGGGACCATGACGGTCATCGTGCCGGCGGATGACGCGGATCTGACGCCGACATGGGAGTCTTCCAGCACCAAGCACAAGCGCGGTTCGACGCCGAGGCGTTCGGCGGCTTTCAGGAAGGGATCGGGCGCGGGTTTGCCGTTTTCGTAGTCGCCGCGACAGATAATGTGATTGAAGCGATGCATAAGGCCGTGCGCGGTCAGGTGACGCTCGACGGTGGTGCGCGAGGACGAGGTGGCGATGGCGCGCGGCAGTTTGAGCTGGTCGAGGGTTTCGAGCAGTTCGAGCGCGCCGGGTTTTACGGGGAGTTTCGCTTCGGCGACGCGCCAGAAGTGGCGGGTCCAATCCTTGTGGAAATCGTCGAACGCGAAGTCGTCGCCGAAATGCGCGAGGAACAGAGGCCGCGTGTGCGAGCGGCGGATGCCGATGGACTTGTTGTAAACCTCGTCGGGGATCGTGTGTCCGGCTTCGGCGGCGGCAGCGAGCAGCGCGTCCTGCCAGAGCGCTTCGGTATCGAACAGCAGGCCGTCCATGTCGAAGATCACGGCGGCGGGGCGATATGGCAATGTCATGCTGTGCGCCCTCCCCTGTTTGCCGCGACGAGAGTGCCGTCTTGCGCTGACGCGGGAAATGCGGCGAGTTTGCCGCGAGACGGGAGATCGGGATGCCGCCAGCGGGATGGGACGCGCTTCGGCAGTGGGGCGACGACGCAGAGCGCATCGAACGGCTCACCGGCGGTGTCGCCAACGACATCTGGCTGGTGCGCGTGGGCGGGCGCCGCGCGGTCGGGCGGCTTGGCAAGCGGAGCGATGCCGATCTGGCGTGGGAAACGGGGCTGCTCCAGCATCTCGATCGTGAGGGACTGGCCGTGCCGGTGCCGCTGCCGACGACGGATGGACGGCTGTTTGTCGATGGTCTGGTGGTGATGACCTATGTGGAAGGCGGGCCGCCGCAGACGGAGGCCGATTGGCGGCGCGTGGCCGACACGCTTCGCCGCGTGCATCGATTGACGGAGGGCTGGCCGCAGCGGCCGGGATGGCGCTCGTCGACCGACCTGCTGCATGCGGAGCGCGGGACGAAGGTCGATCTGCGCGCGATGCCGCCGGAGGCCGTTGCGCGATGCCGGGCGGCGTGGGCGCGGCTTGTGGGACGGCCGACATGCGTCGTGCACGGCGATACCAATCCCGGCAACATCCGCGTGACCGCGGATCGGGTTGGATTGATCGACTGGGACGAGGCGCATGTCGATGTTCCCGACCTCGACCTTGTGCTTCCCCACAACGCCGCCGGTCTTGACGCCAGTGCGCATGACATCGCCGCGCAGGCGTCGGCGGCGTGGGAGGCGGCGGTCTGCTGGGACGACGATTACTCAAAGAAGCGGCTGGCGGAAGTGCGCGCCGTGTGAGGTGACTCACGTCACCTGGATGGCCCGCAACAGCGGGCCATCCAGGTGACGCCTTGATCGTGCTTGCCGGGTTCGCGGCGCACCAACTGGATGGCCCGCTGTTGCGGGCCATGACAGGTGTGGAGGGTGCGTGCCTTACGCCGCGCGCGGCGGGCGTGACTCTTCCGCGATCTTCTCCGCCTTTGCGAACAGCGCGGGGTCTACCTTGGCGCCGCTGGCTTTGACGTTGTCGTCGAGCTGGTCGGGGCGGCTGGCGCCGACGATGGCGCTGGCGATGTTGGGCTCGCGCAGCACCCAGGCGAGCGCGAACTGGGCCATGGTGAGGCCGGCCTCCTGCGCCAGCGGCTTCATGCGCTGCACGCCTTCGAGCCAGCTCTTCTCCATCCAGCCCTTGATCGCACCGCCCATGTTGTCGGACGCGGCGCGGGTGCCGGCAGGCGCCGGCTTGTTGGGATCGTACTTGCCGGTCAGCACGCCCTGCGCCAGCGGCGACCACACGATCTGCGAGATGCCGTTCCTGGCGCTGAGCGGGATGACCTTCTGCTCGGGGCGCCGCCACAGCAGCGAGTATTGCGGCTGGCTGGAGACGAAGTGCTCGACGCCCTTCATGTCGATGGAGGCCTGGATCTGGTCGGGCGACCATTCGGAGAAGCCGAGATAGCGGACCTTGCCGCTCTTCACCGCGCGGGTGAGCGCCTCCATCGTCTCTTCCAGCGGCGTGTTGGTGTCGTAGCGGTGGCACTGGTAGAGGTCGACGTAGTCGGTCTTGAGGCGCTTCAGCGAATCCTCGAGCTGCTTTTCGATCTGCTGGCGCGAGAGCCCCTGGTTGCCGCCGCCCATGTCGCCGAACACCTTGGTGGCGAGCACGTAGCTGTCGCGCTTGCGACCGACGAGCGCCTCGCCCAGCACGGCTTCCGACGAGCCGCGGCCGTAGACGTTGGCGGTGTCGATGAAATTGATGTCCAGCTCGAAGGCGCGGTTCACGCATTTGACCGCCATGTCCTTCTCGACGCCGACGCCATACGTCAGCCATGTTCCGAGCGAAATCTCCGAGACGCTCAGGTCGCTGGCGCCGAGTTTGCGGTATTTCATGGCTTCCTCCGTTGTTCTGGCTTGAGCATCGGAAACCGGGAGCCGTAGAGTCAAAGAAAAAGGGCTGAGGGAGCGAGACGATGGCCACGAACAGGCAGTGGATTTACGCCAGAAAGCCCAATGGGCAGATCGGTGCGGGGAATTTCGATCTCCATGAAGCGCCGGTGCCGCAGGCCGGTCCCGGCGAGGTCGTGGTGCGCTCGACCATGCTGCAATTCGATGCCGCCAGCCGCGCCTGGATGCAGGGCCAGACCTATCGCTCGCAATTGAACCCCGGCGACGTGATGGCGGGGCGCGGCCTTGGCGAAGTCGTGGAGTCGAAAGCGGAAGGCTTCGCCGTCGGCGATGTCGTCATGGGCGACATCGGTTGGCAGACCTACGCCGCCCTGCCCGCGCGCCAAGTGCAAAAGCTCGACAAGGCGATCGCGCCGGAGCTGCATCTGAGCGTCTACGGCATCACCGGGCTGACGGCGTATTTCGGATTGCTGGACGTCGGCAAGCCGCGGCCGGGCGAGACGGTGCTGGTCTCCGCCGCCGCCGGTGCGGTTGGCGTGCTGGTGGGGCAGATCGCGAAGATAGCGGGCTGCACCGTGGTCGGCACCACCAGCGGCAAGGAGAAGTGCGACTGGCTGGTGAAAGAGGTCGGCTTCAACGCCGCGGTTGACTATCGCGAAGGCAACATCGCCGGCAGCATCAAGAAGGTCGCGCCGCAGGGCATCGACGTCTATTTCGACAACACCGGCGGCGACGTGCTGGGCGCGGCGCTGGCGCGGATGAACATGTGGGGCCGTGTTGCCTGCTGCGGCGCCGTCGCCAACTACGACACTTCGACGCCCGCGCCGGGACCGGCGGGCGTGCCGGGCTTCCTGGTCACCAAGCGCATCCGCATGGAAGGCTTCGTGGTGATGGACTTCTTCAACCGCCGCCGCGAGGCCGAGACACAGCTCCACCGCTGGGTTCAGAGCGGCCAGCTCAGGCCGATCGTCGACATCGTGGACGGCTTCGAGAAGATGCCGGACACGCTGGTCGGCATGTTCGCGGGCAAGAACCGGGGCAAGCTGCTGGTCCGGATCTGATGGCGCCCGTGAAGTTCGCCCTGTTCGGGCCGTCGCATATCATCTCGCTGGTGTTGCCGTTCGTGCTGCCGGTGATCGTGGCGTGGCTGGTCCGGCCGGCGACGCGGCCGCAGCTGGACAAGGTGATCCGCTGGACGCTGGGCGCGGCGATGACGGTCAACTGGTTCGGCTGGATGCTGATGCTGCACGGCAAGGGGTGGCTGGGGGTCGACAACGAGTTTCCGCTGAACCTGTGCGACTGGGCGACGGTGGCGACGGTCGTCACCCTGTTCTGGCCGAACCAGCGGACCTATGAGCTGGCATATTTCTGGGCGCTGGCCGGGACGCTCCAGGGGATGCTCACGCCCGACGTGCAGTACGACTATCCGGACACCCAGTTCCTGCTGTTCTTCGTCTTCCATGGTGGCATCATCGCGGGCGTTCTGTACCTCACCTTCGGTCTGAAGATGCGGCCCTATCTCCAGCACTTGCCTCGCGTAATTGCCTGGAGCTTCGTCTACATGGGGGTCGCCGGACTGTTCGACTGGCTGGCGGGAGCGAACTACGGCCTGCTGCGGACCAAGCCGCCCTATCCGACCATCCTGGACGCCATGCCGCCCTGGCCCTGGTACCTTCTGGTGCTGGTCGCGATGGCGCTGTTGTCGATCGCCCTCTACTACTCGCCCTTCTTCGTGATGGACCAGCTTCGCCGTCGCCGTGCGCCGGAACCCATCCCAAATGAGCCCGTTCCCGCACCATGACCGCCGTCACCGACAACCGCGACTTCCGCCGCTTCGAGCTCGAGGAAGAAGGCCAGACCGCCTTCGCCAATTATGCGCGCAATGGCCTGCATGTCGTGATCCCGCATGTCGAGGCGCCGCCGGCCCTGCGCGGCCACGGCACCGCCAGCCGGCTGATGGAAGGGATCGTGGAGCGCGCCCGCGCCGAGGGCTTCAAGATCACGCCCACCTGCTCCTACGCGCACACCTGGTTTCGCAGGCACAAGGACGCGCAGGACGTGCTGGCGTAACCGTCCCGCTCACTGTCATGGTCCGCAAAAGCGGACCATCCAGTTGGTGCGCCGCGAACCTTCCGGGTTTTGGAGAAAACGTCACCTGGGTGGCCCGCAGTCGTGGGCCATGACATCTTTTTGGGGTGACTTAGTGCGCCTTGGGTGCGTGCTGGGCGCCGAATTTCAGGATCAGGCGCTTGAGTTCGGGCTCGCTCACCAACGCGGCTGCTTCGGCAAACGGAAACCATTTCGCGTCGCGTGAGGCCTTTTCCGGCCACGTCCGGCGCTGGCGCGTGACCTTGAGCGCGAACAGGTTCACCCTGCAGTTCATGCCGTCACCGTGCTTGCGCTCCTTGAGGTAGTGGAAGGCGCCGAACGGCTTCTCCGCGATCTCGCCCACGACACCGGCTTCTTCCAGCGCCTCGCGCGCGGCATCGGCGGCGGGGGGAGAACCGGCTTCCGGCCATCCCTTCGGCACGATCCAGCGGCGCGTGCGGCGCGAGGTGATCAGCATCACCTCCAGGCCGGCCTCGGTCATCCGGAACGGCAACGCGGCCACCTGCGAGCCGGTCTTCGGCTTGGCGGATACGGGCCGTGCTATGGCGGGGTTTGTTCTCATCCGTCCCAAGATAAGAGGTGATTCGTTGCTTTCCAGTGTACGCATTTGAAATGCGCCGCATACTGATTAATCGCAAAGAAGGTGAAATTACGACCGCGCGAAGCCCGGCAGCGTCCAACCCAGCGCGATCGCACCTGCTCGCAGGGCAAAGCCCGCCGCAAAGCCGACCGCCGCGGCGATGTTCGCTTCGAGGCCGAGACTGCTTGCGCCCACGAACACCGTCGCCGCCAGCACCGCGGCCGTGATGTAGATTTCGCGCTTGAGCAGCACGGAGGGCTGGCCGGCGACGAGGTCGCGCATGATGCCGCCGAAGGTCGCCGTCAGCACGCCCATCACCGCGGCGACCGGCGGTGACACGCCCGCCGACAAGCCCTTGGCGGCGCCCAGCACGGCATAAGCGGCAAGGCCCACGGCATCGAACCAGGCCAGCGCACTGGTGCGCCAGGGGCGCTCGCCTACCAGCCATACCGCTGCCGCGGCGGCGAGGCAGACATAGATGTAGCCGCTCTGATGCACCCAGAAGACGGGCACGCCGATCAGCAGGTCGCGCAGCGTGCCGCCGCCGATGCCGGTCATGATCGCGAAGGCCGCGAAGGTGACGACGTCATGGCGGCTGCGGGCCGCGGCAAGCGCGCCGGTGACGGCGAAGACTGCAACGCCCAGATAGTCGAGCGTCTGGAGCGGAATGGGAAACCCGTGCATGCGGCCTGACTATCACGCACGCGCGCGGGCGTCAGTTGACAATTCGCAAGGCGCGGGTCCGGCGGAGGGCGCATCCTCACTCGCGCGTTCATGCCCAGGAGGGCACCGGTGAGCAGGAACATCCTCGTCGTCAACGGCCATCCCGATCCAAGGCCCGAGCGGTTTTGCGCCGCGCTGTGCGATGCCTTTTCGGCCGGCGCCCGCGCCAGCGGCTATGCCACGCGCCGGCTGGATGTCGGCACGCTCAAGATCCCGGTCGCCGCCAACGACGACCTGCACGCCTGGGACGGCATCGAGGCCGCCTATCGCCTGGTGCGCGCCGCCGACAGCCTCGCGATCGTCTATCCGCTCTGGGCCAACGCTCCGCCGGCCGAGTTGAAGCAGCTCTTCGACTACGTCTCGCGCCTGCGCGCGCGCCTCGACAGCACGGGCGCCGCTGCGAAATCCGCGCGCCTCGTGGTCACGACCGAACTCCCGGCCTTTCTCTACCGCGCCAAGCAGGACTGCGAGGCCACGGCCCTGGCGGGCATCCACGCCGACATGCCGACCTTCATCGGCAGCGTCGACGCGATTTCCTGCGCGCAGCGGATCAAATGGCTGGAAGAGATGCGGTCTTACGGAGCAAAGGCGGCCTGACGGCTCAGATGCCGTGCATCGCCTTGGTCACGCGATCGGCGAGCGTCGGATAGGACGCCGGATGGATGTTGTCCGGACGCGGCTTGAAGTGCACCACGCGGTCGCCATGGATGTGCGCCACGCGCATCACCGCGGCTGCGGCGCGCGGGTCCATCGGCGCGATCCAGATCACGCGCATCACCCGCGCGTTCACTGCCCGCTCGCGGATGGCGCGCAGATTGGCTTCGAGATCGGGGCTGTGGGCGTCGTTGCTGCCGGCGGAAATGACCACGGTGTTGGCGTGCTGAACGCGGCCGATGATGTCGGCGGAGGGAAGCCCCACCACCGCGTTGACGACGCAGCGGTGCATCTCGGTCCCCACGCCGAGTGCGATGCTGTCGCCTACAACTGCACAATCCATCATCACGCCGAAACGCCTTTGCAACCTATCGAAGATGTGGGGCCGAGAGCGCTACAACCGACCGGAAACGCAGCTCAGGGCTGAACGATCCAATCGGCGGCTTGCATCACCGCGTTGGCGACGGAAGCGAGCACAATCACCGCTATCAAAACGGCGTGCGGGATATAGACGGGATGGAGGCGGATGGGAACCGAAAAAGTTGCCTGCTTGGTGAACAGCTCAAGCCTCGAAGACTGCTTCATTTTTTCCCGCTCCGGCCAAGGTAAACGCCGCAACCGGACGGTGCGGCATGTGCCATCGCGTGATTCCCGTGCAGTTCATGCGTTCCGCCTGGCGCCGAGTCCCGCGCCGCCAGATTCCGAAACAGGCGATATGATTCGTGCCCATCTCGGTCCTTCGCCACGCATCGACGCGCGCTTGCGAGCGCAGGCGGCGCGTGCTGCTCGATCCCTGCCGCAATCTTTCCTCGGTCGAACGTTCGGAAAGAACGCCGCTGCGCGCGCGCATGTTCCGCGCGGTGGAGGTCGACGGCTTTGCTGGCTCGCGCATTCTGCGGACCCTTTTGCGATGTGAAAAACGCCCTTCTGCGCTTTTCCGAATCGCATGGAACACCGCATAGGCTCGCACCGCATTGCGCATTGTCAAAGTGGGACAGCGGCCTAAGTGGTTCTACGGATTCTCCGAGAACCACTTCTCCTCGCGCAGCGCGCTGCCGGTCAGCGCGTTGATCTCGCGCTTGAGCTTCGCGCGCTGGTCGTTGGTGCGATAGACGCGCCGTGCCGCCGCAACGAACGCCTTGCCGAAGTCCTTGCGTGAGTCCAGGGCACGGATCTCGTCCTCGGTGTCCCACAGCACCTGGTTCGCCTTGCGCAACCCGCGCTCCTTGGCGCGTATCGCCTTGCCCGACAGCTTCGGGAAGCAGTTGCGGATCGCGACCAGCGACTGGAGCTCGTTGTCGATATTGGCCAGCTTGCGCCGGTCGGGCACGTGAGCCTTCTTGATCTCCAGGATGGTGATCCGGTCGATCAGGTCTCCGGCGGAGATGGGGATATAGACGCGCATCGCCGTCACGCCGCGCTCGCCGCGCCGCGGTCCACCGGGGCGGGGGCCAGCCTGCGCAACTCGTTTGCGACGCGTGCCGCGACGGCGGCCCAGTCGCCGATCGTCTCCTGCCGGAACAGGCGCATCGTCGGGTACCAGGGACTGTCGTCGCGATCGAGCAGCCAGCGCCAGTCCGGCACCTTCTTCAGCATCACCCATGTGGGTCTCCCAAGTGCACCGGCGAGGTGCGCGATAGACGTGTCCGAACTCACCACGAGATCGAGGTTCATCATCACCGCGGCGGTATCGAGGAATGCGTCGGCGCCGCCGTCGAAGTCGTGGCCCGGCGTCTCGATCGCCATGCCGGCCGGCCGCCGGTCGATCTGCTCGGCGCCATGGTTCTTTTGCAGGCTGATCAGGCGGACGCCCTCGATCGCGCCCAGAGGCGCAAGCGCGCGCAGCGGGATCGAGCGGCCGTGATCGACGCTCCCCGCGGGATTGCCCTGCCAGGCGATGCCGACCTTGAAGCCTTCGCTTCCTAGCCGCGCCCGCCACATCTCGCTGCGCGTTGGATCGGCCGCGAGATAGGCGCGCGGCGCGGCCACCGTGTCGACGCGGACCCCGAGCAGGCGCGGCAGGCTCATCAGCGGCGCCTGGAAATCGAACCGCATCTGCGGCGTCGCCGCGGTCGTGAATTCGATGCCGGGCGCCACGGTTCCGAGCAGACGGAACAGGCGGCGATGCGCCATCACCGTGACCTTCGCGCCCATCGCTTGAAGGGCCGGGACATAGCGGATGAACTGGATTGCATCGCCGAAGCCCTGCTCGGCGAACAGCAGGATGCGCCGCCCGTCCAGCGGCTCCCCGCTCCATTCCGATGCCGGGTTCTCAGGCCGGTAGGCCGCGTTGTTCTTCTTGTAGAAGCGGAATTCGTAGCCGTCCCACCCCTGCTCCCATTGCCCGCGCGCAAGCTGCGTGAGCGCCAGGTTGGCCCGCGCCTCGAAGTGCATCGGGTCGAGGGTGAACACCTTGCGGTAGTCGGCGACCGCGTCGTCGAACCAGCTCATCTCGCGGTAGGTCGTGCCGCGGTTGTTGAAGGCCTCCGCGAAGCCCGGCTTCAGCGCGAGCGCGCCGTTGTGGTCGGCCAGCGCTTCCTCGAACCGGTCGAGCCGCCGCAGCACGTTCCCGCGATTGGTCAGCGCTTCCGCGTAGTCGGGGCGCAACGCGATCGCGCGGCCATAGGACGCCAGCGATTCCTCGTGGCGGCCAAGCGCCTGGAGCGTGTTGCCGAGGTTGTTGTGCGCTTCGGCGAAGTTGGGGTTCAGCGCGATGACGTTCTCGTAACAGGCGGCCGCGTCGTCCCAGCGCTGGAGCTCTTCCAGCATCGCGCCGCGATTGTAGTGCGCATCGACATAGTTCGGACGCGCCGCGATCGCGCGCGCATAGCTCTCCAGCGCGTCTTCCGCCTGCCCGAGAAGGCGCAACGCATTGCCCCGATTGGTTAGGGCCTCGGGATAAGCGGCGCGCAGCGCCACGGCGCGGTCGTAGCTCGCCACCGCCTCATCCAGGCGGTCCAGATGGCGCAGCGCCGTCCCGAGGTTGTTGTTTGCCTCCGGGACGTTTGGCGCGATCTGCAAGGCGCGACGGAGCTGGCGCTCGGCCAGCTCGTACTGACGCTGCTGAAGATAGACGGCGCCCAGCATGTGCGCGGCGTCGAAATGCGTGGGATCGGATTGGAGGATGGCGCGGTATTGGCGCGCGGCCTGGTCGAGCTGGCCGGCGCGGTGCAGTTCGAGTGCTCGGGAGAGCCTCGCCTGCTGTCTGGCCTCCCGTCCGCCGCTCACTGCCTTCGCCCCCAAACGAATGCCACGCGCGGACAAGGACGTCGCGACGCACAGTCACTAATTCAAGTGAGCATGGTGCTTGCCGCAACAAAGAATTTTGTGAGGGACTGCTGCCAGAAACACAGTTGCGTGAAACACGTGGCTGTGAGCGACAAGAATGAAGCCATGACTGCACGCATGGCTAGCCATGCGCGCCATTCATGTATCGCTCAAGGCTTCACAGCCATTCCGGCGTCGTTCGTGATCCCGGTCGGAGTGGTTCGCGCAACACCGATTCCCGGATGAACTTTCCGCAACACAACAGCGCGAGCGCCCGCCCTAGCATCCCGCCGCGGGCGGATTTTTTCCGCCTTCGGTTAATCCTGCCGGGAACCGCTGTGGTGTGCGCCTATGTCCTTGGAAAATCGTGCCAAAGACGCGGCCTGCAGCGCCCAAAGGCCGGGCCGGACATGACACGAAGCCGATTTTCGTCATAGAATCCAAGGGTTCAGGGGGCACCGTGGAAGCCGCCCTGCGAGCGGCCGGTGCGGGCCGCGGGCAGGGGTGCCCGGTTGTCGGCTTTTTGGGGAATTCATGCGATTACGCGCTGTTCTGTGCCTGGCCATCGCCGCCTGTGTGATGCCACTCGCGGCCCGGGCGGAGACGCTTACGCTCAACCAGGCGCTTGCGCTGGCCTATGACACCAATCCCGATCTTGAAGGCGCCCGCGCCGCCGTGCGAGCGGTGGACGAGAACGTTGCGATTGCGAATTCGGCGTGGCGGCCCTCGGTCAATGCGACGGCGACCTACGGCATCCAGCACGGTACCGTCACCGGCTTCGCCAGCGCCTTCAACAGTCACCCGCTGACCGGCAGCGTTTCGGTGACACAGCAGGTCTTCCGCGGCGGGCGCACCTATGCCGAAGTCGGTCGCGCCATTGCGCAAGTCCGCTCCGCCCGTGCCGAGCTTGTCGATACCGAACGCACGCTGCTGTTGAACGCGGCCACCTCGTATCTCGACGTCATCCGCGACGAAGCGGTGCTGAACCTGAACCGCGAGAACGTGCGCGCGCTCGAAGCCGAATATTCCGGCGCGCAGACGCAGCACGGCGCGGGCGCGATCACCCGCACCGACGTCGACCAATCCGAAGCACGGCTGGCGCGCGCCCGCTCCGACCTCGCTGCCGCGGAGCGCCAGCTTGCCGCCAGCCGCGAAGCCTTCAGCGCGAACATCGGCCGCCCCGCCGCGACGCTCGAGGCGGCGCCGGCGCTGCCGCCCGTCCCGTCCAACATCGACGCGGCGCGTGGCATCGGCGCCGACCGCAGTCCGAAGATCCTCCAGGCGAAGGCCGACTGGCGCGCCGCCGACTTCGCGGTCGCCGATGCGATCGGCGCATTGCTGCCGTCGCTGTCGCTCCAGGCGCAGGCGGAATACCTTCGCGACTCCGCCGGCACGAACATCTTCGCGACCAAGTCGCCCCAGACGATCCTCAGCATCGTCGGCCAGCTGAACGTGCCGATCTACCAGGGCGGCGCCGAGGACGCGACGATCCGGCGGGCCAAGGAGCTTCGCGGACAGGCGCTTCTCGGCATCAACTCGGCGCAACGCCAGGTCTGGCAGGACGTGACGAATGCCTGGGAAGCCCTGCGCACCACCCAGCTTCAGATCGCGGCGAACGATGCCCAGGTTGCCGCCGACGCCCGCGCCCTGGAGGGCGTGAAGCAGGAACAGGCCGCCGGCGAGCGGTCCATCCTCGACATCCTGAATGCCCAGCAGGAGCTTGTCGGCGCCGAAGTGGCCGCAGTACAAGCCCGCCACGACACGACCGTGGCGGCCTACCGGCTGCTCTGGGCCACGGGCACGCTGACCGCCAAGGACCTGCGCCTGCCGGTCCGCACCTACGACCCCGTGACGCATTATGATGAGGATTCCGGCGCGTGGTTTGGGCTGGGCGAATGACGCGAGAAGAAGGACTGCCGCCGCATGGCTGATCAGCCGCTCCCCGGAGCGCCACCCGTGGATCCGGTACGCGCCGCGATAAGCGCGAACCGGCCCTTGCTGGCGAGCGCGTTCCTCTTCAGCGCGATCATGAGCATTCTGGCGCTCACCACGTCGTTCTACATGCTCCAGGTCTATGACCGGGTGCTGACCAGCCGCAGCGAAGACACGCTGCTGCTCCTGACCATCATTTCCTTCGGCGCCATCGGCGTGTTCGCCGTGCTGGACTCGCTCCGCCTGCGCCTCCTCCAGCGCATCGGCATGCGCGTCGGCGAAGCGCTCTCGGCCCAGGTGCTGCGCGCCATGGTGTCGACCACCTCGCAGCTTGGCGGCGTCGCCGCGCGCTCCGGCCTGCGCGACGTGGAGACCATCCGCAACTTCATCGGCAGCCCGGCGCTCGGCGCATTCATGGATGCGCCCTTTATCATCGTCTACCTGGTGGTGCTGACCCTCCTGCACCCGCTGTTCCTCGCGATCGTCCTGGTCGGCGGCGCGATCCTGGTGGGCATCGCGGTTCTCAACCAGCGCACCACCAATGCCGGCACGATGCGCGCCATCGGCCTGCAGTCGCGCGCCCATGAATTCGCCGAGGACGGCCTGCGCAACGCGGATGTGCTGGAAGGCATGGGCATGTCCGCGACCTTCGTCGCCGCCTGGCGCAAGCGCTGGCTGAACGCGCAGCGCACCCAGACCGAAGCCGCCGATCGCGACAGCGGCCTAAGCTCGCTGTCGCGCGCGGTGCGCCTGCTGATCCAGATCGTCATGCTGGGAGCCGGCGCTCTGCTGATCCTCGATTTCCGCGCCACCGGCGGCATCATGATCGGCGCCTCGATCATCGGCGCGCGCGCGCTGGCGCCGATCGAGACGCTGGTCAGCACCTGGAAGAGCGTGATCGCCGTGCGCCTGGCCTGGCGCCGCATCGTGGAGCTCCTGCAACGCGCGCCGCGGCGCGACGAGGGCATGGCGTTGCCCGCGCCCGCCGGAAAGCTCCAGGTCGTCAATCTCAGCTATGGCTCGCGTGCCGCGGGCCGGGTGATCCTGCAAGGCGTGGGCTTCGAGATCGCCGCCGGCGAAGCGCTCGGCATCATCGGGCCGTCCGCGTCCGGCAAATCCACCCTTCTCCGCCTTCTGGTCGGGGCCTGGCCGTGCAGTTCGGGCGTGGTGCGCCTCGACGGCGCCGACATCTACTCCTGGCCGCGCGCCGAACTCAGCCAGTATGTCGGCTACCTGCCGCAGGACGTCGAACTGTTCGATGGCACGGTGCGCGAGAACATCGCCCGCATGCATGAGGGCGATCCCAACGCCGTCGTGCGTGCCGCCCAGCGTGCGCGTGCGCATGAGATGATCCTGGGCCTGCCCAAGGGCTACGACACCGACATCGGCGGCACCGGCCACAAGCTTTCCGGCGGCCAGGCGCAGCGCATCGGCTTCGCCCGCGCGCTGTATGGCGATCCGCGGCTGGTGGTGCTGGACGAGCCCAACTCCAACCTCGACGCGATGGGCGAGGAAGCGCTCCTGATGTCGCTCGCCGACCTCAAGCAGGAGGGTGTGACGGTCGTCGTGGTTGCGCATCGGCCGAGCATCCTGAACGGCGTCGACAAGATGCTGGTCCTGCGCACCAACGGCACGCCGGAGGCCTTTGGCCCCCGCGCCGAGGTGCTGGCGCAATACGCCAAGCGCGCCGCGCCGCAGCAGGCCCAGCCCCAGCCGCAGCGCCAGCAGAACGTGGTCACGCTTTCGCCGGTCGTGATGCAACCCGAAGGCGGAGGAAAGCAATGACCGACGTCTACGACGAGCACGACATCCCGCCGGCGCCCAGGAAGCCGTCGCGGATCCAGGCGTGGCTCGAGCAGTCCGGCCCGCTGCAGCGCGTCGCCTATTGGGCGCGCGAAGTCATCTATCCCTCGCCGGTCGACAGCAAGGACCCCGACGTCGAGTTCATGAGCACCCGCCGCATCGTCGGACGTGGTCGCCTGATCATTCTCATCTTCGTGGTCGGCTTCTTCGGCTGGTCGGCGCTGGCGCCGCTCAACAGCGCCATCATGGCGCCGGGCGTCATCGTGGTGGAATCCCACCGCAAGGCGATCCAGCACCTGGAAGGCGGGATCGTGCGCGAGATCCGCGTGCATGACGGCCAGGAAGTCAGCGCCGGCCAGCTCCTGATCCGGCTCGAGGACGTGCAGGCCAAGGCCAGCCTCGACGTCATGCGCGGCGAGGCCGACGCGATGGCGGCGCAGATCGCCCGCTTGAGCGCCGAGCGGGACGGCAAGGATCATATCGACTACCCGGCGGACCTGCTGGCGCGCGCCAACGACCCCCACGTTGCCGACGCGATGCGCGGCGAGACCAACACCTTCAACACCCGGCGTCAGACGATGCTGAAGCAGATCGACATCCTGACCCAGCGCACCCAACAGAACGACCGCATCATCTCCGGCCTGCGCGCCGAGGTCGCCTCGATCGAACAGCAGCAGACGCTGATCGACCAGGAGACGCAGAGCGTTCAGGGTCTCTATGCCAAGGGGCTTTCCACCCTGCCCCGCTTGCTCGCGCTCCAGCGCCAGTCGGCGGACCTGGGCGGGCAGCGCGGCCAGCTCGTCGAGAAAATCGCGCAGACGCAGCTCGCGTCCGGCGAAAACCAGCTCCAGATCGCCAACCTGAAGAACACCCAGCTCAGCGACGTCGTGAAAGACCTGCGCGACGTGCAGACCAAGCGCTTCGACCTGCTCGACCGCCTCCAAGCCGCCAGCGACATCCTTGCCCGCACCTCGATCATCGCGCCGGTCACCGGCAAGGTGGTCGAGCTGACGGTCCACACCAAGGGCGCCGTCATCAAGCCCGGCGAGGTCGTGATGGAGATCGTGCCGGTGAAGGATGCGCTGGAAGTCGAGGCGCATGTCCGGCCCGAGGACGCCGACAGCGTCTATGCCGGCATGACCGCCCGCGTGACGCTGAGCGCCTATCAGCAGCGTCGCCTGCCCGCGATCGACGGTATCGTGACCAACGTCTCCGCCGACCGCATCACCGACCAGCGCACCGGCCAGGCCTATTTCAACGTCCAGCTCACTGTCGATCGTACCCCGCTGAAGGACTACCCCGACGCGCGGCTGATCCCCGGCATGCCGGTGGAAGCCGCGCTGCAAACCGGCGCGCGCACGGCACTCGACTACTTCGTCGAGCCGATCACCGACGTCTTCCGCCGCGGCATGCGCGAGAAGTGAGTCAGACGAAGTTTCCCGCCGACAGCCCGCCCAGCGCGCCGCCGGTGACGTCGAGCACATAGTCCTCGCCGGACTGGTAGCCGGCGAGGCCGTTCGCGTCGACGATGAGGAACGTCCGCCCCGCGAAGTCCGTGCCGCCGGGATTGAACAGCACCGCATGCCCCGCTGCGAGTTGGCTTGCGCCGATGGCCGCCTGAAGATCGCTATCGAAGCTCCCTGCCGTCATGACCGTGCCTGAGACAGTCGCGTCGACGCCGGTCACGTGCACCGGCAGCTTGATGGCGTCCACTGATGTATCGAAATCCTCGATCCGGTCGAACGTCGCCCCTGTCGATTCCGCCACGCTGTTGTAAGCAAAGAGATCGCCACCGGGCCCGCCCGTCAGGTCGTCGGCCCCGCCGCCGCCGTTCAGCACATCGTTGCCGCCCGCGCCATTGAGCGTGTCATTGGCGTCGTAGCCGAACAGCAGGTCGTCGTGCCCGCCGCCGGTCAGGCTGACCGCCACCGCCGAGCCGCCCTGGTTGGCATCATAGGGCTTCGTGAACCACAGCACGGTATCGAACGCGCCCAGAATCTCGCTGCGACTGATAGTGGTCGAGCCGTCGTCGCGAACACCGGTCAGGAACTGCTCGGTGCCGCCGGGGTCGAAGCCGATGGTCGCGCTCGTCCAACTGTAGGCATTGGCCGCATCGAAGATCGTGAGCGCATAGCTGAAGTCGTCGTACATCGTCACCAGCGAAAGCTGGTGACCAGCCGCATCATACGACGCGGTCTGCCACATCCAGGGCTGTGCGTCTGTGACGTCGAAGCTGTTGATCCAGCGCGAGCCGGCATCCCGGACGATACTCTGGGAGACGAGACTGTTCGCAGCATCCCGCGTCGCGGCCAGCGAGGACCAGGGGGCAATATCGCTCGCGTCGAACTGTGTGATCGTAGTCGTCCCGTCACCGTTGTTGACGGTCTGCGAGGTGGGCCGGCCCGCCGTATCATAGGTGAACAGGCCGTCGGAGAAGCCGAAGGACTCCACCCCGTTCACGATGTCCGTGCCATCCGTCGCGTCGGTCCGTTTATCGGTCACGGTGAAGGTCTGCGTGCCAGCGTCGAATGTCAGCGTGTAGTCGGTGTGCGCGCCGAAATAAACGGCGGTGTCCGACCCGGGCCCGCCGATGATCTGGTCGTTGCCCATGCCGCCTTGGAGGACGTCGTTGTCGGCGCCGCCGTCCAGCATGTCATCGCCCGCGCCGCCGAAGATCGTGTCATTGCCCGCGTCACCGAAGATCTGGTCGTTTCCGTCGCCGGCCGACTCCGTCGGCGTCAGCCGGAAGAGATCGTTGAAGTCCATGATGTAGAGCCGGTCATGGCCATCGACCGCAAACGACGTCGGGTTGACGATCGCGCCAGCATCGCTGCGGATGTACAAATTGCGGTTCAGAAAGTCCTGCACCTGGCCATCCACGACGTGCGTCGTCCAGATGTTGCTCGAGCCGTCATCGGCGAAGAAGTAGACGCCCTGCGCGCCGCCGGGCCCGTGATAGACATAGCCGCCGATCACCGCGAAGCCACCATACGGGCCGTTGTTGTGTGGGTAGTCGAGCACCGGCGGCGTGAAGGCCGGACTGTCCGGCCCGTTGAACATGTTGAAGCCCTCGCGCACGTTCCAGCCGAAATTCAGGCCGCCCACACCGCCCGCGACGTAGTCGAGTTCCTCCTTCACGCCCTGGCCGACGTCGGCGATGTAGAAATCGCCGGTCGCCGAGTCGAAGCTGACGCGGAAGGGATTGCGCAGGCCCAGATACCAGATCTCCGGCGCGGCGCCGTCGACACCGACGAAGGGGTTGTCTGAGGGAATGTGATAATTGCGGCCCGGATCGCCGGGAAAGTCGTCACTACGCACGTCGATGCGCAGGATTTTGCCCAGCAGCGAACTCATGTTCTGCGCATTGTTGAACGGATCGCCGCCGCTGCCGCCGTCACCGAACGTCACGTACAGATCGCCATCCTGTCCGAAGCCGATCCACCCTGCGTTGTGATTGGCGAAGGGCTGCGCGACGGTGAGCAGGATGCGCTTGCTCGCAGGATCGAGCGTGTTCGGATCGCCGGCCGAGCGTGTGTATTCGCGGATCTCCGTGTCACCGTGCTGGTTCGTAAGATCGAGATAGACCTTGCCGTCCGTTGCATAGGTCGGGCTAAACGCCATTCCCAGGAGGCCCCGTTCGCTGCCGGACGTGATCTCGCTGCCCGGAATGGTCAGCACGGGCGTTGCCGACACCTGCCCGGTCGTGAGATCGACCCGCTTGATCGTGCCGGTGTCCTCGATCACATACATGTGGTCCGGATCGCCGGGCGGCGACGCGCCGAACAACGGCTCGTTGAAGCTTGCGACGCGGTGGGCCGTGATCACGCCCGCATCGGCCGCGGTATCGGCAGGTCCGAAACCGAAGATCAGGTCGTCGCCACCGCCGCCGTGGATAGTGTCGCTGGAATCGCCGCCCGAGATCGTGTCGGCGTTCTCCGTCCCGGTGATTGTGTCTTGCGCCGACGTACCGTTGAGCGTCGTCTGGCCGCTCAGGAGGCTGGCCGCGTCGGTTGGGGCGGAGCTGGCGGGCGCCGGCGTATCGTCAACGGGTATGATGGCGAACGAATTGTGCAGAGGCACGATCGGTGCCGGCATTCCACTCCCCAATGCCGGCGGCACATGGATCGCGCCGGTGTCCGGTACCGGCATGATGGCCGGCAGCGGCACGATCGTGGGCAGTGGCGAAGGCAGAACGCGCGCCGGCGACACATCCACGTCGATTCCGCGGTGGTGATGGCTGGGTGCAGCGTCCTCCGCCGCGCTGTCTTCGTTCCAAGCCTGCCAGACGAAGTTTCGCATGACGCGCTCCCCGCTTTGCACGGAGTCATATCACGCATCGAGCGTTTGCGGTCACGCTTGCGCGGCTGCACGCCGCTTTCCTTCGCGCTAGCCTTTACCGGATAAAGTTCCACCGCATTTTAGAAAAATCCCTTGCTGGTCACCTCAGATGAAATTGCTCGTCGACAATCCTGCGCCACTTGCGATCTCGAACACGTAATCCGCACCGGCCTGATAACCGGCTGCGCCATTGGCATCCACGATGAGGAAGGTCGCGCCCGCATAGTCTGGGCCGGTGGGGTTGAACAGCGCCGCATGCCCCGCCCGCAACTGGCCCGCACCGATCGCGGCCGCAAGGTCGCCGTCGAAGCTCGCCGCGCGCAGCAAGGCCCCCGACACGGCCGCGTCGATGCCGGTCACCGTGCCAGGGAGATCGATCCTGTCGTTCGCGGCATCGAAATCGAGAGTGTCGAACGCGGTGCCGTTGGCGTTGCCTGTCGAGTCCGACACCTGGAGATAGGCGAAGGTATCGGCGCCGCCATTGCCGATCAGCGTGTCCTGTCCGCCTTCGCCATAGAACAGATCGTCGCCGGCGCCGCCCCGGGCGACGTCGCTCCCCTGCCCCAGAAAGAACCTGAACTTGCCGTCGAGCTCGGCACTGCCGTCGAGGTCGACGTGGTTCGCCGCGCCCATCGAGGCCGACCAAAAGGTGAAGGTCTGGCCCGCGCCGACGAAATTGTCGAGCGTCGTGATCTTGTAGTTGAACCCTTGCAGCATCGCGAGCGCCTCGACGCCGGTGACGGCGGCGCCGTCCAGCGTGACGCCGCCGGAGTAGTCGCCCTCCAGTCCGATCTGGTCGTTGCTGCCCGCGCCGCCATCGACATGGTCGCTGCCGTTGAACGCACCGCCGAAGTAGAAGCCGTCATTGGCATTGCCGCCGGTGACGTGGTCGTCGCCGCCCTGCTCCAGGTGATACAGGTGTCCTCGCGTGAGATCGCCGTGGATCGTGTCGTCGCCGGATGCACCCTGGTAGACGGTATCGGCGGTGTCGACGCCATCGATCGTCACCGTCACGCTGGCTGTCGAGCCGCCCGTGATCGTGTAGGTGAAGCTGTCCGTCGCATGGCTGTTCGCCGCGCCGGATGACGGCGATGCCAGATGCAGGCTGTCGAACGCGCCGTTCGGATCGTACGCGAAGGTGCCGTCGGCATTCAGCGTCAGCCTTGCGCCCGACGACAGCGTGACCGGCGTCCCCACCGAGGCGCCCACGCCGTTCACGGCCGTGATGCTGAAGGCAGGACCACCGTCCGGATCGCTGTCCGCGCCCGATCCGTTGTCGGCGAACAGGTCGAGGGCGGCGCCGATCGCCGTGTTCATGTCGGTGACAAACGCGTCGCCCCGCGCGGTTGCCGACGTGTCCACCGCGGTGACGTTGATCGTCGTATCGACCGGCACGCTGTGGTTGTTCGACACGGAACCGTCGTCCACCGTCCAGCTCACATCGCGCGACGGCAAGGCCCCCAGGTCTGTCGGATTGGCGCTGGTCGAGTCGTAGGTCACCAGCCGCAGCGCGGCCTGGTAGTCCGCTACCGTATCGCTGCCCGACAGCGTGAACGTTCCGGCGCCGCTGTCATAGCTGTAGTGGATCGTGTTGCCGCCGTTGACGATGTCGCCGCTGGTGGTCCCGTTGATCTTCAGCTCGTCGCCGGCGAAGAAGCCCGAGAGCGACACCGTCGCTCCCACCAGCGTGGCGCTGTCGATATCGGAAACCGTGAGGCCGGGCTCCAGCGTCACCGCCGCGCTCCCTTCCGTATATCCCTGCGTGCTGCCCGCGCCCGTGACGACCGGCGCGTCATTGACCGCCGTCACTGCGACCGTGATCGTCCTGGGAGTCGGATCGAGGTCCACGCCGCCATTCGCGACGCCGCCATCGTCCTGCACCTGGAAGGTGAAGGCGGCATAGCTGCCGCCGTTCGCGTCCGCATCCGGCGTGAAGACGAGCTTGCCGCCCGTGATGTCGGCGATCGTGACAACCTGACCCGCTGTCACCGCCACGCCGTTGTCGGTCAGCGTGCCGGCCGCCGGCAAGGTCGTGATTTTCACCGCCAGCAGTGCATTGGCCGGGCTGTCATGCGTATCGCTGAACCCGAAGTCGGCCGCACCGAACACATAGGCCGTATCTTCCGCCGTCGTGACGGTCCCGCTGGTCCCCGCCGGCGCGTCGTTCACCGGCGTGACGTCGACCGTGATCGTGTTCGGCGTCGCATCGGTGTCGGCGCCGCCATTCGCCGTTCCGCCGTCGTCCTGCACCTGGAAGGTGAAAGCCGCGGCGCCGGCGCCATGCGCATCGGCGGCCGGTGTGAAGACCAAGAGGCCACCCGCGACGTCGGCGACCGCGATGGACTGCCCGGCCGTCACCGCAACGCCGTTAAGCGTCAGGACACCCGCCAACGGAAGCGTCGTGATCTCGACCGCCATAAGCGCGTTGGCCGGGCTGTCGCCCGGATCGCTGAACCCGAAGTCGGATGGGCTGAAGGCAAAGGCGTGGTCTTCCAGCACCGTGACGTGCTTGTCGGCGCCCGCGGGCGCATCGCTCACCGCGGCGATCGTGACGGCGATGCTCTTGCTGTCCTGCTTGCGGCCGTCGGTGGTGCCGAGCGCAATCGTGTCCAACCCGTTGTAGCCGGCGCCAGGCGTATAGGTCATGCCGTCGAGCGCCGCGTTGATGTCGGCCAGCGTGCCGGAAAACGTCATCGCCGCGTCGCCGGCGCCGTCACCGGCGGAGAAACTCAGGCCCGTGGTTTGCGCGAGCGTCAGCGCGCCGTGCGCAGCGCTGACCGACACGGTCAGGGTCGTATTGTCCGCATCCGCCACGACGACGGCCGTGCCGTTCGCCGTTGCCAGCACGATCGGCGTGTCTTCATTGGTGCTCGCCACGGCCGGCGCCGCGAGCGTAGGTGCAAGATCCGCGATGGTATAGCCGGCGCCGCCGTTCAGGAACGTCATGACCGTACTGTCGCCCTGGTTCGCCACGACAAGGTCGAGTTGGCCGTCGCCGTTCAGGTCGCCGAGGATTGCCGACGTCGGGGAATTGCCGGCCAGGGCCGTCAGAGGCGCCTGAAGGCTGCCGTTGCCATTGCCGAGCAGGATCGAAACGGTGCCTCCGTTCACGTTGTTGGCCACGACGACATCGAGCTTTCCGTCGCCGTTCACGTCGCCGACGGAAAGCGAATAGGGCGTGGCGCCCGCCGCATATTCCACCCGCGTCTGGAACGTGCCGTCGCCGTTGCCGAGCAGCACGTCGACCTTCAGCGCCACATTGTCGGCGGCGATCATGTCCAGCTTGCCGTCGCCGTTCAGGTCGCCGAGCGCAACCGCGCGCGAGAACGCGCCGACCATCGGACTCGACGCGAGCGTGAACGTGCCGTCGCCATTGCCGAGCAGGACCTTTCCTTGTCCCCCGGCGGTGGCCGAGACGATGTCCAGCTTGCCGTCGGCATTCACGTCGTTGACGACGACCGACACCGGATTGCTGCCGGCAGACAGGGACGAGGCGGCCGCGAAGGTGCCGTCGCCATTGCCGAGCAGGAGAGACAGCGTGTTCGTGCCGTTGTTCGCGACGACGACGTCGAGCTTGTGGTCGCCGTTGAAGTCGCCCGTGGCGAGCGCGGTCGGCGTGGCGCCGACGGTGGAGTCGTGTTTTGCCTGGAACGTCCCGTCGCCATTGCCGAGCAGCGTTGAAATCGTGGTGGTGATCCAGTTGGTCGCAATGAGATCGACCTTGCCGTCACCGTTCAGGTCGCCGACCGCGACCCCGAGCGGCATGACGGCACCGACGAAGACCCGCGCTTGCAGGGTGCCGTCGCCGTTGCCGAGCATGATGCCGAGCGTGGAGTCGCCTTCATCGGCGGTGACCACATCGGCCTTGCCGTCGCCGTTGAAATCGGCCATCGCGAGCGACCACGCGTGAAAACCCGCGCTGAAGGTCGCCGGCGCCTCGAACATGCCGCCGGTATAGGAATTCCCGACCAGGTCGTGGATTCCGCTGCCCTTGACGTTCAGCACGACACCGCCATCGCCGGTGCCGGTGTCGACCGTCACCACATAGGTGCTGCCGCTTCCGCTCACATCCGAGATGCTTGCGCCGGTGATGCCGCCGGTCGTGCTCAGCAGGAACTGGCTGGCGTCGACGCCGGTGACGGGCGCCGTGAAGGTCACCGTGAAGTGCACGTGCGCCGCGTTCGTGGGGCTTGCGTCCGTGGCGGCGATGCTCTGGAGCTTCGGCTGCGTGTTGACGATCAGGTGCACGATGTCGCTGGCGGCGCTGAACGCCGTCGCGCCGCCGGTCGCAGTGATGTCGACTTGCGTGCCTCCCGTGCTGCCGTCGGTCTGGTCCCAGGCGCGGAATGTGAAGCTCTCGTTACCGGAGGACGTGCCGTCCGGCAGGAAGCGGATGTAGTAGGTGTCGCGCAAGACCAGCGCGGCGCTGCCGGAAATCCCCGACGGGAAATTGGTCCAGGTGCTCCCGTTGTTGGTCGAGTACTGCCAGGTGCCGCCGGTCGCGGTGACATCGGTGACCGCTATGCCGCGCGGGGCGCTGAAGTTGTCGGGATCCTCGACATGCGAACCCAGCAGGGCCGCGATCTTCACGCCGGTGGGGTTGTGATTGTCGGACGCTATCGCGGTCAAATTGGCCGCGAACGGCGTCAGCACCGGCGCGTCGTTCACCGGATCGATCGTCGGGAACAGGGAGACCGTGGTCTGGTCGGTGCCATCGTCCGCGGTGATGTCGATTTCGCCCGAGCCCCAGATGTCGGGATCGGGCGTGTAGACGAGGCCATCGAGCGCGGCGTTGATGTCGGCGAGCGACCCGGTGAAGCTCATGCTGTAGCTGCCGTTGCTGCCGCTGGTGAACGTCAGCCCGGCGGTGCCCGACAGCGTGAGGACTCCGTCCGCCGCCAGGGACACCGTGAGGCTCGGGCTGTCGGCGTCGGAGATCACGATGGCATTGCCGGCGGCGGTGCTGAAGACGACCGGGAAGTCTTCGGTCGTTTCCGGATCGGCAGGCAGATCGATCGTTGGCGCGGTCATGTGTTCTCCCCTGTCACGCTGTGGTTTCGAGATAGCCGATGACGGCAGATGCGAGTTCCTCGATCGCGGCGATGCCGTGTTCGCGCGTCGGCGACACCGGACTGCTCAGCGAGTTGAGGACGAAGCCGAAGATGAGCTGCATCGCGACCTGCACCTTCAGGTCGCCGCGCGCCGCGTCTGCGTTTCGCGGAAGCGCAGCCGTCAGCATCCGGCCGATTTGCAGGCGCACGGTGACGATCGGCAGGAATGCCTGCGGCGCCATCACGCCGCGTTCCAACACCACGCGGAACAGCCCGCGATGATTGCTGAGCAGCTCCCAGGTGCCGTGCACCAGCCGCCGCACGATCGTCTTCCAGTCGTCCGCACCGAGCCCGTCATTGAACAAGGCGATGCGGCCCTGGGCGTCTTCGGCGAAGCGCTCGACGATGCCGCCGAACAGCGCCTCCTTGTCCCGGAAGCGGAAATAGACCGCGCCCGCCGATACGCCCGCCGACTGCGCGATGTCCGCGATGCGCGATCCGTCATAGCCCTTGGCGGCGAAGGCCAGCTCGGCCGCGGCCAACAGCCGATCGCGCGTATCGCGGGATCGCACCTGGTGCGCCGGCAATGCTGTGGCGCCGTCCGGGCTGGGTTTGGTCAAATCGGGCATGGTATCTAAATCAGGATTCTGATTTAGATTAATTACCCAGTTTGAGCGTCGTCAATAACAAATCTGAATCCGAGCGCAGATTTAGATTATAGATCGAAAATCGGCAAAACTGCCTTTCAGCCAAGGGCTTAAGTCCAGAGAAGGAGCGGGCGCACGCCCGCTCCACTCCCAAGCTAGGGGACCTACCCCAGGATGAAGTCCCCTGTCCCCAGACTGTTGAGATTGGTGCCGGCAATGAGATCGAAGAGGAAATCCTGCCCGCTCTGGTAGCCGGCCACGCCGTTTGCATCCACCACGAGATAGGTGTGCCCGCCCGCGTCGCCGGTCGTCGCGTTGTAGATCACCGCGTGGTGGGCGGCCAATTGCCCGCTTCCGATCGCGGCGGTCACCGCTTCGTCCGGCGTGTTGCCGCCGCCGCCCGTCACCGTTGTGTCAATGCCCGTGACGGACACCGGCAATTTGAACTTGTCGGTACCGGCCGCGAAGTTGCTGATGTGGTCGAGCGTGTTGCCCGTGGAGTCGCTCACGCCGAGATACGCGAAGATATCGGCACCGCCGCCGGCGCTCAGGAAGTCGGAGCCGCCCTCGCCATAGAAGAGATTGCCGGCGTTGCCGCCCCGCGCGATATCGTTGCCCTGCCCCAGGTAGAACTTGAAGGACCCGTTGCTCTCCTGGCTGCCGTCGATGTCGACACGGTTCGCTGCGCCCATCGAGGCCGACCAGAACGTGAAGGTCTTCCCCGCGGCCACGAAATTGTCGAGCGTGGTGACCTTGTAGTTGAACCCCGGCAGCATCGCGAGCACTTCGACATTGGTGACGAGCGTCCCGTCCAGCGTCACGCCGCCCGAGTAGTCGCCTTCCAGGCCGAGCTGGTCGTTGGTGCCCTCGCCGCCGTTCACATGGTCGTTGCCGTTGAACGTGGTGCCGAAATTGAAGCCGTCATTGGCTTCGCCGCCGGTGACGTCGTCATTGCCGCCGTCACTGAGGTTGTACAGATGGCCGGCGAGCGAGCCGCCGTGGATCGTGTCGTTGCCGCCCGATCCGCGATAGATCGTATCGGCCCGTTCCACGCCGGTGATGCTCACCGTAACGCTCGCGGTCGAGCCGCCGGTCACCGCGTAGGCAAAGCCGTCGGACGCCAACGTGTTGGAAGCCCCCGACCCCGGAGGCGCCAGATGCAGGCTGTCGAAAGAGCCGTTCGGGTCGTAGCTGAAGGTGCCGTTGGCGTTCACCGTCAGTTTCGCGCCGGATGACAGCGTGATCTGCTGCCCGACGGCGCCCGGTACGCCGTTCACCGAGATGATGCTGAACGACGGCCCGTCCGGGTCCGCGTCGGCCCCCGAGCCGTTGTCGGCGAACAGATTGCCGTTGAGGCTCGCGTTCTCCAATACGCCAACCGCATCGTTCTTTGCGACGGCGGGATCGTCGCTCGCGGTGATGTCGACGGTGGTGTGCACGACGGTGCTGGTGGCATTCGACGCATGCCCGTCGGTGACCTGCCAGTCGATCGTGCGGTGCTGGTTGGTGCCCAAGGCGTCCGGATTGTCGCTGGTCGAGTCGAACTTCACCAGTTGCAGGGCCGCCTGGTAATCGGCCAGGGAGTCGTCGCCCGTGAGCGTCAGCGTGTTGCCGGAGAAGGTGTAGTTGATCGTGCCGTCCGCTCCGGCCACCGATCCGCTGGTCGCGCCATTGATCGTCAGCCGGTCACCCGACACCGCGTTGCTGATCGCAACGGTGGCGCCCTGGAGGTTGTCGTCGTCTATGTCGTCGGTCGTGATGCTGCCGTCCAGCAGCACGGCTGCGGCGTTCTCGGTGTAGCCAACCGTATTCCCGGCGTTGCCCACGGACGGCGTCTCGTTCACGCCCACCACATGGATGGTCTCGGTCACGATGAGGCTGTCGGAGATCCCGTCATTGACGGTGATCTCGATGGCGCGATCCGATGTATCGGGCGCGTGCGACGTGTTCAGGTATGTGACCGCCTGGAGCACCGCCATGTAATGCGCGACGGTGTCGACGCCCTCGAGCACGAGCTCGCCGCCAACGTCCTGCGCCGTGATGAAGGTCCCCGCGAGGATCGAAGGATCGACGCTGAACGTGTCCTCAGGACCGGCATAGGTCGCATTGGTGATGAACACATCCGCCGAGACGAGGTACCCGCTGTCGTCGCCGACGGCTATGCCGGAATCCAGGATCAGCGATACCCGCTCGGTCGCCGTGGGCGTCCCGCCGGTGAGCGACACGGTCGGCAGCGGATTGGGATCGATCGTCGCGTCGCCGACCTGCGTGATGATCTGGACCTGTCCCGACACGCCTTCGAGGAAGGCGGCGACGTCCCAGTCGTCCGGCGATCCGAGACCGGTGCCGTTCACATTCACGAACACCAGCAGGCCGGTCTGGAACACCGCCGTCTGAACGAAGTCCGTGATCACGCCGCCATTGCCCGGATCATAGTCGCCCAGAAGATCGCTGAGATCGACTCGGTCGCCCGCGATCAGCGTGTAGTCGGTGACGAGATCGAAATTGTCGTTGCCCAGCTCGGAGAACTTGAAGATGTCCGCGCCGTCGCCGCCGGTCAGGACGTCGTTCAGCTCGCGGCCGGTGAGCAGATCGTTACCCGGCCCGCCGTTGAGGCTGTCCAGCTCGTCGCATCCGACCAGGATGTCGTTGCCGTTGGTGCCGACCAGCTGTGTCAGCCCCTGGATGCCGAAGCCGCCATGCTGGCCGGGGGCGCTGTTGCCCGTCCCGTCATCCTTGATGTCGTCGACGAACGCCGAACCGTCGGGCAGGATCTCCACCAGCTCGTCGCCATCTGCCGTGAGCGCCCGCAGCAGCAGCGTGTCGCCGAACAGCGTGAAATGCGCGTCTTCCTGGGCGCTGAACAACGGCGTGTCGCTCGCGTTGCTGGACTCGGCGAGCACGGGCGCGGCCACGCCGTTGGCATCCATCCGGAACAGGGTCTCGGCGCCGGAGTTGGCGGGATCGTCCGCGAAGAAGTAGAGCGCGCCGGCGAACTGAATGAAGCCGCCCCACTCGCCCGCGTTGCTGTCGCCGCTGCCCGGATTGAGATCGATCGCCGTCAGCGTGCCGCCGGCATCCAGCTTGAACAGGTCGGTGCCCGTGCCTGTGGTGAAGGCCGTGAAATACAGGCTGCCGTTGAGCTCGCCGTACCCGTTCGCGCCGGCGCTCACCAGCGGGTTTCCGAGATAGTCCAGCGTCGTCAGATGCCCGGCACCGTCGATCTCGAACAGCGTATCGCCGCCGACGCCCTGCTCATTGAAGTAGAGATTGCCGTCGAAGATCTGGAACGCCGTGCTGATCCCGTTTGTGTGACTGAAATGCGTTCCGTCGTCGACCGTCTCGGGCGTCAGCGAGCCCGCATCCAGCTTTCCAGCACAGTGGGATCCGAAGCTTGGAATTCACGTGACTTGAAGTCGCGGC
>JADMIO011167707.1_pt1 | contig 78192 bp, 46 predicted proteins | sample 8958161 | NCBI WGS metagenome assembly JADMIO01 (sample SAMN16585339, study PRJNA669376) | soil metagenome | isolation source: Crop rotation soil | place: USA: Cullars Rotation, Alabama | collected 2011 | reverse complement strand
CGCGACTTCAAGTCACGTGAATTCCAAGCTTCGGATCCCACTGTGCTGGAAAGTCGCGAAGTTGAGCGAGGGAATCTTATCCGGCGCCAAACACCAGGTGCTGCTTGGAGTCACTGGTTCGGGCAAAACGTTCACCATTGCTAATGTCATTAAGAACTTCGAAAAGCCGACGCTTGTCATCTCCCATAACAAAACACTTGCTGCTCAGTTATACGCGGAGTTCAAAGGTTTTTTCCCGAACAATGCAGTCGAGTATTTCGTCAGCTATTTTGATTACTACCAGCCTGAGGCATACATTCCGCGCACCGATACGTACATAGAAAAGGATTCGAGCGTTAATGACGAGATCGAGCGTTTGCGGCTTTCCACCATGAGCTCTCTTTTCTCCAGGAAGGACGTGGTAGTGGTAGCCAGCGTCTCCTGCATTTATGGTATTGGAAGCAAAGAGGATTACGAAGCGATGGTCATTCCCATCCGAACAGGTATGGAACTGAGCCGTGATGGCTTGCTGCACCGGTTGGTCGACTTGCAGTATATCCGCAACGATATAGAATTCACGCGAGGGCAGTTCCGAGTCCGAGGCGACACGGTGGAGGTTTGCCCGGCCGGCCGGGAAGACGGATTACGTATCGAGTTTTTTGGCGACCAAATTGATCGAATCACACGATTCGAACCTTTGACAGGCGAAAAGATTGAACCGCTCCCTGCGACCACTATTTATCCGGGAAAGCAGTTTGTTACCCCTGCGGAAAAGCTTCGCCCGGCACTGCTTTCGATTCGCGAAGAGTTGAGCCAACGCATCGCGTGGTTCGAAAAACATGGCAAACTGCTCGAAGCGCAGCGGCTCAAGATGCGCACAGAATACGACCTGGAGATGATGGAAGAAATGGGGTTTTGTTCCGGGATCGAGAATTACTCCAGGCATCTTGCACGCCGCACACCCGGCTCGCGTCCCTGCACATTGTTCGATTTTTTTCCCAAGGATTTTCTGCTGGTGATTGACGAGTCTCATGCAACCTTGCCACAGATTGGAGGCATGTATGAAGGCGACCGCTCGCGAAAAACTGTTTTGGTCGAGCACGGATTCCGCTTGCCCAGCGCGTTGGACAATCGCCCGCTGAATTTTGAAGAATTTCAGGCAATGCAAGGGCAGACCATTTACGCCAGCGCAACGCCTGCGCCCCGCGAAGTGCAATGGGCGGCTGGACGTGTTGCGGAACTGGTCGTCCGCCCCACTGGTCTGGTCGATCCAAAAGTGACCATCAAACCGTTATCCGGTCAAATTGACGATCTCATCAACGAATGCCGTAAAAGGGGTGAGGCTAAAGAGCGTGTTTTGGTCACTACGTTGACCAAACGGACTGCCGAAGAACTGACAGACTATTTGCGTGAGATCGGCATCCGCGTTCAATACCTGCACAGTGAGATTGATGCCATAGAGCGCGTTGAGGTGTTGCGAGCATTGCGTAAAGGTGAATTCGACGTTTTGGTCGGGATCAATCTGTTACGCGAAGGGCTGGATCTGCCGGAGGTTTCGCTCGTGGCGATTCTGGATGCCGACAAGGAAGGATTTTTGCGGAGCGAAACCAGTCTCATTCAAACTGCGGGACGTGCGGCTCGACATCTCCACGGCGAAGTCATTTTGTACGCCGATATCATTACACATAGTATCCAAAGGTTTTTGGCTGTTGCTGATTATCGGCGCGAAAAGCAACTGGCCTATAACGCTCAGCATAATATCACACCCCGCAGCGTCAGCCGGGCCGTAGAGGAAAGTCTGTCCTCTTATCGCCAGACTGCCCAACAGGCGCACTCCTTTTTAAACGAGACAGGAGTGGATATCGATGTCAATGAAACGATCAAAGAACTTGAGCAGGAGATGATTGCAGCGGCCAACAATTTGGAATTCGAAAAGGCAGCTTTGCTGCGGGATCAAATACGAGAGCTGAAGCGAGGCACCGCGAGGACGGACGAGTCGTTTTCGAAGAACCCCACACCCGTGAGCTACAGCAAAGTCCGCCGGAAAAAAACTGCCCGAAACGAAACAACCAAGCCACCCCCTTCGGTTAGCGAACCGTTTTGAACTGCAGCGGGCTTGTGGCGCGCGGTGGTTCGCGCGTTTGTCCTTGTCCAAACTGAAACGTTGCGGTTTTGGCCCGCTGTGGCTCCGCGTTGAACTGAGTGGACGAATGGATTGCTGCGCTTCGCAAAATTGCATCTGAGCAGCGTGAAGAGGTGCGTTCCGGCGCTCGCTAGCTATCGTTCCGATTAAGAATTCAGATCCCAAACTTACTAATACTTAAGCGCTATTCCTCACGCATCAGCCGCTGAGCTATGAATAGCGCATATGAAAAAAATATTATCAGCTCGGAACAATACAACCGCAGCAACGATTCCGTCCATTTCTCATACAGACCCGTTTCTAATCAAAATCCAAATCTGCACTGTTCTGACCGCCACATTATGCGCGGTTCTCTGCGGCTGTGGAACCGCCAGAGTTGCAGCGCGACAGGAAATTGGCACGGCGCCTAAAGCGAAGCCGGCCATGATCTATGTGGCCGATTTCGACGTTTCCAACATCAAATCAGAACGCGGGATGGTACCGAGCTTGCCGAAGGCGCCCGGCCCGCTCGGCGATATCGTGCCCCCGCTCCCTGGAACCCCCAAGGATCCAAAGGTTCTCGCCCGTGAACTCGTGGATTCAATGAGTTCTTCGATTGTGAAAAACCTGGGCAAAGCAGGGTTGAATGCGCGCAGGCTCTCTGCAACTGAAGTAGTGCCGACCTCTGGATGGCTTGTTCGAGGCGTTTTCACCGATGTTAACCAGGGTAACCAACTTCATCGCGCTGTCATCGGCTTCGGCATGGGTAAAACGGACCTGCAAGTGCTCGTGGACATCAAGGACCTTACCCAAGGGCCGCCCAAACTGTTCTATGAGCTAACAACAAACGCCGATAGCGGCAAAGCCCCTGGCGCCGGACCTACAATCGTGCTTGGACCGGCCGGGGTCGCCGCCCGTTATGTCATTGCCGGCAACGACCTAAACAGGAACGTCAAGCAAACCGCATCGAGAATCGCAGAGGAAGTAGTAGAACGGAATAACCGAACGCTCTTAGCCGGTCCGTAATACCAGAGGATTATTTTCACCAATAAGATCGCGATGTTAAAAACAACAGCATGCCGCAACGACAATCAAAATTGTAACTCCCAGGAATTTATGAAACAGATTGCGATTCAGCTTTTTATCTTCTCGATACTGCTTACCGGTTGTCATCGCCCTAAAAACAGTCCGCCACAGAAAAACATTGTCCGCGTTGTGACTGCCGAATCATTGGATTCTTCCAAGCTCCAGGCGCGTTCGGAGTACATAGCAATGTTAAAGGGCGATGTGGAAACCGACCTGAGTTTCAAAGTGGGCGGCGTTCTCGAGCTGATCGGGCGGTCAGGGGACACTCAGGACTGGCAGGAAGGAACCCCCATCAAAAAGGGAGAGATTCTCGCCCGTCTTAAACAGGAGGACTTTGTTAGTTCCGTCAAATCGGCTGTCGCCAGGGCGGATATGGATAGGCAGCAACACTTGCGTGAAATCAAACTCCGTGAGACCGGCGCAGTTTCTCAACAGGAACTCGAAGCGGCCTCAGCCTCGAGGCAGGCCTCCGAAGCATCGCTGGCAGTGGCTGAACAGGCGCTCAAAGACTCCGTGTTGCTGGCGCCCTATGACGGAACACTCATTACTCGTTTCGTCAACGCTGGCGAAACCATGACCGTGGGTAAACCAATTCTCAAAGTTGCTGATTTGCGGCAAATGTCCGTCGAACTCGGCATTCCCGACCGACTGATTGGCCAGGTTCGCGTTGGAAGAGAATTTCCAGTGCGGGTTACCGCCCTGGAAGCGTCTACGTTCAGCGGTCGAGTTTCGGAAGTGGGTGTAGCTGCAAAAGATGGCGCGCGCCTCTTTCGCGTTGTTATCAAAGTGCCCAATCCGGACGGCGTGCTCCGCTCCGGCATGACTGCATCCGTTTCATTCGATGACCGGGACAGTTTTTCCCGCGGCTCGGTTTTGATCCCGATGTCGGCGCTGATCAGCGCGAAAAAATCGGGTGGCTCAAATCAACTCGCCGTGTTCGTGGTGGACGCCCAGGGCAAAGCGTACGAGCGCCCAGTCAAGACTGAAGAACTCGTGCGCAGTTCTGTCGTGGTGGTCGAAGGCCTTAAACCGGGCGAGAAAGTTGTCACAGCAGGAGCCAGCACCCTTTACGACGGCGCTCCGGTGGACGCAAGAGGCGAGGAGAAAATGTAAGTCTTACTCACAATCAAATCTACACTCACTCCTAACCTAACCAGCTTATGTCACACACCTCTACTTCTGAACGCCCTAACCTTCGTGGTGGTCTCGCTCAATATTGTGTCGAGCATCGCGAAGTCACCTGGATGGCACTCATCGCCGTACTGATTTGGGGCTGGGTTTCCTACCACTCCCTTCCCCAGCAGGAGGATGCAAAAATCCCGTCACGCACTGCGTTGGTGGTCACGCGTTTCTCCGGAGCCGGAGCTCTGAAGCTCGAACACCTGGTCACAAAGAAGCTCGAGGAAAAAATCGATGAACTGGAATCGATCGAAGAAATCACTTCCGAATCCCGCCCCGGTGTTTCTGTCATCACTGTTAAACAGCGTCCGGACAGCGAAGCACACGTTCAACAGGAGTGGGACAAGCTTCGCGCCAAATTGCGCGAAGTGACTCTTCCCGAAGGGTGCGGCTCTCCCAACCTGGATACCGACTTCGGCAACACTGTCACCCTGCTCTTCGCCCTCACCAGTCCGCCGGCATCTGAAGCGGAAACAATCGCGCGCGCCAATCTTGTCCGTTTGCGACTGTCCCAGTTGCGCAGCAGCACCGGCTCGGAAGGCCGCGCAGCAACTCTTGCTTTTTTCCCATCCGCCATTTCCGAAACTTATCGCACGGCAATCAGCCACAAATTCAAAACGGCTTTGGCAGTCGAAGACATCGGTGACGACATCAAAATCGTTCAAGGCAAATCCTTTGTTCTGGCGGATTTCAAAACGGATGCGAACCGGGAAAAGCTCCGCAAGTTTGTCGATAAATTCACGCGTGCGCTGGTTGGCTCAGAAGCCGAACCTCATCCGGATCTCGGGCCTCCGGTTATCCTGATTGGTGACGAAGATCCTTTGCCTGCTCTGCGTGCGGGAGCCATGCCACGTTACACTTATCGCGAGTTGGAAAAGGCGGCGGAGATGCTTGAGGATGAAATCAAGCAAGTCGCCAGCGTCGGTCGTGTGCGCAAAATTGGCAACGTAAACGAGGAAGTAGATCTCCTCTTTTCTGTCCCTTTGATTAACGGCTTCAAGTTCAGCGGTGATGAAGTCATGGATGCCATCTCCTCACGCAATGCCATCATTCCTGGCGGCACTTTCAGGGCCGAAGGCCAAAATTTCCCAGTCCAACTCTCCGGCGAATTCCAAACGGAAGACGAACTTCTCGGCACAGTCATCAGTGTCACGAAAGATGGAGGTGCGGTTTATTTACGGGATATTTTTGAAGTTAGACGGGGTTACGAAAACCCAATTCCATACAACGTCGAAGTTCTGCATCGAAACAAGGAGTCTCTTACCCACGGCCGATCGTATCCCAGTTCGACCGAGCACCAGGGCCAACCTGAAACTGACCAACTCGACACCAAATCTCCAGCAAAACGAAGTTTGAAGCTCGCAAGCATGCTCCCTTTCCCGCTCCGAAGGGGAGAGGGCCGGGTTGAGGGGGCCGCTCCTTCCGCTCCTTCCGTTCCTTTAACCCAAACTCGCTCAGTCCTGCTCGCCGTGGAAATGAAGGAAGGCAACATCATCAGCAGATTCAACGAGTCCGTCCGTTCGGTCATCGATACTTCCAAATCGCGCCTGCCCGAAGGGGTTGAAATCTTAACTCTGTCTGATCAACCAGCATCGGTCGCTCATCGCATTCATCACTTCATGCGTTGTTTTATCGAAGCGGTAGTTGTCGTTGTGTTGGTCGCTCTTTTTCTGATGGATTGGCGTTCTGCCCTGGTCGTAGCCACGGCCATACCGCTCACTGTTTCCATGACCTTCGGCGGTATGGCGCTTTTGGGAATTCCGCTTCACCAAATATCAATTGCCGCTCTGATTATCGCGTTGGGTATGTTGGTGGATGATCCGGTCGTCGCCTCCGACGCCATTAACCGGGAAATGGCTCACGGACAACCGCGTGATGTTGCCGCCTGGTTTGGTCCGTATCGGCTTCGACACGCGATTCTGTTTGGAACGATAATCAACATTGTCGCGTTCCTGCCTTTGGCACTTCTGCCCGGAGACAAAGGTGCGTATATCCTTGGCTTGCCCATAGTCGTCACTCTGGCCCTTATTTCTTCACGCCTGGTGTCAATGACTTTCATTCCTCTACTCGCCTATTACATCCTGCGAGGACAAAAGGGGATGGAAGCCGGAGGAGAAATGCGGAAGTTCTTTCTTTTCAGACCTGTTGATAAAGCCCTCATTGCCGCATTGCCCCGCTACAAACGCTTGCTCCAGTCGGCACTGGCGCATCCCTTCCGCGCCGTAGCGATCGCCTACGGCCTTCTGATTGCCAGTTTCGGGTTAACTGCTTTCTTTGGCGCGCAATTCTTCCCGCCGGCCGAGCGCAATCAACTCTTGATCGATATTGAATTGCCCCAGTCAGCATCACTGTTGCAAACCAGGGGTGTCTGTCAGCAAGTCGCCGAGATTCTCAAGCGCCACGAGCCCATCGAAAGCGCCGCGATCTTCGCCGGCGGAACCGCTCCACGATTTTTCCTTACTGTCTCGCCCAAGGAACAGGCCTCTTACCTCGCGCAAGTCCTGGTTGTCACTCGCCATGATCACGACGTGCCGCCACTGATTGTCAAATTGCGCGCTGAACTTGACCGCGAGATTGCAGGGGCTCGGTGCGTTGTCAAACAGCTTGAACAAGGCCCGCCGGTTGAAACACCCATTCAAGTGCGGGTTACGGGCGAAGATCTCGACACCGTTCGTGCCAAAGCCGATGAGATCGCAAAAATCCTCCGGGACCAGGCCGGCTATAAAGTTCACGACGACCTTGGCCGGCGCATGCCGGTCATCCAGATCGACGTTGACCAGGAACGAGCCAACACGCTTGGCATACGCAATTCACAAATTGGCCGCCTTGCCCAGGCCTCATTCTCAGGGGTCAAAGTGACCGAATTGCGTGAAGGAGATCACCTGGTTCCAGTGAAAGTTCGCCTTCGGATTGAAGAACGAAATGAAGCCGATAAAATCCGGACACTGTACGTCCGCTCCATGCGCGATCAACTTGTGCCTTTGGACAGCTTCGCTACTGTCAGTCTCAAGCCTGAATACGCGACGATCTCGCATTACAACAAATTGCGGTCGGTTACGGTGAAATCTTTTTCCTCCTTTAATGAACTGCCGTCCAAAGTCCTGGCTCGTGCTCGCCCTGCCATTGACCGTGTCGAACTTCCCCCCGGCTGCAAATTGGAATATTCGGGCGAAGAAAAAGAATTGAAACAGAGTAAGACTGAAATTGGCCACGTGATGTTAATCTCCCTCGCGTTGATAACATTGGCCATGGTCATTCAGTTTAACTCAGTGACCAAGGCATTGGTTGTGATGTTAACAGTTCCGCTGGGAATCATCGGTGCCTTTACAGGAATCGCTGTAATGCGTTCCTCGCTCGGTTTCATGGCCTTCATCGGAATCATGAGTCTGGCTGGGGTGGTCGTCAGCCACATCATCGTGCTCTCCGACTTCATCGAAGAAGCCCGCGCTGAAGGAATGGAACTCAAGGAAGCGCTGATTCAGGCCGGGTTGGTCCGGTTACGCGCTGTGCTGGTAACGGTGCTGGCCACGGTCGGCGGCCTCATCCCGCTGGCGCTCACGGGAGGCGAATTGTGGCGTCCGCTAACGGCGGTCCACATCTTCGGTCTGCTTTGCGCCACTTCATTGACCCTGGTGCTCCTACCCGTGCTCTATTTCATTTTTTGCGCAAAATTCCGTTGGATAAAGTAAAGGCGAGAGTGTCCCCGGCGCACAGCGGCCTAATGGATCTGAGGAAAGGAATAGAGGTTGACGTCGCCTGGTTAGGCCGGGTGCGCCAGGAGACCTGGCGCGGTCCGACGCGTTCGGACCGCGAGCCGTGCCGGCTCGCAGCGGCACCGGCATATTAGTAGCATCGACCACCCTCAAGCTAGCTTCCGGACCTCCCAGCCTCAGACTTCAAGCGTTGTTTTCAATTTCCCTCTTTAAGCTGCGAAGAAAATTTTCCCCAACAACCTGTAAGCGAGCCTCCAATTTTCGGGTGCAATCACAATCGCTACAAGCCCAGGGCTCAGTCCCATTGGCATCACGACAATTTTTGCGAGCATGTGCATCTTTGATTTGCACCAGTTCAAAATACTCTTCCCAGTAGGACCGTTCCTCCTGGAGTGGAGTGGGGCAGAAGCAAACCTCAACCCAAGTGCAAACTCCGTCCGCCTGCAGGCGAGCCTTTTGCATGTCATCCAGGTATTCGTCACCAGCGATTGATCCGTGTCCCAGAGTGCCCGATTCAATAGCGTGCAAAAGGTCCTTTTCCCGGCCGGGTTTTACCTTCGCTTTTACGAGGTAGCGCATACAAGGAGGAATTTAATGCAAGATTACGTTTCATGCACCGCGGATTTACAGGCGGAGCTGTCATTGCTTTTAATTTTCGTCCGGCCTCTGCGAGAGGAATAGTCGCTGAATTCTCAGGACAAAAAATGGCAACTTCAAATTGTTCGATATGGATAGGATTTTCGATGCTTTCGCAATCTGAGTAGTTTCGGCTAAGACAGAAATCGTCGTAACCGTTGGGAACATTCTGCCTGGCCATAAGTTTCGCTGAAGAGCCACCGTAATCCGCCTTCAAGTTCACTCACCGTCATCTGCTTTGGTTGAAAGGTGACGTCAAACAGGGTGCAGGAATCCCAGAATCTCTCTCGCAGCAACCGTCCCTCAGATCGCAAACGCTCGTAAAGCGGCGTGCCTGGAAATGGGGTTAATACCGTGTATTGGACTTCCGCCAGACCGGAACGGCTCACGAAGTCGAGTATGGTCGGAAAGATGTCAGTTGTGTGGGAATCCAGGCCGAGAATGAAACAGCCATTCACGCTGATACCACGAGACTGCAATACATCGATGGTCCGAAGATAGTGTGGGGCCTGCCGGGCTTTCCAGGAACTGGGATCGATACCATGAAGGTCGGTCTCGATGGGACTTTCGAAACCGATGAGCACCTGGCGACATCCGGATTCGGCCAACAAGTCACACAACTCCAGGTCATCGGCGATAGAAACATCTGTTTCAGTGAAATAATGGATTTCCTCATCACGCAGAGCGTGCAGCAATTGTTTACTCCACGCAGGATTCAAGAATGTATTGTCATCGGCCAACTCGAAATAAGGCTGGCGCACATGACGCTTGGCAGCGCGAATTTCTGCGATTACCGCATCCACGGGTTTCTGATTGAACTTTGAAGTAATACGGAGGCTTGCGGCGCAAAATTCACAGGCACGCGGACACCCTCGCGATGTTTGCACGGTAACCCGGTTGTACTCACGGCCCGCAAGCAAATCGAATCGAGGTATTCTGTAAAGTGCTGGGCTGAAGACCTCGTTGGTGGCGCCCTCATAGAGGGGTTGGAGACAATCCGTTTCTGCATCTGTTACCACGCGGGGCCAGGCAGCTTCAGCGCCAAACCGAACTACAGAATCTACATGAGCCAGCGCTTCATAGGGGACTTGCGATACGTGTAGGCCGCCCATGATAACACGCGTGCCGCGGGCACGAAACAAATCCGCAATCGCATAGGCCTCGTCAATTTGGGCTGTCATGGATGAGATTCCGACCAAATCAAACGCTGGAAAGATCGGTGTGGACCGAACATCCGACACTTCAATGTAGCTGACCTCATGTTCAGGAGGCGTCAGTGCAGCCACCGTGAGCAAACCGAGGCTCGGCAGCGAGGCGATGACCTTTCCTCGCCTGACGAAACCCGGTAATGTGACGCCAAGGGCAGCTAATTCGGCGGATTTCACTCGCACACCGCTCATGGCAATCAGGCCGATTCGCATGAGCTAGTTTGTCAGAACGGACAAATTGGTTTCAGACATTCCCATTCGACTGAGTACCTGGAGAATGTTAGTTCGTTCAATCCATTCCTCTTTCGATTCCTTTGGTATATAGCGCCCCAATATCCGTCGTGCGAAGGCCACCTGATTCGTTAAGACCCAATCTCTACCTTCAGGCAGCGCCTCCATTGCCAACAGCATGGGAGTGACGTTTGTCAGATCATAGTGCGAATGATAATGCTCTAGAGTCGTGGTCAAATGGTTGAGATAAACCTGCCGGATCCATGGGGTTGTCTCCACCGTTAATCGTGAGATCGTTGGGGGTAAATCCTTCCAGACCCGGTACGTATAAGGGTTGGGTTCCAGCCGGCGGCTGGCCGGAAAGTCCGATTGCTTATGCCTGGCAAGGTATGTCAACGCCTCTGTGTAATCCCCTTTGGTAACAAGTGCAGCATGTGTCACGAATCGATACTGTTCTCTTTGCGGTTGAACCGCGATCAACGTCCACATAATCACAAGTGACAAGAGTAAAGACCACGGCACCTTTCCTGGGAAAGCTTCTGGCATCGGTCGAATGACACCTTGAAACCGGCGGCTTGCAAGGACAATGACGCAAACAAGCAGCCCACCCCAGGACCATGCCCAGGTGCCGCCCAGAACATTATTGAGCAATGATTGCTCGGGAGCGTTTCGCATTCCCGCCATTCCGGCCAAAATACTGTTGCTTAATGGTGCTCCAAAGAACATGACGACGATTACCTCGAGTGACGCAGCGACCAAAACCCAGACTAACGCGCGAAGAAAGTGGAGTTGGTAAAGTACGGCTATCACTCGACTCATTAACATGACGCGCCAGATCGATACGGTTGCGAGTAGCGCGATGTTTGCTTGTGCGGCTTGGTACGAGTTCAGAAAACGTTCAACGGGAATCGCATACAACCACGCGATAGGTGCAGTCATCCAAAAGAGGCCCATGAATGTCGCCCATTGTTTCGCATTCCGCTGTTCTTCTGGGAAATGTCGCCTTGCAAACCCGCGAATGAGAATCCCGTATAAGAATGAACCCGAAAACAATGAAAACGCCAGGGGGCCGATCAGCCACATTGGTGTTTCAAGAAAGTAGGTTTGATCATAATTGCGAGCGATGCCGGTCAGCAGAACCAGGACAATACCAGTCCATAACGCAGCCCGGTTTCCAGCAACTGCTCGGATTGCGGAAGCACTCCCAAACAAAAAGCCACAGATTAGCCGAAGGTGCACAGCACGTTTTAACACGACCAACGTCCAGCGAAAAGGCTAGAAGCTTACACAGCCCGGTTCCGTTTACCTGCCTCCGAAAAAATGTCAAAATGCACTTCCGCCTGCCATATCGGAGATGGCGCCCCGCCGCGACTGAACGCGGGACCTGTTGATTGGCAGCGACCTTATTGGTCCACGGCGGACAAGCAGTCCGTCCCAGTCCTATTGCAGCGGACGTATCAACATTGAACCATGAGGCAGAAAGCCGGACTTCCAGATTCGCCTCGCCCAACTAGGCATGCCCCGGGTAGCAGCGAGCCAAACAGGTTCGCAGACGGTCAGTTGCGGGGTGCTGTTACGGGCTTCGTGCAGCCCGTTTCTTCGAACATCCGTACCGCGAGCAAGAAACGTCGCCAGTGCTTCATGTTTCGACATAACTAATTGTGTTGAGGGTCCGCGGTTGGCTTTTTTTCGGGAAACCAAACGATGCCATTCTCAAGAAGTCCGGCCTCTTCCTCCGAACCCATGCATTCGACATTGAGCACGAGGAACGTCACCGTCTCGCCATTCCAAATTTTTTCCTGGAATGGCCTGAAACCGATCCTTCCATAATGCTCCAACAGTTTTTTCATCCGCGCATTCTTATCCTGAACCTCCTCGAACATGTTGCTGTAGGTAGGATCGAACACGACAAGCCCCACGCCGAGCTTGGTAGCGCCCACCCAGATGGCCCAAAGGTCAACGTCCAATTCCGCGTATTCCTTTTTAATTCCACGTGGCCAACGAGCAGGACGTCTGGGTTAAAGGGATCGCTTTCACCGACTGCCTTGATGGTCTTTTTGGACCATTTGAAAGAATCCGTGGCTGAACCGCCAAGGTCCATAGTAAATTGATTCCTATCGACCAGAGTCAACCAGGGAAATCCTTCTCGCATTGCCTGCCCGAAGCAAAGTTTCGTCATATCCAGTTTTCCGGCTTCCTCCTTCCCTTCTCCTTCTTCCATCAGCAGGATAACTTTGGCATTGTACTCATCGCTCATCCATTCACCGCTCCCCTCGCAACCGGTCCGTGCGAAAACCGTGCTTACCTCGAGTTGCAATCCTGCAGACGGAGGCTCGTCCTCATCCAAGAACTCGCCCGGGCCATGATTCGCGCCCGGCGTGCTTGCGCTATGGACTGGCGTTCCATTGGTATGCGCGCATACGATTGGCTGGATCGAGCCAGGGAAGATTTCTGCCACCGGTGTCTCCAGGGCGGCGCTGAATCGAGCACGGTTCAAGTGGTGTCGACCCGGCAGCTGTCCGGCAAGGACACGGCCTCAACACCCAAACTCTACTCTACCCTCTTTGTGCAGTGCCTTCATAAAGGCATTGATGGGGGATTAGTTTCACTACGCAAGGTGCAGGATATCCTCGACAAGGACCTGGATGACCTTGAAGCGGTTTTCCGCGAGCACAATCTGAATCCGCCGTTCGAACTTAAATAGCCACTATGGAGCCCGGGCAGAGCTCCTCGATACCATGGTGATTATCGAAGCTCACAGAGTGTGCTGTTGGAACTCTTTGCTCAAAACGTTCCAGATGGAGACCGTCGAACGGTGCACATTGAGTGCGCGACAGGGAATGGAATGCGCAAGACGTATGTTCCTCTGGATGCCGCGAAATTGCGCTCCGAACTGAAGGTCAACAATGTCTCCGTTGAATTGATCAGCAACCTGATCTCGCGTGTTCCCTTTGCGGCTGGCATCGATCAGGGTGAACAAGATCTCATTGCCTACCTTATTACCCAAGCTCCCATGCCATTCCTCAGCACCTGTGATAAAGCTGCGATCAGGACCATGGATAAATTGCAGCTAATATCACAGGTGATTGCTTTGGAACAGGCAGCTAAAGTTTGCGGCCGGAATAAGCTCGACCTCAGTTGGGAGCACACAGAAAAGTGGTTGTCCGATTTTCGATTAAAGCTGCAGTTAGGACTTCTCTAAGCAGAGAACGTTACGAAGTCTTCTGATCACGTCCTTCGGTGGCGCAAACTTTCGACTCTGCGCACAGACCAGCTTTCGGCGCCATCTCCTCCTGCAGTGCCGGCCTCCGCAGACAGAACAATTGTCATCGGCCGGAGCGGAGGCGCTTGGAGCGCAAATACGGGGAGTCAATCCGCGACGCTGTGAACCTCCGCGCCCACATCACCGAAGTGCTGTATCCAAAGTTGTTTTGGCGGGTCCGCACAACAAAAAAATCTGAGCAGACGTTTTTGGGAAGCTTTTAGCCCAAAAGGGCTAAAATGGCGCGCCCGCCGCGACTCGAACGCGGGACCCTCTGCTTAGAAGGCAGATGCTCTATCCAACTGAGCTACGGGCGCACTAAATTGATTTCCAATAACTTGCAAATACAAACTGCTCTCAATTTACAATCTGATACTGCAATCTGGTACTGCCCCGGAATTCACTCCGAGCACCGGATGAGTAGTGGCAGAAAACCGAGTATGGAAATCTGATTCGCTACAAACCATCGAAGACGTATTTCGCACGAATACGCATTGGCGGCAAGTTGATTCGCCGCGGCCTTACAACCAGCCTCCTCACAGTTGTTAAACGGCGCCTGGGGACCTAGTGAAAAAAGAGCGGCAATTGACCGGGGATTAAGTGGAGGTAACCGATGGCAGGATGAGTTTCGGAGATGCACTTGCCATTACACCCGAGGAGAACGTCCGTGGACGTAAATGCTCATACCACTTGGACGGCCATGAGCGTGTCTCCGTTCCGTTGCTGAGGCCAGCCGATACGGACAACAGTACAATCCGCAAGATGATGTCGGGACGAATCGGTTCGCGACGACGACGATCACGGGTCAAGCAGGATTGTTCGGCAGCGTGGACGGCCCAACAATGTCACGCGCGGTTTACGTGGAACCTGCCGCTATGACCATCGAACAGCACAACTAATTGGCGGACGGCGACAGTAGACGATTCGCCAAGTGAACGCTTATCGGAAAGAATTGATGACGCTCGCCCGATTGACTTGGCTACGCCGGCAGCGGGAGCGCACAAACAGCGCGGTGGGTGTTTCGTTCCTGCCGATATTGTAAACGGGAGCATGCGCAACCCCTACGCGTGGCTTCAAACCTTCGGCGGGTTCAGCTTCAATGTTACGGGACTGACCGGGGTATAAAGTGGGGGTGGAATTTTCGACTGGTCTGGCGGTCTTACTGCTCCTCTGGACCAGGACTTATGGTGCGAGTGCATAAATTTTAACGATCCCCAGAGCGGCACCTTTCCAATCGTTTCGACCGCGCCGGTGTGCGGTAATCGGCAACTAGACAGACTTCTTCCAGGTTTCGCGAGCATACTTTTACCGACTTACCTGCACCACTTTCGGACTTCCGCCCGGACACGCCTCTGGTAATAGTAGGGATGTGAGCGGTGTCACCCAAATCCTCGACCGAGTTCGGCACGGCGATCCCAAAGCCGCTGAAGAATTACTCCCTCTCGTTTATGCCGAGTTGCGCAAGCTCGCCGCGCACAAGATGGCGAACGAAGCGCCCGGCCAGACACTGCAACCCACTGCACTCGTGCATGAGGCCTGGCTTCGCCTCGGCGGACAGGATCAGCCTGCCTGGCAGAATCGCGCTCATTTCCTGGCTGCGGCCGCGGAGGCGATGCGCCGCATTTTGGTCGAGAGCGCCCGCCGCAAGCTCAGGCTCAAGCGCGGCGGTGGTGGCGAACGGGTGGAACTGCATGAGTCGGCCATCGAAGCGCCCGCCGACCATGAGAAGATTCTCCAGGTCCACGCGGCACTGGAAATCCTTACTCTCGAGGATCCGGAAAAGGCCCGGATCGTCAAGCTGCGGTTCTTCGTCGGATTCAGTCACGAGGAGATTGCCGCTCTGCTTGGCGTGAACGAGAAAACCGTCCGCCGCCACTGGGAAGTCGCCAAGGTGCGGCTGTTCCAAATTATCAAGGGCGGCGAAATAAACCGCGAAGCGGAAGGTCAATCACCGATGTGCGGATGATGAGATCTATCCATGCGTAAATTCTGTTCGATGCCGAGAACGGTAAGCGACTCGTAAACTGTCCGTTTAAGTCCGCAGTCGGCGCATGTATGTTGAATGGACTCGCACGATAACATCTTTCTGAAGGCAAAGGAGATAAGCTGTCTGACCCAACGGGCGGCTTACCTGGACCAAACCTGTGGCTCTGACCACGCTCTGCGCCAGCGGCTTGAGGCGCTGCTCAGGGATGTCGAAGGTGCTGAAGCTTTCTTTGGCTCCCAGGACGGCTTGGCCTGCGCTCTGCACGAAGCGCCTTTCACCGAAGGTCCCAGCACAATGATTGGACGCTATAAGCTGCTGCAGAAAATTGGGGAGGGCGGCATGGGAGTGGTCTATATGGCCGAACAACAGGAGCCGGTTGTCCGCAAGATCGCTCTTAAGATCATCAGGCTGGGCATGGATACCCGCCAAGTCCTTGCTCGATTCGAGGCTGAGCGCCAGGTGCTGGCGCTAATGGACCATCCGAACATTGCCAAAATTCTTGATGGTGGTGCCACTGAAACAGGCCGTCCCTACTTCGTGATGGACCTTGTCCAGGGATTACCCATTACTCGATTTTGCGACGAAGCCAGCCTCTCGACGCGCGCCCGGCTCGATTTGTTCCTGGAGGTGTGCTCGGCAATCCAACACGCGCACCAAAAAGGAATCATTCATCGCGATATCAAGCCCGCGAACATCCTCGTAACGTTGCACGGTGACAAACCCGTGCCCAAGGTGATTGATTTCGGCATTGCCAAGGTGACTCAGGGCCGACTGACGGAGAAGACGCTCTTCACCCAATTCCAACACTTCATCGGCACTCCTGCCTACATGAGTCCCGAACAGGCCGGCCTGAGCGGGTTGGACGTTGACACGCGTAGCGACATTTATGGCCTGGGCGTCCTATTGTATGAGCTGCTCACCGGCAAAACGCCCTTTGATGAAAAGGAGTTGGTGAAGGCCGGACTCGATGAAATGCGCCGCACGATCCGTGAACGGGAACCGGTTCGACCGTCCACACGGCTAAGCTCTCTGGCCCGCGAGGAACTGACCACCACGGCCAAAAATCAACGACTGGATGTGCCGCGACTTATCAGCATGCTACGTGGTGACCTGGACTGGATCGTGATGAAGGCGCTGGAGAAAGACCGCGCGCGCCGTTACCAGACGGCCAACGGGCTGGCGGCGGACCTCAAGCGTCATTTGAATAATGAGCCGGTCGTAGCCCGTCCGCCGAGCAAGGCTTATCAGTTTCAGAAATTCGCGCGAAGGAACAAGCTGGTGTTTTCTGCGGGAATTGCTGTGGTCACAGCGTTAGTGGTGGGGTTGGATTTGGCCGCTGTGGGATTGCGACGCGCAACAAAGGAACGCAACAGCGCGATTGCCGCCCGGGCGGGCGAGGAAGCTCAACGCCGCCAAGCTCAGCAGGCGCAGGCGAAAGAAGCTCAGTTGCGCTATCAGGCGGAGCTTCAGGAACTGGCCGCCCGCCAAAGAGCGTACGGATCGGATATGAATCTGGTGCAACAGGCACTCGCCCTGAACAATCTCGGGCGCGCCCGAGAACTCCTAAATCGCCAGCGGCCACAACCCAGCCAGCAAGATCTACGCGGCTGGGAGTGGCGTTACCTTTGGCAACACTGTCAAAGCGATGCGTCGTTCACGCTGGAGGGAAATCGAACGGCCATCGGGTCGCTGGCAGTTTCCTCCGATGGCAAATGGCTCGCAATCGGCGAGAATGGCAGTGGCATGTTGTCGGTTTGGGACCTGCAAATTCGTCAGCGGGTGGCGCGTTTTAATGCCGGAAACGGCGATGTCCGAGTTGCGTTCGCCCACCGAACGCCATTGCTCGCGTACTGGTGTGGCAGCTACTTGCCAAGCGCAGAGCCAACGCCGATTTTGCTTTGGGAAGAAGGCGCGCATCGGATCCTCACGAATTGTTCGGTGGTTGGTACCTGTCATGGACTTCAGTTCTCGGAGGACGATCAACGGCTGATCACCTGCACGTCCGCTCCTGGAAACGAGCTTGCCGTGTGGCGGGTTTCCACCGGAGAGAAGTTGTCGGCCATGCTGTCAGGTCATCCGGGGGGACGCGAAGTCACAAGTTTCGCCGCCTCCCAGGACTTGAAGGTGGCGGCGCTGGAAGCCGACGATGGCTGGATCAGAGTGGTTGATTTGTCCAGCGCCAAGGAACTTTGGACTTTCAAGGCGGGGGACGAACGGATTACCGCTATCGCACTTTCCCGGGATGGTCGCCAGCTCGCCTCCGCCGCCGGCTGGACGGACTCGCAGATTCGACTTTGGGATGCCCGAAACGGGAAGGCGCTAGGGCAATTCCTCGGACACAATGCCTGGGTCAGCCAACTGGTGTTCACCCCGGACGGAACCCGACTGGTTTCAGCGAGTGCGGATCAGACGATTCGGTTATGGGATCTTGTCCATTCGCGTCCTCTGCGGGCTCTGCGCGGACACCACAGCGAAGTGTGGCGGTTGGTCCTGTCGGCGGACCAGAAGACCTTCGTGAGCGGGGCCAAAGACGGCTCGGTGTTCCTCTGGGATTCGACTCAGGATCGCCGGGAATCCAGCCGTATTCTGCTGCCGGCGTCCTTGGCCGCGTGGCGTTTTGCGCCGGATAGCAAGTCCATTCTCACGATCGATCGGCAAGGTCATGTCGACCGGTGGTCCGGAAAGCATTTCGAACAGCGACTACCTTTGGTTGACATCGGCCCCAAGCCGGTCGGATGGCGAACCGCCATTTCGCCGCAGGGAAAGTGGTTGGCGGTTGGCTCCACCAACGGCACCGTTCAAGTGTGGGACTTGGAGCGCCGGGCTTTGTTGCGCCAATTCACGACGAGCACTGGACCCGTTTTTCCCTCAGCCTTCCTGGCGCAGGAAACAAAGCTTGTGACGGTCCACATGGACGACAATTCCTTTCACGAATGGAACCTCAGCACCGGAACGGAGACACGCTCCTGGGCGGGTCCAGGCGGTATGAGCATTTACGTCCCCGCGACGTTCTCCTCGGACGAGCAGTGGTGCCTGATGGCAAACGCCAGGCGGCTCCGAAACCTGACGACGGGGACCGACCAGCTCCTCGAGTTGGACATGGAAAGCACAGACAATGCGGCATTTTCTCCAGACGGGCGCCGAGTGGCCATCGCCAGCTACCTTGGTTACGCCAGGATGTGGGAGACGGGTAGTTGGAAACAACTGGCGACCCTCAGCGGATTCTTGACGGGCGTCCAGTCAGTTGCATTTTCGCCGGACGGTCAGCGCCTGGCCACCGGCACCAGCGGACGGGAAGCGATCAAGATTTGGGATACTGAAGCGTCCCAAGACCTCCTCACGCTCGAAGGAGAAGGCGGAATCTTTCTGCGCACCTCATTCTCTGAAGACGGCAATATCGTCGGCTCAATGAACCTGCGAGGGTTGCTACACCTGTGGGTCGCCCCTTCCTGGGCGGAGATCACAGCAGCGGAGACGACAGAGAAAACGACGCCCAACCAGCCGTGAACACAAACCGGGAAGGAGCTTCTGGGACCGTCTCATTCTCCGCTTCGGCATCGAACCAAAAAGAAAGGGGTAACCTCGGCACCTCAATATTTTCTCGTTGATCTTTTTCCTTCCATCATGTCCGTTTTCGTCCGCAGTCGGCGCATGTATGGACGGAACCAAATTTTTAGGTCAACGCTAGGAACTCATGAAAAGCAGGTTAATAGGTAATTTTCGGCTTAACGCCAAGCGCTTCGTCACAGTCCTTGCGATCGTCGGAATCTGGTTGGACGGCTATCCCTTTCACACAATTTGCATCTGTGCGGCGGATTTAGCGCCCACATCCGCTTTACCTCAAAGTGCGAATGCGACAAAAGTGAACCGCACGCTGCCGCAGGTTTTGCCCCCGAAGACCGCTTTGGAGTTTTCTGGCACTCCAACAGCACAAGAGATTTTTCTCTCGCGAGTGTTTGATGAACCGCTCGTCCCGATCGGAGGCGAGCCTGGCCGCCGCGAGAATGCCGAACTTGCCGCTGCACTGACGGCGTATTCCAAGCGGTCAAGCCCCGACGATTTTGGTGGCCTCACCGGCTTTCTGCAAACTCATCCCCAGTCCCCTTGGAGGGCCGCGCTCCTGCTTGATCTGGGACTGGAGTGTTACAACACCGCCCACTACTCGCGGGCGTTGGAGGCTTGGGAGAAGGCTTGGGGACTGGCGAAGGATGTCACTGAACCAAAAGGAAAGGTGATTGGAGATCGGGCGGTTGGCGAACTCGCATATATGTATGGGCGTCTGGGCAGAATGAACGAATTGGAGGCGCTATTGAAGTCGGTTGAAGGACGGGTGGTCTGTGGTCCGGCGACTGAGAAGATCTCTGGCGCGCGGGCAGGTCTTTCCAACATGAAGGACCGACCCGAGATTGCCTTTCGTTGCGGACCGCTCGCGTTGCACCGGATCAAAGTGTCGCAAAACCCGACGAATGCCGGAGACATGATCATCCATGCCTCCGCCTCAACGCAGAAGGGGTTCTCGCTGCCACAGGTGGCCGATCTCTCGCAGAAACTTGATTTGCATTACCAGATGGCGTTCCGGGAAAAGGGCGCGGCTTTTATTACTCCATCTGTCGTTCACTGGAAAGTCGGGCATTACGCGGCAATGCTTCGGACGGATGGAGATCGTTACCTTCTTCAGGATCCGACTTTCTGGAACGATGTGTGGGTGACCAAGGCGGCGTTGGAGGAAGAAACCAGCGGCTACTTCCTGGTTCCTCCAGGAGATCTTCCGCGCGGCTGGCGCCTCGCCCAAGCGAACGAGGCAGCTACGGTTTGGGGCAAAGGCAACACCACGGGGAATGAACCGGGCAATACCGGCTGCGATGATCCAAAATCACAAGGCGGTGCTTCCTGTAAGAAGCCAGACGACGATTGCAAAGGCATGGCCGTGCCGAGTGTTCATCTGATGCTCGTCAGCTTAAATCTTAGGGACGAACCCGTAGGATACTCCCCGCCGGTCGGTCCGCCGGTCCGGTTCAAAGTGCGATACAATCAGCGCGAGTCATTCCAGCCGGGCACGTTCACTTACTCGAATTTTGGTCCGAAATGGACATTCGATTGGCTCGCTTACATTAAGGACAACCCTTTCAGCCCTTCGGCTGACGTGCAGTATTACGCGATCGGTGGCGGAACTCGCACTTTCACCGGCTTCAACCCGGACACACAAACTTATGCCCATCAAGCGCGAGGCCAAACCAAACTGACCCGAACGGCCACCGACCGTTACGAAATGCTTTCAGGCGATGGTTCGAAGAAAGTTTTCAGCCAACCGGACGGTTCGGCGGGCACGTCGCGGAAGATCTTTCTCAGCCAAATCATTGATCCCTTTGGCAATACCGTTTCACTGACTTACGACCCCAGCCTCCGCCTGGTCGCCATCACCGATGCCATCGGCCAGGTCAGCACGCTTTCATATCAACACCCAAGCGACATTTACAAAATTACCAAAGTGACCGACCCGTTCGGTCGCTTTGCAACTTTTTCGTATGACGGATCAGGACGGTTGACCAATATTACCGATGTCATCGGGCTAACGTCGCAATTCAATTATGAAGGGGCCAGCGATTTCATCAGCTCGCTCGTCACCCCATATGGAACGACCACGTTTACCAAAGGTGAAAGCGGTACTACCCGTTCGCTTGAAACGCTGTATCCGGACGGCGAGCGGGATAGGGTCGAATTCAACCAAACGATAAACATTTTCCCAGCTAGTCTTGACGGCGCCGAACCCGCCACCAGTGTGCCCACAGGCATGGCAACGGTGAACCAGTTCTTGAAATATCGGAACACCTATTATTGGAGCAAAATCGCGTGCGCGCAGGCTTATGGCGATTACACAAAGGCTAAGGTGTATCATTGGCTCCACACTCCTGACCTTTCCTCGACCTCAGGAGTTCTTGAGAGCGTCAAGGAACCCCTGGAAGGTCGCGTGTGGTACAATTATCCAGGTCAGTCTGCCGTTTCAATCATCGGGAGCAGCGACCAACCGATTCATGTGGGCCGCGTGCTCGACGACGGCGCCACTCAGCTCTACACACACGAATATAATGCGCTTGGAAAAATCACGAAGATGATTGATCCTATCGGGCGAACCTTCTCCTACATTTACTCCACGAATGAGATTGATTTGCTGGAGATTCGCCAAACTCGGGCAGGGAATAATGAGTTGTTGATGCAAACCAGCTACAATGCTCAGCACCTTCCATTAACTGTCAAGGATGCCGCTGGACAAGTGACGGCTTACTCTTACAACTCGCGCGGGCAGGTTATCACAAGGACCAATGCGAGGGGCGCTGTGACAATCTACCACTACGATACCAATGGGTACCGAACTTCTGTGGACGGGCCGCTCCCGGGAACGGGGGATACAACTTATTGGACCTATGATGCCGTTGGCCGTGTCAGAACCAAAACCGACGTGAGCGGCTATACCTTGACTTTCGATCACGATGCCCTCGACCGCCTGACTCGAATCACTTTTCCCGACACCACGTACGACCAGTTGACATATACCCGATTGAACCATACCGAAATGCGTGACAGGGCTGGACGCTCCACTTTTTTGAATTACAACAGCATCGGGCAGATGACGATGCGGATCGATCCGCTTGGGCGTGTGACACGGTTTCAGTGGTGCAAATGTGGCGATTCAAAATCCATCACTGACCCGATGGGGCGCACGACGACCTGGTCGCACGATGTACAGGGCCGCATGACTGCAAAAACCTATGCGGACGGTTCGAAGGTTGTGTATAAATACGAGAACACAACCGCTAGATTACGCGAGCGCATCGATGAACAAAAACAGCTGACACAGTACAGCTACAACATCGACAACACCTTAAAGGGAATAGACTATCCAAATTCTGCCGTTCCCACACCTTCGGTTATGTTCACTTACGATTCGAACTACCAAAGAAGGTCTTCCATGAGGGATGGCACTGGCGTAACACGCTATCATTACATTCCCATTACCGGCGCCCCGACCCTAGGTGCGGGACAATTGGCGAGTGTGGACGGGCCCCTACCGAACGACACGATTACTTACGCCTATGATGAAACCAGCCGCCGCATCTCCACTGCCATCAACGGGTCGGCTTCTAGGCTCAACCCGGACATTGCCGACCGAATTATTAGTGAGACCAATGTATTGGGCGCTTTCACATACACATACGACGGCAATTCGACTCGTCTGGCATCTGAGTCGTTTCCGAACGGCCAGGTGACGGAATTGGGTTATGGAGATAATTTCCATGATAACGTACTTAACCGGATCACTTACAAAGCGGCGAGTGCCCCGATTTCAGAATTCACTTACGGTCGAGATACCGTTGCAGGAACGATCACTAATTGGTCAAAGCAAGCCGGAAATGAAACTCCATCCGTGTACAAATTCACCTACGATAACGCAAATCAATTGAAAAGCGCCGTGGTGACACAGGGAGGAATTCAAGCCGGATTCTTTACATATGATTACGATCATGCGGCTAACTGCTTAACGGCGCAGACAATCTCAGCAACCAATTATTATTTTTACAACTCGCTCAATGAATTGAGTTCTCAAACAGCTGACAGCACTAATACGGGGACATATCAATGGGATGCGGAACAACGGTTGGTTTCGATCACTTCGGGAAATACGAATACTCAGTTCTCCTACGATGGCCTCGGCCGTCGGGTGAGTATTCGCCATGTCGTAAATGGCAGTGAAGTGTCCGTGCGGAAATTCGTTTGGTGCGATAACGATATTTGTGAGGAGCGTGACGCACTTGGCATGGTAACCAAGCGATTTTTTGTTCAAGGTGTCAGGGTGGAGACTGGGGCGGCAATCGGCAATTACTATTATACACAAGATCATCTGGGAAGCATTGTTGAATTGGTTGATAGCAATGCAAATGTCCGCGCGCGTTATACATACGATCCGTTTGGCAATAGGATGCGAGTGTTCGGCGATCAGGATTCTGACTACGGCTTCGCTGGAATGTTCTCGCCCTGGGAAGTCGGGGTTTATTTAGCCAATTATCGAGCTTATGATCCAAAAATCGGGCGCTGGTTATCCAGAGACCCCCTTCCAAATGCAGAGCTTGAAGAGGGCCCTAACTTATTTGCGTACGTGAAAAATGCGCCAATAAGTCTAGTGGATCCGCTGGGACTGAAATGTTGCGCGACGGAGTATGCAAGGATGGAGGGCGCGGCAGATAATTATGACAATTACAGAGATTTGTTGGAGCTCACGCGAGGCTTAGGAATCGCAACTGTTGTGGCGGCGTGTGCAGCAATTTATTGGGATCCAGTCAAGGGTGGTGTCGCCTGCGCTGCAGCAGCTATTGCGGCGGAACTTGCCCTCGCAAAGGCGGCTACGGACGAGCGCAAGGCCTGGATTGAGTGGGGCGTTGCCATTGAAGCGTATTGGGAATGTATGGAACACTGTAAAGACAAAGGCTGCCGGTGGCCGACTTTTGCGGATAGCTTATGAGCGCGCTACTTCTTTCAAGATTTGGAATAGCGTTGCGGTTCGCATGTTGTGCTTTAAGTGGTCAGGTTTTAGCGCAAGTGACGGAATTTACATTTGATAATAGTGGTAATCTCTCGGCTCGGAAGATAGTCCTGCTGGGCGTCCCGCAACTTATAAGCCAACCACAAATTCAGGTCGTCACACCTGGCGAGCTTGCGTCATTTATTGTTGTCGTCGCGAATTCATTCGGTGCCACGTACCAATGGCGCTTCAACGCGAGCAACATCCCGGGCGCGACGGGTGACGCGCTGCTGCTCACGAACGTCAGCGCGGCCAATGAGGGCCAGTATTCCGTGGTGGTGACAAGCAGCGCTGGTAGCGTGACGAGTGCGCCTGCGATGCTTATGATGGATGGCGACGGCGACGGCCTGCCTGACTCGTGGGAAATCACCTATTTCAACACCATCACCTTCCAACGCGGCGGAGGCGATGCCGACGGCGATGGAATTTCCAATCTGGATGAATTCTACGACGGGACAAACCCTAACGACAGCGCTTCTGTTCGCCACCGTTTAACCATTCTGAGTGACGGAGGCTCGGTCGCCGCAGTTCCCACGCAACTGACCTACTCAAACGGAGAACCCGTGACGCTGACGGCGACTCCTTTTCCACCAAACGCGTTTTATGGCTGGAGCGGGGACCTCACGACACGGAGCAATCCCGCTTCTCTGACCATGAACACTAACAAGCTTGTGCGGGCCCGCTTCGATTGCCTGCCGCCGCCGCCTGGTTCCGTGGCGTTCTGGCGTGGCGAGATGGATGCCAGCGATCAGATCGCGGGACACAACGGGACGTTTTACAACGGCGGTTCGCCAACCGGCTCCAGTCTCACCACAACGGGAAAGGTCGGAGGGGCGTTCGTGTTCGATGCTGCCGTGCATGTGCGTGTGCCGGACTCGGCCGACCTGAGACCTTCAGAGATTACCCTGGAGGCGTGGGTATATCCTTATCCCGGAGCGCCCAGCGGTTTTCAGACCGTTATGGCACGAGGCTCCTCGACCGGCACGGACGGCGCCTGGTGGCTGGAAGTGTTCAATGGAACAGCGCGGTTTTGGACGAAACATGCAGGGTCAGGTATGGACGTGATTCAGATGAACGGGGTGATCCCCATGAATCAATGGAGCCATCTTGCCGCCACGTTTGATGGCACCACCAAACGGCTCTACGTAAACGGCGCGGCCATTGCCGAGATCCACGGTCGCAGTGCACTGGCCTACGATCCCGCAGTCGTACCAACAACTATCGGCGCTAACTGGATGAACAATGGGCCTGCCCAGGGTTTTTATGGCCGAATAGACGAGGCGTCTGTTTACAATCGAGCCTTACAGCCGCAGGAAATCTCGTCCATTTATCTGGCTGATTTCGCGGGCAAGTGCCTGAACCGGCCGGTTATCACAACTAGCGCACACTTCCCATCAGGCGCACCGGGAATCGGCTATACACAACAGGTGACGGCAGTGCTTGGTGCTGCTCCAATTACCTTTTCGCTTTCCGCCGGGACGATGCCACCGGGCCTGATGTTTTCCAACGGTGGTCTAGTTAGCGGGATTCCTACCACTGCGGGCACATATGTTTTTGCAGTACTCGCGACGGATGCCGGGGGGTTTGCGACCGAACAGATCTGCGAATTGCAAATACTCCCGGCGGTGTCTCCGCCGGGTCTCATAGCCTGGTGGCGCGCTGAGAATGATGCGCAAGATGCGGCACGGACAAACCATGGCATTCTGCGGAACGGAGCAACGTTTATCTCCGGCCAGGTGGGACAGGGCTTCGCATTCGATGGGGTGGACGATTTCGTTGAGATTCCAGACGCGCCGGAGTTACAACCGGCTTCGCTTACTTTTGAAGCGTGGGTGAAACTCAATGTCACAAACGGGATTCACGTAATCGCCGCGAAGCCACTGGGCACTGGTTTTCTGGATTCATTCGCATTGTTTATGGTCGATGGCTCGCTCTCGGCTGTGCGGGCCGATCTTCTCGGTGATGGCCCGTATCTTTCAAAATCCTTTGCTCCCGAGGTTGGGCGCTGGTATCACATGGCGTATACTTTTGATGATCCCAGCAAACAGCAAGCTCTCTATATCGACGGCGTGCAAGTAGCGCGTGGCACGGCGACCCGCTCGATCGGATACGATGGTCATCCAGTATTGCTAGGCTGCGACGTCGAATCTGGGACTCTATCTTATTTTCTCAATGGAAGCATTGACGAAGCGTCGTTCTATAATCGCGCGCTGGCCGAGGCCGAAATCGCCTCAATTTACAACGCGGGCTCATTCGGCAAGAGCCGCGTGGGTCCTTACATCAACGGGCCCTCTGTACTGCCTCCGGGGATTGTCGCCCAGTCATACGGACAAACCTTCACCTCCATTCGCGGGACGCCGCCGCTACTATTTTCACCTTCTGCAGGGACATTGCCTCCCGGCCTATCTCTGAATGCTGCGGGGATGCTGGCCGGTACGCCCACTGCAGCAGGTCATTTTGAATTCATCGTTCGAGCCACAGATAGTACCGGGCTGTTCACTGAACAACAAAGGAGTATCCAGATTCTACCCTCCGCGACTCCGGCACCCGGTTTGATTGCCTGGTGGAGCGCCGAACATGATGCGCTTGATTCTGCAGGGACGAATCATGGCCTTTTGAAAAATGGCGCCGGATTTGCGGGAGGACGGGTGGGCCAGGCATTTGCCTTTGATGGGATCAACGATTCGGTTGATATACCTGATTCACCCCTATTGAGACCGGCATCCTTTACCTTGGAGGCATGGGTGAAATTCAACACGATTTCAGGTACGCGGCATATATTTGCCAAGCCGCTTGGCGGCGGTAATTTGGATTCGTTCGGGCTGTTCCTGGGCGACAACGCTCTGAGGGGCATTGTAAGTGATCTGAACGGGGCCGCGCCCGCGCTTGTCGCTCCGACAACTCTGCTGACCGGACGATGGTACCATCTTGCCTACACTTTCGATGATGGCAGCAAGCAACAGGTGCTCTATGTGGACGGCTCCCAGGTCGCCAGTGGAACTGCCAACAAAACGATCGCGTATGATAGCCAACCGGTATTACTCGGGCGTGATATCGAATTCGGCAACCCGAGCTTTTTTCTGCAAGGCAGCATGGATGAGGCTGCCATCTATTACCGCGCACTGAGCGCAGCAGAAGTCGCTTCGAATTATAGCAACGGTGCCGCAGGTCCCTATTTTGACCTTTCTGCCGTTTTGCCCGACGGTCTCTCGAATAGTGGCTACACGCAAACCCTGTCCGCTATCCAGGGACAGGTTCCGATCACCTATCAACTGGTAGGAAGCCAGTTTCCCCCCGGATTATCGATGAATGCCACCGGCTTGTTGGCGGGCGTGCCAACAAATGTCGGTATCTTCAGTTTCGTAATTCGTGCCACTGACAATGCGGGGCGGTACGGTGAGCAGTTGTTTACTCTCCAAGTATTTCAGCAGTTGTTGCCTCCTACCGGACTGGCAGGCTGGTGGCGAGCAGAAAGCGATGCCACGGATGCCGCCGGAACAAACACCGGGGCGTTGGTCAATGGCACCGGCTTCTCCGGAGGTAGAGTCGGGCAGGCTTTTGCCTTTGACGGTATCAATGACTCAGTTGACATACCTGATTCGCCGGCATTGAGGCCCGCATCCCTTACTGTGGAGGCGTGGGTAGCATTCTACGGAACGAGCGGGATATCTCGGAACACCATTTGGGCCAAACCGGTTGGACCCACGGGGCCGAGAGAATCATTCACCCTGTATCTTGAAACTGGTAACGTCCTCAGAGGAGCTGTCGGTGACGCTACCGGCATGGCGAATCCGGTAAGCACTCCATTCACTCCCGTTTTGGGTCGCTGGTATCATCTGGCCTACACCTTTGATGATACGAGCAAACAGCAAACGCTTTATGTAGACGGGATCCAAGTTGCCGCCAGCGTCGAAAACAGGTCGGTTGGTTATGATGCCCAACCGCTTCTTTTGGGGCGCGATTTTGTAAGCGGACCCGGCTCATTCTATTTCTTTCAAGGGCGTATTGACGAAGCAGCGCTATACAATAGAGCCTTAACGGGAGCCGAGATTGGTTCATTATTTGCAATGGGCTCCTTGGGCAAGCGACCGCTCACAAACTACGAACGTTGGAAGCTTGCGCATCTGAATGACCCAGGCGCAGCAGATTTGGGCGATCCAGACGATGACGGCTACGCCACACTCTTCGAGTATGGTTTGAATCTGCAGCCAGAGCACCCCGACCCGACCGGACTACCCCAGGTTTCGCTGCATGATTATTTAAATCAAGGGAAGCGACTGCGCGCGGTGGTTCAGCGCGATCCAACCCATAATGACGTCAATATTGAGATTCAAGGGGCCAACAGCCTAAGTGGTCCTTGGGAAACACTTGCTGTCAGCACCCAGGGGGGGCCGTTTCAAGGAACAGGTTATGTTGGTGGAGACGGGCTTGGTTCTGAAATCAAGACCGTGGAAATTCGTGATTCTAGTAACACAACAAACGCAGCGATCCGATTTCTAAAGATCACCGTTATGCATTGATCTCTTGTGAATCTTTCGAGGCATCTTTACAAGTCAAAGAAAAGACGTGTTGACCGGTAGAAGGGAATGGTTGAAACGCCAGAATGCGCTTGAGTTCGCTTGGCCGAACGGGTGAATTAGCCGTGTGAAGCCCCCCAACCAACTTAAACGAACTCCACAGCGCGCGGACGAATTCATTCCAACCCGTAAAAGCCTTCTCACGCGGCTTAAGAATTGGGACGATAGCGAGGGGTGGCGCGAGTTTTTTGACACTTACTGGAAGCTGATCTACAGCGTTGCCATAAAATCCGGATTCAGTGACGCGGAAGCGCAGGATATTGTGCAGGATACGATTGTTATTGTAGCCAGAAAGATGCGCAATTTTCGGTATGATCCAGCCATCGGGTCATTCAAGGCGTGGCTTCTATTGAATACCCGCTCTCGTATAACCGAGCGCCTGCGCAAACGGAAATTACCCATTGCCGCCGGACCCGAGCGGGAAGACGGCACCTCGCGAACTGCAATCATCGAGCGAGTGCCCGATGAACAGTCGCAAAAACTCGACGAGGTCTGGGAGGCCGAATGGCAGAAGAACCTGCTCGATCGGGCTTTGGAGTCCGTAAAAGCAAAAGTTTCATCCAAACAATTCCAGATCTTTGACCTGTATGTCCTTCAGGAAGTGCCGATGGCGGCAATTACCAGCACACTCAACGTCAGTGCCGGCCAGGTTTACCTGGCCAAACACCGCGTTTCCCGCCTGCTCAAAGGTGAGCTGAAAACGAAGGACCGGCAGCTCGACACTGGCTGGTAGCCGCATCGGGATTGGATGAGTGGTTACTGATTTTATTAAAGAGTTGCGCCGGCCGCTTGCGGATATCTGCATAGCTTTGCAGTTGCAGATGCTATGAATGGTTAGTTGGCGTGTTGCCGGTATGAGCCGCGAATAATAGCTCGTCTGACGGCTCACGATGTCAACAATCTGAAAACCGCCGCTGCGGTCCACCATTCGTCCTGCCTCACGGGCTAGCACAAAGCCACGGCGTTTTGCTTGTCCCAAAAATTCCCCCCCAAAGAACTCTCAACCAACGAAAATCAGATGGAAGAGAAGTAATTCCGTTTTTTTTGAAAGATCCCGGACGAACCTCTCGGATTCATCTCGAGCAACCGAACTCTGTTCCGGGAGCTAACAAAAAATAACAAAAAAACTTATGAAAGAAATTATGAAAAATTCACCTAACCTGATAAATCGTTCTTATAAAGGATTGCGGCGCTATGCCCTTGGTCTTGCTCGTTATGCATCCGGTGTGCTGCTCTGTGGCGCAAGCGCGTTGGCCACCGACACAATGCAAACCGACAACTTGCAACCACCGGCGATTGGCAGTCCGACGAAGGTTTACACATATACACCGCCACAACATTGGTTCAATCCGGTTGCGGAGTATGCCAGGTTTTTAAGCAACCAGACGAATTGCTTCTCGCTCGACTGGGTAAAAACAAATCCTGCATTTGTGACCCAATGGGTAAGCCGAAGCGATGCCAACGACATTGCCGCCATTCTTTCCAACATGGGCGGCGCGAGATGTGATGCTGGTTACTATAAATACGCCTCAATCTATATCCCCATCGAGGGACGCAACCCCTATGATCCTCAAGCCAAGGCGGCCTTGGAACTTGTTCGCAAGGTGGCTAATTTGAACATCCTGACTGATTTTGGCCAACGCTCGATAGCGTTCAATACAATGATGACCCCGCTGCAGCCAAATGGAGGCATCTCTACACTCTGCTGGGCGGCATTTGCCAGGCTGGCACGGGTGACCGTTGCCTACCCAGCGCCAACCCCGCCGGCGGTAGCCGTTTTTGCCGACTGGCTTCAGACCCAGAGCGGCAGTATGACAGTCGACGCGCTGCGGTCCGCAGCGTATGCGTCTGCGAATTCCAGTCAAATGACCGGCCAGGATTTCGCCGACTTTTGGACCGCGCTTTCCTTTCAGGGCGCACTGTCACCCACAGCCCCACACACTCCGGTCGCCATTGATCTAAGCCAGGCTCAGACGAAAGCCGCTCTTTGGCTGATCGCAAATGCAGCACGCGTGCAGCAACAACTCGCCTACCAGCGATTTGGCGCTCTCAACACGTTGATAGATCAGTATGAAGCCAGCGGTGCCAGAAAAGTATGGCACATGCACGAGTGGAATGCCCTGAATCGTCTGGGCCGCGTTACGCAAACGCCGCTCCTGGCCAATTACCTGGATTGGTTGAATGGGACCGGCTGGGCCTGCATTGACAGCGACAGTTTTATCTCCTACGGCCTTGGACACGGAGTCAGCCTGACTGATATCCTCGATGCGGAGGCGGCCATCTTCAGCGCCAGTACCAACGTGGTGCCGCAGATGGGCATGGACAACCCGGTGTTGTATATTCATACAGCCGATAGCCAACTGGCATTGCTTACCTTGCGCGAGATCAGCGGGCTGAGGAACGTTTACAACGGCAAAGTCCGTTCGGAGTTGTTTATGCATTCGCTCAGCGGTTATCGGCAGTCTCACGGCCTTCCATTATTCAGTGGGAGGCTTTGGAGCGCCTTGACTGGTTTCTGCCGACTCGCGGTAGTGGAACCGGTCGGTTGGATGGTCCCGACGGGATTGCCCCCTGGTTACGTTGGAGTAAACTATCTTCACCCCGCGTGGGAAATCTTTGACCAGAACATTGTGGGAGGCGACGCCAACGCCTGCGGCACGACGTGTCTTGCAATGATCCTCGATTACTACACGCACAGGATCACTAATTATTCAGGTGCCATTGCTTTAGACCGCAGCTTGAGACCGCCGAGAGACTTCACGCCTCCCAACACACTAGAGGATACCTTACGGACTAATGGGTTTACCCCTTACCAGAGCAATGATTGTTCGACGAACGATCTGAAAAGTGCTTTGGCTAAGGGGAAGGCGGTTTTGGTCATGATTGATGGGGGCCCCACTCCTCATTATGTTGTGGCCTTGGGCTATTACACAGACACCCTGACGGGTCGATGCTTTGTCAAAATTGCTGACCCAGAGGGCTGTTTCAGAGATGTTAACATGTCGGACTTCGAGTACCTCTGGGCCGATCCACTTCGAGGGGTGCACCTGGGTTGGACGTCGTGTTATGACCATTGGATGATTACTCTCGACGGCCTTCGGTATGGAAGCGGCAACAGCCCAACGTGCAATTGGGCGGCCGATGCCGGCGCCTGGCTTTATGGCACAACGGAAGGCAACGTCACTGCTGCGGCAGGCTTGGGGCTAATCTTCCCTCCTCTGGCATTCCTGCCCGCCCTTTGGTGATTGGAAATCCCCGATAAACGGCTCTGACCGGGCCAGTAACTCTCCCAAGAGTTACTGGCCTTTTTTCGTTCATATTTTCTTCCGATTTCCTGAAAGAACTGCTCGTGACCCCTCGGACTCATCAGCATGACTTTTTGGCGTCAGTTGCAGATGCGATTAGCGGTTAGCCGCTGCGGGCGGATTATCCTGCACCTTCTTTGCCTTTTGGCGGACAGGCGCTTGCGTTGGCATGCCGCGGGTGTGTGCCGGGAATTGATCGCTCTGGTGACGCCTCACGAATGTCCTTCCCGTGTGGGAAGGATGGCGGGAGTTGGTGGAAATCAAATGCCGTGTGTGCATCGAACCCCGCCTGTTTTTTCTGCGCCAACCCGATTTGTTGAAAGATTCGGACCAGTGCTGGCGGATTCAAATGTAGCGGTTCGACACATGAGTTGCGCCGCCGAACAAGAACATCAACTCACAAACAATTGAAAGATAAAGATACAAAACATCGGCCTGATTTCCATCGGTTCAGAGTCAACATCAACAATTACTAAGCTTATGAAAAAATTCCCTGGTCAACTTCTTCAGTCCATTTTCAACTGCCGAAGGCCTTGTCGCCCAATTTGGTTTGCGTGCGTGCTGGCTTGGCCCTTCCTGGGCGGGCTCGGTTGCCGCGACGGATTGTTCAATTATGATGCTCCGGCGGATCTCGCATTCCAAATTCAAGAGTGTCCTGCAGACATCACGGTCACAGCCCCCGATGTGGCAGGCGCAAACGTATCTTTCACGCTGCCAGGCGTCACTTATGACGCAACGAAAGTTTTTGCTCCGACCGTTGAGGTAGTGTCGCGGCCTCAATCCGGTTCTTTCTTTCCGATCGGCAAAACGCAGGTGACTATCCTCGCAACTTTAAAGGGTAGCAACAATCCCGACGGAAAGAGGCCATTCACGGCCCATGCAACTTGCTCCTTCAGCGTTACGGTCAAGCCCAACATTCCGGATCAAACATGCACGCCGGCGAGCGGATCAGCCCCAACGCCTGGCTTCACATGGCTCGCCAACTTCCTTGAAGGGGAGCTTGCAAGCATTGACATGCCTCTGAGCCTGATTGAAGGCTGCGATGGGAACCTCTATGGTGTTACCGTCGGGGGTGGTCAAATCATACGGCTCGACAAACAAGGAGGTTCGGCACGCATCCTTTTCTCGTTCAACGGAAATGGAGTGCTCACAAATCAGCCGCCTATGGCTGGGCTGGCCCGGGTGCGAGAAGTTGGCGCCGATGGACTGGTTCACGACGTTTTTCTTGGAATGACTCCGCGTTTTTACATCTCTGATCACGCTCAAATATTTCGGATCAACGCTGATGGGACAGGATTGGCCGTGCTCCATGATTTTCAATATCCGGGTTTGATTGGCGAAGGGATAAATCAGTCCATGGATGGGAGCACACCTGTTGGCCGGCTCGTGTCAGACAAGAATGGATTCATCTATGGCACCTGCAGCAGCGGGGGAGCGATCGCACCCGGCAGAGGAACCGCTTTCAAGATGTTTTATACTGGCAGCGCTTACTCTCTGCTTGATATCAGGGCTGACCTGTCCTCCCTGGCAGACCATCCTTCCGGGAGCGGCATTTACCCCATGGGAACTCCAGCCTTTGTCGAGACAACCGGCGATCTCTATGTTCCGCTGGATGCTCATCTGGGAAAAATAAGCTCCGACACAGCCTTTAGCAACCTGGCTGACTTTGATTGGTCAGGCTACGGTTACAACCATAGCGGCTGCCTGCTGGCTGGAAATGACGGAACAATTTATGGCAGACGTGGCAAAGCTTCTTCCGGTGACCCGACGACTCCTGGTTCCATCTACAAATATGAACCAACAACGGGCGAGTTCACGGTCATCGCCAAAACGTCAGATAGTTTCAATCCGTCGGTTTTTTCGCTCACGCAAACCATCGATGGCTGGGTTTATGCAATTGCTGACGGCAAGCTCGTTCGTTTTACACGCGCTGGCCAACTGGAGCCGGTGCATCAGTTCGTCAACGAAGAGTCGCCGACGGGGGCGTTACTCGCCGCCAGTGATGGCGCAATTTATGGGACGGTCTGGGGCGCGGGTCCGAATCGCCGCGGCGCAATGTTCCGCTACTATGCTGGTTCCCCTGCGCCAGCGAGTGCAACCTCTGATGAACCTCCCAAACAAGTAGCGACTCCAATTGCCACGGCTTCAGCGGCATCCGAGACTTCGATTAGCGCTCCCATGACATTGCCCAGCGGGCTGATCACTGTGGCGACAAACATCGGCGGCCTCAACGCCGGTCGTTCCCTGGCGATGCAAGGCGATCTTCTTTTCGTCGGTGTGCCGTTCGGCATCCCAACGGATTTCCCCGGCGCCGTTCAGATCTTTCGCCGCACCGGGACCGATTGGAACCTTGAGTCCCGTCTCCTCCCATCTTCAAGCGATAACGCGCAGTTCTTCGGGTATTCGCTCGCGGTAAGCCGGGACACGCTCGTCGTTGGCGCTCCGGGGAACCTTTCCAGCAATAGCGTTGCTGGCTCGGTGTATGTGTTTCGTCAGCAAGGAACCAACTGGTCCCGCGAAGCGCTGCTCCGCGGAAATGCGGGAACCAATGGAGATGAATTTGGATTTAGCGTGGCAGTCAACGCTGATTCGCTCATCGTTGGAGCGCCTGGTTATCCATCGGCAGGGGCACACTCCGGTGCTGCTTTCATCTTCCAAAGAACCAACACGGTATGGATTCAACATCCAATTCTAACTTCCCCAGAGAAGGCAGCGCTCGATTACTTTGGCCAATCGGTTGCCATCAACGGCACCGCTGCCGTGGTGGGCGCACCGCGTGGACGCGGCCTGGAAATCCCCTCGAAATCGGGCGCGGCTTACTCATTCACACGAAGCGGTTCAACCTGGCATTGGACGACACGGCTGCTCTCGAGCACGAGGTATAATGGGGATTTGTTCGGGACCACCGTCGCTGCAGGCGATAACTACTTTGTCGTGGGCGCCCCGGGTCCAAATCCGACGGACAACACCGATTCCAAACTCAACCTGCGAGTGGCCTGCGTATTCACGAACGTTCAGACAAGCTTTCCGAATACAATTACCGAATCGGCCCGATTGAGCCCTGCCGCGTCTGCTCCGTTCGAGATGTTCGGCCTTACTGTAAGCGCCGATGGTCCCCGCATTCGAGTCGGCGCGCCTCTCGCAATCGAAGTACTAACGCCATTGGGCGCGGGCGGCGCAGCTTACGTTTTCGATCGACATGGCTATCACTGGACGCAGGTTGGCCGACTCGCCAGCCCGGACGGCCAACGAGGCGACGCCTTTGGGGCGATTGGCGCCGTTTCCAGCAATTGGGTGGCGGTCGCCGCCTTCGCCCACGCGAACACAAACGCGGCTTCCGGCACGAGCTACCTCTTCGAAATACCCCTGGTCACCGCTCCGACCCTGAGCCTGACACGGCTTGCGCCCCTCTGGCGTGTTTGCTGGCAGTCGGATTTCACAGGCTATTCGCTCGAATACAACACCAACCTGGCTTCGACAAACTGGCTGACAGTCCTGCCCCGTCCCGTGACTAACTACTACGACTTTTCAGCCACGACCAATGCCATGCGTTTCTTTCGGTTGCAGCTCAAATAATGCGCGGAATTGCTGTGTTGAGAGGACTCGAACTCATCCTTCTCGGTCACTGAAAATCTTTTGGCTATAACGAAAGATTCAACAAAAGAAACCAGGGAGATTCAGAGATGATCACGAAGGGCGGCAATCCCAAATAGGGGCCGCCCTTTTGGCGTACAGCCTGAGCCAGGCTCTGCCACGGGCTCTTCTTACCAGGGCGGGGTCAGTATCAAAAACAGTGAAGATTCTCTGAAAGAATGTTTCCAGACCCCTCGGATTCATCTGTGTGAATAGTTAGCGCTTAGCGACGAAATCACAAAGCAACAACAAACAATTAACAAATATGAAAGTGCAATCTGACAACTCGATTCAACATGGACGACCAGCGGCAAGCGCAACAGCGCTTTTCGCCCTGGCAGCAGCCGCTCTCCTTACCCTGAATGCCGATCTGGCGCGCGCGAATGGGCCAACAAAAACTGTCGACTATACTGGCCCGCTTGGGCTGATTGAATTGACATTCGAGGACGACCGGACCGTCGCCTATCCTGGCATCGGTTCTATCGGTGGGCGGTTAGGGTATTACGAGGCATCTTACTACACGGGCGGTATTATTCTGAGCGGGTGGCTGAACTCCGGTGGCTCATTGTATGCCATCAACGGCGGAGAGGTTTATTCAGCAGATTGGACTTACTGTACGTTGATAAACATATACACCGGAGAACGCATTGATGCTCGTCTCGATTTCAACTACGCAGATTACAACCCTCAAGTAGGCTACGTTGACTATTGCAAACTCACCATCAACCCACGCCCCCTCCACGACAATCCCTCGGAGTATATCTTCCAGCTTCCGAGGGCGGCGACGCCAACCTTATCTCCCAATGGCGGCACCTTCGCAGGATCTGTCCAGGTGAAGCTCCAATGCGCGTCGGCGGGCGCGTCCATCTATTACGCCACCAACGGTGCCACCACGGCCAGTCTTTACACCGGACCCATTACGCTTAACGCCTCGACCACTCTTAACGCTATGGCAGTGGGTGATAGTTACACAGGCAGTGCTGTGGCGTGCGCCACGTTCACAATCACCCCGATAAACCCAATCCAGCTCAGTAACCCCGTGAAACTGCCTGATGGCTCGTTCGAGTTTGGCTTCACGAACGTTCCGGGCGCAACTTTCACGGTGTTGGCCGCCAGCAGCCCGACGCTTCCGTCGAGCAACTGGACTCCGCTGGGAAACACCATGGAGGTTTCGCCCGGGTCCTATCGGTTCGTGGATACACAGGCCAGGACCAACTCAGCGCGATTCTATCGCGTCCGCTCATTCTGATCGGCGGCGGCACCGAATCTCAGTCGGGGACACCGCTGTCCTCGGCTGCGGTTTCGTTAGGTGTCCTCGCCGTGGAATGAAGCCTCATTTGACACCATATGCCCCTCGCAGCAATAATCCGGCCTCTGATGACCCCGGGCACCCGACTCAGAAGCGGCTTCAGCAGCACGGCCGCGGTTGTCTTTCTGGTTTTGAGACTGGTTTTCTGCGGGCCGGTCTGGACTGCGACGATGCCGCCTGAGGGGCTCACAAATGCAACAGTCTTGGCAGTCGCGAACGTTGTGGAGGTCAAGCGGTATGGCGCGCAAGTTTGGGACCGGGCCTACGTTCAACCCGTCAATCAGGTGCTCAACCCGGGCGATAGGTTGCGAACGGGCCGCGACAGCAGAGCGCTGTTGCGTCTGTCAAATCTAACAGATTTTCCCGTAGGCGAATTGACACAGTTGGAGGTTCCGCGAGAGAAAGAGGAGCGGGCGGCCATCCGGCTTATCAAAGGCATCATTTACTTCTTTCATCGCGACCACCCCCATGAATTTCAAGTAGATACGCCCACCGTATCCGCCGTGGTGCGGGGGACTGAATTCGCTGTCGAGGTCAGTGACGATGGGACGAGCACGTTTCGTTTGCTTGATGGTGAACTTGAGATCACCAACAGTCTGGGAGCGCTTCGCTTGGAACGGGGGCAAACAGCAGTGGCGAAGCCGGGCGAAGCTCCGGTCCGGACTGCGGTCATCATGGCCGGGCTGGCGAACACAATCCAATGGTGCCTGTATTATCCGGCGGTGTTGAATTTGGAGGAACTGAATCTTACACGTGAGGAGCAACGAATTCTCTCCAACTCTATAGCCGCATACCGTCAAGGTGACCTGGTTCAGGCGCTGACAACTTACCCGGCAGGTCGAGCGCCCGGATCCCCAGACGAAAAGGTTTATCGTGCCAGTCTCCTGCTCGCGGTCGGCAAAGTAACCGAGGCAGAGAAGCTGCTTTCACCCTCTTCGCGTGCCGACCCGGCCAGTCGCGTCCACTCTTTGGCGCAGGCACTCATGACTTTGATTGCTGCCGTTCGACTAGAGACAGTGCCGAATGGAGAGCGAACGACCATGCTCTCCAATGACTTAGCGACTCCCTGGCTGGCAGAATCCTATTACGAACAATCAAAATCTCATTTTGATCGTGCGCTGCAGGCGGCGCGCCGGGCAACGTCAATTGCTCCCGAGTTCGCCTTCGCTCGCGCTCAACTGGCAGAATTGGAGTTTGGGGCTGGCCGCCGTGATGCCATGGCCGATGCCGAAGCGGTTTTGCGTTTAGCGCCTCGACATGCTCAAGGTGTGGCGTTGCGAGGTTTTCTGCTCGCCGCCCAAAACCGAATTCGAGCCGCGGAGGAAACTTTCAACCAGGCAATCGCGCTAGACGGGGCGCTTGGCAATGCCTGGCTGGGGCGGGGCTTGTGCCGGATTCAAAGGGGGAATTCCAAGGCGGGAGCGGAAGACCTTCTCGTGGCCGCAACGCTCGAACCGCAACGGGCATTGCTGCGCGCGTATCTCGGCAAAGCTTTTGCACGACTGGGCAACGATGAGCGAGCGAACGCCGAACTGTCGCTGGCCAGACAACTGGATCCAAACGATCCCACAAGTTGGCTGTATTCGGCGTTGCTCGAACAACAGCAAAACCGAATCAACAAAGCAATCGGCGACCTTGAAGCATCACAGCAGCGGAACGACAATCGCAGCTTGTTCCGTTCCCGCCTGCTCCTTGACGAGGATCGCGCGGTTCGAAGCGCCAATCTAGCTTCCATTTACCGGGACGCCGGCATGACTGATGTGGGCATCCGCGAGGGGGCTAAAGCTGTTGCTTACGATTACGCCGGCGACTCCGCCCATCTGTTTCTTTCGGACAGTTACAACCACCTGCGCGATCCCACCCGATTCAACCTGCGATACGAAACAGTTTGGTTCAATGAGTTGTTGCTCGCGAATCTGCTCGCGCCGATCGGTGCCGGACGGCTCTCCCAACACGTTTCTCAGCAGGAATACTCACGGCTTTTCGATTCAGAGGGGCTGGGGTTTGCAAATACCACAATCGCGCGGAGTGATTCGTCGTATACCGAACTGGCTTCGCAGTTCGGAACTTTTCGCACAACCTCCTATTCGCTTGATTTGGAATACCACAACAATAAAGGGGTGCGTCGGAACAACGACCTGGAAAGCATCGAGTGGTATAGCACCATCAAACAGCAAATCACTCCCCAGGATACCCTGCTGGCTTTGGTTAAGTACGAAGATTATCACTCGGGCGATAACTTCCATTACTACGATCCTTCGCACAGCTTGCGGCCCAACTTTAGATTCGACGTGTACGAGCACCCGATTGTGGTAGGCGGGTGGCACCACGAATGGACCCCTGGAATCCATACCTTATTATTGGGGGGGGAATTGAGCAGCGAACAACTGGTTCGCGATCGCGCCGCGCCCTCACTGTTCCTGCTGGAAGATACTGCCGGCACTATCTATGCCAATGATTCTGTGCCACTCGATTTTACTTATCACAATCGTTTCGAAATCTACACGGCAGAAGCGAATCAAATTATGCAGTGGAACCGTGTCACGATCTCAGCCGGCGCTCGTTACCAGGCCGGCACGTTCCAGACACACGCTCTTTTTGAGAATCCGCCCCAGAATCTGGCAATCCTGTTCGACTCCCCTGTCGCCAACAGCAACATCGTTGAGAATTTCGGACGAGTGACCGGTTATACATATCTCACTCTGCAGCCGCTGGACCGATTGTGGCTTACAGAGGGATTGGTATACGATGATATCTCTTACCCGAGCAACTTGCGGAATCCTCCGCTCTCTTCCGGGCATGAGCACCAGGCGCAATTTGGGCCAAAGAGTGCTCTTGTGTGGAACCCACTCACTTCGGTGACGGTGCGCGGCATTTACACGCGCTCTCTGGGTGGAGTCAGTCTCGATGAGAGCTATCGTCTCGAGCCCACCCAACTTGCCGGCTTTCCCCAGGCATTTCCCACCATCATACCCGAATCGATCGTCGGGTCAGTCTCCGCCCCAAGGTATCAGACATTCGGCGCAGCTCTTGATCTAAAGTTTCCTACAGGCACGTATTTCGGTCTGGAAGCACAGCGTATTGAGTCGTCTGTGGATCGTACTATCGGACTATTCTCGCGGCGAGATGGACCGTTATCACAGCATTTTGCTGCCGATTCCACGCGCGAAAAGCTCGATTTCTCAGAAGAAAGTTTGCGGCTCACAGCCTATCAATTACTTCCTGCCGGCTTTGTTATGGGGGCAAGCTACCAACTCGCCTCGGTTCGTCTGCATGATTTGCTTCCGGACGTGCCGGTTGGCGCGGTCCCTAACGCGGACCTCACCGAACGCGCGCAGCTTCACCAGGTGAGCGGCTATCTCGCGTTCAATCATGCTTCAGGTTTTTTCGCGCGCGCAGAGGCGCATTGGTACCATCAGCACAACTCCGGCTATCCCATACCGCTTAAAGATTCTGATTTCTTCCAGGAAAATCTCTTCGCCGGCTGGCGTTTGTTCCACCGGCGCGCCGAAATAACCCTGGGCCTGCTCAATCTCGCTGGCCGCGATTATCGGCTCAATCCATTGACTGCCTATTCCGAACTGGCTCGAAAAAGAACCTTCGAAGCGCGCCTGAAATTTGAGTTTTGATGATGTCATGAGCAGGACACCAGCGGAAGTGCACATCGCCAATGCCGCCATGAAAACGGAGTGGAGCAGGCGGGCCTCGAAGGATGCTGGAAATTTGCTTGATTTTACGACCTCAAATGCCTACACATTAGGTGACCAAATCAGAACTCCCGTCTTTAACCCGGGCCACTCCCGCACCTTGGTTTTGCGTCGCCCCGTTAATTCAGATGGCTCTGGTGCTGACTTTCGCGGGCCCCCTGGCCAAGCCGGCCCAAGCCCAATCCAACGAAGCCTCCGCCTATGTGTTTACGACTTTCGCCGGCTATGCGGGTGTCGGCGACGCCGATGGCATTGGAAGCGATGCCCAGTTCTTTTTTCCTCATTCAACAACTGTGGACACGAACGGTAATGTCTTTGTTGCGGATACCTACAACAACACGATCCGGAGGATCACGCCAGCCGGGTTGGTCACAACCCTTACCCGCGTCAGTTCGCCAGGTGGGGCACCTAATGTGGCGCTATTTTACTACCCGTACGGCATAACGGCCGACACTGCAGGGAATCTCTACGTGGCGGAAACGGGGTCGCACGTCATTCAGAAACTTACTCCATCTGGTACCAACTGGCTGATGACCACGATCGCAGGTTCGTACGGTCAAGCCGGGACGAACGACGGGACCGGCGCCGCCGCGCGGTTCAACAGTCCTCACGGCATCATTGCGGAAAGCCCGACCAACCTGTATGTAGCCGACGCGACCAATCATACGATCAGAAAGGTATCGTTTGTGGAATCAAACTGGGTGGTGACCACTGTAGCCGGGGCTGCGGGTGTTGCCGGGGCGAGCGATGGAACAAACTCTGACGCGAGATTTAACTGCCCGGTCGGGATCGCTGTGGAGACTAACGGCACCGTTTACGTGGCCGACAGGGACAACCAACTGATCCGTAAAATTGCGCTGGCCGGCTCCAATTGGGTAGTCACGACCATTGCTGGCTCAGTGACCAACTCCGGTAGCGCCGACGGTACGGGGACCAACGCGCTGTTTTCCGGTCCGACCGGCGTAGCGGCGAGCAAAGGCAAAATCTATGTGGCGGAATTTAACAACCATACCATTCGAGCGATGGCCTTGGCCGGGGATACCTGGACAGTCACCACCTTCGCCGGCAAGGTGGGCTATTCCGGAGCATTGAACGGCACAGGAACCAATGCTCTATTCTTCTTTCCTTTCGGCTTGTCCGCGGACGGCTTTGGCAACCTGTACATTGCCGACAAAAATAACTGCGCGATTCGCAAGATCAGTTCCGCGGGATTGGTCAGGACCGTAGCGGGTGCAAGTGCGAGCGTAGGAAGCATGGATGGTTTGGGACAAGCCGCGCGGTTGAACCAACCTCACGGAGTGGCGCTCGACCAATCAGGTAACCTTTTCGTTGCTGACACAGACAACCATACCATTCGGGCGATCACGCCGCTCGGTGAGGTAAGTACCTTAGCGGGGTTGGCCGGCAGTCCGGGAGCCCCTGATGGTGTAGGAACTGAGGCTCGCTTCAGATTTCCCGGAGGGCTCTCAGCAGATAGCCTGGGTAATCTCTATGTTGCTGATACTTATAATTCGCGTATTCGAATCATTAGCCCGGCGGGTGAGGTGCGAACGTTGGCCGCCATTGATGGAATGGGTAACAACGTGCTTTTCAACTTGCCCGCTAGTGTGGCCGCCGATAATGCCGGCCACCTGTTTGTGACTGATACTTCGAACCATACGATTCGCAAGCTTTCCCAGGCAGGGACCAATTGGATCGCCACTACCATCGCGGGGTTGGCCGGACAAAGCGGTTCCGGTGACGGAACTAATTTCGATGCGCGTTTTAACTTTCCGAACGGGATTACGGTTGACGCTTCAGGCACGGTCTACATAGCCGATACCTCCAATCAGACTATCAGGCAAATCGTACCAATGGGAACCAACTGGATCGTCCGGACGATCGCGGGCGCGAGCGGCGTTCAGGGCACGGCTGACGGAACCAACACTCACGCAGAATTCACTTACCCATGGTCACTGACGATTGATCCTGCAGGAAATATCTACGTTTCGGACCACTTCAACAATACGATCCGCAAGCTCACGCCAGTGGGTTCAAACTGGGTCGTGACCACAGTCGGTGGTTCGCCCCGAGGCACCGGCAGCTCCGACGGCGCCGGCAGTGCGGCTTTTTTTTCGCGGCCTGCAGGGATCGCCGTGGATGCGGGGCAAAATTTATATGTCGCCGACTCCGCAAATAACACCATCAGGAAGGGCGTTTTCATCGGGTACGTCGCGTCCAAGCCGGTCGCATACACTCCACCCCCGAGCGATGGCGCCCTGCAAGTTGTGTTGGATCCTTCCGAATCGGGCGGCCAGTGGCGCTTTTCCTGGGAGGTAAATTGGCGTGACAGCGGGGATACGGCGACCAATCTGGCACGCGGCAATTATGCTATTCAATTCCGCGCTGTGCCTAACTGGCTCGTGGTCGCTACGAATTTTGTTGTCGCTGTGACTAACGGGGGGATTACGTCCGTTACCAATCGATATTATCATACCGAGCCTAGCGAGGATACGGAGCTTGGCTCTCTCACCGTGAACATCTTCCCCAGTTCGCCACCAGGTGATGGCTGGCGATTGATCGGCGAACAGAGTTACCGCTCTCCAGGCTCTACCGCTACCAATCTGCTGCCGGACATCTACTTCATCGAATTTAAGCCGGTCGATGGCTACTCAAAGCCCGCGACCATGGCGATTCAAATCTCCTCCGGGCTGGCGGCAGTTGTGAGCGCCAACTACCTGTTGGCTCAAACACCGCCGTCGGGGGTGCAACTGCCTGTCGCTATACCGCCTGCTACGATCGCTGATCTCGCAAATTATCCCTTCGGATTCAACGGACAATTGGTCGCCGATCGACGGTACGGCAGCGGAGTCGCGGTTCTAACGAACGTTGTGCTCACAGCCGCGCACTTGTTGTTCAATGATCAAACGCTTTCGTATGCGAGGCAGGCCTACTGGTATTTCAGGCAGGAGCAGGATTATTCGACCACCGCACCTCTTGGCGCCAGGGCGTTCTATATTCTCAGCGGCTATGCCTCGCAGCGTACAAACGATCTGCTAAGCGGTTTATATGGCCCTGACCAGTCCAGCCCGCAGTCGCGAAATCAGGACGTTGCGGCTATCTACTTCGATTCACCGGTGGCAGGGGGTGGTTACGGGGGCTACTTGCCATCAGATGCACAACCCAACTCCTGGCTGACAGGCACTGCTTTAAAGATGGTCGTAGGCTATCCAGTGGACGGATCCCTGTTTGGCACCAACATCATCCCTGGTCGGATGTATCAAACTTTGCCGCAGCCCTATCCCTTGAGCCAGGCTGCTGATCCTCTTGCAAATCAGCAGGTGTATACCGCGAATTGGTTTTTGACCTACCCCGGCGCGAGCGGCGGGCCGCTATACGTTCAATTCAATGGCTATTACTATCCCGCCGCCGTTTATCTGGGAACGCTGTACAATGGCACCCAGCCATACGCATCGCTGGTTCGGGCGATAGATAGCGCGGTGGTGAGCATGATCAACCTTGCAAGCACCTTGCGAGAGACGGGGACCAACAACACCAATCCGGGCGTGATCACCGTTATTCCTGGCCAGGTCAGCTCCGCTGGCCCGGCCTATCTCCAGGTGTTACTTGGTCCTCCTCGCGCAATTACTGCGGGGGCAGGTTGGCGAAAGGCCGGGGATATGACCCCTTACCACACAAACGCTGACCTCGTTATAGGGATTACGAACCCCGCGCAACTCTATCTCGAATTCGAAACCAATGTCCCCGGTTGGAACCCGCCCCCCGCCCAGACAATTGGCCTGGTGCAGAGTTCCATTACGACGGTGACCGGGATGTATTCTGTTTCGCCCCCGTTGATCCTCTATAAACCGGGGACAGGCCTGGGCCTGACTGGAACAATCGGGACCGATTACCGCTTCGAGCGCAGGTTTTCCCTTTTGACTGGCACTTGGGTTCCCATCACCACCAATTCGATCCGTTCAAACGGATTCAATCCTTTCCTGTCCGCGTTCAGTACGAACGGAGGCTCTGCTTTTTTTCGCGCCGTATGGCTCCCCTGAAAACTCGGTGGCGATGGCTTGCTTTGGCGGCTCCGGTGGCAGTGGGCTTGCTCCTGTTGCTATCACCTCTTGGGCGCGGCCTATGCCTGCTGAGCTTTGATTTGCTCTTCCTGTTCCGCTCCCAACCTGAGGACGTTGGGCGCGACAACGTCATTATTTTGAACATGGACGAGGGATCGTGCCAGGAACTGCACCAGGATCCTAACAAGCCCTGGGACCGATCGGTCCACGCGCAATTAATTCGAGAGCTCAAGGCCCGAGGCGCCCGGGTGATCGTGTTTGATCTGCTTTTCGACAACCCGGCGCCCAACCCGGCGTCGGATGCTCAATTGGCCGAGGCCATCCGCGACCACGGCAATGTTGTTTTGGCCAGCAAACTGGAAACGACAAAGGATCAGACGGGATTGCCCAAGATTCAGGTGTTGCGACCGACAGATGCTCTCGCCACGAATAGTGTCTCGGGCATTGTAAATTGGCATACCGAGTCAGATCAGATAATCCGACGTCCCTTTGTCGACAAGGACTATACGAACCTTGCCTGGCAAGCCGCCGTTGCCTTTGGCCGCGCCCCACCCAACCGTCTGAAACAGCGCTGGCTCAATTGTTACGGCCCGGGTGGCACCTTATCGCAAGCTAGCTACTATCGCGGGTCAACGCCCGGCCTCTTGCCAACGAACTATTTCGTTGGCAAAGCTGTATTCGTTGGCCCGGCCTCGATCATTACCTCGAAGGGACCGGCGTCGGATACACATGCCACGGCCTTCTCGCGCTGGCAGAATGGCCGGCAAACTTCCGGTGTCGAGTTGCACGCGACCGCATTTTTGAATTTGATTCGAGGCGGTTGGCTGCAGGAATTTTCTCCCGTGACCGAAGTGCTCACGATTGTTGCTCTTGGGCTAGTTCTGGGATTGGGGGCCTTTTACGCGGAGCCGTGGCGGGCGGCGTTGCTCAGTTTCCTAGGTGTCGCGCTCATTGCAGCCGGGGTTTTTCCGTTGGCTTCGAGCTTTCACAGGTGGTTTCCCTGGTTAATTGTTTGCGCCGGCCAGCTTCCCGTCGCCTTTGCAATATGCCTCATTTTTCATACACAGAAGCTGTCTCTGGAACGAGATGTGTTGCGGCGCAGAGTTGCTCTGGCCGAATCACTTCCAACCCTTACGCCGACTGCGGAAGACCGCTCATCTTCGACATCCCTGGCAGGTGCCACCACGCCTTCAATGGAGCAAGTACACATTGGTATTTCGCAGCCCACACCTTCGCCCTCTGATGCATCGGCGCTTGCCCCCGGCGCGTTACCAGTTGGGGGAAACTCGCCGCCTCCGATCCCTAATCACCGCATGCTTCGCCGAATCGGCAGCGGCGCCTATGGCGAGGTCTGGATGGCCGAGGACGAAATCGGGTCTTACCACGCGGTTAAAGTTGTTTTCAGGAATGCGTTTGACAGTAATACTCCTTACGAGCGCGAGTTTCGGGGCATTCAAAAATTCACTCCCATTTCGCGGAGCCATCCCGGGTTTGTTCACATTCTTCACGTCGGACGCAACGATCCCCAACGCTACTTTTTTTATATCATGGAACTCGGAGACGATGGAACCGCCGGACAACGGGTGGACCCGCAAACTTACGTCGCGGACACCCTTGCGCGACGGCTCCAACTCCGGTCCCGGTTTTCCGTATCCGAATGCGCGCGTCTGGGACTGGATTTGGCTGCGGCACTTGATCATCTGCATGGGCATGGATTGATTCATAGGGATATCAAACCTTCAAACATCATTTACGTTAACGGCTTGCCTAAATTTGCTGATGTTGGTCTGGTTACTACGATGACCTCCGCTGGAAAAGACGCTTCTATTGTCGGCACGCCTGGTTATCTCGCTCCGGAAGGGGTGGGTTCGGCTTCCGCTGACATCTTCAGCCTTGGCAAGCTCCTGTACGAATGCTGCAGTGGCCGGGATCGCATGGAGTTTCCTGCGCTTTCGGGCACCCTGATCGCGGATGCCGCTCTGACTCCCGGTTTCGCTGCGTTGAATGGCATCATTCTGAAAGCCTGTGAGTTTGATGTCACTAAACGCTACAAAACCGCCGCCCAATTGCATGCAGACCTGAGCCGGATCTCTGCCTCCACAGAACCTGCATCCCAATAAGCTCCAGTCGGCGCGGCCTTCAGAACCGACCGCACACCGCTAATAACTTCGGAGGCCTGTGTCGCCTCGATACGCATCACGGCAAGCTGATTCGTCGGAGCGAGTTGATGACGCCTTTGCCATTCCAAACACGAGCGGGCATTGAGACGCCGATTGACTTTTCCGCATGGTTGAGGATAATGGTAGCGTGAGTCTTGCCTGTGCCTTCGAGATCCTGTTGTATTGATTTCTCAACTGATTTTCCGATGTTTGATCGTCTTTGCCCCAGTAAATCCCGAGCTTCGTTCGTTATTCTTGCAATTCTCGTTTTTGCGGTACCTTGCCTTGCTGAGTTCGAATTGCCACTGCATGAAGGGGAGGAAGAAGTAGGCGTGCCTTGGGAGGGTGCGCGGGGTGTTCCGGAGCGAATCGCGGAAATCAAGGAACGCCAGGAAGCAGCGCAAGAGGAGCGACGGCATGAACGGAAGAAAGAATTCCTGTTTCACCCACTCAAGATGCGCGATCTGCAGGCTCTTGCATCGAATCCCAATTCACCTGACGTCTCAAGCTTTCCGGACCCTTTAACGAACGGAACTATCGAGCCTGTGCCAAATACCCCGCAAACGGCAGGAGCTAGCTTCCTCGGAGCAACGCTCGCGGACACCGCCGCGTTTCCGCCCGACACAATGGGCGCGGTTGGTCCGGCCCAATTCATTGTTGCTGTGAACGGCCGGATTCGAAGTTTCAACAAGCAAACGGGCGTCGCGGACGGGGTGCTCAACGCAGATACCGATATCTTTTTTCAATCAGTTCTGACGCCACCTCTCAGCAACAACTTCACCAGTGACCCACGAATTCGTTACGACCGGGTTTCGGGACGTTGGTTCGTTATCATGATCGACGTCCCGGGCAAGGCAGGTGTCCTGCCGAACCGTATTATGATTGCGGTCAGCAGCGGGAGCGTGATCACGGCGAATACAACCTGGACCTTTTTCCAATTTCAACATGATCTGGTTTCTTCCACCGGCGATTCCGGAAAGTTTGCCGACTATCCGACTTTGGGCATTGACGCAAACGCGTTATACATAGGGGTCAATATCTTCGGCACACGTGGATTAGGTTCGTTCAGCGATACCACTTTGTTTGTCGTGCGAAAAAATTCCATTCTCGGCGTCGGACCGATAGTTGTCACCGCGTTTCGAAACTTGATTCAGAAAGTTCAGGGAGTCGAAACTGGTCCTTATACACCGCAGGGCGTGGACAATTTCGATCCGGCCGCGACCGAAGGCTACGTCATCGGCGTAGATGCTGCTTTGTATGGTCGTTTGATGCTGCGACGCATCAGCAATCCGGGCGGCACGCCGAGCATTTCCGGAAACATTTCAATAACGATCCCATTAAACGGACCCACGATTACAGTGCCGCACCTGGGGAATACAGGCGGTCCGGGTGGAAATCTTGATGGTCTCGACTACCGATTAATGGCGGCGCACATTCGCAACGGTCATCTTTGGACATGCGCGAACATGGCAGTGGATAACAACGGCACGCGCAACAGCACTGCCACGCGAATGGGCGTTCGGTGGTACGAATTAGCTGGAATTGGAACGGGACAATCACCGAGCCTGGTTCAATCAGGAACTGTTTTCGAACCCTCTCCCAGCAACTCGACAACGAATCGTTACTACTGGATGGGCACAGTGATGGTTTCAGGACAAGGCCATGCAGCAATGGGTTTCAGCGTGTCGGGTGTGAGTGATCGGATCAACGCTGCGACCGCGGGCCGGTTGAAAAACGATCCTCTCGGCACGATGCGCGCGCCACTGCTCTACACTGCAAGCTCAGGCGCCTACAACCCCCCAGGTGATCCGGGCGGCGGTGGTGGCCGGCGGTGGGGCGACTATTCCTACACATGCGTTGATCCGGACGACGATATGACGATGTGGACAATTCAAGAGTTCTGTAATGCCAACAATTCCTATGGCTGCCAAATTGTCAGACTGCTCGCTCCACCACCGGCAATGCCTTCGAACTGTTGGCCTGCGTCGATTCTCGCCGGCATGACAACGAACGTTACGCTCGCCGCCCTTTCGGATGGCGACACCGGTTTCTTCGATCCCGGCAATGGTTTTTCCAATCGAATCGCGGCGGCGGTTAATGGTGGAGGTGTGACCGTCAAGAGTATAACTTACAATAATCCCACCAATCTTACCTTGAATGTTTCGGTTGGTTTTGGCGCAACGAGTGGCGCCAGGACAATAACGGTCACAAATCCCGACAAGCAAAGCGCAACCAGTGCAACTGCAATCCTCACGATTCTATCGGCTGCCAGCACGAATGTTGCGCCGGCGCTGCTGCCGATTGCCGACAAAACAATTTTCGAAACGATCCCGCTCACGTTCACCAACACAGCCACCGATGCAAATGGCGACACGCTGACATTCAGCCTCGATACGAACAATTTACCTGCAGGCGCGGAAATTAATCCTGCAACCGGCGTGTTCACCTGGACACCCACCGAAGCGCAAGGACCGAGCACAAACAGTATTACCGTTCGCGTGACGGACGACGGTTTGCCGCCGTTGAGCGATACGAAAACATTCACCGTCGTGGTCCTGGAAAGCAACTCGCCGCCCATTCTCGTGCCGATTGGCGATCGCACGATGCATGCAGGAACAACGTTGTTCATCACAAACTCGGCAACCGATTTCGACATCCCTGCGAACACGCTAACCTTCAGTCTTGATCCAGGCGCCCCTGGCACAAGCTCGATTGATCCAGTCACAGGGATTTTCTCCTGGACACCAGATAACACTTACAGCTTCACGACGAATCCCATCACGGTGCGAGTAACAGACGACGCCTCGAGCCCGGAAAGCGATGCACAAACGTTCAACGTGACGGTTGTGATGGCTCCGTCGATCCAGAATATTTCTGTCTCCAACAACATCGGCACAATCACATGGAGCGCTATCGCAGGCCAAAGCTATCGTTTGCAATACAAGTTGGACCTGGACGACACGAATTGGAATGACATCTTGCCTGACGTGATAGCTTCCAGTTCAACCGCGAGCAAAGACGATCCGCTGGATTCAATTTCGCGGCGGTACTATCGAATCGTTGTTCGGTAGGTCCGAATACAACGCAATTCCACTCATCTGCCCAGGGCTGCAAGCCCGCAATCGTGACAGCCGGGCTGGAGGCCCGGGGTAAGCAAGCATCTATATAAAGTCCCGAGCGCTGCAAGGGCGGTCCTGCCTTTGCTCCGAATACAACGCCAATTTTACCTCATCAGCTGCGCTTCCGATCCTTAATCTCTGATGTGTGATCTGAAGGTCGCCCTTGCAGGGCTTTGTAAAATTTGATTTCGGACGTTTACCTGGGCCTTCGCTCGCTGACTCGCTTCAGCCCAGGCTATCACAGGGCGGCCTTTCAGGCCTTACGTCCAGTCGGGCAGGCCTCACGTCCCGTCGTGTCCCCTAAAATTAATTCAAAAAAGATCGTGCGTTGATTTCTGTTTTATGCTTGGATTGCCTCGCCAACAGGAAATCACTCGTATGAAAACCGACAGTCGTAAACTGCTCGTCTTGTGTCTTTTCATTCTTGTGCCCACTATACGTTCTACAGCAACTACCATGGTTGCGTGGGGCTCCGGGCCAGGAACAAATGTGCCGCCGGACGTTACCAATGCACTGGCGATCACCTCCGGCTCCTCTCACAGCCTTGCGCTGCTCACGGATGGAACAGTCGTCAGTTGGGGAAACAACTCCTACTTCCAAACCAATGTACCGGCAAATCTATCGAACGTCGTCGCCATTTCAGGAGGTTTTTACCACAGCCTTGCGTTGAAAGCCGATGGTTCTGTGTCGGCCTGGGGACGCAACTCGCATCAACAAAGCACCGTTCCGGAAGGTTTGTCTAATGTGACCGCTATTGCCGCCGGGGGAGAACATAGCGTAGCACTTCTGAGTGATGGCACGCTAACTAATTGGGGACAGTACTACGATACAGATGCGGGAGTTTATGTGGTCAAACCGTTTCCTGCCGATCTGATCAATATCAAAGCTATAGCCGCTGGGTCGGACCACGACTTGATGCTTAAAAGTAATGGCATAGTGGTGGCCTTCGGGCTGAATGCCGATGGTCAGGCAGAAATCCCGGAGGGTTTGTCCAATGTAGTTGCAATCTCCTGTGGGAGTTATCACAGCCTGGTGTTGAAAAGCGACGGCACAGTCAGCGCCTGGGGCCGAAACAATTCCAGTCAGAGTGATGTGCCGCCTGGATTAAGCAATGTGGTCGCGATTGCTGCCGGTTATGAACATAATCTTGCATTAATGAGTAACGGAACTGTCGTAGTCTGGGGAAACGGTCTGGAGGGGCAAACCAACCTTCCTTCCGGACTTTCAAATGTGATTTCCATTGCCGCGGGAAAGACTCACAACCTTACCCTGGTTGTGGATGAAATAGCAGCAGCCCCTTTTTCCGCCCGGAACCCAGTCTGGACAAACGGGGTCTTCACGGTGTCTGTGCAAACTCGAATAGGCAAATCTTACAAACTGGAATGCAAAGAGGCCCTGGATGATTCCATTTGGATTGAGTTGCCTTCGCAGCCGGGAGACGGTTCAATCATAACCCTGAGTGCACCAGCAGTCGGTCCCCGAATGTTTTTCCGAATTCGGGAGTTTTGATAAACTAAATCGCTCGATACGGGCTCGGTCAAACCGTTATAATCGGAGCAGGCCTGTTATTGATGACGAAAACTGTTTGGCGAATGCTGTGTGCTGGCCTCTTTCTGGCAGTTGAATTGTGTGCCGGCGCGGCTGTTACCTCCGACCTGGTGTTTTATGATCTGGATGGCGTTCCGCGCCGTCCACTTCAGGTGAATGGAACTCAAGGAACCGTTTTACTGTTCTATTGGCACGATTGTCCAATTTGCAACAGCTATGCTCCCGAGATCAGTCGGATCTTCAACGCTTATACAAATTTTTCGTTGTATATCGTGCAGGTTGACCCGGATCTGACTAGAGCAGCAGCAAAAAAACATGCGAGCGAATATTCTCTGCCTGCTCCTGTGATACTGGATCCCGAGCATCGCCTGGTGAAATGGAGTAAAGCCAGTGTCACACCAGAAACTGTTGTTCTGGGGCCAAACCGGGAGATATTATACCAGGGACGTATCGACGATCTTTACGCAGGACTCGGTAAAAAAAGAAGCAGAGCAACTCGACACGACTTGCGGGAGGTTTTGGACGCAATCAGCCAAAATAAAACAGTCGCCACCAAAAAAACCAAGGCGATCGGCTGCCTGATTCAGGATGCGAAATATTGACGAGGAATTTACTGGCCGAATCGCGATTTTTTTTGCCTAATGTCAGGATGCGAATACCCGCGGCTTTCCTTCTTCTCTTGCCGCTTGCTGCGCAGAACGCCACGGCGGTTACTTCTTTAACGTTCAATCGGGATATTGCACCAATTATTTACCGGCATTGCTCAGAGTGCCATCGGCCAGGCGAAGCTGCCCCCTTTCCCCTCCTCTCTTATCAGGACGTTTCAAAAAAGTGTCGCACCATTGCCAAAGTATTGGCCACGCGCACGATGCCACCCTGGAAGCCGGAGCCTGGTGATTATCGGTACCGGGACGAGCGGCGTTTAACTGACGAACAAATTGCGCTGGTCCAGTCCTGGATTCAAGGTGGCATGGCTGAAGGAAATGCCTCCGAAAAACCTGAACCGCCAAAGTTCCTGTCAGGATGGCGTCTGGGCCAGCCTGATCTGATCCTGGAAATGCCTGCTTCTTATCATGTGCCGGCTGAAGGTCCGGATATTTATCGCAATATGGCACTGCCACTTGGCCTTGCGGAAGACAAATGGATTACTGCCATCGAGATGCATCCGTCAGCGCGAGCGGTGGTACACCATGTCTTGTATTTTGCCGATCCGAACGGACGGCTGCATGAGAAACCGCAGCAAGGTGCTGAACCAGGGTTCGGCGGAATGCGCGCAGGAGGGGCGAGCATTCCCCTTGGCGGCTGGGCTGTTGGCGCTCAGCCTCACTTTTTTCCCGAAGGTCTGGCCTTGCGCGTTCCTAAAGGTTCCGATCTGGTAGTGCAATATCATTTTCATCCTATCGGCAAACCGGTTGAGGAGAAATCGGTGATCGGTCTTTATTTCGCCAAAAAAGCGCCGGAACGCACTCTTGCGCGAATCCAGATGCCTCCCGCTTACTCGCTTTTTTCAGGTCTGGATATCCCAGCGGGAGAAAAGGATTTTGTGATCCGTGACTCCTATGCATTGCCAGTGGCGGTGGAGGCCGTGGGGGTGTCTGCCCATGCGCATTACCTCGGTAAAATCATGAAGATGACCGCCACGCTGCCGGCGGGTGAAAAGAAGACGCTTTTGCTTATCAAAGATTGGGATTTCACCTGGCAGGACAGCTATTACTTTAAGGAATTAGTTGCTTTGCCGGAGGGCACACGCCTGGATGTTGAAATTCACTGGGACAATTCTTCAGACAATTCGCACAATCCTTCACGACCCCCAACTCGTGTGACATGGGGGGAGGAATCAAAAGACGAGATGGGCAGTATCAGTCTGGTAGTCGTGCCACAAAAGGAGATTGAGCTAACTACCCTACAAGGTGCTCTGACCCGGCGTCGTAATGAGCTCGCCCGAGAACGTATGCGGACCGAACCAGGTTTGATGGCGAAAATAGCACGGCTTCTTGCTGAGTAAGACTGATGCTTGTCCGACTTTCTGTGCCGTGATCGAGATCCAGATGAAAGGCTTTTCGGCCAGCTTGCTTTTGTGCTGTATGATGGTTTTCCACGCGTCAGCGGGTGAAAAACCTGCAGCTTTGGCCGAAAAGAAAGTCAGTTTTAATAAGGATGTTGCTCCTGTCATTTTTCAGCATTGCTCGATTTGTCATCGTCCAGGCCAGGCTGGCCCGTTTAATTTGATGAGTTATTCGGACGTTAAAAAACGGGCTAAACAGATATCGGAAGTAGTTCAAAACCGGTATATGCCCCCATGGCTGCCGGAAAGAGGAGGGGTGGACTTTGTCAATGACCGGAGTTTAACCGCAGAACAGATCGATCTGATTTGCCTCTGGGTTTCCCAGGGGGCTTTGGAAGGTTCAAAGGAGGATTTGCCCGCTTTACCCAAGTTGACCGACGGCTGGCGTCTTGGCACACCAGACCTGGTTGTCAAGGTGGCCCAGCCCTATACCCTGGCCGCCGAAGGGAAAGATGTTTATCGCAACCTGGTCATTCCTATTCCGATATCCGAGAGGAAATATGTCCAAGGTGTCGAGTTCCTGCCGGGGAATTGGAAAGTCGTGCATCACGCTTTCGTGACTGTGGATTCCACGCGTCTTTCAAGAGTTCGAGCGGCAAAAGAAAACCCGCCCGGCTTTGATGGCATGCTACTGCCTGAAACTGCCTACATGCCGGATGGCCATTTTTTAGGGTGGCAACCTGGAAAAGTTCCGCTCATGGCTCCTCCAGGTCTGGCCTGGACTTTAGAAACCAATTCTGACGTTGTGCTCCAGTTACATTTGCACCCAAGCGGCAAACCGGAACAGGTAGAACCAGCGCTCGGTTTTTATTTCACGTCACAACCTCCTACCAACCGGGCTTTTCGCATCAACCTGAATGCTCTTCGCATCGATATTCCGGCCGGAGCCAAAACATATTCTGTCGAAGACAACTATACATTGCCCATAGATGTAACTCTGATCGGAGTTAATCCTCACGCTCATTATCTGGGCAAGAGCGTGGAAGGATGGGCTCTGTTGCCGGATGGAACGAAAAGGAATCTAATTCATATCCCGAATTGGGATTTTAACTGGCAAGGTGACTACCGCTATGCCTCTCCAATTACTTTGCCAAAGGGGACTGCTCTTGCGATGAAATGGACCTTTGACAATTCTACTGAGAACCCTCGCAATCCAAATCACCCTCCCCAGCGTGTTAAACATGGTTCGCAGACTACCAATGAAATGGGCGAGCTATGGCTCCAGGTGCTGCCGTCCAACGAAGCCGACCGTACGATCCTCGGACGAGATTTCTACGGGCATTTGGGAAGGCTTACCATTGATTACAATGAGTTTCGCGTGTCCCAGGATCCCAAAGATGCTGAGGCGCATACGAAAGCAGGCAGAGCAGAGTATTATTTCGGCGAAGTGCAGAAAGCATTGAATCATTTTCAAGCTGCCGTGCAGGCGAACCCTGAGTATGACCGTGCCCATTATGAGCTAGGGTTTATTTATCTCCGCCAAAACAAGCTGCTCGAGGCGCGTCAAGCTTTTGAGAACGTGGTACGCTTGAATCCCGATGATTATGAGGCGGAAGGAAGTTTGGGCCTGATTTTTTTGCGTCAAAAAGATTTGGACAAGGCGGAAAAACACTTTAAATCGGCCTTACGCATCAATCCTGACGATAAAATTTCCAGCAAAAATCTCGAACTGATTTTGCAAGTCAAAGGAAAAAATTCAAAGTGATTCGTTGAAACGAGTTCTCGTGGGAACAAGGCTCCCGAAGCTGATTTTGGAATAGTTCCCATTCCCTAAAGAGACCGAAAAAATGGACCCTATTCCCATTCGCGTCCATTCCCTTTAATTTTTTTCAGAATAGTGCACTGTTTCTGAACGTCTGATAAGATACGGTATGTTTCCTGGCCTTCCCAGTTTACGCCCCAGGTTAGAGGCGTTCGTTGTTTCCTTTTTGCTGACACCTTCCTTTTGGGCCGCATGTTCTGAGATTCAGTTCAATCGCGACATCCGTCCCATTCTGTCCGAAAATTGTTATGCTTGCCATGGGCCCGATAAAAACCAACGAAAGGCCAAGCTTCGACTGGATGTTCGCGAGGTTGCTCTCGAGCGTCAGGCCATTGTCCCCGGTAAGCTGAGTGAAAGTAAGCTCCTGCAGCATATCTTCTCAACCGACCCGGAAGAGGTCATGCCGCCGCCCAAGTCACAGAAAACTCTAACCGCTGCCCAGAAAGAGTTGCTGAAACAATGGATCGCGAGCGGCGCGCAATATCAAGCTCATTGGGCTTATATGGAGCCCAAACGTGTCCCAGTACCGGAAGTCAAAGATCCACACTGGGTAAGAAATCCCATCGACGCTTTCGTGCTCCGCGCGCTCGAAGCAAAAAACATCCGCCCTTCTCCGGAAGCCGACAAGCGGACATTACTGCGACGACTAAGCCTGGACCTTGTCGGCCTTCCGCCAACTCCGGCGCAGGTCAATGCTTTTCTTGCGGATAGCACTGCGGGCGCTTACGAACGGCAGGTGGACCGTTTGTTGAAGTCCCCTCATTTTGGCGAGCGAATGGCAGTCCCGTGGCTGGATCTGGTGCGCTTTGCTGACACAGTTGGCTATCATGGAGATCAAAATCAGAATGTCTTTCCTTACCGGGATTATGTGATTGATGCCTTCAACCGAAATAAACCGTTCGACCAATTTACGATTGAACAAATTGCCGGCGACCTCCTCGCTCCTTCTTCCAATGATGCGAAGGTGGCATCCGGGTTCAATCGATTGAACATGATGACACGTGAAGGTGGCGCACAACCTAAAGAGTATCTTGCCAAATATGCCGCGGACCGGGTGCGAACCGTTTCCATGGCTTGGTTAGGATCAACCATGGGCTGTGCCGAGTGTCACGATCACAAATTCGATCCATTTTCCACAAAGGACTTCTATGCAATGGAAGCCTTCTTTGCAGACATAAAGCAATGGGGCGTTTATGCGGATTATTCTTATACGCCCGAACCTGAACTCAAGGGAATAGGCAACGACCACCCCTTTTTTCCCGAAGTTGAAGTCGAGAACGAATACCTCAAAGAACGCATTGAGAAACTTCATGGGCAGGCCGACAAACTCTACGCTCAGGCTGTTGCAAAACTGCGATCCGCCACAAATCAGCAAAACGAGTTTCTGCACTGGAAACAGTCCAGTCTCGCATTTCTGAAACAGTGGCCAACTGGATGGCACATACCCTTGCCGGAAGTTACCTTGAAATTGAAGGATACCAATGCGCTTGCCAGCACGAATTTTACTGTTCAATCCGACGGTAATGTTCAGTTGAGCAATGAATCCAGGTCGAGCCTGAAACTCACAATGCCATTGCCAAATATGTGGCTATCAGCGATTCGGGTTGAGATTGAGCCACAGCACGCTGCAACCAATAGTAATGGCGTGAAGAAGAGAAGTCGCACCTCGATAAGCCTCGCAGCGAACCTGAAAACAAAAGGATCGGATCAGGAGAACAAGCTTTCGTTTTACGCCGCGGATGCAGATTACAAAGAGGAACGTTATTCAGGAGGACGCGCTATTATTGGCGTAAAGGATTCGTGGCAAATCTCGATTGAGCACGATAGACAAACTGCTGTCTGGCTATTGGACAAGCCGGCCCGGGTTGCTGAAGGTGACCAACTGATTGTGAACCTCGGAAGTGCAAATGTCGCCTCGGTACGGGTATCAGTATCACCCTTTGGCGGTGAGCAACCTTTGGAATCAGCAAATAGCGAGACCCTGCGCAAAGCCCTGCCTAAAGCCGCTTTCAAAGCGGGAACAGACCGGAACCCGGCAATCCGCAGTTTCCTGTTAACCACTCAATTTGATTCCCCGGAAGGCAAGGAACTGCGCAAAACTTTTTTCGAAATCAGAAGTTGCCGAGATGGCCGCGCCTTTTCGACCGTGACAGTTGCGCGTGAACCCGCTGTGACGCGAGTCTTGCCACGAGGCAATTTTTTAGCTCAAAACGGGGAGGTAGTGGAACCGGCAACTCCGCATTTTCTTCCAGCTATCTCAAACCCCACAGGGCGACGATTGACCAGATTGGATTTGGCACATTGGCTGGTTTCACCGGATAATCCTTTGACTGCTCGAGCGGTAGTAAACCGTTTTTGGAAACAGTTTTTCGGGACCGGACTTTCCACTGTGGTTGATGATCTGGGTGCACAAGGTGATTGGCCAGTGCATCCGGAATTACTCGATTGGCTGGCCTGCGAGTTTCGCTCCCCCTCGACGCGGCAGGCTCGAGCATCCCACCCCTGGGATGTTAAGCACATCGTAAAACTGATGGTGATGTCGTCGACCTATCGGCAGCAATCCAACTTGCGACCGGATTTGAAAGAGATCGATCCCAACAACCGGCTGCTGGCGTTCGAGCCGCCCCGTCGCCTGGAGGCGGAGTTCGTCCGCGATAACGCTCTTTTCATTGCCGGGCTTTTGAACCTGGATATTGGCGGTCCCAGTGCCCACCCCTATCAGCCCGCCGGATATTATGCCAATATCCAATTTCCAGACCGTGATTATTTTCCAGAGAAAGATGATCGACAATATCGGCGAGGTCTTTACACGCATTGGCAGCGAACCTTCCTGCACCCCATGCTGGCGAATTTCGATGCGCCATCTCGAGAAGAATGCACCGCCATCCGAGTGGTATCCAACACACCCCAGCAGGCGCTTACATTGTTGAATGATCCGAGTTTTGTCGAAGCTGCCCGTGTATTTGCCGCGGATCTACTCGCAGTTACAAAGCAAAGCGATGAAAAAGGGCTAATCGCAGCGTTCGAAAGGGCTTTGGCCAGGCCACCCAACAATAAGGAAAAGCAATCTTTGCTGAAATTTCTTGCTGAGCAGCGCCAACACTACTCGCAAGAGAGAGGCGAGGCTTCGCGTTTAAGCAAAGTAGGTTTCGCCTCGGCCCCGGAGAAAATTCCGGCCTCGGAACTGGCCGCATGGACTCAGGTTTGCCGCGTCATTTTGAATTTGCAGGAAACGTTGACGAGATACTGAATGAAATCTTTCGATTACGAACAATTCCAACACAGCATCAACCGTCGCACCTTTCTCACCCGTTCGGCTTATGGCCTGGGAAGTCTGGCTTTAGCCTCACTTCTGGGGCCGAAAGGATTTGCCATCGAGGGTGGAAATGATCGCTGGAGCGGTATTATCCACCCGCCCCATTTTCCGGTACGAGCCAAGCGCATTATTCATCTATGCATGGCGGGAGGTCCATCCCACCTGGAAAGTTTCGATTATAAGCCTGAGCTGAAGAAAATTCATGGGCAACCTTTTCCTGCATCGTTCACCACGGGGCAGCAGCTTGCCCAGTTGCAGAACACGGAACTTAAAGCGCAAGGACCGGTGGTTGAGTTCCAAAAGCATGGGAAATCCGGGCAGGAAATCTCGAACCTGTTCCCGCACATCGCGGACATTGCGGATGACATTTGCATCGTACGGTCGATGCACACTGAACAGATAAATCATGACCCGGCGCATGCTTTCATGAACAGTGGCACGAGTATCAAAGGAAGGCCGAGCATGGGTTCCTGGTTATTATACGGGCTGGGTGCAGAAACCGATAACCTGCCTGGGTTCATCGTTCTCACTTCGCGTGGTAAAACCGGGCAACAACCTGTTTCGGCCCGGCAATGGTCGAGCGGTTTCCTTCCGAGCCGTTTTCAAGGGATTCTCTTTCAATCAAAGGGCGACGCAGTGCATTACGTGGGAAATCCGGAAGGCGTTTGCCAAAGCACACAGCGCCAGGTTCTGGAAGAAATAAACCGGTTGAATGGTATTCTCGCTGAAGAACGTCTCGACCCCGAAATTCATACTCGCATCAGCCAATATGAACTTGCCTTTCGGATGCAAAAGTCAGTTCCTGAACTAACCGATTTCACCAAAGAATCGAAAGAAACACTCCAGCTTTATGGTTTGAAGGAGCCGGGAGATGGGACCTTTGCGTCTAATTGCCTCCTGGCCCGGCGGCTGGCTGAACGCGGGGTGCGGTTCATACAATTATACCATCGAGCGTGGGATCATCATAATGAGATTGCAAAGGACTTTCCTGTGGCAGCCAAAGAGGTTGATCAGGCTTCTGCCGCGTTGGTGAAGGATCTGAAACAACGCGGATTGCTGGAAGATACGCTGGTAATTTGGGGCGGGGAATTTGGCCGTACCCCGATGGGGCAAGGCTCAGGACGCGACCATCATATCAACGCCTTCTCTATCTGGCTGGCTGGTGGAGGAATCAGAGGCGGCCTGACCTGGGGGCAAACCGACGAATTGGGTTATCGATATGTGGACGACGCTCAAAAAATGCATGTGCACGATCTTCACGCGACGATGCTCTATCTTTGTGGCATCGACCATAAACGGTTGACCTATCGGTTCCAGGGGAGAGATTTCCGGCTGACGGATGTTAGCGGAGAGGTGGCTAAGGGGATTATTGCGTAGTGGGGTGCACCCAGTGTGTTCAGGCCTGAAAGGCCGTCCTCTGATTGCCTGGACTGGAGCGAGTCAGCGAGCGGAAGCCCAGGTGCGTGCGCATTAGCAATCCAGAGCCCCAAAACCGATTTAGGCGGTGATGCGGTTTTTTCCTTTGGCTTTGCTTTGGAATAAGCAACGATCGGCTTCGGCCAAGAGTTCGCTTTTATCTTTTGCGTCCTGAGGAAAACAGGCCATCCCAAAAGAAGCGGTAAGCCTGGCATTTATGCCTTCCTTCTCAAGGAATGGCGTGTTGGTGATTGCTGCCTGCATCCGTTCCACTTTCGCCAGCGCCTCACCTTTCGTTTGTCGAGGCAGGATCACGATGAACTCATCGCCGCCATACCGCACAATCCGATCATCCTGATCCAATACGTGGCTGACCTCGTGAGCAACTTCTCGAAGCGCTTTGGTTCCGCGTAAATGCCCGTGTGCATCCACCAGGTGCTTAAAATTGTCGAGATCGAAAAACACCAGGCACAACCCGGCAGATTTGGCTTGTGGGCCATCAAAAAAGCGATCGAGATAACGATGCAAATAGCGAGTATTGTTGAAGCCGGAGACGTCATCCGTCACCGCCAGTTTCATGACACGGTCGTGCTCGTGCTTCAAGTCGAGTGACAACCGGCGCATGCGCAAAAGGTTTGAAACACGCGCCTTTAATTCCTGTTCACTGATCGGACGCAAGATGACGTCGTCCACCAACCGGCCCAGGTGTCGAGCAGGCAATTGGCCGCGTCGACGCATCGTTAGAAGCAGGAACGGAAGAAAAACAGGTTCATCTGCTCGCCGTCGATCTCGCACCTTTAAGCTAAGCTCTTTCAAAGACACGCCGTCAATGATTGCCAAATCGAACTGTTCCTGCAGAGGTTGCTCGATATTGGGCAGGATGATGTGATGGCTTTTGGACAGCCAATCTTCCAATTGGCGTCGCTCAGGCTTGCGTTTAATTTGCAACAGGATCCGAACCATGGTTTAACGCAACACGACGGCCACTGCTTCTTTGGGGGCCTGCGGAAATGGCTCCAGACTCATTGGTCGCTCGTGGTTCAAAAATTCTTCGCACACACTAAAAAAATCGCGCCTGGTCATCACACGCCGTATTTGATGGAGAAATTGGCCGGTTGGTTCGACCCCCAGACCCAGGTAGTTCATGTACTTCTTCATTTTTTGCACATGATCAAACTCAGCCATGGTTGGCGAGGTCACTGCCTCAAATAGATAATGCACGTACGAAAGCACATCCATTCCGCGAGGTACAAACACAGGTTCACCGCGTTGTCGCTGGCGAATTTGATGAAATAGCCAAGGATTGCGAATTGCGCCTCGGCCGATCATCAGCCCTTTCGCGCCTGTTGCCTGCAGAATTTCGGCCGCCCCGTGAGCTGAATCCACGTTGCCATTGGCGATCACCGGGCAGGGCATTTCAATGACTGCCCTGGCAATGTAATGATAATGAACTTTCGGGCCGTACATCTCCTTCACTGTTCTGGCATGTACGGTCAATAAGTCCAGTGAATGCTTTGCGAAAATTGTAAGGAGTTCAGAAAATCGTTCAGGCGAATCAAAACCCAGCCGTGTTTTGACCGTGAATTTGATTTTTATAGCATCACGCAACGCTCCGAGAATGTTGTCGATCCGCTCAGGTTCTCGCAGGAGTCCTCCCCCGGCACATTTTCGATATACCACAGGAGCGGGACAACCCAGGTTTAGATCGACTGCGGCAATTGGATAGGATTGCAATTCTCGGGCTGTGCGGACGAGGGAAGGAATGTCGTTTCCGATCATCTGTGCTACAATGGGCCGGCCCGTGGGATTCTGAGTGATTGATTTGAGAATGTATTTGTCCAGGGTGGACGTCGCGTGTACGCGGAAATACTCCGTGAAATAGAGATCGGCACCCCCGTATCGGGTCATCAACCGCAAAAACGCGAGATCAGTGACATCTTGCATCGGCGCCAGAACGAGCATAGGTGATGTTCCCGCCAGCATTTGCTCGAATTGTAAGATAGAATCCATCCAGACTTTTAGAGTATGCCTTCGGGAGAGATTTTCTCGAAGGGATTTTTTTTGGATGAACTTGGAGGGGCGGAGAGAGCCATTCCCACCGGAAAGGGATCCCCTAAAAAGATTCAGACCTCACAGCCCAAGGCTTGCGTTGAACGAGCCACCCTTGGGTGGGTTTCGGTTCACCAGAGCCCGCTCAGCTCTGAAGGAGTTGTGCGATTACCATCACGAAATCTTTGCCAAAAGGAGTCCTGTCATCGGAACTGAAGATGTTGTTCCAATTTGTCCCTGGTCTCGGCTGAAAGTTTTGCTTGCCGGTACACCGGTTCCCATAGCGGTTCGGCGCTATTGGAACGGCCTGCACGCAAGAGCCACCTTCGATCCAATGGCTGCTCGATCAGGTCCATGCAATTGGCAGCAATTGTTGTTTCCTCCTTTTCCCCAGTGGCATGTCCAATGCCGACGAAAAATCCGGCCAGCAAAAGGGTTACTCGTAGCATGGTGCTACGGGAATACGTCGGCAACGCGCACGGACGCTTCGGATCCAGAAGCCGATAAATGTTACTAAAAAGCGGTTGTGTCCACATTGCGGGGTTGGTTGCGGGAGAAAAGGCATCGAACATGATAGCATGAGGTTTGGGCAGCTTTTCCGCCGCTGCTTGCGACAGAAGGGTTGGGAAATCAGCCAAATGCAAATGCCACCGGAAAGCTTGTCTTGTGTGTTTGACGTGAACGAAACCGTCTCGAATGAAGCACTTCACAAGCTCTTCATAGTCTTGCAAATAATCCAAATCTTGTGTGTGTTCCAAGGCAAACTGCAACGGTGCGATCGTGTTATCGAAACTTTGAATTTCCAACGAGCACTCGATACTTTTGGTTGCCTGGAGAAGCGTCAGAACATTCGCCGCAGCACCCAGTCCCACATCCCAAATTACAAACGGTTCGACTGTTTGTTGAAGGCGCTCCGGAAGCCGCAATTGGCCGACATATAATGCCTTGGCTTCCGCCACCGGTCCGATCACGGGATGGAATGTTTCGCGGTAGGCCAATGAATGAATGCTGTGGACGCCCGAAGCGAGTTTGACGAGTCTGTAGCCGTTTGGGGAATCCACCACGTTTAACTTTTGGCAGGCGCTTTCCTGATTCTACGCTTTTGAATTCGAGGCGGCATCATTCCTCACGGCGCACCGTAGAAAAGACACTCTCGCCAGAACTCGCAAAATGCAGGCCGGAATTTGAGGAAGAACGCGGTTTATGCGGCAAGTGGTGCCGCGCCATCTGTGAAATAATAATTCCTCCATGGACCAGCGCCAAAATCAAAAGGCCAACGCCAGACAAGTGTTCCATTCGCAACAGAGTTTTTTCGCTGAACTTGCCGTGGCCCAGGGAAACCATCCAGCTAAGCCCAACGAACCAGGTGCCGGTTCCCAAAGCCACACCGGTCACACACGCCAGTTTTCCAGGCCAATCCGGTGAAACCCACTCGCGCGATATGAAATTTGCCGCGAAGACTATCCAAAAGGCGAGCACCCCAATGTTAGCCATGACCCGGACAAAACCGGTCATAAAAGCGGAATGAGGTTTCAGCCGCTGCTCGATCTGCTCTTCCAATTGTTCCGCTCTTTTGCCCAAATCAACCGGGCTCTGAGTGACGGTCTTGGCCATGAGAAATTTAACACCCAGGAACAGCATGAAAACGAAGCTGAAGAGTTCCATCGCCGCCTTCACAACACCTTTGGTGAAAAAGGAAGCAAAACCGGTGAAAGCAATGAAGCAATAAATCACTTCCATTGCTGTAGCTCCCAAACCAATCATCAGCGCCCAATGGAAGCCGCGACGGGCTCCCTCGTTCATGATCGTCAGGTTGATTGGCCCCACTGGAACCGACAGCAGCAATCCGCTGACAAATCCCGTCAACCCCGCGACCAGGATAGGCTGAAGATCGTTCATTCCGCTGAAGTTGTCGCCCCATTTTCCTCGTCTTCTTCCTCAATTTCGCGCCGCATCCGCCCGGAAATGCGAGGACGAATGAAGCCATAGATCAGGTAAACGGTGAATAAGGCTGGGAGCACGTAGTAGAGGATTTTGTCTCGCAGGACTAGAACAAACCCGAGAAACAACGCGGCGATAATTGCCTTTGCAATAGTAGTCGTCGAGCGCAACCCCAACGATTTGAAACTGGGATACTTGACTGTGCTCACCATCATCGCCGATAAAAAAAGCAGCACAATCGCCAGGAGATACTTACCTTTTCCAAGTGTCCGATCATTCTCATTGAGCTGAATTATCAGCAGCGTGAGTGAAGAAACCAGTCCCGCTGCGGATGGAATGGGGAAACCTAAAAACTCTTTACTGCCACCCCCACCCGCCGCTGCCAGACAATTGAACCGGGCCAACCTGAATGCTCCGCAAATCAAATAGATCGAAGCAATAAACCAGCCTAACTCAGGGTGTTTCGGAAAAACATCCCGCAGTACCACGCGATGCACTAAAAAAGCCGGCGCTGCCCCAAACGAGATGAGGTCGGCCAGCGAATCGAACTCGCGTCCAAAAGGACTCTCCACTCCACCCATTCGCGCCACGCGCCCGTCAAATAAATCAAAAATGCAGGCAAGCAAAATGAACCCCAGCGCGATGGTGATCTGGTGATAAAAATTGGTCTTGTCTACGTCCGCCTCAACTATTTTCGTCAACGCGACAAAACCGCAGAAAAGGTTCCCGGCGGTCAGCAGGTTGGGCAAGAAGTAAATCTTCAGCTTTGCGTCGGGACTTTCAGGTAAGGATGGCTTGTAGCCGGGAGGTGAGGCCATAGGATCTTCAGTTATGGCCAGAGAGCCTTTTTAAATTTACAACTGAGTTGCACGTGCTGATGGAGCCCTGGCGACGTTGCACAACGACTCTGCTCATATCAAACAGGAGACGATGTTTGGAACGTTGCAAGAACAGTTTTTCCCCCGACCACATGATCCCCCAGTTTAACTTCTATTTTTGCTCCTGCGGGCAAATAGACATCAGCGCGGGACCCAAATTGAATGAGACTAATGCGCTGACCACGCACTACTTCTTCACCAGCTTTGACAAAAGGAACAATGCGCCGTGCCAAAACGCCGGCAATAAGCCGGACCCCGATTTTTTGGCCGCGTGGATCGTTCGCCTCGAAACCCAGGTATACATTTTCATTGTGGATGGCAGAGGCGGCTTTCAACGCATTAAGGAACTGGCCGGTGGAGTACTTGAAGAATGCCACTGTGCCACCTACCGGGGCATTTTGCACATGAACATCAATGACGGACAAAAAAATGGAAATGCGCTGGCAGTTGCCACCCATGAACTCTGGCTCGTTCGTCTGATCGACCACATCCACTTTGCCGTGGCCCGGTGCAAGAACCAGGTTGGCCCCAACGGGTGGCTGCGCATCCGGGTCACGAAAGAAATAGAGAGTGAAAATGGCGAAAGCGAGCCAGAGTATGATGACAAAAGGTAGAATAGCAACCGCCACCGCGGCGATCGCTGCTGCTGCCGTCACCGTGAATGCACCCAGCGCATAGACGACCAACACGGCCACCACAGACCAAAAAAGGATTTTGAAAGCCGCTTTCCTGGCATTGCCCTTATATTTCATTCGTTTCCAAGGTAAAGCGTCACGCCGAAGGGTCAAAGGCAAAGTTTTCCCGACGAGCCCGACAGGATCTGAACCACGTAAGGCAGACTGCGGCGACACAAGGTCGCTTTGGCGTCAGTTCTTCTGATTCCACAGGCAGCTTCAGCATTTCCGTTTTTTCGCCTGAGGCGGATGTGCCCGCGCTCCAGGATCTCTGCGCAAGTAACACTACCAAAAATTCCATGCTCCTTTCCAGATCACCCAGATTCCAAGGAGAAAGTTCGTCACCGCATGTGCGGACATGGCATCACCCAACCGGTTGTTGCGGATGACCAGACCCTGGTAAATTAATCCACATAAAACACCTGGCAGCCATTGATAATGGGAAAAACCGAAAACCAGAGAAGCGATCAGCAAAGCGCGCCAATGAAACTGGCCCAAAGGAACCGAGGCGTAATCTGAACGCACCAGGTATCGATAGAGAAACGAACGGTAAAATGCTTCCTCGATCGGCGGAACCACCAACGCCGAACCCAGCGTACGGACTGAGCTGAAGAAATAGCCCCCAAACGAATGGTCTCCAAATTGAGCGAAAGGGTTCCAGGGTAAACCCGCTTTGACCAGGAACTGAAACTTGGGATAGTATTGATCCAGGCCCACCCAAAGTACGAAAACAAGAACACCCGCCAACCCTGCCTGCCAGCTAAATGCCCAACGTACTTCCGGAAGCACCACGCGCATTTCCCAAATGCACCATAGGCCCACCAACGTTTTGATTAGATACAGCCAGTAACGTAGCGATCCGCCTAACCCGTCCTGAACTGCCGTCAGTGCGACGATAAGCACATAAGGCAGCACGCGAGCACGAGTCGGTGATGCCCGCAGTTGAGCGCTTAGAAAATTCATGAAGGCGCAGGTAACGTCCGTGGCAATTGTGCCAGGGGGCTTATTGCGCCAGCTTCAGGACGTTCGTCTGGCCAGCATTCGACAGGGTGGCGCTTTCACGATTGATAGCAACCACACGCCACTCACCCACTTTATCATTCAGGAAAAGCATTTTTCCTCCGATCATCGCAGCAGGGTGGGACGGATGGAAGACAATACCAGTTAACTTCAAAGGAGACGCTGCTGTGGCCGGTGGCTTTTCCAAAGGAGGAGTCGCGCTTTGCTTGTCCGGCAGGATGGCTTTAGCCTCAGAGCCAACCGATTGGCCCCCGGAAGCAGGACCGAACACCACAGTTTCAACCACTTCTTTGGAGATTGCCTCTGTCACCGGTTGTTGCGGCGGTGTAGTTGTTTTTACAGGTTGAACAATAGCTGCGTCGCGAACCGAAGGCGCTTGAGTGTTGTTTAGCACCGTGGATTTGGGTTCAGCTCTGGTAACTGCATGAAAACGGCCCCACAGCAGAAACAAGCCGGCTCCAATGACGATGATGAAAAACGCGGGTAACACTACTCCAAAGGACTTGCGAGTATCTGACGCGGGCTCCACAGGGCGTAATGCAGGCCCGGCAGCTGCTGACGGGCTGGTCTGGGCCTGCGCCTGTTTGGCGCGTTTCAAAGCGTCGTTGATTAAACTCATGCGGCAATTTGTCCTTCCAACTCGCGCACGGCGCGGCCAACTACCCCAAAGCCGATTTTTTCCTGCTGTTGCACGAAGCCGGCAAGCAAAGCTTTGTCGCACACCGCATTCACTAGCCGGGGTATACCCTTGCTATATTTATAAACACGCCAAAGCGCCGGTTGAGTAAAGTACGGGGCGCCTTTGGCTCCTGAGACTTCCAGCCGATGTTGGATATATTGACTCACTTCAAACCGGCTTAAAGGTTGCAGGTGATATCGAACGGTTATCCGTTGGCGCAGTTGTCGCATTCGATGGTTATTCAGCCGATCCCGAAGCTCAGGTTGGCCCATGAGAACGATCTGCAACAACTTTCGGTCGTCGGTTTCAAGATTAGAGAGCAACCGCACCTGTTCCAAGAGGTCATCGGTCAAATCCTGTGCTTCATCGATGATAAGCACGGTGTCCTGCCCTCGCTCGACTTGCTGAAGCAAAAACTGGTTGATAACCGCCAGGATATCCAGCCGGTCCAGTCCATTGACCGGCAAACCGAACTCCACAGCGATAGCTTTGACCAGTTCTTGTGGGTTCATAATCGGATTCATAATCAGCGCAGTGGCGTACTGGCCATCGAGATGCTCGAGCATTGCTCGACATAAAGTCGTCTTGCCAGCCCCCACTTCTCCCGTGAGTTGTACAAACCCTTTGCGTTCGCGAATTCCATACAACAAATGATTGAATGCCTCGCGATGTTTTGGACTATAAAAGAGGAAACGCGGGTTCGGAGTGATATCGAACGGCGGTTCGGTCAACCCATAATATTCCAAGTACACAACCTTTTTTTAGCAGAACTAATGCCCAAAAAGAAGTAAACCTTTGACTAAATTTAACTTTGTGAAGTTACACCTGTCCCAATATGAGACACACTTGCGCTCGATTCTCAGATACCACCCAGAATGGTTTTCACAGCTGCAACCAATCTGGCGGTTTCCTTAGGTGTGCCTATGGAGATCCGTAAAAAATCTTTTAGAACTGGATCGCCAAACCAGCGCACCAGAATTTTTTGTGCACGGAGTTTCTCAAGCCAGGTGACGGCCGCCAAATGTGGAGGACGGACAAGCATGAAGTTGGTTTGGCTGGGAAAAACTTCAAAGCCAAGCTCGGCTAGCTTTCGGCTAAGGTCTTGCCGCACGCGAATGACATTCTGAAAATTTCTCCGATAGTAAGGCAAACAGTTCAACGTTTCCAGAGCAGCAATCTGACCGAGCCCGTTTACATTGTAACTATCACGGATTTTGTCGAGTGCTGCGATCAACTCTTCCGCTCCAACAAAATAGCCGACGCGCAAAAAACAGAGCGAATAGGCTTTGGAAAAAGTCCGTGCTACCAACACATGTGGAAATTTCAAGGCCAGCGACAGTGCGTTTTCCGAAGCGAAGTCGGCGTACGCTTCATCGAGGACAATCACTCCGCGTTGGGCCGTGCAAAGGGTTTCCAATTGGGAGGTCGGATACCCGCAGCCGCTCGGCGCGTTGGGCGTAGTGATAAAACTGAGGGCTGCGGTGAAATCCCACTGGTTCCCTGCTTTGAGTTTCCGCAGGGAGGGCAAGCCAAAGTCCCGTTCCAGGGAAACGGCTTGTGTCTTTGCCCCATGAATGGCGGCGAGCACCGGATATAGCGAGTAGCTCGGATGGAAAAATTGCACTTTACATTTGCTGCTCCCGTTCCGTTTTCCTGGCCCGGGCGCTTGCGGTTCTACGAAAGCACGGACCGCCATGGCCAGCAACTCGTCCGATCCATTTCCGACGATAATATTTTCCGGTTTGCACCGATGAAATTTCGCGAGTTTCTCCCGTAAGGGTTGCGCCGTAGGGTTGGGATAGAGGCGGACGCGAATGTCTGTCCCTGCGCGGATCGCATTTAAAACGCGGGGAGCGGGCGAGTAGGGATTTTCGTTCGTGTTAAGCTTGATCAATCCTTTGATTTTAGGCTGCTCCCCTGGGATATACGGATGAAGTTGCTTAACCAACGGGCGTATGAATTTAGCTGGGGCCGAAGACGGTGGCATAGGCAAGATCGGCTTCAGTGCTCGACTCGAATTTCGGCCGACCGGCCATGGGCATCGAGACCTTCCAACTTCGCAAATTGTTTCACGGCTGTGATAGCACGGTTGAGCGATGCGCGATTATACTCGACCACGCTGGTCCGGCGCTGAAATTGATCCACTGTTAAACCGGCAAAGCATGCGCCCGCCCCACCGGTCGGAAGCACATGGCTCGGGCCGGCGACATAGTCACCCAAAACAGTTGGCGAATAACTTCCAATGAAAATGGCGCCTGCGGTTACAATTTTGCGGCTCACATTGCGACCATTGCGTGAGATGATTTCGCAATGTTCAGGCGCGATTTTGTTTGTGAGGCTGATTCCTTCTTCCATCGTTTTGACTTGTATAAGCCAACCATTGTTCTCCAAAGCCCTCCGGATAAAGTCGGTGCGCGCCAGGGAAGCAACCTGTCGACCAATCTGTTTTTCAACACTGGTAATCAATTTGCCGGAGGGTGTCACAAGCCAAACACGTTCATGGCCAGAACCGTGTTCGGCCTGAGCCAAAAGATCAGCAGCGATGAAGTTGGCATTTGCCGTCTCATCAGCCAGCACCAATAACTCGCTCGGTCCCGGAAGCAGATCGATCGCCACATGCCCTACTACGAGCCGTTTGGCGGCAACGACATAGGCATTTCCCGGTCCAAATATTTTTTGCACCCGCCGGATAGTTTTCGTGCCGAAAGCCATGGCGCCAATAGCCTGCGCACCTCCAACCCGATAAATCTCCGTGGCCCCGGCAGCGCGCGCAGCAAAAAGCAAAGCGGGATTGATGCTGCCGTCCCGGCCGGCAGGTGTGCAAACCACAATCTCAGCGCAACCTGCGACTCTGGCTAGCGTCGCAGTCATCAAAGCTGTTGAGACCAGCGGGGCAGTGCCTCCTGGAACATAGATTCCTACTCGTTGAAAAGGGTCGAATTTCTCGCCCACCTCGCCTCCATGCGAGTTCCTCATGGTCCAATTTCTTCGGCTCGATTTCCTGGCAAATGCGGCGATATTTTTCCCGGATTCCGCCACTACTGCTCGCAGGGATTGGTCCGCTGCTATCGAAGCGGTCATCAGTTCAGCCTGGGTCACCGCCAGGCGGTCCGCAGTGAGCTTTGCGCCGTCGAAACGCTCGGTCAATTCCAGCACCGCATTGTCCCCACGCGCTTGCACATCGTCCAAAATGGCGCGAGTGCGCTCCTCGATGCTTTTGTCGAAAAGGCTTGAAGGAGCCGTGATTCTTTTAAGCTTCTCCGCAAAATCAGCATCTTTCTGCCGGACAATATTCATGAGGGGGAACGTAGAAGAACCGATTTGGGAAGTCAAAATTTCTGCCGAGTCACGTTCTATTTCTCAACGCGCGAAATTCCCGCATTTTGCGTGAAGCTCATGGTTGCTTAACAAACCAATGAGGCCCGAAGCTTCCATTTAGCGGGAAATATTGGAGTCACATCGGCAATTTGCTCAGAACGTTCCCTGGCGCAAGCCATGCTGTAGTGATCTCATCGCGGACAGGAATATTACGAGAGGAAAGATATGACTAAACCTGTTGAACCGAACCTTCTGACCCCGCCTTCTATCGGCAACGCACCATCCAGTCCATTTTCGTGGCCCAAAAGTTTGTTTGTTTCCCGGGTGAAAGGCATCTTTGATTGCAATCCCTTTTACATACTGAGCGCCGCGTTTTTGTTGTATGGGGTCTATCGGATTTCTGTTGAACCAAATTTTTTGAGTCACGAAATAGGGCATCTAATCTTTAATTATACTTCCCTTCAATGCTACGAACTGTTGCTTGTGCTTACCGCGGTTTTTCTGGCACGACGGCACATCTGGTACGATTCAATGCTTCTGGCCGGTCTTGAGAATCTTCTTATTTTCGTGCCATTTATTCTGGTGAGCCAGGCGGCTTTGATCAGCAAGCCCATGGTTTGGACAATGTGTGTCACGGCCGGCATTCTGGCGCTCCTCCGTTTCGCTGGCCTGAAAGCTTTTGTTCCTCACGCCAATCTGCGGCCGCGACTGCTCAAAATCGGTTTTTTGATTTTGGCTTTTAATGTTGCCCTGCCGATTGTGTATCGCAGCCTGCATGAATCGAAGTTCGGCACGAAGCTGGAGTGGGGCCCGGCCTTTTGGACCAACGAATATGCCTGGCTGATTGCAGTGCCAATGATTTGCAGTTTGGCGCAATTTGTCCCTTCGATGCCTTTTACAAATCGGGGGAGAAGCGGACGTGCTTGGGTTCCACTGGGTTGGTTTGCCCTCTGGCTCGGTGGAACTTGTGTACATCTTTACTGCCTCGGTTATGTTTATGATTTCAGTTTGCGCGCCGATTTGCTCGCGCCAGGGGCATGGGTTTTGTGCTGGACTGCCTATCGGCGAGTCCCTGCTTACGTTTCTCCAATCTCGCTTTTTTGGCAACGAGCATTGATGGTTCTGCCTGTCATCGTGCCGCTCCTGGCAGCATCCCAATCGAGCAACAAAGTGTTTCTCACCTTGTGCGTTATCAATGCGACGATTTACAATCGCATTTACGCAAAACATCGCGGACCGAGGCTGGCGTTACACTTGGTTTTAATTTCGCTTGCCTCTGTTGTTGCCGAGTTGCCTCAAGCGATAGGTCCCACCGTAGTGACCCAGTATGAACGTCCTGCTTTATTCGGCCTGGCCGTCGCAGGCTATGTGCTTGCTTGTGGCGCAATTTCCCGTAATCCAAAAATGGGGATACTCACCGCGCTGGTAGCTGGGGTAGTGACAGCTTCGACTATGCAGTTGAGGTCAGATTTTTTGCATTGCTCACTGCAAGTGAGTTTCGTCGCCCTGCTTTTGCACAGTATGCGCTGGGTGGATGCCCTGCATCCTGGTGCTCCATTGGTGCGTATGACCACCGCGGTGCTAGCGGCGGGACACGCCTGGTTCTGGATGAGCTCAGGCGGCGACCTCTGGATCCCCTGCTGCGTAGCAGCTGCTGTATGCTGTTTTTACCTCGCTGTATCTTTTATGCAAGGTCATTGGGGGCGACGGATCCTACTAGGTTACGCAGGCTTCGTCGGCTTATATGCTCCCTTCGATTTCGTTTTTTCAAAACTCAGGCACACTCCCGTTGGTTTGTTGGCCATCATAGGAAGTTTTGCTTTATTTGCATTAGGAACACTAGCCGCATTAAAGCGTGCACGAGGGATGAAGGACGGGGCATCTTAGCCGAGCGAAGCCCGCAATAAACAAACGCTAAACTCTCCGGCACTATGCGAGTCTATAAACAGATTAAGTGGCTGCTGATGTGAGCTAATTCAACGCTTAAGACCGGCGCGACAAAGCTGGCAAAGCCGCAGGCCTGCCATTGAGCTAGACTAAGACCAGTCATCTTTCTTTGCACCCGAAACCGATGAAAGTCGAATCGCGGCTTGTTGGCTCGCTGCCTTTCCGCTTCAATGCCGTCCATGCGAAACCCGATCATTGTCGCGCTCGATGTGCCTTCGGCTGAGGAGGCGCTTAAATTAGCCGAGCAACTTGCGCCTGTGTCCGGAGGCTTCAAAATCGGCGGGGAACTTTTCACCAGTGCCGGGCCTGATATAGTGCGGCGCATTCGTGGCATGGGAGCCCCGGTATTTTTGGACCTCAAATTCCATGACATACCGAACACGGTCGCAAAATCAGTAGCTGCCGCTGTGCGGCTGGATGTGCAAATGTTGACCATTCATATCAGCGGGGGACGCGACATGGTGAAAGCTGCCGAACAAGCAGCCCAGGAAAGCGCCTGGCGCCTGGGCCATACTCCTCCATTGGTGCTGGGGGTCACCGTCCTAACCAGCCTGGATACAAACGCACTTAGTGAGCTCGGATTCGATCCAAACGTGGCCAGGCAAGTTCGCCGCCTGGCCAATATGGCCAACAAAGCGGGGCTGCGTGGATTGGTCTGTTCGCCGCTGGAATTGGTTGAGCTTCGCCAAATGGTGCCTCCCAGCATGCAATTGGTCACCCCCGGAATCCGTTTGGACTCAGACCTTCAGGATGATCAGAAACGCAAATTGACGCCCCGTGAGGCGATTCAAGCGGGGGCAAGCTGGCTGGTAATCGGACGGCCTATCTACGGAGCGGAAAATCCTCGGGCCGCTGCTGAAACAATTTTGCAATCTCTTGGTTGATGCTGCGACTTGTTCTGTTTGATATTGATGGCACTTTGATCCGCACTGGAGGCGCGGGGGTCAAAGCTTTCGCAAAAGTTTTTGCCACGGAATTCAATGCTGTGGATGGGTTTGAACGGATGAAATTTGCCGGACGTACCGATGTCAGCCTTGTCCGTGAGTTTTTCAGCTTTCACGATATCCCTGCCACAGCGGACAATTTCAACCGGTTTTTTGAGCGTTATGTTTTTTGGCTGGATCATATGCTTCGTGAAAGCACGGGTGCCATTTGCGTTGGAGTGCTCGATTTCATCGATAAGCTCAAGCTTATGCCGCAGCCGCCTGTTCTTGGCTTGCTCACTGGCAATATTCGTCTCGGCGCCGAAATCAAGCTACGCCGCTTCGGTTTATGGGACACTTTTCAAATCGGCGGTTTTGCCGATGATAATGAAGAAAGGAACAAGATCGCCGCAGTTGCGCGAGAACGCGGAAGCCGTCTGCTCAACCACGAATTAAGGGATGACGAAGTGCTCGTGATCGGAGATACGCCTCACGATATCAGTTGTGCCCGGGCAATTCGCGGACGGGTACTGGCCGTGGCAACTGGAGCATATACTTCGGCTGAGCTAAAGCTGCATACGCCTGATTGGGTGGTAGAGAACTTGAGCGAGATTACTCCAGACCTGCTTGTTTCCAAGCCGGCCATCCGGAGTGCGGACGTTTAGTTAGTCCGCAGCAGCTCGAATAATCTGGTTGCTCAAAAAGAACGGGTGGTTCGAATTCGACGTTGCTGCGGGAAAGGTCCGCGCTCCCCGACGATTTAGCAGATGATCTCTCAGTGACTATGTGGCCGGCCTGTGCCACACATTCCGCATGAAGTCGGTTTACCCGTGCAGGACGGTTCGGCGGCATTTCCACCGCTTGAGGCAAATACAGAGAACTTTTTAGAAAGCTTCGTCGAACCACAATTAGGGCATTTGGTCCCTTTCCAATCGTTCGACCGGACCAGGATTTCGCTGTCCTGAGCGCACTTTTCACAATAAAACTCGTAAATCGGCATGAGTGAACCTTATATTAAACGTATAGAATTCTCAAGCAACCACCTCAGCACCCGACAACTCGCCCTATTTACCGACCTCATGTTTAAAAACGAAAACACCTCGTTTGTTGCCCACCAGGACATCGGGAGATTTCTTGTTCGTGATAAAGTCTGCGACGACTTGCGTGCCAATACCTGAGTTGTTGTCAATCAACTGAGGAACGAAATCAGCTTGCCCCTTTGCAGGGCGCACCAGTTTAAACCAATACAGCACTGCCGGGGCATTCGGTTCTGGATCCCCAGCCGGCCCATGTGCCCAAAACCGTTTACCGGTTACGATATCTTTCAACCCATCTCCGTCCATATCAATCATCGCCAGGGAATGTCCCTGGGAGAATTGAACGCCATACCGGTTGGGGATTGCGTCCGCGTTTAAAATCAAATGTTGGCGAAAAGCGATCTGGCCATTTTCTCGCGACTGCTCAAACCAGGCCAAACCATATCCATGCGCTGCGAGGCTCGTTACCACATCGTTAAGCCCGTCTCCATTCACATCGTAAACCATCATCTGGGCGCCGCCAGTCCCAAAGTTTACCGCGTGCTTTACCCAGACAGGGTCTTTCGCCAGCGAATTGGGCTGTTCCCACCACCCATCCTTTTCCAAAAAATCCATTTTCCCGTCTCCATTCACGTCGCCACACCCCAACCCATGAGTGAAACGCTGCCATTCACCTTTTGGAGTAATTGGATGAAATGTCCATGGGGCATCTGGTCGTTTCCAGTCTGCTTCAACGTATCCAATATGACCTCGTGAACAACAGGTGATCTCGGGTTTTCCATCCCCAGTCACATCAATGAACCCCGGAGATTCGTTATCCAGGATATCAAAAATGACATGTCGTTGCCAATGTCCCTCCCGGCCTTTTGGGTTTTCATACCAGCTTACTTCTTTGCCTGGAAAGCCATACGCCAAAATATCAGTCCAACCGTCTCCATTGAAATCATAAGTGAACATCAAAAAGCATTCGGAGTAAGAATTATTGGTACCCAAAGCCCCTTCAAAGCCGGGAATAACCTCGACACTGCCGTCAGCCTTTTGCTTTTTGAAACTGGTCGTAGCTGGGGCGTATTCATGTCTTCGAGTAAATTCAGGTCCTTCGTACCAAAACGGTCCGGAAACCACATCCATCTTTTTGTCATGGTTAAAATCACCGAAATAGGCGCCTTCCGCCCAGAATTGCTCTGTGAGAACAATCTTTTTGAACGAGTGAACCCGGTCTTTCCCAAAACCGCTGGATGCCAGAAAAAGGAGAGAGAACGCAAGAGTGGCTATTCTGAACATGGTTGCATGCTGATTCCGGAGGGAAAACTGGTCAAGCAGCATTTCTGGCTTCTGCGGCGCCTCCGGAGTTTGAGATCACTCGTACCTCAAAGATTCGATTGGGTCGAGATTCGCCGCTTTATAGGCCGGATACGTTCCAAAAACAATTCCGACAATGGAGCAAATGACCAGGCCAATAACGACCCAATCCACTGGCACAACCGCTGGCCGTTTCAGGAGGATTGCCGCCACATTACCCCCCAGGATTCCGAGCACGACACCAATAACCCCTCCGACTTCGCACAGGACAACAGCCTCGATGATAAATTGGGTCATGATATTGCGCTTGCGAGCGCCAATCGCTCGTCGAATGCCGATTTCGCGGGTTCTTTCCGTGACCGAAACCAGCATGATATTCATGATGCCAATCCCCGCTGCCAGCAGCGCGATGGAGCTAATCAGCGACACCCCCAAACGCACTGCCCTGGTAAACGAATTGAACTGCGCGATCAACGAATCATTGGAGAAAATCTCAAAATCGTCCTCCTGTCCTGGGCGGACTTTCCTGATTGTCCGGAGAATACCACGCACTTGCTCGGCGGTATCCTCATAACTGGCCTGATCTCGTGCCTGGACCAAAATATTCATACTGCGAGCCCATTGAGAGAGGCCAAAGTGGTTCATTCCCGCAGTTATCGGCACGACGGCAAAGTTATCCTGATTCCCTCCGAGCGAGCCCCCCTTTTTTTCCAGGACACCCACCACCAGATAATTAAATCCGTTTATCTTCAGACGCTGGCCGACCGCCGACCCGAGAGGAAACAGACTTTTAGCCAGGCTGTCGCCCAGAACGCAAACGTCCCGAGCGCCATCCACATCGGCGTCGAACAAGAGCCTTCCTTCCGCCAGCAACCAGTTGCGAGCTGGGAAACTGCCGGCTGTCTCGCCAAATACATTGACCGTTGGCGCTGTCTTTTTGTACTGAGACTCGATTTGGCCACCCCAAAACATCGTTTCAATTCCTACGTTGCGGGGCAAGGTGGCCCTTGCCGCGACCTGCTCAGCCTGCGCCAGTGTGATATTTTTTCGGCGCCAATATTTTTCAAATCCCTCTGGGCCACCGAAATAGATTCCCGGCCATTTACGCACCATGAACGTTTGAGTGCCCAACCGGCTTATTTCGCGTTCGATGTCGCTTTTCATCGCCCGCATGGCCGTCATGACAATAATGATTGAAAAGACTCCAATAAGAACCCCCAGCAAAGTCAGCCCGGAACGCAATTTATGGGCCGTGATCGCATTCATGGCCATGAAGAAACTTTCCCGAATTTCAGTGAGCAACAGCGACAAAGGACGGCGGTTGGAAACGGGAAGTTTCATTCGTTCCTGAGAGCATCCACCGGATTCATTCTGGCAGCACGCCAGGCGGGGAAAAAGCCAGACAACACGCCTGTCAGCAAAGAAACCAGCAATGCAATACTCACGATGACTGGTGACATCGTTGCCGGCATGAATTTGCGCATGAGCAGAGTCAATGGCCAGGCCAAGGCCATTCCAATCAATCCACCGATCAAACAAATGCTGGCAGATTCGATCAAAAATTGAATCAGAATGGTGCGGCGTTTTGCTCCGATCGCCTTGCGGATTCCGATTTCGCGTGTTCGTTCCGCCACCGACACAAACATGATGTTCATGATCCCGATGCCACCCACGAACAAGGACAGGCCAGTGATAAAAAGGCCGATAGCAGCAATAGTGCCGGCGACGCGATGGAACATTCCCATGACCATTTCCTGTTGGTTGATGGCAAAATCATCCGGCTGATTTGGTGAAAGGTGACGTATTTTGCGCATGACAACACGCACTTCTTCTTTGGCGTCTTCAAGTTCCTCGATTTGCCTAACTTTGATTTGCACTTCGTAATCGGGAAAACTCCAAAACGACGCCACAAATTGCCCGAGAGGCACTATCGCCTGGTTATCAATGCTGGAATCGAGGAAGCTTCCCTGCTTTTCCAGAACGCCAACGACCTCGAAAGAAGAGCCGCCCATGACCACCTTCTTACCTACAGGCGACTCGCCCTGAAAGAGGTTTGTGGCCACTTGATACCCAATCACGCAAATCGGTCTTGCTCCCTGCGCCTCTGAGGGCGACATGAACCGGCCTGCACTGATGGAAAGACCAGCAGTCGTCATGAATTTTTCGGTGGTACCGATGATCGTGACGTTGTCCGAATGCCTTTTTTTGAATTGGATTTTTTGTGAGACCTGGGCTGTCGGGGCAATCGCTCGCGCCTGGGTTAATTGCCGTTCCAGTTCAGCGGCCTGAACCAGGGTAATCGGGCGTCTCTTTTGTGCCTTGAGCCATTCTTCATGAGAATGCATGAGCCAGTTAAAGCGCTGCACGTAGAGAACATCAGCTCCAATGAAAGAGATGCTCTTCACAAAAGCCCGCTTTCCAGCACATTGGGATCCTAAGCTTAGAATTCCACGTGGACAAGTTGTCGCG